>Ga0315298_1001561_pt1 | contig 41582 bp, 38 predicted proteins | sample WHS_1_MG_FD_203077 | JGI IMG/M metagenome (GOLD analysis project Ga0315298, IMG submission 203077) | Extremophilic microbial mat communities from Washburn Hot Springs, YNP, Wyoming, USA - WHS_1_MG | ecosystem: Environmental > Aquatic > Thermal springs > Hot (42-90C) | place: USA: Wyoming... | reverse complement strand
CTGACCGTCGATCAGTTTTTAAATTCCAGCTTAATTCAGGCGGGAGGGAGAGAGGCTCATTAAAATGAGGCCCGTATTCTTTCATAGGTACGGGCGGGGAGATAACCATCTATTTTAAAAGAAGGAAGCTATTATTTAAATCTATCTGGCATAGACAAGTATATCCCCGCCGTTCTTTGCGGAGAGAAGGTGGGGAAGATAGGAATGGTCAATTCCCAGCCGATTTTAATTTCGCCTCTCCCCCTCCCGCCTGTTTCCTGCTGGCGAGAAATATTGAAACTGTTAGACGGTCAGTGAGAAATTTTGTAACTCCCCCTCTCCCCTTATTAAGAGGCTGTGTCGCTATGGGGAGATTAATATGGAATAATGAGAAAATGGCTAAGCGGGGAGTAAAGGGCAGGGAGCAGGGCGCCTAAGAGTGCTGCATTAATAAAATAAATCTCTGCGCCCTCAGCATGCTCGGTTAGAAGAAAAAAATTTTAAATTTTTTATTTAAATTTCTTGACGAAAAAATTTTTTTTCAGTATTTTTTATCGGATATGTATGCCAATTCCTTAGCGGAGGCTAAGTACTATGGATACTCTAAGTTTAAGGAAACCAGTTAAGCCACTCCAGGTCAAAACAAACCAAGAAACCTCAGGCCTCTTGCAGGAGATGGGAAAAACGGCCTTCCAGGGCAAAAATCTTTCCTTGGCCTTCCAGATTTGGAATGAAATGCTTAAGCAGGAAACAACCATTTTCCTTGGTTTAGCCGGAGCTCTCATTCCAGCTGGTATGCGCCAAATTTTTGTGTATCTCATTCAAAATCGTTTCATCGATTGCCTTGTTTCCACAGGCGCCAATCTGTTTCATGACCTCCACGAAACCTTAGGATTTTGCCATTGGCAAGGCCACCATTTTGTCGACGACGTGGTGTTAAAAAAAGAAGGGATTGATCGGATCTATGATGTCTTTGCCAGCGAAAAAGAATTTGTGGAATCTGATTTGTATATTATGCGCTTTGCCCGCTCCTTACGCGTAAATCGGCCTTTGAATACGAGGGAATTTTTTGCTCGTTTGGGTAAACAGCTCCTCAAAGATAAAAAAGAAGAGGGGATTATTACTGCAGCCTATCAAGCAGGAGTGCCTATTTATTGTCCGGCTTTGGGGGATTCTTCTATTGGTATTGCTTTGGCGTTAGAAAGGAATAAGCCCCCTTTGTTTTTTGACATATTGGCCGATGTGCGGGAAACTGCTTTCATCGCGGCCCAATCTAAAGCTACCGGGGTCATCTTCCTTGGCGGTGGCACTCCCAAAAATTTTATTCAACAGACAGAAGTTACAGCTAACATGATGGGTTTGAAAGTACCGGGACATCATTACGCGATCCAAATCACCACAGATGCTCCCCATTGGGGTGGTTTGAGTGGGTGTACATTTGAAGAATCTCAATCATGGGGGAAGATAGCTGAACAAGCCCGGAAAGTTACGCTTTACTGTGACTCCACAATTGCGCTACCCCTTCTTGTTTCCGCTTTAGCGCAAGAATGGGGCGGATTAATTAAAAAGCGCCGGCGGCCCAATATGAGTAAGCTGTATTCCTGGCCTGTTAATTATAATCCAGGCAAACGGAAATGATTTCTAAAGAACCTATGACCATACCCTTTAATTTTGGTGGCTTACCCCCGGCCTATTCCCGCTGGGAAAACGCCCGGGTAGTAATATTGCCCGTGCTTTACGACTTGACCAGCACCTACATCCCTGGTTCGCGCCGCGGTCCTTTGGCTATTCTGGAAGCTTCTACCCACCTGGAGCTTTTTGATGAAGAATTAAAAGTAGAAACTTTTCAAATTGGTATTCATACCCTGGACCCTTTGGAAGCGGTGGCTTGTGGCCCAGAAGAGATGGTGCGGCAGGTGCGTTTTTGCGTCCAGAAAGTTTTGGACGCGGGCAAATTTCTGGTACTCCTTGGGGGGGAACATACCCTAACCTTAGGAGCGGCCCAAGCCCTAAAAGATAAGTTCCCGCAGGTCTCTTTCTTACAATTAGATGCCCATGCCGATCTGCGCGACGAATATGAAGGGACACGTTTTAGTCATGCTTGCGTAGGCCGGCGCCTGGCTGAATTAGGCCCCTTAGTCCAGGTAGGCATACGCAGTTTGAGTAAAGAAGAAAATGATTATTTAAAAGAAAGTAGAGTGATTACCTTTTGGGGGTACCAGTTAGAAGGCCTAACCTCCTGGGCAGAAAAAGTATGCGCCGCTCTTACTTCTCAAGTTTATGTGACCATAGATTTAGATGTACTTGATCCCGCGATTATGCCGGCCGTGGGGACTCCGGAACCGGCTGGCCTTACCTGGAAAAGCCTAGCCGGATTACTCAGGCTTTTAGCCAGAAAAAAAGAAATTGTGGGATTTGACGTGGTGGAGCTTACCCCTATTCCGGGCTTAACCAGTCCAGAATTTCTAGCCGCCAAATTGCTATATAGATTTTTAGGTGAAATTTTTGCCGACTCCTTAAAGAAGGAGCGTTGATTTTAACAAAGGAGGAAAGAAGAATTGGAGACCTGGGTTCCGCGTAAAGTATTTTTTACTAAAGGGGTGGGAATGCATAAAGAAGAATTACGGTCTTTTGAGTTAGCCTTAAGAGATGCCGGCATTGAAAAATGTAATTTAGTTACCGTCTCCAGTATCCTCCCTCCCCGGTGTAAAATAATTTCTCGATCGCAGGGGTTGCGCGAGCTTGTGCCCGGGGGCATAACTTTCTGCGTATTGGCCAAGTGTAGCTCCAACGAACCACGGCGCCTGATCGCTGCTTCTATTGGCTGCGCCATCCCGACGGAAAAGTCTCTCTATGGCTATCTCAGCGAACACCACGCTTTCGGCCAGACTGAAAAAGAAGCCGGGGACTATGCGGAAGATTTAGCGGCCGCTATGCTTGCCTCCACTTTGGGAATAGAATTCGACGAAGACAAAAGTTGGGATGAAAAGAAAGAATTTTATAGAATTAGTGACAAAATAGTGCGCACTACTAATATTACCCAATCTTGTATAGTTAAGAGCGGCTGGGCCACGGTCTTGGCCGCGGCCGTATTCATTCTTTAAAAAGAGCGGGAGCACAAATGAAAGTCGCTCTATGTTTCAATTTAAAGAAAGGCAAAGCTGCCGCCTCGGCTGATGATCTCTACGCCGAGTGGGATGATGCAGAGACTATTAACGCCGTTCGCTCTGCCTTGGCCCAAAGACATCAAGTTTTGCTCATCGAAGCCGATGAAAAAGCTTTTGCCAAATTCCAAAAGCATCGCCCGCAGATAGTCTTTAATATGGCTGAAGGACTAAAAGGGGCAAGTCGGGAGCTTCAAATTCCGGCCATACTGGAAATGTTACAGATACCTTATACTGGTTCAGACCCTCTAACTTTGGGCCTTTGCTTGGATAAATCATTGGCTAAAGAAATTCTTGCTTATCATGGTATCCCTACGGCTCCTTTTCGCGTCGTCACTAACATCCAAAAGCTTGGTGACCTTCCTCCTTTCCCTTTGATCGTTAAACCTCTTTGGGAAGGGTCTAGTAAAGGAATTAGCAACCAAGCCTTGGTGCACACAAAGGGGGAATTGAAAGCACAAGTCCAGCGTATCTTAGAAGCTTATGCGCAACCGGCTTTGGTGGAAAAATATTTGCCCGGGCGGGAATTCACCGTCGCCCTCTTAGGCAATGGTCAAGATTTAAAAATACTACCTATTGTAGAAATCCAATTCTCTGAACTTCCCCCTAATATAAACCCTATTTATTCTTACGAAGCTAAATGGATCTGGGATACTGTAGAAAAACCTTTGGAAATTTTTGCTTGCCCAGCTAAGATACCATTAAATCTGCAGAAAAAAATCGAAGCAGTTTGCCGGGCTGCTTTCTGGGCCTTAAGATGCCGGGATTGGTGTCGGATTGATGTGCGCCTTGATGAAAAAGGAGAACCAAACATCTTAGAACTGAATCCCTTACCTGGTATCCTCCCTAATCCTGACGCCAATTCTTGTTTTCCTAAAGCCGCCCGCACAGCAGGCATCTCTTATGCCGAGCTGATTAACCTGGTACTGGATATAGCGTGCCGGAGAGTGGGGTTGCTCTGATGCCCAAAAGTTCCGTTTTAATTCTCTTCAGTTACCCTTTCTTCCCCAATGGTTCGCCGGATAAACTCGGTACCAAATCGGTAAAAGAACGTTTACGGGCGGTGCAGGCCGCTCTAAAATCATTGGGCTATAAAGTTTCCCAATTAGAGGTGCAGACAAATTTAAGCGATTTAATCCGCAAAATCCTCGACGCTCAAGTTGATGTGGTCTTTAACCTTTGCGAAGAATTTGCTGGGAAAACATCTTTGGAGATGAATGTGGCTGCTATTTTGGAACTGCTTAATATCCCTTTTACCGGGTCTGCGGCTTTTGTTTTGGGATTAACTCAGGACAAAGGAAAAACTAAAGCCATTTTGGCCCAGGCGGGCATTCCCACCCCTAATTATCAAATTTGCTATCCGGCAGAAAAGGATAATCCGCTAAAAATAAATTATCCATTAATTGTCAAACCGCTGAGAGAGGATGCGAGCTTAGGTATAGACAATGAATCATTGGTCAAAGATGAAAGTTCTTTAAAGAGGCAGGTTAAAAAAATTCATCAGCACTATGGCCAGCCTGCCCTTCTTGAGGAATACATTGATGGCCGGGAGTTAAATGTCTCCATAATTGGTAATTCCGAACCGCGTGCCCTACCCGTTTCGGAAATTGACTTTTCTTCTTTACCGCCAGAACTGCCCAAAATTTGCGGTTATGCTGCTAAATGGGAAGACCAAAGTTTGGAATTCCGGCATACTTTGCCAATCTGTCCGGCACCTTTATCTCCTGAGTTGGAGAAAAAGGTCGTAGAAATTTCTCTAAAAGCATATCAGATTATGGAATGTCGGGATTACGCCCGGGTCGATATTCGCCTTGACGCGCAGGGAACCCCTTATGTTTTGGAGGTGAATGCCAACCCTGATATCTCTCCGGATGCCGGCTTAATTCGCTCAGCCAAGGCCGCTGGTTTTACTTATGAAGAATTTATTGCCTACATTGTAGAATTAGCTAAAGAGAGAGGATCTCACCCTTCTCCTGTACACCAAGAATATTCATTAAAAAAAGAGACCGATGACTAAAAATTCCATTTCCCCTGAAAAAAAAATCCTGGCCAAAAAATTTGCCGGCCCTTCCCAAATTTTTCATAAAAAAGGCCGAGTAGATTTATCCTGGGACGATGAAGGCGTTTTGCCGAAAATTTTATCTTTAGATACGGAATTTGTCTTCCAGCGGATGACGGAGGAGACTTTGCAGGCAGTTGACGCCGAAAAAGGAAGTGTGGTTTTGGATGTGGCTTGCGGACGGGCTATAGATGCTGTTTCTTTAGCTCAAAAAGGAGTCGTCATTTACGGCTGTGATTCTTCCCCGATTATGTTACATAAAGCTAAAGAATGGATTAAAAATTCGGGCCAAATTGTAACTTTGGTAAGGAGTTTAGCGGAAGACCTCCCCTTCCGCCAAGAAGTTTTCTCGCGGGTCTATTGCAAGGGAGCTATTGACCACTTCGCTAATCCGGAAAGGGCCTTGGCGGAAATGTGCCGAGTAAGTAAAAAAGGAGGAAAAGTTATTATTGCGGCGGCTAATCTGGATAGCTTGAGTTGCACCTTAGCCAAAGGAATAAATTCTCTTTTTAAATTTTTTTTAAAAAGAGAAATCGCTCCTCCCCATATCTGGGAAACTCCTGCTGACCATAATTTTAAATTTAACTACCCCACGCTCCAGGCCTTAGGAAAAATCTTTCTGCAAAAGTATCGCCTTAAAGGCGTTTCCCTTTTTTGGGGATTTCCAAAGTGGGCCAAGTTTTTAAAAAATTTACCGCGTTCATGGGGACTTAAGATTCTAAAAATATTTGATCGGTGGGCTTCTTGGTACGCTCCTTGGGGAGATGTCCTAATCATGGTGGGTCAGCCAAGAAAATTTGGGGGAGAAGGGAGGGAAATACGTGATTGATACATCCCGCCTTTGGGGCGGTCTACTTTGTTTGGCCATTGTGATCATTGCCGTCTTATTTTTATGGGGGATTTTCCAACAAAATTATTGGGCCCTCGCTATTCCGGTAATGATTGGCTTCTTGGGCCTTTTGGGTTTAGCCTTCTGGATTGGTTGGACAATTCTCACCATCAAGACGGTTCCCCCGGTTCCAGAACCAAATACCCGCGGGCCAAGGGAAGAAAGTAGCGATTCCTCGGCCTCTAAAAATACACCCGAAAGTTAACGTTAAAAAATGAAGATTGTTCTTCTTTGCTATCGGGGAAATCCTTATTGCGGGGGGCAAGGGGTTTATTTATATTTTTTGTCGCGCGAGATGGCCCGCCGCGGCCATGAAATAACTATCCTGGTGGGTTCTCCCAAACCTTGGCCAATGCCCTGGGCCAGAGTAATTCATATTGAAAATTTAAATTTGTGGGGCAGAAAAAAGGATTGGCTTCCCTTTCCTCCCTGGCGCATTTTCCATCCTCTTAATTTTTATGAGTTGGCCGTAACTCGTCTGGGTTTTTTCCCCGAGATGCTGCTCTTTAGTCTCCGCGCTCTTCAGGTTCTAAAGGAGCTCATGATTACGGAAAGAATAGAGATAATCCACGATATCCAGTCTCTTGGATACGGGCTCTTATTCTTAAAATTATACGGCCTGCCTCTGATAACCACTGTCCATCATCCCTTAACCGTGGACCTGCAAGCCAGTTTAGAGAGAAATAAAAATTTTAAAGAAAAATATTATTCTATAGTCTTTTATCCCATTGGCATGCAACGCCAAGTCATTCGTTATTGCGACCGTATTATCACTTCTTCCCAAGAATCGGCCAAAGAAATCCAGCAAGCTTTTCATGTTGCCGCAGATAAAATCCGCATGGTCTATAATGGATTAGATGCCGAATTTTTTTGCCCTTTGCATTTGCCACGCAAGCCAAATTCCTTGCTTTTCGTCGGCAACACAGATGATCCAAAGAAAGGCATAAAATACCTGCTCCAGGCCCTGACTCTCTTACCCCGAGAGATTAATTTGACGATTGTAGATGAAGGGCCACCTCAAAAAACTTATGCAGCCGGTTTCGTAAAAAAATATTCTTTATCATCCCGCGTTATTTTCACTGGCAAAATCTCGGCCGAAGAACTTCGGCTGCTTTACAATACAGCCAGTTTGGTAGTCCTCCCTTCCCTTTACGAAGGATTCGGTCTGCCGGCCGCTGAGGCTATGGCCTGCGGCACTCCGGTAATTGCTACTAATACAGGAGCTCTGCCCGAAGTAGTTGGGGAAGAAGGAGCTGGCCTTTTAGTACCTCCTCGAAACGCTCCGGCTCTGGCTCAAGCGATTAAGGACATTATAGACGACGAAAAAAAGGCGAAAATAATGGGGCAGATGGGGAGAGAGCGCGTAGAAAAACTCTTTACTTGGAGTAAAGTAGCTGAAAAAACCGAGGATGTTTATAAAGAATTTTTATAAAAACTTATGGCCAAGCAAAAATTGAAAATAGCTCTTCTTTCTTATCGCGGCAACCCTTATTGTGGCGGCCAAGGAATTTATCTAACTTATTTAGCTAACGAACTGGTGAAACTGGGGCATGAAGTCCATGTCCTAGTAGGGCCTCCCTGGCCTCTTTTCCTCCAAGGGGCTGTCGTCCACAAAATCGAAAATTTTAATTTCTTTGGCAAGAAGAAAAATTTTCTGCCCCCCGTAAATCCCTGGCGCATTTTTCACCCCCTGCATTTTTATGAATTTTTAGCCTCCCGCTTTGGAGTTTTTCCGGAGATTAAAGCCTTCAGCCTCCGGGCCTTTTGTAAATTAAAAGAACTCGCCCCTAAATATCGTTTTGATATCATCCATGACAATCAATGTTTGGGGTACGGAATGTTGCTCTGGAAAAAATTAAACATCCCGGTAGTCGCGACAATTCATCACCCTTTATCTATTGACCGGGCTACCTGGTTTGAACAGCCGGCCAACTTGCGCCAAAAAGTTCGGCGAGTTCTTTATTACCCTTTAGTTATGCAAGGCATCGTGAGCAGGCGGTTAGACTGTATCATAACTGTTTCTCAGGACTCCGCCGAAGAAATTGTCAAAGCCTTTGGAGTCCAGAAGCAAAAGATCAGAGTTGTTTATAACGGATTAGACACCAAAGTTTTTGCTCCGCTACCGGCCCTACGCAAGAAACCCAAAAGCCTTATTTTTGTGGGTAATTCAGAAGATCGGAAGAAGGGATTGTTGTATCTATTGCAGGCTCTTACCTATTTGCCGGAAGAGGTTACCCTCACCGTGGTGGATGGTGGCGCTCCGCAAAGATCTTTCGCTCCCTTATTAGCCGAGAAATTTAGAATTAGCCATCGGGTCCACTTCATCGCCAAGATTGAACCCCAAGAATTAGTGAGGTTGTATTGTCAAGCGGAGATAGCCGTCGTCCCTTCCCTTTATGAAGGCTTTGGATTTCCGGCCGCTGAAGCTATGGCTTGTGCCTTGCCTGTTATAGCCTGCCAGGCCGGAGCCTTGCCGGAAGTAGTAGGAAATGATGAAAAAGCCGGTCTTTTGGTCCCGCCCCGTGATGCCCAGGCTTTAGCCCATGCTATCTCTTATCTTTTAAAAAATGATGACCTGCGTCAGCAGATGGGCCAAGCAGCTCGCCAAAGAATTTTGCAGCTTTTTAGTTGGGAAAGGGCCGCGCAGCAATTAGTAGAAATATATCGAGAAGTAATCGATGCTTACCATAGACTTCCGTAAATTATCCCCGCAATCTGGAGACCTTATCTTGGATGCTGGCTGCGGCGAAGGACGACATGTCTTTGCCTGCCTCAACCGGCCTTGCACTATTTTAGGGCTCGATTTGAATCAGCATTCTTTGTTAAAAGCCCGTTACATCTTAGAAAGCCTGAAGCAAAAAAATGAAATTAAAGCCAGATACTTGCTTATTCGCGGGGATGTGCTTCGCTTTCCCTTTCCTGATGAAATTTTTGATCGGATTATCTGCTCCGAAGTTATGGAACATTTCTGGGATGAAAAACCGCTTTTCGCCGAACTGACCAGAGTGCTAAAAAAAGGCGGGAGGATCGCTATTTCTGTACCCACTTTGGTTACCGAATATATTTACGGCCAGCTTTCTAAGGAATATTTTCGCACTCCCGGCGGTCATGTGCGCAAAGTTATTCCGCAAGCTTTAGCGAAAGCCATGGCGGCCCACAATCTCCAAGTATACGCCATCGGTTTTGCCCATGCCTTTCATTCTCCTTATTGGATGTTGCGCTGCTTGTGCGGTCTCCATCAAGAAAAAGCGCGGATTCCTTTGCTTTACCGTAAATTCCTGCACTTAGCTCTTTTTTCACCTCCTTTGCGCTTTCTGGAAAAAATTGGTAATTATTTCTTGCCTAAGTCGATCATTCTTTATGGCCAAAAGAAATTGGACCATCCGGGGCTGAATTCCAGTCCGGTTGCCTAAAAATTGCTTAGCAATTATTTTAACCAAGAGCAAAGACGGCGGATTTCGGGTAGGTTCTTAAGGGGAGTAAAAGTCAATTCATGGGCAAGTAGCTCTTGATTGTGAACCTCTCCTAAATCTCGGCTTCCCTCGTTAATTGAGTCTATAGCCGAGATGGGTAATCGGTCAGAAAACTGCAATCCTTTTTCTAAATTAATTAATCCCTCGGCAGACAGATCTTCCAGGAAAGTCTGGAATACTTCCTTGGCCATGGCATCCAGCCCTTTTACTTTACCGACGGTGCGTAAAGGATTATGCTTATGGTCCATCTCTCCTATATAAACCTGCAATACATGAGCAAGATCTTGACTCCCGGGTCGAAGATTAATTTTATTAAAGGCCAAAGAAGTTAAAATTTTCATTTCGATACCAAAATTCTGCTTAAAAGGCACCGAGAGCCAAAAACGGAGTGTGCCAGCAATCTCCCCCGAAAGAAAATATAAAAGTTTTTTAAGGGGATTGATGGCGGGATGGTCAAAGATAGATATAAAAGGAGTAATGAAAGCGTTCAATCTTCCACCAAATGGACGGTGATAAACAATTTTGGCTACTTCCACCTCAGTAAACCAGAGAATCGCCCCTACGGGGTCAATTACCCAGCGGGGATTGAAGTACCCTTCTTTGATATCCGCATCGATAAATTCAATGATTGCTTGGGGGTGGCAGAGATTGCGCTCGGTGCAGAGATGATAAAGGAGCCCGCGCATGGCCAGACCTTTGCCGGAATCTTTCCCTTGGGCATCACCCATACCATTTTTTTGGGCATAAAAAACCTGAACGCCATATTTTTTAGCCATTAAAGGAATATCGTCATGTTCATTACCACCGAAGGCAATCCAAATTTCATCGATGATTTTACCCATTAAGGGCTGGAGTATTTGAATTTCCCGTTCTAACGTTAGCATCTCCTCATCTCCGCGGGCCGGGAAAACGATGATTACAGGAATTCCTTCCGCCTTTTTTATCTCTTCCACTTCTTGACGATCCATACTATGGGCTAACAAAAGAGAAAGGGGCGGAAATTTATCTGGCCTCTTGTTTTTTTGGGGATCAACTATATCTAACTTCATCATTTGTACCATAATTCTAAAAGGTATTCTTTGCTTTGGAGTAAGTAGCGACGATCAGCCGAAAAAACTTCCAGGGTAATAGTACCATCATAACCAAAGCTTTTTAATAAAGAGACTATCTCTGGCCATTCAATGTTTCCCGCGCCTAACGGCAAATGCAGGTCATCACTCTTACCAAAATTATCCGAAAAATGCACGTGCTCTAAGCGTCCATAAAAAGCCTGCAGAAATTCTTCCGTTCTGTTTTTTTCCACAAAAAGATTGGCATGTCCTACATCTAAATGAAAGCCTAACTGCGGGAAACGGGTAAGGGCTTCTTGAATTTGCTCCACCGTATTAAAAATGCGGTCCATGTTTTCGAGCAGAATTTTAATTCCTAATGACTGGCCTATATTAATTACTTCTTCCAGCGTGCTTAGATTCTTCTGAAAAATCCCTTGGGCATAATGCGCTGAAGCTATAGATTTATCCGGATGAATGGTGACTGTCTCGGCGCCTAAATCAGCTAAAAATTGTATAGCTAAGCGTAATTCCTCGATGGCCGCTAAACGCAGCCTTTCATAGGGGGAAGCCAAAGGCAAATAATAAGCCGTATGCCCGATTATATCTAAACCGCTTTCCGCCAGAGATTTACGCACCTCTGCCTTAGGCAATTTGGCCGGATGAGCGGCTGGAGGCTCCAAGGTTAAATCCAAAAAAGCGAAGCCATTTTCCTCCGCCCAGGAAATTTCTTCTAAGAGGTTAAAGCGAGGATTATTCATCATGCCAATTTTCATTAAAATCTTCTCCTGATTTCCTTTTTTAAAACTTTACTTTCTTTGGTCTTTTAATAAAAAATTTGCTGGCCAAATATTTTAAGAAAGGGTACCTGAAAAATTATAAAAGAGTCAATAAAAAATTGGCTCCCCACTTAATGCCTCAATTTTAAAAAAGGCGCCTTTCCTCTTTTAGCCCGGACTGGCCCCCGGCCACCTCCGCTCTTCCTCATGAAATTTTTATGAACAATCTTTCCAAAACATTTCTATTTTTGAAAAGGGAAGTGGGGAGGGAAAATGGCCCTGACCGTCTAACAGTTTTAATATTTCTCCCCAGCAGCAAACCGGCGGGAGGGAGAGAGGCGCAATTAAAATCGGCTGGGAAATGACCATTTCCCTCTTCCCCACCTTCTCTCCGCCAAGAACGGCGGGGACATACTTGTCTAAGCCAGATAAACTTAAATAAAAGCTTCCTTCTTTTAAAATAGATGTCTATCTCCCCGCCCGTACCTATGAAATAATAAGTGCCTCATTTTAATGAGCCTCTCTCCCTCCCGCCTGAATTAAGCTGGAATGCAAAAACTGATCGACGGTGTCAGAAAATGGCCGAGTTGACAAATAGCCCAGGATTGAGTTAATTTAAATCAAAACATAAGAATTTAAAAAGGCAGGGGGCGATCATTTTTACCATCCAAATAAAAACTAACTTCTCGGCGGCTCATAATTTAAGAGAAGTAGGCGGCAAGTGCGAAAACCTTCATGGCCATAATTTTACCGTTGAAGTAGTCGTAGCATCGCCCGTGCTTAATGAGCAGGGTATGGTCATGGATTTTCGCCTTTTAAAAGATAAGACTCAAGCTGTTCTCGCTTCCCTTGATCACCGCTATTTAAACGACTTGCCCGTTTTTCAAGATAAAAATCCCTCGGCGGAAAACTTGGCCGCCTATATATTTACTGAATTATCCCGCCAAATCAATGCCGGCCCTCTCCGCCTACGTTCGGTTTCGGTATGGGAATCAGAAACTTCGCAAGCTACTTACCAAGGACCGATCCATGATTGATATTCAAAACCTTCCCGATTACCGGAATATCGAGATTAATAAAGTAGGAGTCAAGAACATCCTTTACCCGATTACCGTTTTGGATAAGAAGAATAAAATTCAACACACCGTGGGCCGAATAAATATGTATGTAAACCTTCCCCATCATTTCAAAGGCACGCATATGAGCCGCTTTATCGAAATTTTGAACCAATACCGCGGGACTATTAATATTCACGCTATCTCCACTATTTTGGATAAAATGAAAGAGAAATTAAATGCTCATTCCGCCTATTTGGAAGTAGAATTCCCCTATTTTATAGAAAAACGAGCTCCAAAGTCTAAAGCTAAAAGTCTGATGAGCTATGCTTGTCAGTTCTTGGCTTCCTTAGTAAATGGCCATCATTCGCTGATCGTCGGTGTTACGGTTCCGGTCACCACTGTATGCCCATGTTCTAAAGAAATCAGTAAACGAGGCGCCCATAATCAGCGGAGTCTGGTGACTGTAAAAGTCAAGTTCCGCAAATTTTTTTGGATAGAAGATTTAATCAATATGATCGAAAATTCCGCCAGCGCGGCAGTCTATTCTCTCCTTAAAAGGGCCGATGAAAAATTTTTAACGGAAAAGGCTTATGATAACCCCCTTTTTGTGGAGGATGTGGTCCGGAATATCGCCCTGCGCCTCCAAAGGCACAACAATATTACCTGGTTCAAAGTGGAATCAGAGAATCTTGAATCCATCCACAACCACAACGCCTATGCCTGCGTAGAGAAAGAAGTTTCTTAGAGGCCTTTTTATTTTAAACCTTCAAGTTTTTTAATTAATTCCTGGGTAACTTCTTTAACTCCCGGGCGGCCGTCTACGGCAATAAATTTAAAACCACCTCCCGGCTTAGTTGCTTCTTGGCGAAAATAAGCAATAGCGGCTAAAGTACCCTTCTGCTCATCGTAATAAATGGCATGTCGTTTATCAATAGCCGCCTCATCTTGATCATCCGCCCTGGTACTTAATTTACCTCCGCATACTCGACAAACAAACTCCCCATTTTTCTTTACCGGCTTAATGGCTTCGATAAAAATATTGTTGGGATGATTATTGTCCCGTTCGCATAGTCGGCGACCCATTATCCTTTTTTTCGCAGTTTCCCGGTCTAAAACGATTTCTATTACATAGTCAATCTTCATCCCTCTTTGTCTTAAGGCCTCCAAAAGCTTTTGGGCCTGATTTACGTTGCGCGGGAATCCGTCTAAAAGCCATCCTTGAGTACAATCGCTCTCTTGCAGGCGATTCAAAATCATGGGAATAGTCAAATCATCAGGAACTAATTCTCCTCGATCGATATATTGTTTTGCTTTTTTCCCCAATTCCGTGCCCTGAGCAATATTTTCGCGGAAAATAACCCCAGACTCAATGTGGGGAATTCTAAACTTTTCCCGCAAAACAGCCCCTTGAGTCCCTTTCCCACTACCATTTGGACCAAAAAGAATGATATTCATATCTTCTCCTTTCTTTTTAAAGACAGTTTCTTAAATCTTTGGTTCATTTCCTTTAGAAGCTCTCAAATTTTATTTCAAAAATTTTTTTGAACATAAGCAAAATTCTTCTTGATAAAGCCGCAGAAACTGCACAAAAAGAGGGTTAATTCATTACGCTTATTATCATTGGGCTTAAGACCTAATTTCCAAAGCAAAGCAAAAAAATTATATTTCGTAATCCCTCACTGAAGGGTGGGTTAGATATAAAAACAATTATTTCTTGTCATTTCGTGGGGCCAGCCTTTATGGCTGGCCAATTTCGCTAATGGTTTGCCTCACAAATCTAATCTATTGTCCGTCTCGAAATTTTGTAACTCCCCCTCTCCCCCTCTTAAACTAAGAGGGGGAAAAAGGGGGAGTTATAAGAAATCCACCCTTTAGTAAGGCATTACTATATTTCTTCCCCTCTTTAAAGAGGGGGCAGGGAGATTATAATGCGGGAAGTTTTAAAAAAACCTTCCCAATTATTTCAAAGAATGTTATATATAAAGAACCTGGAGGTTTTGTCAATGAAAATGACTACTAATCCTCAGGTTTTTTTATTTTTAAGCGAACTTCTCGGCAAAAAGGTTATTGATTTGGAGAAGCGCGAATGGGGCAAAGTCTTTGACTTGGTGGTCTCTTTATCCGAACCCTATCCACCTGTAATTGCGCTCCTTTGCCGGCACAAAAAAGAAATTCTCCGCCTCTCTTGGAAAAAAATAATAAAAATTGAAGCTTACTTCTTAACGCATTCTCTAACCCCCGCAGACTTTGATACTTTGCAGCTAAAAGAGGGAGAACTTCTCCTCAAAGATTTTCTTTTAGATAAACAGATCGTAGACACCCACGGAGCCAAGGTTTTAAGGGTAAATGATCTGCATTTTCTGCAAGTCGACCATACTTTGCGCTTAGTTCATGTAGACGTAGGTTTTAAAGGATTAATGCGGAGAGTGGGCTGGGGAAAATTTGCCGAAAAATTTTTTCAATGGTTTTTTGACTATCAGCTCAAAGATTCCTTTATTCCTTGGAGATATGTGCAGCCGATTTCATCACCAGATTTACTTCGCCTAAAGATTTCGCAAAATAAATTAGCTCAACTGCATCCTGCCGATCTGGCTGATATAATTGAAGAATTAGATGTATATAAAAGGTCGCAAGTTTTTCAATCCTTAGATGCAGCCACGGCCGCGGAAACCTTAGAAGAAACCGACCCCAAAATCCAGGTCCGTTTGATTGAAACTCTTAACCCGGCGCAGGCCTCGGATATTATCGAAGAAATGTCCCCCAGCGAAGCTGCCGATCTCTTAGGCGATCTTCCCAAGGAGAAAGCGGAGGGAATCTTGCGGGAGATGGAAGAAGAAATTGCGGAGGACGTTAAAGAACTTTTGGTTCATCCGGATGAAAAAGCAGGTGGGCTAATGACTACTTCTTTCGCCGCTCTTCCCGCAGAAACCTCTGTCCAAGAAGCTCTCAAGTTTCTTCGCCAGGAAGCCGAAAACTTAGACGTAATCTATTATGTATATATTATCGATGCCGAAGGCCATCTTTTAGGGGTAATTAGCCTCCGCGAACTCTTAACGGCCGAACCCGAAACTAATTTATCTAACTTATCAAACCCCCGAGTCATTACCGTGGGCTTAGAAGAAGAAAAAGAAGAAATAGCCGATCTCTTTGCTAAATATGGCTTTAAGGCCATTCCCGTAGTGGATGAAGAAAAACGCCTGAAAGGGGTAATTCCCTTTAAAAACCTCCTGGAAGTAGTAGCCCCCAAATTGGGGAAGTAGTTATGTCCCTGGACGAAGGAGATAAATGGCTGCCGTTAACCATGGAGCCCTGCAGAGGCGGAAAGGGTTCCTTAAATCACTGGGCATATTCCTGGCCCTCTTGGGCCCTGGCTTTATTACTTCCAATGTGGACAATGATGCCGGGGGTATTACTACTTATTCCTTGGCTGGTTCTGAATTTGGCTTTGCCCTCATTTGGACACTAATTCCCATTACTGCCGCCTTAATTGTTATTCAAGAAATGTGTGCCCGCATGGGCGTAGTTACTGGTAAAGGGTTATCCGATCTTATCCGAGAAAGGTTCGGTGCCCGCCCCACTTTCTATTTAATGATCGCCCTCTTCTTCACCAACTTAGGCAACTCCATCTCCAATTTCGCCGGTGTGGCGGCCAGTATGGAAATTTTTGGTATTAGCAAATATTTGTCCGTTCCCCTGAGCGCTTTTTTCGTCTGGTGGTTAGTGGTAAAGGGAAATTACAAATCAGTGGAAAAGGCTTTCTTGGTAGCTTGCCTTTTTTACGTATCCTACATTATCTCGGGCTTTATGGCCAAGCCAGACTGGGAGCAAATTGGCCAAGAAGTCCTGAGGCCTTCTTTCAGCTGGGAGATGAACTTTGTAACCATGGCTGTCGGGTTAGTAGGAACTACAATCGCTCCGTGGATGCAATTTTATCTCCAGTCCTCTATAGTGGATAAAGGACTAAAAGTAGAAAACTATGAATACGCCCGCATGGACGTAATCATCGGCTCCATAGCCGTAAACATTGTCGCTTTCTTTATCATCATGCTTTGCGCCGTTACAATTTTTCAAGCAGGCATCAAAGTAGAAACCGCCAAAGATGCTGCTTTAGCTTTGGCCCCTTTAGCCGGTAAACATTGTACTTGGCTCTTTGCTTTTGGCCTGCTTAATGCTTCCTTATTTGCCGCTTCCATTCTGCCCTTATCTACTTCTTATACCATTTGCGAGGCTTTTGGCTGGGAAGCGAGTTTAAACCGCAAATTTATGGAAGCTCCGCAATTTTATGGTCTTTATTCTTTGATGATCATTTTGGGCGCAGGCGTAATTCTCTTCCCCGAAATTCCTTTAATCCCGATTATGTATTATTCGCAAGTCATCAACGGCATTCTTTTACCCTTTATTCTAATAACCATGCTAATCTTAATAAATGACCGCCGGGTAATGGGAAATTATACCAATGGACCGGTTTTTAACTTAATTTCCTGGATAACTGTGGCCGTCATGATTATCCTTTCCGCTTTTTTAGTCATCACTTCCTTCTTTTAGACTGCTTTGGCAATAAAAAATGCGGAATAATGGAAACGCTGATTTTCAGGAATTAAAAAAATTATTTAATATTCCCTTTTTTTCTGTACTACATACTGGCAAACCCTTTAAATTTTATTAAGAAAAAAATGACTCTCGCAGAGCTCACAGAGCTCCCAGAGAAAGATATAAGCAAAATTATTAAAAAATAAATTTTTTCTCTGCGGTCTCTGTGGGCTCTGCGAGAAATAATTTTTGGGTTGCGGCCCTGCGGCGCTGTGTCCTCTGTGGCAAAAAGTAGTGTTAAGTGCTAAGTGCTAATCATGGAGCTTCAAATAAAATATTTTCGTATTATCTCTGTGTGCTCCGTGCCCTCTGTGGCTAATATTAAAATGTAATTCTCTGCGCTCTCAGCGTTCTCTGCGGTGAAACATTTCGGCCTTTATGACCTGCCGCATACGGCAAGGGATAAACTCTTGCCTTACCAATCTGATCTACTGGCCATCTCGAAATTTTGTAACTCTCCCTCTCTCCCTCTTAAATTAAGAAGAGGAAAAAGGGGGAGTTTGACCTTTCGGTTACGAATTATATTTAGGAGGCGACAAGCTTTTCCCTCTCGCCAGCGGATAAAGGCAAGGTGAGGTATTACTGATCTGTTTTTTAAGGCTTGAAAAATTATAAATTCATTTTTAAGATATATAGTCTTTGAACAGAATGATTTTTCGTTAGTCAGGTTTCTTAGGTGCAGTTTCTAAAAGATAAAATTTATTTAAATTCTAAAAAGAAATTATTTTTTTATATCTTCTTATCGGCCATAATTCTCTTGGGCGGGGTATGGTTCATCTTTTTCCGCCATTATTATCCGCCAGAAAATTCTTTGGTCATTTATCCTTTTGATTTTCCTCCTTCTCCTCCCCTTCCGCAAATTTTCTCCGGTCAAGTTGAGCGGGGCGAAAATTTATCCGCGGTCCTTAAAAAATTGCCCAAATTATCCCCCACAGAGATGGAAGCAATTTGTCAGCAATTGAAAAAAATGACCAATCTGCGGCGTCTTAAACCTGGAGATTCTTTCCAATTGCAATTGAATTGGGAGAGGAAATTTGTTAAGTTTTCTTTAACCACTAGCCCGGTCGATATTTTTGAGGTCACTCTTGATAAATCAGGGAAATGGATAGGCGAAAAAAAAGATGTACTTATCGATAAATATTGGACGCAAGTCTCTGGAGAAATTACTTCTAACCTGTTTTCCGCCATGAATGATTTACAAGAAGAGGATCAGTTGGTTTTAGATTTTGTGGATATATTTGCTGCGGAAATAGACTTCCATAGCGATCCGCAACCCAATGACCGTTTTCAAATTATCGTAGAAAAATATTATACGGGAAAAACTTTTGTAAAATATGGACGGATTCTTTATGCGGCCTACCAAAACCGCAGCCGGAAAGTAGAAGCCATTTATTTCCCTACTTCCGGGGGAGGTGGTTATTATACTCCCCAGGGAGAATCTTTAAACAAAGCCTTTTTGAAATCTCCCTTGAAATTTACCCGCATCAGTTCCACCTATACCTCCCGGAGACACCATCCTATTCTGGGCGGGTTTCGTCCCCATTATGGGGTGGACTACGCAGCTCCCTTAGGAGCTCCAGTTTGGGCAGTGGCTGATGGAGTGGTCAGTTTCTGTGGATGGAATAAAGGCTATGGAAACCAAGTGGTGATTAATCATTCACGTGGTTACAAAACTATGTATGGCCATCTGAGTCGTTTTGCCCCCGGCTTAAAAAAAGGCAAAAAGGTCCGGCAAAAAGAAGTCATTGGATATGTCGGATCTACTGGTCTGTCCACCGGACCACATCTGGATTTTCGGCTGCTTAAAAATAATGTTTTTCGCAATCCCCTTAAAGAAATCTCTCCCCGCGCCGCCCCTTTACCTCCCCAGCAAATAGCGCCCTTTAAGGAATTTAAAAAATCTCTGGAACAATGGTTAGCTACCGGGGAGAAAAATCGTCTTATAACTTCTTTCAGCTCCCGAGAAAGGAAGATTGGCGATGCGCGCAGTTATCCAAAGAGTTAGCCAGGCCAAGGTAAAAGTTTCTGGAAATTTAGTGGGCGAAATTGGACCAGGTTTATTAGTTTTTTTAGGCGTAGGAAAAGAGGATACTACTGCTGATGCCGAGTATCTTCTGGAGAAAATCATAAATTTACGCATTTTTGAGGATGCCGCAGGAAAATTCAATCTTTCCCTCTTGGATGGTGGGGGCGAGATGATGGTAGTTTCTCAGTTTACCTTGTATGCAGACTGCCGACAGGGGCGGCGGCCTTCCTTTACGGCCGCCGCCCCGGCCGAGATGGCTCGCTCGCTCTACGAACTTTTTTTAGAAAGAGCTCGCCAGAAAGGCCTACGGGTGGCCGCCGGTATCTTTCAGGCGCGTATGGAAATAGAATTAACCAATGTTGGTCCGGTTACCATTCTGCTGGACAGTTCGAAAATTTTTTGCTAAAAAGGATAATAATATAGTCCTATTAAGAATTAAATCTGCCTTAATTAACAGGACACGCTCTTGGCAATGAAGGGCCGCGAGAGATTATTTAACCACCTATTCTAAAGGTGGAACAACGGAGATTATTGGACCCAGATGAACGCAGATTTTCAGGATTAAAAAATATTATTAAGAAAAAAGATAACTCTCCCAGAGCTCACAGAGCACACAGAGAAAGAAATAAATAAAAATTTTTAAAGAAAAAATATGGAATATTGGAATGATGGAATAATGGAATAATGGAATAATGGGCTAATATTCTCGATGGTTTTATCCCCTTTAGAAAATAATTAATCTCTGTGTGCACTAGGTCTCTGTGGCTTATAATTAAGAATTTCTCTGCGTTGTTGACGTTCGCTCCAGTGAATTATAATCCCTCCCCGCCTCACTTTAGAAAAGGGAGGAAATAAAAAACTTCTCTTTTGTAAAGAGAGGTTGGAGAGGATTTGCAAAGGCAAATTTAAGAGATGGGGAAAGATAATTTTATGAAAAAATTTAAAAATCGGTGAAGGAGGAAATTTAAAGATGATTGACTTTACTTTGAGCGAAGAACAAAAAGCTTTACAAAAATTGGCCCGCGATTTTGCCCAAAAAGAGATTGCTCCAGTAGCCCTAAAGTATGACAAGGACCCGCAATTCCCTGGAGAGATAATCAAAAAGGCACATGCGGCCGGCTTAATGAATTTGACCTGTCCGAAAGAATATGGCGGGCAAGGCTTGGGATTAGTGAATGCCGCGATCATCTCCGAAGAAATGAACGTGGCCTGTGTGGCCATAACTGGCATGATCGGCATTAATTCTTTGGCTTGCGCCCCCATTTTGGTGGGTGGTTCTGATGAGCAAAAGCGCCGCTTTTTAATTCCCCTAAATCAATCAGGGAAGACAGCTTCTTTCGGCTTAACGGAGCGAGAAGCGGGTTCTGATGCCGGAAGTTTAAGAACGGCAGCTAAGCTCGACGGCGATCATTACGTATTGAACGGCCAAAAGTGTTTTATTACCAATGCCAGCTATGCGGCCTTTTATACTATTTTCGCTACAATCGATCCCTCAAAAAAGACTAAAGGTATATGTGCTTTTGTCGTACCGCGGGAGTCTCCGGGTTTATCCATCGGCAAAGTTGAAGATAAAATGGGGCAACGGGCGCTCAATGTGGCGGAAGTAATCCTGGAGAATGTCATCGTCCCTAAAGAAAACCGCTTGGGTGAAGAAGGAGAAGGGTTCAAATTTGCTATGGAAGCCTTGGATGAAGGCCGGGTGAACATAGCTACCGTGGGCGTAGGGTTAGCCCGCGCGGCTTTTGAGGCAGCCTTGGATTATGCGAAAAAACGAGTACAGTTTGGCAAACCGATTGGGACTTTCCAAGCTTTGAATTTTATGCTCGCTGATATGGCAGCCGCCGTAGAGTCGGCTCGTCTGTTAACCTGGTATGCGGCTTCCTTAGCCGATCATGGTCAAAGATACACCAGAGAAGCAGCCCAGGCCAAGTTTTATGCCACGGACGTAGCGATGCGGGTAACTACTGATGCCGTCCAGATCCATGGAGGTTATGGGTATACCAAAGAATACTTAGTCGAGAAGCTCATGCGGGACGCTAAACTTACCCAGATCTACGAGGGGACTAACCAAATTAACCGCATGGTCGCTGGCGGTGCGCTTATGCGCAGTTGAGGGGTGGAGATGAAAACACCAGAGGAATATATTTCCAGTCTGCGTCAACTCAATTTAGAAGTCTACTTATTGGGGGAAAGGGTATTTCAGCCAGTGGATCATCCCATTATTCGCCCTTCCCTCAATTCTGTAGCTATGACCTATAAACTCGCCCAAGAAGAGGCCTATCAAGACTTATTGACCACTACTTCCCATTTAACGGGCCAGCGCATAAACCGTTTTACCGCCATTCACCAAAATGCTCAAGATTTAGTCAACAAAGTGAAGATGCAGCGTCTCTTGGGTCAAAAGACGGCCTCTTGCTTCCAGCGTTGCGTAGGTATGGACGCGCTGAATGCTCTGTACAGCACCACTTATGAAATAGACGCCAAGTATAAGACTACTTATCATGCTCGTTTTCGCGAATTCTTAAAAAAGGTTCAAGAAGAAGACTTAGTGGTGGATGGGGCAATGACCGACGTTAAAGGAGACCGCAGTTTACGCCCCATTCAACAGGCCGACCCAGATCTTTATCTGCACGTGGTGGCTCGCGAAAAAGGAGGAATAATTGTTCGGGGGGCTAAAGCTCACCAGACAGGTATGGTAAATTCCCACGAAGTAATCGTCATGCCCACCATGGCGCTCCGGGAAGACGAGCAAGCGTATGCGGTCTCTTTTGCGATCCCCACGGACACGAAGGGTCTCTTTTTTATCTATGGGCGCCAATCATGCGATACCCGCAAATTAGAAGGAACGACGATTGATGTAGGTAATCACCAGTATGGTGGCCATGAAGTCTTGGCCATCTTCGACAACGTCTTCGTCCCTGAAGAAAGAGTATTTCTTTGTGGAGAAACAGAATTCGTCGGAGTTTTGGTGGAAAGGTTTGCGGGCTACCATCGGCAGAGTTATGGTGGCTGTAAAGTGGGCGTAGGAGACGTGCTCATTGGCGCGGCGGCTTTGGCAGCCGAATACAATGGCACGGCCAAGGCCACGCATATTATAGACAAAATTATTGAAATGGTTCATTTGAACGAAACCCTTTACTCCTGCGGATTGGCTTGTTCTTTCGAAGGTCATTTTACCCCGGCAGGAAATTTTGAAATCGATATGCTCTTGGCGAATGTTTGCAAACAAAATGTAACCCGTTTCCCATACGAGATCGCCAGGTTGGCCGAGGACATTGCCGGCGGGCTAATGGTAACTATGCCTTCGGAAAAAGACTTACGCCATGAACGCACCGGCCCTTATATTGAAAAATATCTCAAAGGAGTAGCCCATGTCCCCACAGAACATCGGATGCGCATTCTACGGCTAATTGAAAATATTACCTTGGGCACCGCGGCCGTGGGCTACCGCACGGAATCGATGCATGGAGCTGGCCCACCCCAGGCTCAACGCATAATGATCCGCCGCCAAGCAGATTTAGAGAAGAAAAAAGAATTAGCCAGGGTTATTGCGGGGATTAAATAACCATCCCCCAAATTTCTGCATTCGCTCTATACCGGCGCTATAACATAACAACCCCATCTCCCACCCCAAGGAGGTAAATATGGAAGCCACTCTGGGCTATGCGGTTATGCGCAATGCGCGCAAGTACCCGCATAAAACAGCGATTAAATGCGGGGATCAAAGCCGGACTTACCAAGAGTTAAATGAACGTTCTCACCGATTTGCCCTCGCCCTCCGCAACTTAGGCCTTCAGAAGGGAGACCGCCTGGCCACCCTCTCCTTAAATTCCTTGGAGCTCATGGAAATATACATCGCCCATCTAAAATTGGGCTTAATTACTGTGCCCCTTAATGCTTGGGGCACTGACCGGGACGTGCATTATCAAATAAGTTTTACTGATTGTCAGACGGTTATCTTTCAGCAGGAGTTTCAAAGCCGCATCGAAAAGATTCGCCCCCAACTGCCCGCAGTGAAGAATTGGATTAGTATCGGTTCGCCAATATTTTCTGGTTGCCTAAGTTATGAAGAATTAATCGGTCAACAAAAATTTGCGGAATTCCCCCTGGAAGTTAAAGAAGAAGATCCTGCCTTTATTATGTTTACCGGCGGGACGACCGGTTCTCCCAAAGGAGCCGTCTTGACTCATAAGTCCCTTTTGTGGAATATCATTAACGTCACTACGGAAATGCAAAGCCCTACTCCTCAAGATGTGATTTATTATCCCATGCCTCTCTTTCACACCGCCGCCATGAGCAGGTTTTTAGCTTATATGTACGCGGGGGGCAGTTTTATAGTCACCCGCGAATTTAATGCCCAGAAATGCTTAAAAGTTATTCAAGAAGAAAAAGTTACCGCCATCACTGGTAACCCAACGATTTGGCGAGCCCTCCTCTTAGAAATAGAAAAACAAAAATACGATACCAGCTCCGTGCGCATGTACCTTTCTTCTCAAGGAATACTCCATGAAGGCCTCCAGAAAGCTATCGAAACCCATCTTTTTCCGCGAGCGCAAACTTATGTAAGCTATGCGCTCACCGAAGCTTCCCCAGGGGTGACCATCCTTAAACCGGAAGACCAACCTTTAGAACCGGGGAGCGTGGGCAAGCCCTATATGAGTATGGAAGTACGCATCGTAGACGATGAAGATCGAGACTTACCAGTAGGCGAAGTAGGAGAAATAATAGTTAAAGGGCCCTCGGTAATGAAAGAATATTACCGTAACCCGGAAGAAACCGCCCAAGCTTTGCGGGGCGGATGGCTCCATACTGGCGATATGGGGAAATACGATGCCCGCGGGTATCTCTATTTTGTGGACCGCAAGAAAGACATGATTAAAAGTGGCGGGTTAAATATTTATTCTAAAGAAGTAGAAGAGGTTTTAGCCCAGCATCCTAAAATTGCGGAAGCAGTGGTCATTGGCGTGCCGGATGAAAAATGGGGTGAAACTGTAAAAGCTGTGGTGGTTGTTAAACAAGGGGAAAGCTTGAGTGCGGAAGAGGTTATTCAATTTTGTCGGGAACGTTTGGCCAGTTATAAAAAACCCACTTCGGTAGCCTTTGTCGAGGCGCTTCCCAAGACTAAGTTTGGCGGCAAGGTATTAAAGAGAGAATTAAGGGAAATGTTCGCCAAAAAAGATAATCGGTAACAAAAAGTTTTTATCTCCCCAAAGCGAGGTTCCAATAATGAAACATCCTATGTTTAGTCCAGAACATGAGCTTTTCCGCGATACGGTTAGGAAATTTGTAGAAAAAGAGCTGACGCCCTTTGCTGAGGAATGGGAAGCGGCTGGCGAGTTTCCCAATAGTGTTTTTCGAAGAATGGGCGAATTAGGGTTTTTAGGACTGCGCTACCCTGAAAAATACGGCGGCCAGAATTGTGATTTTCTCTTCTCCGTAGTTCTGGCAGAAGAACTGGGCCGCTGCGGTATGGGTTCTATTGGTATGGCCGTAGCCGTGCAAAATGAAATGGCCACGCCCCCCATCTTTAAGTTCGGTACGGAAGAACAAAAAATGAACTACCTGCTGCCCGCAAATAAAGGGCATAAAATTGCCTGCTTAGGCATTACGGAACCCAACGCTGGCTCAGATGTAGCGGCCATTCAAACTACGGCCAAAAGGGAGGGGGATCATTGGGTTATTAATGGACGGAAAATTTTTATTACTAACGGCGTAAGAGCAGACTTTATCACCCTGGTGGCCCGCACCGGCGAGAAAAAAGGATATAAAGGCTTTTCTTTATTTTTAGTCGACAAGGGAACTCCCGGTTTTCTGGTGACCCGCAAATTAGATAAATTAGGGATGCGTTCTTCTGATACAGCGGAGCTTCTCTTCGAAGATTGCCGGGTTCCAGTCGCTGCCCTATTGGGAGAAGAAGGAAAAGGATTTTACCATATAATGTGGGAGCTGCAAGGAGAAAGAATTATGGCGGCGGCCAATGCGGTGGCCCGCGCCCAAATGGCCTTAGAGTTGGCCATAAAATATGCCCAAGAAAGAGTACAATTCGGCAAGCCTTTAGCTCATTTTCAAGTTACCCGCCATCGTTTAGCTGATATGGCTACAGAAATAGAAGCCGCGCGCCATTTAACCTATTATTGTGCCTGGCTTTTTCAAAGCGGTGAGTATCCCGTTAAAGAAATTTCCATGGCTAAGCTCTTGGCGGCTCAAGTGAGCGGGCGAGTCGCTGATGCGGCTCTGCAGATTTATGGGGGCTATGGCTACATGATGGAATACCCCATCCAAAGGTACTGGCGGGATATTCGCTTGAGCCGCATCGGAGGCGGAACGGATGAAATCATGAAGGAAATTATCGCCAATGAGCTCTTGGGCAAAATTAAAAATTGAATACGTAAGGGAATATAAATTTCAATTCTTGGGTTTATCTATCTGGTAGAGTTGGTAATATTTAGCAAAAGGCTCGGTTACCTTTTGCACGTAAGAATATGGATCCCTTTGGCGGTTAACTACCTGTTCAATTACTTCTTCAAAGGATAAATCATATTTCAGCATTTTGTGAATATATTTAGATATCTCTTTTTCAATCAGGTCTATAATTTCTTCGCGCGCCCTGGCGTTTCTTTTTTTAATAAGCTCATTCCCCTCTTTTAAGAACTGACGGTGTTCTAAGATCTTAGCGGTAAGTTCAGAAACCCCTTCCCCTAAAGTAGCAATAGTCTTGATCACGGGCGGCCGCCAAGGACTAATTTTAGGGTTTAAATCGAGCATTAAATTCAGTTCTATGACCAGTCGATCAGCCCCTTCCCGGTCGGCTTTATTCACCACAAAAATATCGCCGATCTCCATAATCCCCGCTTTGAGAGCTTGAATCTCATCTCCCAAACCAGGAACGCAGATCAAAAGCGTGGTGTCCGCTGTTTTGACAATATCCACCTCATCTTGCCCGACCCCCACTGTTTCAATTAAAATAAAATCTTTTCCGAATGCATCCAGCACTTTGATCGTATCCGCCGTAGCTTTAGACAATCCCCCCAAAGTCCCTCGCGTGGCCATAGAGCGCACAAATACTCCGGGATCGTTAGTAATATCTTGCATGCGCAACCGATCTCCTAATAAAGCACCCCCGCTAAATGGACTCGTGGGATCGACGGCAATAATACCCACAGTGTATTGTTGGCGCCGGAGCTCTTTGGTGATTTTGTCGGTCAAAGTACTCTTGCCTGACCCGGGTGGACCGGTAATACCGATGGTGTAAGCGTGTCCTGTCTTCGGGTAGAGTTTTTTGAGAGCCTCCTGGGTTCCGGGAACTTCATTTTCTACCATAGTTATTAATTTGGCTAAAGCCCGCACAGAGCCAGAGAGGATTTCCGGCACTAACTCTTCAGGTTTAGGCATGACCATCATCCTCTCTTAACTTCCTTCTTTTTCTTCTAATACAACCAAGGCATCGACCGCGATCGGTTTGTTTCCGGAGACGATTAAAGGATTAACATCTACTTCCTTTACGGCTGCCAACTCCAACCCTAACTGCCCAGCATTAATGAGCATCGTGGCCAAGAGATCCATATCCACGGCCGGCATTCCTCGAAAGGCACCTAAGATAGCTGCGCTCTTAATTTCTTGGGCCATTTCCAAGGCATCCCTTTTTTCCAAGGGGGCTACTCGAAAGGAAACGTCCTTCAGAATTTCCGTGAAAATACCCCCCAAACCAAACATAACACACGGGCCGAACTGCGCATCCCGAATCATGCCGATGACTAATTCGCGAGATCCTTTGACCATTTCTTGCACTAAAATGCCATCTAACGGTGTATCCCCAACTCTTTGACAAATCGCCTCGTAGGCCTTTTCTACTTCTTTCAATGTCCGTAAATCAACTTCAATAAGTTTCTTCTCCGTTTTATGGGTAATCTGCGGGGAACACCCTTTAAGCACCACCGGCAACCCTATTTCTTTAGCTGCTTTGACAGCCGCTGCGCGGCTCTGCACCAACTTCTCACGCACTACGGGAAAACCATAATAGCTTAGCAAACGTTTCGCTTCATATTCAGAAAGGGTCTTTTGCCCCTTACGCAAAGCTTCTTTTATTATCTCCATTCGTTCTTCCACTTTTTAATTCCTCCTTCGTTGATTTATCCTTTCAAGTTTCTAACAACCTTTCCCTATTTTGTCAAGCAATTCCGCGCCAGCGCTATAACCATTATTTCCTCACTTTTTATTCTCGCTTTTCTTTTCCAAGAAGTCTTCATATTCGCTGGCGCTCAATAGCTCCTCCAATTCGGTGGGGTCATCGAGTTCTATAGATATAAGCCACCCTTTCCCATAAGGATCGTCGTTAATCATGGATGGTTCTTCATCCAGATCTTTATTAATAGAAACAATTTCTCCGCTTACTGGGCTATAGAGTTCCGCCACTGTTTTCGAAGATTCTAAAGACCCAAAGACTTCATTCTGTTCGATGGGCGAACCCTCGGTGGGCAGCTCTACGTAAATAATTTCGCCCATTTCTTGTTGGGCAAAATCAGTTATGCCCACGGTGCCGCGGTTGCCCGTAACTCTAACCCAGAGGTGCTCTTTAGAATAATACAGATCATCAGGGTACTCTAAGATAGCCATGGTTCTCTCTATCTCCTTTCTCTCGTGCTTGCTATTTTACTCGTTCAATGTATTCTCTTGTGCGCGTGTCAATGCGCACGATATCTCCTTCTTCCACAAATAACGGCACCTGGATAACTGCTCCGGACTCTAAGGTTACCGGTTTAGTAGCTCCGGTGGCGGTATCTCCGCGAACCCACGGTTCGGCTTTTATTACCTTCAATTCCACGAACATGGGGACTTCAATACCAATGGGGCGCTTATTGTGAAAAAGAGCTTTAATGACCAAATTCTCTTTGAGGAAATCTCGGCTGTCTCCCAATTGCTCCGCGGTCAAATAAAGCTGTTCGTAAGTATGCACATCCATAAAATGATATTCGCCATTAGTTTCATAAAGGAATTGCATCTCTCTTTCTTCCAAATCAGGCTTGTCTACGCGCTCTCCTGCTCGAAAGGTCTGATCGATTACATTACCCGTAATGAGACTTTTAAGCCGCGTCCGCACGAAAGCCCCTCCTTTGCCCGGTTTCACATGCTGAAAATCGACAATCACAAAAGGCTCGCCGTTGATCTCAATCTTTAATCCTTTGCGGAAATCGGTCGTCGAATACATATCTTTAACCTCGAATTAAATTTTTGCTTCGCTGGATATTTTAAAAAATTATATCGTTAAAAAATTATATTTTCCTCAATTTCTTTGGGTAAAAAGGTTAATTTTTCCCATCCGGTAGAGGTAACTAAGATTAAATCCTCCAAGCGGACGCCTCCCCACCCTGGAATATAAATTCCGGGCTCAACAGTGAAGACCATTCCTTCTTCCGCCACCCCGGTTGCTCGGGGCGAAATGCGGGGCTCCTCATGAACCGCCAACCCCAAGCCATGACCTGTACCATGGCCGAAAAATTTTCCATATCCGGCGCGGGCAATGGTCTCCCTCGCGGCCTGGTCAATCTTTTTTAAGCTTACTCCCGGCCGAATTATCTTTATAGCTTTTTCCTGGGCCTGGTGAACAAGTTCGTATATTTTTCGGAGGCGTTTGGTGGGTTCCCCTAAGATTATAGTTTTCGTTTCATCAGAGTGATAGCCATCCCAGCAGGCTCCGAAATCTATAACGACCATCTCTCCTTTCTGTAAAACCTTCTCTGAAGCGAGGCCATGAGGCAGAGCAGCTCTGGGGCCGGAAGCGACGATGGTGGGAAAAGCGGACCTCTGCCCTCCTCGGCGAATGATCTGCATCTCCATCATGGCGGCTATCGATTTTTCTTTGTTTCCGCTTTTTAATTTTGGCAGAATGCTCTTAAAACCGGCCGAAGCTATCTGGACTGCTTGGCGAATCTTACCTACTTCCTCGGGGCTCTTTAAGGCGCGTAGCCTGGAAATCTCCTTTACCAGCGGCGTAAGGCTGAGGCGCGGTAATTTTGCGTGCAGGAGGCTAAAGTCTTCGTAATTCATGGCCCGCGCCTCAAAACCGAGACGTTTAATGCGCAATTTCTTTAGTAACTTGGCTAAGCCCTCTATCTTTTGCCGGTATCTGTTAAAAATTGCCCCCCGCAATTCTTTCTGGGCCTGAGCTGCATAACGAAAATCCGAGAGAAAATAACGCTCTTGTTTAGTAACTAACAAAACCCCTTCACTCCCCGTAAATCCGCACAAATAGCGGATATTCTCCAAACTTAAAAATAAAATGGCATCTAAATTAGCTTTATCTAAAACCTTCCCTAAGTCTTCTCCGGCCATATTTAACCCCTATTTCTCTTTTAAAGGAATGGCCGCCAACCATTTTTCCAATTGTTCTATAACTTTTTGTTTTTGGGCCAGCTTTTTTTCTTCTTCTAAGGTCTTCGCTAAGGCCGTAAACCTTTCGCGTAAATCTTTATTCTCTGGATCACGCACCATTAGCTCGCGGTAAATCTCTAAGGCTTTTTCTTTTCTTCCTTGTTTCCAATATATCTGGGCCATGGTCTCCGTTTGGAATGTCTCCTGAGCCAGCGGTAGCGTGGGCGACGCTCTATCTTCTCTTTTAGTGGCTGAAATTAAAGGGGCAATTTTCTTCTGCCAAATATCCACCTCTAAGGGCGTAAGTTTTTTCTTTGGTTTATCTTCTTCTAAGGGCAAGGACAAAGCTTTCTTTAAAGTGGCCATAGCCCCTTCCACATCCTTCTCCTGGAGATAAACTTGGCTTAATAGTTTATATACTGAGAAGCATTCTTCGATGCCCTCTTTGACTCTTTCCAGTTGTTCTTGCGCTTCTTGAAGAAATCCTTTTTCCAGATAGCATTTGCCTAAGATTAAGCGCAATCTGAGATTATCCGGCCTTAAGTTTAGTCCCTGTTGACAAATTATTATGGCTTCTTCTATTTTCTCTTGCCTTTGGAAAGCTTCAGCAAGCTCCGGGAAGAAATCTGCGGAAATCAATTCTTTTGCCAAATCTTCAGGGTTTTCTCGATTATCGATTTTTCCTTCGCCCAGATTATCTTTGTTCATCATGGAACTCCCTTCCGCCATCTTAGCCAAGGAATATTTGATTTTGCTCCTTAATTTCAAGCTTTTCCATAAATACTGACTAAGATCTGCCGGATTTTTTTAAGGTTTCGTCCATCGTCTTGGGGATTCCTTTTTGGTGTTTCCAAAATTATCGGTATCCCTCGAAAAAAGGGATGGGCTAATAAATTATGAAACCCGCCGATACCTATCTTTCCTTTGCCAATATGTTCATGCCTATCAAGATGACTGCCCAAGTCGGCAGCGGCGTCATTTATATGCAACAAACCTATACTTTCAGAACCAACGGTGCGCTCAATTTCTTTGGCTAGCTCCTTAGTTTTTTCTTTGCTGCGGAAATCATACCCCGCCACAAAAGCATGGCAGGAGTCAAAACATACGCCTAATCGCGGCCCAGCTTTTACTTCTTCCATGATTATTTTGATTTGCTCAAATGAACTTCCTATTTCGCCCCCTCCGCCGGCCCCATTTTCTAAAAGAAGTCTTACCGCAGATTTTTGGTCCAAGGCTATTTTTAAGGCTTGAATTACTCTCCCTAAATCGATTTCTCCACCTTGCCCTTTGGAACTTCCGATATGGGTAACTACATAATTAGCACCTAATAGCCGAGCTCGGTGTAGGTCTAAAATCAAAGCCTCAATAGATTTTTTATATATCTGTTCATCTGCCGAAGCTAAATTTAAGAGATAAGGCGTATGGATGATGACCGGTTCTATGTCCTCCTCAGCTATTAAATAGCCGAAGTTAATTATCCCTTCGACGTTTAAAGGCGCAGCCTGCCAGCCGCGGGGATTACGGGAAAAAATTTGCAAAGCTGTACAGCCTAACTCCTTGGCCCTAATTACTGCTTTCTCCAACCCGCCGCTGATGGAAACATGGACACCTAATCTTACCAGCTGACTTCTCCTTATTATTTTTTTGGCGAACTTTTTCCTCCCTATAATAAACTACCATTTAATTAGCGCAAGATGAATATGAATATAATTAAGGGATTTCTAACCTGTCAAGGCTAAAATTAGAGATCTCTGAAAAAGTATCTTGGGATGTAATTATGTTATTCCTACGCAAGCATGAAGATGGCTGAAGCAGGCTGAAGGAGGCTGAAGCAGGCAGGAATCCAGTGTTTCTAAAATATTTCTGGTATCCCGCCTTCGGGGAGTGACCGAAAAGCGTGCCGAATTCGGCAAGGGACCCTACGGGCAAATATGGAATAATGGAATGGTGGAATAATGGAATAGTGGGCTAATATTCTCAATGGTTTTATTCCCTTTAGAAAATAATTAATCTCTGTGCGCGCTGTGTCCTCGGTGGCTAAGATTAATAAAATAATTCTCTGCGCTCTCGGCGTGCTCGGCGGTGAATCATAATCCCTCCTTACCTCCCTTTAGAAAAGGGAGGAAGTGCACCCCTCTTTTCTAAAGAGGGGATGGGGGAGATTATAAGACACAGATGAACGCAGATTTTCAGGATCGAAAAATATTATTAAGAAAAAAAGATTACTCTCCCAGAGCTCACAGAGCTCCCAGAGAAAGATATAAGCAAAATTATTAAAAAATAAATTTTTCCTCTGCGGTCTCTGTGGGCTCTGTGAGAAATAAATTTTTGGTTGCGGCTCTGCCGCGCTGTGTTCTCTGCGGGCTCTGCGAGAAATAAATTTTTGGTTGCGACTCTGCCGCGCTGTGTGCTCTGGGCCCTCTGTGGCTTATAACTAAAAATTCCTCTGCGTTCTTGGCGCTCTCGGCGGTGAATTACTCCCTCCTTTTGACATACCCCGAAAAAAGACTATAATATATTTATCTGCCTGGAAATTTACGAGCAGGAAAGGAGAAACGATATTCTCAAAGATGGTCATAATCGCTTGATCAATTATTTGCGCCTCTCCATCACCGACCGCTGCAATCTGCGTTGCCAATATTGTATGCCTAAGGAAGGTGTTTCCTTATATGGCCCGGACGAAATTCTCCGTTATGAAGAAATCCTTAAAATTGTCAAACTGGCCGTGAGTAGAGGTATAACCAAAGTTCGCCTTACGGGGGGAGAACCTTTGGTGCGCAAAGATGTAGTTTCCCTAATTCGCCAGCTTTCTTCCCTAACAGGTCTTCAAGATCTTTCCATGACGACCAATGGCCTCCTCCTTGCCGATTTTGCTTCTTCTTTATATCAGGCTGGCTTGAAACGGGTGAATATAAGCATGGATTCTCTTAATCCAGAAAAATACCAACAAATAACTCGGGGTGGTGATCTGCAAAAGGTGTGGGCTGGAATTGCGGCTGCCCAAAAAGTAGGATTTTCACCGATCAAAATAAACGTAGTGGCTATAGCTGGCTTTAATGATGGGGAAATTCTGGATTTTGCCCGGCTCACGCTCCATAATCCCTGGCAAGTGCGTTTTATTGAGTATATGCCCATCGGCCAGAACAATTCTTGGCGCCCTGAGCAATTCTTAACCGCCCAAACAATAAGAGAACGAATTGAAAGCTATTATTCTCTGCTCCCCTTAGAGACAGAAAAGCAAAGTAATAATGGACCAGCCCGTTTATATAAGATCATCGGGGCGCAAGGAGAATTAGGTTTCATCAGTCCCGTAAGCGAGCACTTCTGCCATACTTGTAATCGCCTGCGCATTACGGCTGATGGCAAGCTCAAAACCTGCCTTTTTTCCGCCAGCGAAGTTGATTTAAAAGCTGTCCTACGCCGCGGGGGCCAGGAAGAAGATATCGAAAGAGAGCTTACCGAAAAAATTTCTTGGGCCCTCGCTCATAAACCACTCCGCCGAGATTTTACGGCCAATTTGATGAAAAGATGCCACCATCCCATGGTCAAGATCGGAGGGTAGTCTTCTTCCTGTCTATCAGATTGGTTTGACTTGAGAAAACATGACTGCTATATTGGCCTCCATTATGAAAAAAGACATCCTCCTCTCCCTTTTATCCGGTTTTTGTTTGGTCGGCGCTTTCCCCAAATTTGACGTAAATATTTTGGCGTGGATTGCTTTTGTCCCCTTGCTTTATGCCCTCCAACATAAAACACTTGCCCAAGCAGCAGTTTTAGGATTCATAGCCGGCAGCGCTTTCTTCAGCGGGCTCCTTTACTGGATTTATAATGTCCTTACTATTTATGGCCATTTGCCCGGAATTATTAGCGTCTTCTTCTTAATATTACTTACTGCCTATTTGGCTATTTACTTTTCCATTTTTGCCTTTGTTTGGCGCTGGTTAGACTTAAAAAATTCCGCTGGGCTAATTTTATTTGCTCCGGCATTTTGGGTCAGTCTGGAGTTCATCCGCGGAATTCTCTTTTCTGGATTTCCTTGGGAACTTCTTGGATATTCTCAATACCAGGTCCTCCCTCTAATCCAGGTGGCGGAGATAACAGGTGTGTACGGAGTTTCTTTTATCATTGTATTAGTCAATATTTTATTTTTTCGTGCTTTAGTTTATCTGGGCAGAGGGGAAAGGAAATTGGCCGGAAGAGAGATTCTGGTCCTAGCCCTCATCATTTTCTGTTGTTGGTTCTATGGGCAGAGCAGAATAGCCACTTTAGAGCAAATGTCTGCTAAATATAAAGATTATAAAATTTCTCTTATCCAAGGCAACATTCGTCAAGATTTAAAATGGGAGCGGCATTTTCAAGAGGAAACTTTAAAAATTTATACCGAATTGACTTGGCAGACCCAAAAAGAAAAACCCGATTTAGTTATCTGGCCCGAAACGGCTACTCCTTTTTTCTTCCAGAATAATTTCCCTTTCCAAAGTCGTATCTTAGATTTAGCCGCACAGATGGAAACACCTCTTCTTTTTGGGGCCCCAGCCTTTACCCGTCAGGCTAATAGAGTTAATTATTTTAACAGCGCCTTCTTGATTTCTCCCCAAAAAGAGGTATTAGGACGTTATGATAAAATCCACTTAGTGCCTTTCGGCGAGTATGCTCCTTGGGCTGGTCTGTTGGGATTTACGCGAGATATTATCGGCGCCATTGGTGACTTTACCCCCGGCCAAGGGATTACCATTCTTTCTTTGCCTTGGGGAAAATTTGGAGTGTTGATCTGTTATGAAATTATTTTCCCTAATTTAACTCGCCAATTCGCCGCCCAAGGAGCTCAATTTTTAGTTAATATTACTAACGATGCTTGGTTTGGGCGGACCTCCGCCCCTTACCAACATCTTTCTATGGCCACTTTTAGAGCCGTAGAAAATCGGTTGCCCATTGCCCGCGCCGCCAACACAGGTATTTCGGCCTTTATTACTGCGGTGGGGAAAATAAGGCAATCTTCTAATCTCTTTACACGAGAAGTTCTTTCTGATAACATAAAAATAAATAAAACCCATACTTTTTATACCCGATATGGGGACATTTTTTCCTTTTTTTGTCTGATCATTTCTGGATTTTATTTAATTTTTGTTTATAGGCAACGAGGATAACGTGGAAAACGAAATAGCCGAAAAAATATCCCTCCTAAATAATAAACTGCAAACTCTCCGAGGTCATCTTTGACCTGGAAACCCAAGCAGCCCGCCTGCAACAAATTGAACAAGAAACTCTTAAAGCAGATTTTTGGAACGATAATGAAAATGCGCAGAAAGTGCTCAAAGAGCGGAATACCCTTAAATCCACTTTGGAGTTTTGGGAGAAATTAACCGCTGAACTCCAAGAAGTTAAAGATTATTTTGAACTGGCCCAAGAAGAAAAAGACGAAGGAGCCCTCCAAGAAGTATATAATCTCCTTTTGGCTCTGGAAAAAAAGATAAGAGAAGCTGAATTCAAGCTTATGCTCAGCGGGGAAAATGACGCGCATAATGCCATCGTCTCCATTCATTCGGGAGCAGGGGGAACCGAAGCCCAGGATTGGGCGGAGATGCTTCTGCGCATGTATCTGCGCTGGGCAGAGCGGAGAGGTTTCCAAACCGAAATTATTGATTACTTACCGGGAGAAGAGGCCGGGGTTAAAAGCGTTACTTTCACGGTGAATGGTGATTATGCTTATGGTTATTTACAGGCCGAGTCCGGAATTCATCGGTTAGTGCGCATTTCTCCTTTTGATGCGGGCCGACGACGGCACACTTCCTTTGCTTCCGTCTTTGTCTATCCCGAAATTCAGGAAGATATTGTCGTCGAAATCAATGAAGAAGACTTACGGATTGATACATTTCGGGCCAGCGGCGCCGGTGGTCAACATGTAAACAAAACCGACTCAGCCGTGCGCATTACTCATTTACCCACAGGAATTGTGGTGCAATGCCAGAATGAACGCTCGCAACATAAAAATCGAGCTATGGCCATGAAAGTTCTGCGGGCCCGGCTTTATGAACTGAAAAGAAGAGAGCAAGAAGAAAAAATGGAAAAGCTGCATAGTTCTAAAAAAGAAATAGCCTGGGGAAGCCAAATCCGTTCTTATATTTTGCAACCTTATCGTTTAGTCAAAGATCACCGGACTAACCTGGAAACGGGGAATGTGGAAGCTGTTTTAGATGGGGAGCTTGATATGTTTATTGAAGCATATCTGTTGCAAAAAATAAAATCTAAAGATGAGGGACCCAAATCTTCATCCTCCTGATTTTCTGGTAGGGATAGAGACAAAAGATGGAACTTTATATTTTAGGATCGGGGACATGCGTACCCACGGCCGAAAGAGGCCCTTCGGGTCTGGCCTTGGCCTTTAACTCGCATCTTATTTTTTTTGACGGTGGCGGCGGTTCCCTGCGGCAAATGGCCCGATTAAACCTTGATTTCCGGCAGATAGATTATTTTTGTATCACCCACTTCCATCCTGACCACGTTTCTGACTTAGTCCCCTTTCTCTTCGCTTTGAATTATACAGTAGACTACACCCATACCCGACCTTTACATTTAATCGGCCCTCCTGGTCTAAAAAAATTCTATGATCAGTTACGGGGAATTTTTGGGTCATGGATCGAACCGCATACCTATGATCTCTTTCTTCATGAAGGAGAAGCACAGGCGCTTTCTTTTAGCGATTTTACCCTCACCTCTTTACCCATGAAGCACTCGGCCATAGCTATCGGCTTCCGTATTGACCAAGGAGGCCGGTCCTTAGTTTATTCAGGGGATACAGATTATTGCGCCAACATTATCGAATTAGGCCGCGAGGCTAATCTGCTTATTTTGGAGTGTTCTTTCCCTGATCACCGCAGAAAAAGCGGTCACTTAACCCCCACCTTAGCCGGGCAAATAGCTCGGGAAGCAGCTTGTCAGAGACTGCTGCTTACACATTTCTATCCTGTATTCCAAGGCCAAAATATTTTGGCGGAATGCCGGCAGGAATTTTCTGGAGAAATAATCTTGGCCGCAGATGGGATGAAAATTGTCATCTAATGAGCTTTCCCAAACATTTTATATTCAATGGCACATAACCAATCATTGCCAATTGCGTTGTCGCCATTGTTACCAAGATTTTTTTTCTCCCCAGGAAGATCTGGACTGGCCTGGTCTTAGGCAAGTGGCCGATAATGTTTTGCGAACCTTACGCGAGCAAAAACAAGTAGCCTGCATAAATCTCACTGGGGGGGAACCTTTCCTTAAATCAGAATTGTGGCCCCTTCTGGAATATCTTAGCCAGCAACCAGAGGTTATTGAATTAGGCATCATTACTAATGGATTACTCTTGAATGAAGAAATTGCCGCCCGCATCTCCCTCTACCCTAAAATCAACCAACTTAAGGTCTCTTTAGACGGGCCGGATCCAAAGACCAATGATTTTCTGCGTGGCCCGGGTATCTTCCAAAAAATAGTAAAGAATTTAATCCACTTTAAGCAGGTGGCGAGTTTGCCCGTTTATATTATGTTTACCATCACCCAAAGAAATTTTCGCACCATCCCTTCTTTAATTAAATTAGCTCAAGAGTTGCAAGCGGCCGGCTTAATCTTCGAGAGATTTATCCCCTGGGGACGGGGAAAAGAGCTATTCAGCGAAGTGTTAAATAAGGAACAATGGCGAGAATTTTTGCAAATTTTGAGCTCCATTATGGCTATGGCAGAAACCGACCTCCAAGGACCATATCAGGCTTTTCAAATAAATTTTCAAAATGATGAGCCTATGCTTTGGGGAGCCCCTTGCGTTTTGGGCGAAGATGGTTTTTGTATAATGCCCGATGGCCAAGTTTATCCCTGCCGTCGATTTCCGGTTCCTATCGGCCATTTGCGTTATGAATCTCTGCATCAGATATGGAATAATTCTTCTCTTCTGCGAGATTTACGCCGCAAAGAAAATCTCCAGGGAAAATGTCGTACATGCCCGTTAAAAGACTGCCGCGGATGCCGAAGCTTGGCCTTGGCCTTGACTGGAAATTATTTCGCCGAAGATCCCCACTGTCCGTACCCTTTTTAGGATTCCTTCTTGTCTCTTGGCGGAAATCGTAAAAAATCAATCCTTGTCATAAAAATTAATTTTTGTTATATTTTCCCCGCGACCTTTCATAAAAAAACAATAAAACGGAAGGAGGTCATTTTAAAAATGATGCTGGATGGGAAAGTAGCCGTAGTCACGGGTGCAGGGAGGGGAATTGGCCGCGAAGTTGCTCTCCTGTTGGCCAAAGAAGGAGCAAAAGTGGTGGTCAATGATTTTGGGGGCAGAGAGGACGGAACTGGCGGAGAAACTAAAGTAGCAGATGATGTAGTTAATGAAATAAGAAATGCCGGTGGAATAGCTGTAGCTAATTACGATGCCGTTGGTACAATGACGGCCGGCAAAAGAATTATTCAAACTGCTTTGGATAACTTTGGCAAAATTGATATCTTAGTTAATAATGCGGGAATTTTACGCGATCGGATGGTCTTCAATATGACTGAAGAAGAATGGGATGCAGTCATTACCGTGCACCTTAAGGGAACATTTGCCTGCACCCGCGCGGCCGTTCCCTTAATGCGCGAGCAACGGAGCGGAAGAATAATCAATTTCACCTCCACCTCTGGCCTTATTGGAAATGTGGGGCAAGCCAACTACGCTGCCGCGAAAATGGGCATTGTAGGGTTTACTAAGGTCGTTGCTTTAGATATGGCGCGGTATAATGTTACGGCCAATTGTATCTCTCCTTTTGCCTGGACTCGCCTAATTGGTACAATTCCTACCGAGACTGAGGAGCAAAAAAGAAGAGTGGAAAAACTGAAAAAGATGAGCCCGGCTGATATAGCTCCGTTAGTAGTGTATTTGGCTAGTGATGAGGCGCAATATGTGACCGGCCAAATCTTCGGTGTGCGCGGCAAGGAAATTTTCATCTTTTCGCAACCCCGACCGGTGCGCTCCATCCATCACTCTGAGGGCTGGACTCCCGCCCGGCTGGCAGAAATGTTTAAAGGTACTTTAGGAATGCATTTAGTACCTCTGGAGACCTCCGGACAAGTTTTTAGTTATGACCCTTTGGTATAATTAATTTCCTTTATGAAAAAACCAACGTAGGGCAAGGGCTTGTCCCTTGCCACATTCGGCAAGCCCCAAGGGCTGAAATGTTTCACCGCCGAGCACGCTGAGAACGCTGAGAAATTTTTTATTATAAGCCACAGAGGACACGGAGGACACAGCGCGGCAAAGCCGCAAACAAAAATTTATTTCTCGCAGAGCCCACAGAGAACGCAGAGCAAAAATTTATATTTTTTAATATTTTTTTCATTTATTTCTCTGTGTGCTCGGCGAGCTCTGGGAGAGTCATCCTTTTTCTTAATAATTTTTTTAATCCTGAAAGCGGCGTTCATCTGCGTCCTATAATCTTCCCCATCCCCTCTTTAGAAAAGAGGGGTGCACTTCCTCCCTTTTCTAAAGGGAGGTTAGGAGGGATTAGGATTCACCGCCGAGCACGCCGAGAGCGCAGAGAATTATTTTATTAATCTTAGCCACCGAGGACACAGCGTACACAGAGATTAATTATTTTCTAAAGGGAATAAAACCATTGAGAATATTAGCCCACTATTCCATTATTCCATCATTCCATTATTCCATATTTTTTTTAAGGTTTTTTAATAATTTTATTTATTTCTTTCTCTGTGTGCTCTGTGAGCTCTGGGAGAGTAATCTTTTTTCTTATTAATATTTTTCGATCCTGAAAATCTGCGTTCATCTGCGTCCTATAATCTCCCCCATCCCCTCTTTAGAAAAGAGGGGTGCACTTCCTCCCTTTTCTAAAGGGAGGTAAGGAGGGATTATAAACCGCCGCCGAGAACGCCGATATTGCAGAGATAATAAAAATAATGATGAAAAATAAAAAAGGAGAAATTGAAATGTCTTCTTTATTGCCAGAAAGCCTTAATCTAAGGAAAGCCATTCAATGGATATCAACCATGAAGAGAGAAAAGGGAGAAGCAGTTCCTTTGCTCTCCTTAATTGATCAAGCCTGCATTCGCTTTAATCTTGCTCCCAAAGACTGTGAATTTTTACATAGATTCTTTGGGCAACAAGAAGAATCTGCCAACAAAAAATAAAGGCTAAAAAGCTGTCTTTTTCCCTTCCCTTTCATTAACTGTTGCCAGCAGCAGTCCACCGCCAATAAAAAAGATAATCAAGGCCACAACGCTTAGCCGGCTTGAGCCGGTAAGCTGACCCATAAGACCAAAGACGAAGGGCCCGATAATGCCAGCAAATTTTGAACTCACATCATAGAAGGAAAAGAATTCGGCACTGCGGCTTTTGGGAATCATCGCTCCAAATAAAGAACGACTCAATGCTTGCGTGCCTCCTTGGACTAAGCCCACCATTATGGCCAGAATCCAGAAATGTAGGGCAGTCTGAATAAAATAACCGCCAATAGAAATTACAGTATATACCCCTAATCCCAAAAAGATAGCTCGCTTAGCCCCGATTAATCCGGCCAGACGCCCGAAAAGGATAGAAAAAGGAATGCCTACAAATTGCACAGCTAATATCGCACCAATCAAATGCTCTTGGGGGATATTAATTTCTGCCCCAAAGATAACCGCCATACTGATAATCGTGCCAATACCATCGTTATAAAGCCAAAAAGCAACTAAGAATTTAAAAGCCTCTTTGTACTGGCGTAAATTATGAAAGGTTGAGGAAAGACGCTGCAGGCTAGCTTTAAAAATCTGCGAGCTCTCTCCGGGAATGGGAACTACTGCTGGTTCCGGAACGTTTTTCATTAAAGGAACAGAAAATAGGCCCCACCATACTCCTACCGTTAAAAAAGAATAACGGGCTGCCCATTCGGCGTTGGCAATTCCAAAAAAGGCAGGCTTCATGATCATGGCCAAGTTGAAAGCCAATAACAGGCCTCCGCCTAAATAGCCCAATGCATAACCAAGCGAGGAGATCCGATCAATTTCCTCTTCGCCGGCCACATGAGGGAGAAGAGAATCATAAAAATTATTTCCGCCGGAAAAGCCCAGCATCCCCAAAATATAAAGAAAAGAGGCCAAAAGCCATTCTCCCTTTTCCACAAAAAATAGACAAGATGTGGCGATGATACCCAGGCCAGCAAAAAATGCCAGGAATTTCTTTTTCGTTCCGGCGTGGTCGGCCATAGCTCCCAAAAGGGGAGCAGAGAATGCTACCAGGAGCATGGCTATTGTATTGGTATAGCCCCAATAGCTACTCGCTGTGGCCTTAGGCAAGTTAGCTCCGGCTACGGAACTATAAAAAACAGGCAGCACAGCAGCCATAATGGTAGTGGCAAAGGCCGAATTCGCCCAATCATAAAGACACCAGCTGAGGATGATTTTTCGTCTATTTTCCATAGGACTCCGATTAAGGTAGAAAGATAGCAAATTAGATGTGGAGTGTCGAGAAGAAAAAAATTAGAGGAATGTTGGAATAATGGAAAGATGGAATACACTCCCCTCTTTTTTAAAGAGGGGGCGGGGGAGATTATAGGACGCAGATGAACGCAGATTTTCAGGATTTAAAAAATTATTAAGAAAAAAGATGGCTCTCACAGAGCTCACAGAGCACACAGAGAAAGAAATAAATAAAATTATTAAAAAATGCTAAAGAAAAAATATGGAATATTGGAATGATGGAATAATGGAATAGTGGGCTAATATTCTCAATGGTTTTATTCCCTTTAGAAAATAATTAATCTCTGGGTGCGCTGGGTCCTCTGTGGTTAATATTAAGAAAATAATCCTCTGCGCCCTCGGCGTGCTCTGCGGTGGTTTATAATCCCTCCTCACCTCCCTTTAAAAAAGGGAGGAAGCGCACCCCTCTTTTCTAAAGAGGGGACGGGGGAGATTATTTCCCCTTATCCAACACCTCCCTCACCTTCCTCGTTAAACCATCCACCGTAAACGGCTTCTGCATAAAATCTATCCCAGGTTCCAATACCCCATGATGCCCGATCGCATTGTCCGTATAACCAGACATATACAAAACCCGCACCTCCGGATGAAACTTCCTTACCCTCTCCGCTAACTCCCGCCCACTCATATGCGGCATCACCACATCCGTCAACAACAAATCAAC
>Ga0315298_1001560_pt1 | contig 41586 bp, 35 predicted proteins | sample WHS_1_MG_FD_203077 | JGI IMG/M metagenome (GOLD analysis project Ga0315298, IMG submission 203077) | Extremophilic microbial mat communities from Washburn Hot Springs, YNP, Wyoming, USA - WHS_1_MG | ecosystem: Environmental > Aquatic > Thermal springs > Hot (42-90C) | place: USA: Wyoming... | reverse complement strand
GGTTCCATACTGGTGACATTGCGACGAAGGACGAAGACGGCTACTACTATATCGTCGACCGCAAGAAAGAGATGATCAACGTTAGCGGCTTCAACGTCTATCCGCGGGAGATCGAAGAGATCCTCTATCGTCACCCGAAGGTTATGGACGCCGCCGTCATCGCCGTACCCGATGCCTATCAAGGCGAGTCGGTCATGGCCGTCCTCGTGTTGAAGCCCGACCAGACGGCCACCGAGGAGGAGATCAAGAGCTACTGCCGCGAGAACTTGGCGGCGTTTAAGTCGCCCCGACACGTCCAGTTCCGGGAGACGCTGCCCAAGCTGCCCACTGGCAAGGTACTAAAGCGAGAGATCCGCGAGGAGATCTTGAAGGACTGGCCAAAGAGCTGACACTAGAAGTTGGACATTAGGGGATGGGGGTCAGAGGTCGACTGGCAGCAGGCTGCTTGGTAACTCGAATTCGGGAGGTGAGGTGCTATGAGCAGTCAAGAAGCCTTTGACGCGATTCCGATCGGCTTCGATCTCGGTACCGTCGAGATGGTTCTCGACGAGGACACTGTCAAGAGCCGGGTCGAGTTGGTTCAATGGCAAGCGGAAGGGCTGATAGAACGGGGTATCGTGCCGCCAGGCATCACAATCGACCAACATGCCCGCATGAAGTTCGCAGCCTTGCCCGAAATGCGGGTGTCGATCTGGGCCAAGAGCGAACACCAGTTTCTTCGGCCGATGAAGCTAGGCAGCAAGATAACCATCCGCGGCCGGATCGTAGATAAGTACACCAAACGCGGCCGTAACTACATAGTCAGCGAGTTGGAGACGGTCGACGAGGCTAGTGAAGTCCTGATGCGGAGCCGCGAGACTGGCGTCTACGTGGAATAGGGAGGAGAGCCAGGAATGGAGAAAGCAGCAAGCTTGCCAGCAGTTGGCGACGAGATTCCAAGCTTGACAAAGACAGCCTATATGCCTATCGACCCGAACGCCCGCAACGCCATACACACCGACGACTACGCCCGTAACTTTGGCATGAGGGGAGCGCTAATCGGGGGTTCTACTCTCCTCAGCTACACGCTGGAAATGCTGTTTGGCTACTTTGGCGAGAACTGGTTCCACCATGGCGAGATTGCGGTGTCCTATATCGGCGGCGGAGCCATCAACGGCGACATTCTCACCGCCCACGGGCAGGTTACTGCTGTGGAAGCCGAACCAGCTGGCTACCGGCTCAAGCTCAACGTCTGGCTGGAGAACCAGATGCAAGACAAGGTCTTGGTCGGCAATGCCAGTTGCCTTCTGCCGCGATCTGGGGTTGGGTGACAGAGGACAGCCATCGGTTACGCCATTCGTAGTAAGCGCTTTACCGCTCATGCACCCCAGCGCTGAAGCGCTTGCTACGAACCTACCACTAGCCCCTCTCGCGACCCCGGCCCTCGTTTGCTACCGCTTCACCCAGTCCAGCCGGCTGATAACCTCTCGGTTCACCACATGTAGCGGGAGCTCGCCGTTGATCACGCGCACAGCGTCCTCCAGTCCACGCCTGATGTAAACGACGACGGAGGTTTCGGAATAATAGGCCGAGTGCGGGGTGATGATCACGTTCTCCAGCGAAAACAGGGGATGGTCCGGACCGGGTGGCTCAACCGCCAGGACGTCTAGGCCGGCTCCGGCGATGATCCCCTTGGAGACTGCATCGAACAGAGCAGCTTCGTCCACGACTGAGCCGCGTGACGTGTTGATCAGATAGGCCGTGGGTTTCATCTTCTCGAACGCCGTCGCATTGAAGAGCCCGTCCGTTGTGGCGGTGAGCGGCGTGTGGATTGTAATGAAATCAGCTTCCTGCAGCAGGTGGTCGAAGCTTACCAGTTCTACCCCTAGCGGTTCGGCCACTGCTGTCGGCACCCAGGGGTCGTAGGCGATCACGCGCATGCCAAAGCCCTGGGCCTTGGGGACTACAGCCCGCCCGATCGTACCCAGCCCGACGATGCCCAGTACCCGGCCACGCAGCTTAAACATGGGCCGCAGTTTCCTTGCCAATTCGAAGTTGCCGGCGACCCATTTGCCCGCCTTGACCCCATCGGCGAGGATGGTCACCTTGCGGGCACAGTCGAGAATCAAGGCCATAGCTTGATCCGAGACCTCGTCGACGGATGCGTCAGGTGCAGAAGAGATGACGATCCCTTTGTCCGTGGCGGCCTGCAAATCCACATTATCGTAACCCACGGCTCCGCGGGTTATCGCGCGGCAACGATCCAGCTGCTCGAGAACGTGTCGAGTGAAAGGCTCTCTCACGCCGGACACGATAACATCAGCATCCTTAGCCAAGTCTAGTAGCGCCTCTTCGGTTAGGCACACGGCACTTACGATCGTAGCATCCACCGTTGCCAGCACCGATAATTCCCACTCACCGGGCGCGGCGGCGGTGTAGGTACGGGCTATCTTGAATGTCATGCCCTTCCCGCTCCTCCTCTTGTCTTTCGCCCCACAGGGTGGTCGAGCCTCGTCATGGCGAGGCTCGCCATCGTCATTCCGGCGCAAGCCGGAATCCAGAACCTTATTCCCTCTTGTCCGTCGTGCTACAGAATGACTCCCTTTTCCCGTAGGTCGTCGATTTCGTCCTGGCTGAGATTGAGGAGATCTCTGAAGACGTAGTCATTGTGCTCTCCTAGCAGCGGGGCGCGCCTCAGGTCGATCTCGCTTTCACTCAGCTTCCATGGCATGCCCACTAGCTCCAGCTTTCCGATCTCGGGATGGTCGATGTCTACAAAGGCATTTCGTGCCCGAAGATGGGGGTCGGCGTAGAGGTCACGCCAATCACGAGAAGGGGCTGCGGCGAGGCCGGCGCGGGACAATTCCTGAACCATCCAGTCGCGGTCCCGCTGGCGAGTCCACTCCTGAATGATCTGATCGAGTTCGGCCTCGTTTTGCTTGCGGGCTTCCATAGTGGCAAAGCGAGGATCCTTCGCCAGCTCGGGTTTGCCGATCACTTTGGCCAGCGCGCCGAACTCCCTATCGGAATGCACTTCCAGGGCTAACCAGCGGTCTACCCCCCAGCAGCGGTAGACGTTATGGGGCGCATATTGCGGATGGGCATTACCCATGCGCTCCGGCACCTCTCCATTCATCTCGTAGCCCAAGAACAGGTCGCCGACCAGAGCTGTCACCCCTTCACACTGAGAGTAGTCGATGAACTGCCCTTCGCCGGTCTTCTGGCGATGGTAAAGCGCCGCCAAGACGGCGAATGCCACCGTGGTGCCATTCATTAGATCTACGTCGCCGCCACTGGTACAAGGAGCATCGTCGGGATAACCCGTGACGTAAGCCGCACCGCCGATCGCCTGGTGAATGGTGGCGTATCCAGCGTAATCCCACTGGGGGCCATCCTGGCCGCGACTGGATAACGACATGACGATGAGATCCGGCTTGAGCTTGCGGAGCACCTCGTACCCTAGGCCCATTCGCTTCATGGCGCCAGCCCGGAGGTTGTCGACGACTACGTCGCTCTTGGCCGCTATTCTCTTCGCCAACTCTCGTCCTTCGTGCTTCGACAGGTCGAGAGTGACACTCTTCTTGTTCATGTTGACAGAGTTGAAGGACAGCCCCTGGTTGGTCTTGACTTCCGTCGGCGCGGGGTCCGGTAGTGGCCAAACTACGCCGTGGCGGGTCAGATCTGTTCGCTTGTGACCCTCGATCTTGATTACTTCTGCGCCGAGGGTGGCCAGCAGCATCGTGCTGTATGGTCCGGCCCAGACCCAGCAGAAATCGGCTACCCTTATGCCTTGCAGAGGAAGTCCGCTCTTACTCATTTCGTCTCCCCTTTACGATTGTGACCTTAGACTACACCCGCGCGCCTCAAGCGCTCGAATTCCGACACTGGGTAACCGAGGACATCGCAAAGGACCTCGCGATTGTGCTGACCCAAGAGCGGCGCCGGCCTCTTCACCCGGGGTGGTGAGGCGCTCATTTGATAGGGCCAGCCAGCATACTTGTGCGTTCCTGCCTCAGGGTGCTCCACCCGCACAAAGAAGCCCCTGGCGGCGTACTGCTCATCGCGTTCCAGGTCTGCGGCCGAATTCATCGGACCCATCGGTATCCCCATCTTGGAACCCCGATGATGGATGTCATCCTTTCTTTCGTGAAGGATCCACTCGTCGATCCAAGGCGCCACTTCCATCAGGTGGTGGGTCCGATAGGCCATGGAGTCCCATTCACGGCTAGCCCCCCATTCTGGGTTCCCCATTAGCTCGATCAGGGCTCGGAAGTGATGGTCCTCGACGGCGCCGACAATAATATAGCCATCGCTGGTCTTTAGCCGGCCCAGCGCGGGAGGGCGGTCAGGAACGCGGCTCCAGGTCACCCTGTGGTAGCGCGCACTGGTGACATTCACGCGCATAAGGGCCAAGATCACCTCTTGGAGCGAAATCTCTACCAATTGCCCACTACCGGTGATCGACCGGCCTAGTACCGCCGCTAGGGTAATGGGAGCGGCGGTTAGCCCGCCATGATAGCCGACGGCATATCCGCCCAGCTTGATTGGAGCGCGGTCCACGTCAACCGACCGGGTCGGCAGCGTGTTCCCTAACCCTCCGGCGTGAACGATGGTCAACTCGTCGCCCTTCGCGTCGGCACGGGGCCCGCTTCGCCCATAGGGCGTGATGGAGGTGTACACCAGGCCAGGGTTCATCTCGTGCAGGGCCTCCCAGGTCAGACCAATGTGTTCCAGCCGTCGAGGCGGATGGTTGTCGATCAGCACGTCGGCCCACTGGATGAGTCGCTTGAAGATCTCCTGACCCTCCAGCCTGTCGAGATTCAACGTGATGCCTCGCTTGCTGGTGTTGGTGTAGAGGAATAGGGCGCTCCGCTCGGGATGGGGCCCGCTCTTGGGGAAGGGCCCGACTCGGCGGGATGGATCACCGTCGAGTGGCTCAATCTTGATTACGTCGGCTCCGAGATCGGCAAGGAGCTTGCCACAATACGGTCCAGAAACCATGTTGGCAAACTCAACAACCTTGATACCGTCGAGAGCCCCTCTGGTCATAATTGTCGACCTCCAACGGAATTCACACGGCCCAATGGTCCAACGTACGGTTGACGAATATAGTAGGGCAATCCCGCTTGGCCGTCAAGTCGCAGACAGCCGTTGACAAACGAAAGGGTAGGTGATAAGCTCAGGGTGTCCCAAGCAGCATTTCGGTTGTGTTAGGCGTCTTTGACGGCAGAGGTGGACTTGCCCCTTCTTCCAAGAGCAAGTGCGGGAAGCCAGAAGTTCGCCACCCAGCCGGAGACAGAGGCGTTTTGGCTGGTTAGTATCACGCTCAAGGAAAGGAGCGTCGGTCATGCAACTGGTAGAAGTGCTCAGGGAAACCACGGCCAAGTACTCTAATAAGGGCGCGTACGTCTTCGGGAAGCGGACCTATTCCTATGCCGACACTGCAGCGCGCACTAACCAAATGGCTAATCGGCTTGCCGAGCTGGGGGTTCGCAAGGGGGACAAGGTCGCTCTCCTCCTACCCAACGTCCCCGACTTTCCCGTGGCCTACTACGCGACCTTGTCCTTGGGAGCCTCAGTCGTGCCCCTCAACGTCATGTATCGTCCGCGCGAAATCTCCTATATCCTGAACGACGCGGAGGCCAAGGTGGTGATCACCGCTGGTGCCTATCTGCCGAGCGTCCTTCAGGCGCGCTCCAGCACACCCTCGGTGCAGCACGTGATCGTCAAGGGCCGCGGCGCCGTACCGCGGACCATTAATCTGGACGATCTTCTGGTGAATGCGTCAACCAAGCCGGTCGAAACCGTCGTGACGGACCAGGACGTGGCCGCAATCTGCTATACCTCTGGCACCACTGGCGACCCCAAGGGTGCGGTCCTTACTCACGCCAACCTGCTTGCGAACATCGATCAGATGTTGCGCGCTCCTCGCTTCAAGGTTACGGCCGAAGATGTGGGCTTATTAGTTCTGCCTCTGTTCCATATCTTCGGCATGAATGTGGGCATGAACCTCGGCGTACTGCAGGGTACAACCCAGGTCCTCGTCGAGCGGTTCGAAGTGGAGCTAGTGGCCCGTATGATTCAGGATCTCCGTGTATCTGTCCTCTTAGGGTTTCCATCCTTGTTTGTCGCCCTGGTCAACCTGCCTACCATCCGCGAATACGACTTGAGCAGCCTCCGCATCGTGTCCTCAGGCGCGGCCCCGCTGCCGATCAAGATTCTAGAGCTTTTCCAGGATCTGACGGGCGTCGATATCATGGAAGGCTACGGCCTCACTGAAACCTCGCCTACGCTCACGACGAACGCCGCGGGTGCCGTTACCAAGCCCGGTTCCGTCGGGCCGGCCCTCCCTGGCGTGGAAATCAGGGTCGTTGACGACCATGATCAGGATGTGCCAGTAGGACAGTGCGGCGAGATCGTCTGCCGCGGCCCCAACGTGATGCGTGAGTACCATAAGCTGCCCGGCGAGACCGCTCAGGCTTTCCGTGGTGGCTGGTTCCATACTGCAGACCTGGCGACCATGGACGAAGACGGCTACTGCTTCTTGGTCGGGCGCAAGACCGACCTGATCAAAGCGGGCGGTTTCAACGTCTATCCGAGGGAGATCGAGGAAGTCCTCTGTCGCCATCCGAAGATCAGGGAGGCGGCCGCTGTCGGGGTCGCCGACCCGTATCAAGGTGAAGCGGTAGTCGCCGTGGTAACGTTGAGGGCCTGGCAAACCGCTACCGAACAGGAGATCATCGAGTATTGTCGCGAGAATCTGGCCGCCTTCAAGGCACCGCAGCACATCGAGTTCCGGGATGCACTCCCCAGGTCGCCAACTGGTAAGCTATTGAGGCGACAGTTACGCTCCGAAATGGCCGAGAAGCGGTCGCAGGCCAACTACAACCGGAAATCCGTGCCATAAACCAGGCCCACAACACGGGGGCTTGCCCGTGGGAAATGGGCAACAATCTAGCAGCACCTCTTTCAAGCACCCTTTTGTGGAAGGACGCCGGAGGGAAGCCTGCGGTTGCATTGCGTTGCGATGTGGGAGGACAAGCCTGCGTCCTACGCTTTCAGGTAGGATCCAACCGGGAACCAGATCAGGGTTCGGGCGATCGGTCGGCGGAAGGGACCCTCCGCTCCCCAAAATGGAACCAGAGGCTGATCTCCCCGTCGTCGTAGGTCGTGTGAAGGGTGCTCCCATTCTCCAACGCCTCACGCTCGAAGATGCGCCGCATCCCGATGTTCTCGGTGAGAACGTCGGCCCGGAAGCCCCTGATACCGGCCTCCTTCGCCAGCCGCACCAGCAGATGGCTCAAGTACGTCCCGATGCCCCGGCGCTGGAAATCGTCGGCGACGGAGAAGGCAACCTCGGCCATGTTCTGATTGACATCGAGGATCCAGTGCGCCGCGCCAATGATCCTTTCGGCATCGGCCGTCCCGGCGGTGGCGATCAAGCCGAGGCGCTCGTGATAGTCCACGGCCACCATCTCTTGGGCGATTTCATGAGGGAAGGCTTTCAGTTTCTGGAAGAAACGCAAATAGACCGACCGCTCTGATAGTCGGTAGAGATACTCCTGCATCAGCCGCTCATCACTTGGCTTTACCGGCCGGACGAAGAGGTCAACCCCGCCAATACTGCGCTCGTGTTCGATCTCCACGGGATAGACCGCCCCTTCGGGGACAGCGTCATCCTCGAAAAGATACTTGCACTCCTTCGCCTTCGCTAGCAGTTCCTCACGGAATTTCGGGTGAGCAATAGCGATCAGGGCCAACGCCCGCTGGCGTAGGGTCTTACCGTGAAGGTAAGCAACCCCGAACTCGGTGGCGATATAGTGCACGTCGCCACGGGTAGTAACCACGCCTGCCCCGGGTTTGAGTTGAGCGGTAATCCGCGAGACAGTGCCGTTCTTGGCCGTCGCCGGCAAGGCGATGATCGGCTTGCCATCCGGTGCCAGCGCTGCGCCGCGGATGAAATCCGCTTGGCCGCCGATGCCGCTATAGATGACGTGCCCGATAGAATCGGCGCAAACCTGCCCCGTGATATCTACCTCCAGCGCCGTATTGATCGCCACCATCTTATAGTTCTTGGCGATGTTGATCGGCGAGGAATTGTAGTCGGTCGGGTGGAACTCGAACATTGGGTTGCGGTCGATGTAGTCATACAATCGCCGTGTGCCAATACAGAACGAGGCGAGCGCTTTGCCGGGGTGGAACGTTTTCCGGGCATTGGTGATCACTCCCGCTTCGATCAGATCGATGAGCCCGTCGGTGAACATCTCCGTATGGACGCCGAGGTCCTTCTTGTCGGTTAGATACTGGAGCACGGCATTCGGAATCGCCCCGATGCCCACCTGAATAGTCGAGCCATCCTCCACCAGACGCGAGATGTGCTTGGCAATCGCGCTGGCGGTCTCATCGGGCATAGGGGGAGCCACTTCGATTAGAGGTTCATCGTACTCCACAATGGCATCGAACTGGTCGATGTGCACGAAACTATTGCCGTGGGTGCGTGGCATTTGGGGATTGACCTGCGCCACGACATAGTCTGCCGCCGCTACAGCGGCATGATGGGCCTCTACCGAAACCCCAAAGGAACAGAAACCAAACCGGTCTGGCGGGGAGACCTGTACCAAAGCGGCGTCGATATGCATGCGACCGTTTCGGAGCATCGTCGGGATCTCCGAGAGGAAGATGGGCGTATAGTCGGCCCAGCCGCCGCGTACGGCCTCGCGTACCCCTGGACCAACGAAAAATGAGTTGTGCCGGAAGTTGCGGTCGAACTGCTTGACTGCGTGAGGCGCCGAGCCAAAGGTGAGCATATGTACGATTTCCACATCGTTAAGGGTGCTGCCCAGTTCGACGAGCGTATTCAAGAGGTGCTGAGGCTCGGCGCAGCCAGAGCCGAGGAATACCCGGCTGCCACTGCGTATGGCAGAAAGCGCCTGCTGTGCGGTCATCAGTTTGGCAGAGTATCGACGGTCGAGATCTCTTGCTCCAGACATCAGCGTCTGCTCCATTCAAGATCAGGGGGTCTTCTGGCAGCCCATCGCGCTGTCTCGTCCACGCCACTGGCGTTCAATGCCTGTCCGAGAAAACGCGGCGCGGGGGGTTGTCCCCCGCCTGAGCTACAATCTAAGGCACCCCATAAAGTATAGCAGAAAACTACGAAAAGGGCGGCGTCGATGCCCGGCTTGCTAGTGCTACATTGGGCATCTGCCGCCCTCCGCCCATCTTCGACGGGCTTGCTCTTATCGATTGGGCCTAACAGTATCTGTGGCCTGCCCTTGGCCGAATCCTCGCGGCGCTACGGCCGCCTTCGGTGCCCTGACTAGAAAGGTGACCAGTCCTGAGATCACCAATAGCGCCGCGGCCAGGAAGTAGGCCTGGTTGAACGGCTGAGGCGAAGTCTGGTTGGCGTCATAGACGGCGCCAGCGACCTGCGACAGGACGAACCCTCCAATACCCCAAGCGGTAAAGAGGAATCCGTAGTTGACGCCAAAGTTCTTCAGGCCAAACCAGTCCTTCGATATCGCTGGGAAGACGGCTAGGTTTGCCCCGTAGTTGGCCCCAATGAGGGCCGAACAGATGGCCATAATGATGGCGTTCGACAGGAAACTGTCCTTGGTGGTCTGGGAAAGGATCAGCAGCAGTATCGCCTGCAGAAGGAAGATGATTAACAAGGTGCGGGTCCGGCCGATTTTGTCGGAAAGAAAACCGGCCAGAATGCGGCCGCCCCCATTGCCAATGGCCAAGATGGCGACTAGGATGAAGCCCAAGCTAAGCCCGGCCTGAACGTCTGCGATCTTCGCCATCTTAGAGACGACCATCAAGCCCGCCCCCGCCCCACAGGCATACATGAACCAGAGCAGGTAGAACTGCGGCGTTCTGAGCATCTCGCCGGGGCCGAATTCACGCTGCTCCAACACCTCTGGCGCTGCCGTCTCGGTGGCGAGCGGCGGGTTAGAGCCGGCAGGTACCGGTGGAACGTAGTCGGCCGGGGGCGGCTTGAGAAGCTGGGCCAAGCCAAACACCACGAAGAAGAAGGCGATGCCGAAGATCAACATGGCGGTCTGAATACCGAACGCACCCTTCAACCACTCGGCCGTCGGGGCGGTGTAGACCGAGGCCAAGCCAAAGCCTGAGACCACGATCCCGGCAATGAGGCCTGTCCTTGCCTTGTGAAACCATTTTACGGCCGGTGGCGTGGCCGAGGCATACCCAAAGCCAATGCCTGCTCCCGCAATAATCCCAAACCCGATCATGTACGTCCACAGACTGTTGGTCAAGCCACAAACCAGGAAACCGAGTCCGACAAGTACCCCGCCGGCAGCGGCTACCCAGCGCGGCCCGATCTTATCCTGCATGCGGCCGGCTGGAATGGTGGCAAAGGCAAAGACTATTAACGCTACGGAGTAAGGCAGTGAAGTCTCGAACCCGCTCCAACCCCACTCCTTTTCGATTGCTTTACTAATAACGCTCCAACTGTAGAGCACCCCCAGTGCCAGGTTAATGCCTGTGCCGGCAAATGTGACTATCCACCCCGTGGTGCTCTTCGCTGAAGCACTGGCATCAGCGGTGGATAAGCTGCCCACTGTTTCACCTCTTCCCTTCTTTGGAAACGATCCACTCCGATCAGTAACTGTCAGTCGGGGGTTAGGGGCTTGGGCGAAGAAACTGGTCCCCGCCCCCGCCTCATTGGCCGCCTAGCCCTTCCGTCCCTTTACTAGAACATCCACGACGGCCGGGTCGGCCAGCGTGGTCGTGTCTCCTAAGTTCTCGAGCTCATTGGCGGCAATCTTTCGTAGAATGCGACGCATGATCTTGCCGCTGCGGGTCTTCGGCAGAGCATCGGCAAACTGAATGTAGTCCGGCCGGGCGATTGGCCCAATCTCCTTGGCTACGTGGCCCATCAGTTCCTTGATCAATTCCTCGGACTTCTCGGCGCCTTGTACCAGAGTGACAAAGGCGTAGAGCCCTTGGCCCTTGATCTCATGCGGCATGGGGGCGACTGCGGCCTCGGCGACGAGCGGGTGGGAAACCAGAGCGCTTTCGATCTCCGCCGTGCCAAGGCGATGTCCGGATACGTTTACTACGTCGTCAATGCGGCCCATCAGCCAGTGATCCCCATCGGCATCAATGCGACAGCCGTCGCCGGTGAAGTAGAGGTCCGGATACATGGTGAAGTAGGTATCGATAAAGCGTTCATGATCACCATAAACTGTGCGCATCATGCCAGGCCACGGCTTGGCAATACAAAGCTTTCCACCTTCGTCGGTGGCGCACGGCGTTCCGTCATCGCGTAGCACCAACGTCTCTACGCCGAAGAAGGGCCGCGATGCGCTACCGGGCTTGAGCGTGTGCGCCCCGGGTAAAGGCGTTACCAAGATCCCGCCTGTCTCAGTTTGCCACCAGGTATCGACAATCGGGCACTGCTTGCGGCCGATGTTCTCGTAGTACCACATCCAAGCCTCAGGGTTGATTGGCTCCCCAACCGAGCCAAGCACCCGCAGCGAAGACAGGTCATACTTCCTTGGCCACTCCTCTCCCTGTTGCATGAGGGAGCGAATCGCCGTAGGTGCAGTGTAGAAAACGGAAACCTTGTACTTCTGAACGATCTGCCAGAAACGTCCGGCATCAGGGTAGGTGGGCACACCCTCGAACATGACCGACGTTGCCGCATTGGCCAGTGGGCCGTACACGATATAGCTGTGGCCGGTAACCCAGCCAATATCCGCGGTGCACCAATAGACGTCCTGGTCATGGATGTCGAAGATCACTTTGTGTGAAAACGCCACGTGAAGAAGGTAACCTGCGGTAGTGTGAAGAGCTCCCTTCGGCTTGCCAGTCGAACCTGAAGTGTAGAGGATGAACAAGGGATCCTCGGCATTCATGTGCTCTGGTGGGCAATCCTCGGAGGCATCAGCCATCTCATCGTGATACCAGCTATCGCGCCCGGGCTGCATTTCGGCATCGCCTTCGGCCCGCCGAACCACGATCACGTTACGCACGTTTGGACAGCCGGCCAGCGCTGTGTCGGCCGTGGCCTTCGCCCCGATCCGCTTCCCGGACCGCAGGGAAACGTCGGTAGTAATCAGCATCCTAGAATCGGAGTCAAGAATCCGGTCCCGCAGCGCCTCGGCGCTAAAGCCGCCGAAGACTACGGAATGGACCGCCCCAATTCTGGAGCAAGCCAGCATCGCAATGGGAAGCTCTGGAACCATCGGCAAGTAGATGCACACCCGGTCGCCCTTCTTGATGCCTTTGCTCTTCAAGACATTGGCAAACCTGCAGACCTCTCGGTACAAGGCCTCGTAGGTCAGGACTCGTGAGTCTTCCTCAGGCTCGCCCTGCCAAATAACCGCGGCCTTGTGCGGATGGGTTGCGAGGTGGCGGTCTAGGCAGTTGTATGACACGTTCAGCTCGCCGTCCGCAAAGAAGCGGTGCCAAACCGATCGTTTGGCCGTGTTCCATTCGTACTCTCTTCCTTTGGTTGGCTCCTTGAACCAGGAAAGAATGCTCTTTGCTTGCTCCAACCAAAAACCGTCTGGGTCCTCGACGGAGCGTTGGTACATCTCTAGGTACTGGGCGAATGATTTCACGTGGGCCTTGCTGGCGAGCTCAGGGGGAGGAGGAAAGCGCCTGGTTTCGGTCATCAGTGAAGCGATGCTGGCTGGTTCAGTAGTGTCCATGGTTGCTCCTTTCGTCATTGATTGTTTCACTTGAGCGACTACGCTTGGCAAGCTGGGAGCAGGAATACTACTGGCTCGGCGCTTCCCAATTGCAGCCCATCTCCGAATTGGCGTCGCCCAGCCAGGTTGGGCGTCGAGGAATTCAGGCGTTGCGGTCATCGCGCTTGCATTCCTCGGTGAATCAACGCCTCACGCGGCACAACTGCCCATCAGGAAGGTAGGAATTCAGAAGATCGACGCGGTCCTCCCAGGAAGAGTCCGCGAGCGATCCTATGCCCTTCCTGACAGTCCATATCGCGCAGTGCGAGGAACGCGGCCAACAGCATCATTGCAGTCTTCGGGGCAACCTGCAAGGGCCTTTCCCCAGGCCAGACCACCGTGGCCTATTGGCTTATATCCAACGGCCTCATTTTAGCCTACGCATGCTTGCGTGTCAAGGGACCACGATGAGGAATTGAGGGATTGCGCTGTTTCCAAGAGGCATTCTTGGGCAATTCTAAGTTTCTTCCAAGCTGACCATTCGCACCACGCCGGCAGCTTCAATCACGGATTTGGTCGATTCGGAAGCATCAGTGGGAGGAAACCCTAGCAAGGAGCATTGCCGCCATACTGGGCGGCAGCCTGCTCCCTTAGGCGCTTGAGGCCTTCGCCAAAGCGCACGGGGTAAGGTTTGGTGGCGACCAGCTCCTGATACGGCTCCGGAAGCAGCTTTAGGTTACGCTGCGCTAATTCCCAGATCTCCGAAAGAGGCGGCAGACTACCAGGCAAGAGCCGGCCATCGCGGATCACCGGGCGCAAGAGGCGCGTACTGCGTTCGGGTTTGGGCTCGGTCTCCAGTTGGATGATATCCTCCTCGAAGTCACCCACGCGGTAAACCTCCTTTTTCCCTGGCCAAGTGCTCTTCTCCTCCGCCAGCTTAATCTTCGGCCGGTCGGCTTGCTCTTGGTCCTCGTACCAGACCTCCTTGTAAGCGGCGCCGAGCGAACCGCCCGGTACACCTTCCTTGACTGAACCGGCCCCCACCCCTATGCTCGTGCCCACGCCAAAGGCGTCTACCTTGGCCCCCTGCGCCAGCAGCTCGGCGATCTTGAATTCGTCCAAGTCCCCACTGGCAAGGATGCGCACCTCCCGTAAGCCGGCTTCGTCCAGCACCCGTCTTACGTATACACTATCGCCCGCTATGTCGCCACTATCCAGACGCACTGCCGTGAGCGTGTGGCCGAGCCGGTCTTGCGTTTCCCGCGCCACCTCGACGGCCGTGTGGATGGCCTGACGAACGTCGTAGGTATCCAATAGCAAGGTATAGCGGTTGAAGCTCTCAGCAACTGCCATGAAAGCCTCTCGTTCGGTATCGAAAAGCTGCACTAGGGCGTGAGGGATAGTACCGGTCGCGCGGAGCCGGAAGGCGCGGGAAGCGGCAACGAAGGAGGTACTGGCGCAGCCGCCGATGAAGGCCGAGCGCGCCACCATGAAGGGCTCGTGCGCGCGGCGGAAGGCGAACTCGGCCACTGGACGCCCCCGAGCGGCGTGAACGACGCGTGAGGCCTTGGTAGCGATCAGGGTTGAAACGCTGATCGTATGGAGTAATCCCGATTCGAGCAGTAAGGCCTCTCGGAATGGAGCGGTAACCCGCAGGAGTGGCTCGTCGGGGAAGGCGATGGACCCTTCCGGCATGGCTAGGATCTCGCCGCTGAAATGCAGCCGGCCCAATTCCTCCAGAAAGGCTGGGTCATAGTCGCGAATCTGTCGCAAGAAGGCGAGATCGTCTTTAGTATATTGGAAGTGACGAACGAAGTTCAACGCCAACTCCAAGCCGGCCACCAAGAGGTATGCACCTCCGAAAGGTACCGACCGGGTGTAGAGGTCAAAAGTCGTGGGGGCATTCCTGCCTACCCGCCAGCTTACATAGGCGGCATCCGGATGATAGAGATCGGTCATTAGCCCCGAGGACATTTGCGAGATTCGCCACATCACTACTCCCCTTCTCTGCGCCACACGTGACACGCAATTGGTGATCCCGTCATTCCGGCGAAAGTCAGAATCAAGTTTACGGCTGGTAGCCGGTGGCTGGCAACAGTCTTCAGACTGCACATTGCATGCAACGTGCCTAGGATCACTGGCACCTGTCGGTCCACAAACCTCCATCGAATCTCCACAAGTCGGTCATTGGTCCTCCAAACCAGTCAGTTATCATAATCAGTGTAGACCGGGAAAAAGCCGATGGCAGAGCAAGGGTGTAGAAAGCAGGACACAGCGAAGTCGGACCCGGACGGCGTGGTTCTTATCACCAGGGCTGCCAAGGCGAGAAACAAACTGTTTGAGGAGGTCAAGAAATGAACCGGTTGTTGAAAGCAGGTATTGGATCGATAGTTGGTCTGGGCCTAGTGGCGGGCACGCTTGGCGCGGCCTTTGCCGCCGACCCGCCGGCCGCGAATCGCCCCGCTGTCTGCGCCTGGGGAGGTTCCGGCGTTCCGGGGATTGGGCAGAGAGGCTTCGCCTTCGGCTATCAGGCGATCGAAGGCGCTGTATCCCAGCTACTCGGAATGAGCGCCGCCGACATCCGCGCCCAGCGGCTACAAGGTCAAAGTCTGGTGCAGATCGCCCAGGCCAAGGGCGTCACCGAGGAGCAGCTCGTCGCGGCGATCCTTCAGGCGCATAAAGCCCAGTTAGATCAAGCGGTCCAAGACGGGCGCATCACTCAAGCGCAGGCTGATCTGATGTACGCACACCAGCAGGCGCAGGTGCGGCAGAACGTCAACGATACCACTGTTGGCCCCAAGGGTCCGCAGTATGGTCAAGGGAGGGGCAATGCTCTGGGCCAGCAAAACGCTTTTGGCCTACGTGGTGGCATGCGCTGGAATGGCGGCCGCTAAGGCTCAAGGCATTGGCGGGGCAAATATGCTATAGCCACTAGTCTTCGCACCAGAGCTACAGTGTACGCGAAGGATTGGGGAACACGGGGCGGTCCGGGTGCCGCCCCATCTCCTTGGCCCTCTCGGTTAGAAGAGACACTGTCTTCTGGGAAATGGTAGAATAGGCGTGAATTCTCAGGATGGTGAATCTCATGAGCAAACAGCAGATTCTAGTGGTGGACGACGAGCCAAAGATCCTCAACATCGTCAAGGCCTACCTGGAGAAAGACGGCTATCGAGTGTTGACTGCCCGTGACGGCAAGGAGGGTCTCGACGTGGCGCGGCGGGAATCCCCGGATCTGATCATCTTGGACCTGATGCTGCCAGAGATGTCCGGGTGGGATGTATGCCGTGCGCTGCGAAAGGAATCGCGTGTGCCGATCATCATGGCCACGGCGCGGGACGAGGTTACGGACCGGATCGTGGGACTAGAGATCGGGGCCGACGACTACATTACTAAACCCTTCGATCCTAAGGAACTGGTGGCAAGGGTGCATGCTGTGCTGCGGCGTGCTCAGAGCGCCGCGGCAGAGCCACAGCCCAAGGTGATTGTGGCCGGTGACCTAATGATCAACCTTGATCTCCATGAGGTGCGCCGCAACAAGGAAGTGGTGCAGCTTACCCCTAGCGAGTTCTCTCTCCTCAGCATCCTTGCCCAGAGTCCGGGCCGGGTGTATAGTCGCCTGCAACTTCTGGAAATGATCCAAGGAGATGCCTACGAAGGTTACGAACGCGCTATAGATAGCCACATCAAGAACTTGCGGCAGAAGATCGAACCTGATCCTCGCCAGCCACGGTATGTCCAAACAGTCTTTGGTGTAGGCTACAGATTCGCTAGGATCGACAATGCATAGCCTGGCGGTCAAGCTTATCCTATCCTTTTTGGCCGTAGTCGTTGTCGGCGTCGGTACAGTGGCGATCGTTGCCAATCAGCAAGCTAACAGCGGCTTCAGCACCTACTTGGCTATCCGAGGGAGCAACCGAAGCGAGCGTGCCGCGGCAGCATTGACCGCGTATTTCGCCGAGCATGGAGGGTGGTCTGGCGTTCAAACTCTGGTGGACGGTCTCGCCACTTTCGACACCGAGCGTCTGGTTGTCGTCGATGACAAAGGACTAGTGATCGCCGATAGCGGTGGCGAGTGGCTCGGTCAAAGGGCGAAGGATATCAAGCTGACCAACGGCACTTCTCTGGTAACTGACGGGGGCACTGTCGGCACCATGTTTTTCCTGACCACCAATATCGTTCCTTCCTCCACCCGGCTAGGCATGGGACCAGGGATGGGGCAGGGAAGCGGTTGGCAGAGAGGAAGGGGGAACGGCCAAGGATATGGACCAACCATGGGGGCAGGAGGACAGGCTGCTGATGGATCTGAAGCAGCTGTCGTCGCACCCCAGCTTAGCCCTGAGCAGAGCTTCACCGACAACCTCAACCGGGGGCTTTGGCTGGGTGCTGCCGGCGCGACCGTCGTGGCCGTGGGGCTTGGCTTGTTTCTGACTCGCAGGTTTACCCATCCTCTCAGTCAACTCGCCGCCGGTGCCCGTTCCCTGGCGGATGGCGACCTAACCCACCGCGTGAAAGTGGTGTCCCGCGACGAGATCGGGGCGGTGGCCGTCGCCTTTAACCAGATGGCCGATCGTCTCGGCGAGAACGAGCAAGCAAGGCGCGCCTTGATAGCCGACGTCGCCCACGAGCTACGCACCCCCCTTTCAGTGATCGAGGGAACGATAGATGGCCTGCTAGACGGGGTTTTCGAGCCAACCCAGGAAACCCTTTCTTCGGTCAAAGAAGAAGTTGCCCTGCTGACTAAGCTGGTATCAGACTTGCGCGAGCTTTCGGTCGCCGACGCCGGTCAGCTTCGCCTTGAATGTGCACCTACGGATCTTGTCGATCTGCTCCGCCAGGCCGCGTCCGCTTTCGAAGTCCAAGCTCAGCGCAGGGGAGTCAACGTGGCACTGCAGATGCCAGATGGTCTGCCCGCAGTGCAGGTGGACGCACACCGCATTGCTCAAGTAGTGTCGAATCTTCTCGGGAACGCGCTGCGTCACACCGCCCCCGGAGGAAGCATTACCATAAGTGCCGCCTTGCAGCGCACACCTTCTGCGGGGCCCGACGCCGTACTCGTGGTGACGATAGCGGACACCGGAGAAGGCATCGCTCCTGAGGATCTGCCCTACGTCTTCGATCGCTTCTATCGGGCCGACAAGTCGCGTACTCGCCGCAGCGGCGGGTCTGGACTCGGTCTGGCCATCGTCAAGCAGTTGGTGGAAGCCCATGGCGGCCGAGTCTGGGTCGACAGCGAGTTTGGGCAAGGCAGCCGCTTCCATTTCACCATCCCTGTGGCCGAATGAGTCACCTGGCATCGCGTAGTGGTCCTGACGGCCATGACTATTAGTCCATTGAATATCAGGCAGGCAACCTGCTATAATAGCGCCAGTCATGGGCAACGGGCTTAAGACAAACCCCGGCGACCGCCGGCAGCCGACCTTGGAAGACCTATGCCGGACCCAGTGCTGCTATCGGCCACAGACATCGGAGGAGGGAAATATGAAAGGACGATTCTACCGCAGTCTGGCAGTCTTAATGCTCACGGCTCTGGTACTGGTGCCATGGAAACCGGCGGCAGCAGAACCCGGACGAACGGCCAACTTTACTGGCTTGTGGCAATCACCGGAATGGGGAACTATGGCTCTCTACCAGATGACGGACCAGGTTGTCGGCATCTACTTCTTCAACGATGGGCAGATTGAGGGCAAAGTGGCAGGTCAGACGCTCACGTTCCGGTGGTGGGAATCTGCTGCTCTTGGCGACCCTTACGACAGTGCCGATCCGGGCAATCGCGGCGACGGCTATCTAACAATCTCCGACGACGGCAGCAGCCTTACCGGCGAGTGGCGCCATGAAGGAATGGACGGATGGGAAGGCTCGTGGACAGCTGATCTGGTTCTGACTGATTTCACCGGTAGCTGGAGCTCCTATGAGCTGGGGTTGTTGAAGCTCACGCAAGAAGCGGGCAACGTAACGGGTACCTACGCTTACAACGGAGGACAGATCGAGGGTACGGTCCAAGGACGCCAGATGAACTTCCGATGGTGGGAGTTCACGGCTGAGGGTGACCCCTACGAAAGTGCCGATCCGGGTAATCGTGGCGACGGCTACTTCACAATCTCGGGCGATGGCCAGATCCTGACCGGCGGCTGGCGCTACGAAGGCGAGGAGGGCTGGCGGGAGTACTGGCCCATGCAACTTGCGATGCGCGAATAGCACTTGCGAATGGTGCCGTTCTTCAGAAGCCACACGCCCTTCTTGTCGGAGACCATGCGGATGGGCAATACGATCTGATAGGCCCGGGATCCCCAGTGACCCCGAGCCCAGTTCATCCGGAGGGAGCGACTCTTGCTAACCGTTAAAGAAGCGATCGAGAAACGTAGAAGCATTAGACGATTCAAGCCCGATCCGGTCCCCAAAGAGTATTTGCAGCAGATCCTCGAAGCAGCTTGGCTGGCGCCGTCAGGCAGCAATAGCCAGCCCTGGCGTTTTATTGTGGTCACTGATCTCGAGGAGAAGCAGCGGCTGCGAAAGATAGCCTACAATCAGAAGTTCATCGAAGAGGCGCCGGCAGTGATCGTCTGTTGCGCCGATCTTGACGTCTATTCGGTGGATCAGCGCCGGGCCAGAAGAGAGGAGCTTGCTCTCGCCGGCATCATGGCAGACGTTGCCGGGTCGACAACACAGCCTCAAAACCAGGACCTCTATGCTCAGCTCGATGCTAGGCTGCTTGCCCAACAGGCCGTGCTCAACTGCGCGATCGGTATCGAGCACATGGTCCTAATGGCGACAGCGTTGGGTTTGGGAAGCTGTTGGGTAGGCGCCTTCGATGGGCGTGATATCCGAAACATGTTCGGCCAGCCTAAGAACATCCTGGTCGTTGCCCTGTTACCTATTGGCTACCCAGATCAGTCGCCGCCACGCCGTCCCCGCGTGCCTTTCGAAAGGATCCTGCTACGGCCACTGCCCGATTGATTAGTCGTTTGTAGATCGCGGTGCTAGGTAAGGACGAGGTGACTTCGCGTCTACTGACGCGCTTAGTAAGCACAGTGTGCTGGCAAACTGTGCTTACTAAGCACGATTGCCGGCTTCCCTAACATACGCTATACTCTCGTTAGTTAGTGCGCTTCCTTAGCGATGGCCATACTTCCCTAACGTCAGGAAGATGGCGTTCGGTTTGGGAGGCGGCGATGGCACGGATGACACCCACGGTGCGGGATGATTTCCTCCTCTGGCGCGACGGGGATGAAGAGCGCTCGCTCGCCGTCGGCTCCCCGGAATGGTTCGCCTGGCTGGATCAGGCCACCAGCTTCTCCTTTGCTGGCCTTCAAGGCACGTTCACGGCCTCCAAAGAACGCTTCCAACGCGGTGGATGGTATTGGCGCGCTCACCGCAGCCATCGAGGGGTGCTTTACCATGCCTACATGGGCAAGTCGGAAGCTCTCACCCTCAGGCGTCTGAATGAGATCGCGGCGGCCCTGTCGGCCAAGATCGGTGCCAGCGAAGGGGTCCGGTCTGATGCAGCCGCAGGCGGACGACGCCATCCCTCGGTTGAGATCCCAGATTGGACGGCTGTCCTAGCGTCCTCGCGGTCGCCGACCAGGCACCAAGGGAAGGGACAAAGGGAACCATTGCTCGCCACCAAGCTTCTACTTCCTCCCGTTCGTGCTGATCTGGTGAGGCGCCCCCGCTTGATTGCCAGACTGAATGAGATCAGTTGGCGCAAGCTGATCTTGATTTCGGCCCCGGCCGGGTCTGGCAAGACGACTCTCCTCAGCCAGTGGTGTGAGCAGAGCGCTATGCCAATCGCTTCGTTCTCCCTGGATACCGACGACGACGATCCCGTACGGTTCTGGACCTACTTCATTGCCGCTTTGCAGGGGCTCTTCCCGAACATCGGCCAAAGTGCATTATCGGTCATTCGCTCGCGTCAGGGGCTCCCGATCGAACCCTCGCTGAGAGTCTTGCTCAACGCCATGGCGGTCGTGTCAGATGATTTTGTGCTGGTTCTTGATGACTACCACAGTGTCAAGTCCCCGGCAATCCACGGCGCGATGGACTACCTCCTCGATCACCTGCCGCCGCGTGCTCATCTGGTGATCGCCACCCGTGCCGACCCGCCGCTGGCGCTGGCTCGCCTCAGGGGCAAAGGGCAGATGGCCGAGCTGCGGGTCTCTGACCTTAGCTTCACGGCGGAGGAAGCGGCTAGCTTCTTCAACCAGGTGATGAGGCTAAGCCTGACAGTCGAGGATGTGGCCGCCCTTGGCGAACGCACCGAAGGATGGGCCGTCGGCCTACAGATCGCGGCCCTGTCATTGCAAGCCCGAGAAGACGTCCGAGGCTTCATCGAAGCTTTCACTGGAGAGCATCGCCACATCATTGACTACTTGGTGGAAGAGGTCTTGGGTAGTCTGCCCGAAGCTGTTCAAGCCTTCCTCCTACAGACCTCAATCCTCGATCGCCTGAACGCCGGGTTGTGTGAGGCCGTTACCGAGCAACCGAACGGCCGAGAGATGCTAGAGACCTTAGAGCACGCTAACCTGTTCACCGTACCACTGGACGAGGCAGGCCACTGGTATCGGTACCACCATGTGTTCAGCGATTTCCTCCGGGCGCGGCTGCAGCAAGTTTGCGCAGAGCGGGTACCAGAGTTGCACCGCAGGGCCAGCATCTGGTACGCCAAGCATGACCTTCCTCACGAAGCGGTTAATCATGCCCTATCCGCAAGAGATCTAGAGCTGATTGCCAACCTGGTAGAGATAAGTGGCTGGTCGTTACTGGTGCGCGGGGAGATGGCCACCATCCGGTCCTGGCTGAGGTCACTGCCGGATGAAGTAATCGCCGCTCGGCCGCGCCTATGTCTCCTCCAGGCTTGGGCGTTGGCCGCCCTCGGCGAGCCTGACGCGGCCGAGGCTCGCCTCGAAGCGGTCAATCTCTGGGTCCCGGTCGGCGCTGGTCCGTCTGGAAGCATTGAGGATCCCGCCGAAGCTGCTGAAAGGCAGTTTCTGGAGGATCAACTGGCCGTGTTGCGCGCCCTGATCGCCAATGCGCGGGGCGATTGGCGACTCGTCATCCACTATGGCAGGCGAATCCTTCGGCGGCAGGGTGAACTGGAGGGAGGGTTGCGCGGAGCCTTTCTCCAGTATCTTGGAGAGGCCTATTGGCGGACCGGTGAGATAGTCAGAGCCGAGGAGACTCTTACCGAGGCTTGCCTGACCAGCGAGACCCTCGGCCATATCCCAAATACTGCCATTTCGCTGTTCCAACTGGGTGCAGTGCAGATCGTTCGGGGACGCCTCCGCGATGCAGCTTCCAGCTGCCAGCGGGCACTACGGCTTGTCACCGACCGCGAATCGAAGGGTTGCTGGTATGCTGGCTGGCCGCATCTTGGTTGGGCCCGCCTGCAGTACGAATGGAACGACTTGCCCGCCGCGGAATCTCACGCCAAAGAATCCATCGAGCTGGCCCGCGAAGGTGGCTCTCCGGCTCTCTTGTTGGCGGGGTATGGCACTCTAGCCCGGATAAGACAGGCTCAGGGCGACATCAGCACGGCGCTTGAGATTGTTGATGAAGCTCAGCAGCTGGCAAATCGTACCGACAACCGCCGAGAGTTTTCACGCCTCAAGGCCTACCAAGCCCGCCTGTGGCTCAAGCAGGGCAATGTGCAAGGGGCTCTGCGGTGGGCACGGGAATCGGGGCTCCGCTCAGGCGACGAGCCGACCTATGAACGCGAAAGCGAGCACCTGGCGCTGGCGCAAGTGCTACTGGCCCAAGGCGAAGCTGAGGCAGCGCTGCGGCTTCTGGAGGGATTACAGATGGCCGAGGAGGCGGCTGGTCGAATGGGAAGCGTGATCAAGACGCTGGTACTCCAGTCCGCAGCGCGACATGCGCTGGGTGCCGGGGACAAGGCGCTTGCTCCACTCGAGCGTGCGCTGTCGCTGGCCGAGCCGGAAGGGTATGTGCGCACCTTCCTCGATCGCGGTGCTGCCGTGGCGGCCACGTTGGCGAGGATCATTGAAAGAGGGCTCCACGATGCCATCACAGCGGAGCGCCCTGCGTCGGCGGCCTATGTTCGACGCTTACTCTCCGCCTTCGCTTCCAGCGGCAGAGGGACACCATCGCCCAGTTTCCCCTCGTGGCCGTGCGAGCGGCTGAGTGATCGCGAGTTGGAAGTCCTGCGTCTCTTCGGCGCAGGATGGTCGACCCCGGACATTGCACGCGAGTTAGTGTTGACCCTAAACACGGTGAAGACCCATCTAAGGAACATCTATCGCAAGCTGGATGTCCACTCTGGCAGAGAGGCTGTAGCGAAAGCAAGACATTCCGGTCTGCTGTAACCCATCGTTCGACATCCACCCAGCGAACAAACACCCCCTCATGCTCTCTTCCATCAAGCCACAAGACCGACTCACTTGCGGAAACCGACTCGGTCTGCGGGGACGCGTCAGTCATCCCTCGAAATCACCCCACGATTACCACGTCCGTGCGATGCGGGCCACCCATCGCCATCGCTACACTGAGACACTGAAGGGCCTCCGATATTAGGCACACGGGGTAAGCGCGATGGAAAAGCCCGAGTTCTACGAAATCCGAGTTGAAGACCGTTTGCCCGACGAGGTGTGGTCGTATTGGTTCGAGGGATTGACTACCCGGTTCGAGGCGAGCGGCATAACGGTTCTCTCGGGGCTGATTGTGGATCAGTCGGCTCTGCATGGCGTGCTCGGCAAGTTGCACGACCTCCATCTGAAGCTGATCTCGGTGAACCGGATCGACCCCGCTCAGCCTCCGGCCAACGAAAAGGCTGGCAGCTGCTAGAATTCCGTGTAAGGTGGGCGACGCCGCCCAGCCAGCAACGATGCCGTCTCAAGCGATTTCCTAATTAAGAGGAGGGAAAGCGAAATGGAGGAGCAGTCCTACTGGCGGGTCTTGAACAACCGGATTAGCCGGCGGCGGCTAATCCAAGGGACGGTGGTTGGCGGCCTGGGCTTAGCCGTCGGGGGCGCCACGGGGTGCGGCGAACAGAAGAGCTCAGCGAGTGCCATCGCGACGGCCGGTGGCACCGTGCCGTCCGCCGCTCCCAGCCCGACGACACTGGCGAATGCGCCACGCAAGGGAGGAACCCTCAAGGCCTGGTTTCCTCTCGACGTCACATCCCTGGACACGCACATTAGTATCAGCGGCGGCGACGACCCCTATCTCTGGCTCATCTACGATGGGCTATTCAGCCTGTCGCCACAGGACAACTCTCCCATCCCGGAACTGGCCGAGAGCGTAGAGATTACGCCCGACGGACTGACGTATAGCTTCAAGCTACGCAAGGGCGTCAAGTTCCATGACGGCACGGACTTCAACGCCGACGCGGTCAAGGCCAATTGGGACCGGGCGATGGATCCCGCCACTGGCTCCTTTATCCGCACAACCCTGACGCCAATTCTCGACCAGTACAAGGCTGTGGACCCGAACACTCTCCAGATGAAACTGAAGACGCCCTACTCACCGCTAATTGCCAGTCTGGCGGGGCGCCTGGGGCAGATCATGTCGCCGAAGCAACTGGACAAATTGGGAAAGGACTTCACCACTCAGCCGATAGGCGCGGGCCGCTTCAAACTCAAGAGCCGGGTCACTCAGTCCCGATTCGACGTGGAGCGCTTTCCGGACTACTATGATCAAACCAAACCATACCTCGACGCCATTAGCGTGCAGATCAGTCCGGACACGAACGTGGCCTTTACTAGCTTCCTAGCCGGCGAGCTGGATACGTGCGGTCTGCCTTATGATCAGGTGGATCCGATTAAGAAAACTGGGAAATACACTGTTCTCACCGGTTCCACCAACACCTTCGGGCACTTCTTGTTCAACTGCACCAGTGGCGTCTTCAAGGACATCCGGCTGCGCCAGGCGGTCTCGGCGGCTATCAACCGCGAGGCACTCCTTGACGTCACCCAGTTCGGCTTCGGTCGGGCGATGAAGAACATTGTCACCGAGGACAGCTGGGCCTTCAACCCAAACAAGAACTACTACAAGTGCGACAAGGATCTGGCCAGGAGGTTGCTGGCCGAGGCCGGCATGCCCAACGGCTTCAAGTTCAAGGCGATTGGCTTCACCTTCTACCCTTGCCCGCAGCGCACCACTGCGATCCAGGCCCAACTCAAGGAGCTAGGTATCGAGATGGACGCGCAGAATTTGGAGATTGCTGAGGGCATCAAACAAGCACAGGCCGGCAACTACGATGTGCTCAACTTCACGTATGATGACCCGGCCGACCCTCATGCGTACTTCGACGGCAACTACAATACCCAATATGCCAAGCAAGCCAACCAGTATCTGAGAATCCCGGACGGGCCCGAGATCAAGAAGGTAGAGGACCTGATCGTCCAGGGCGTGAGAGAGACCGACCAGAAGAAGCGGCAGCAGATCTACTGGCAGATCGAGGACATCGTCAACGACCAGATGTGGACCTGCGGGTTGGTGCAACATCCTTACGTCAGCGTGGTGCAAAAGAAGGTCCAGGGCGCCCGCACATGGCCCGACGGCAAAGCCCACTGGCGTGACTTGTGGCTGAGCGCCTGATATCTATCGGCCGTCAGCCCACTGACTCGCAATATGTGACTTGTGATCCCGTCATTCCGGCTTTCGCCGGAATCCAGAGAGTAGGCAAGGGTCAAGATTCCGGTCTTCACCGGAATGACGGGGGCTGGATTCTCGCCTCCGTCGGAATGATGGCTGCCAACTGGTGGTTGATAGCCGACCGCTCAAGCGAAGACAGGTGAGGCTTTCATGACGCGCTATATTCTCCAGAGAATCCTCTACATGCTTTTCGTCGCCTTCATCGTGAGCATCCTAGTCTTTGCTTTGCTCAACGTCCTACCTGGCGACCCAGCGATGGCGATGCTCGGCACCAACGCCACGCCAGAGGAACTGGCTAATCTACGGCAGAGCCTCGGCCTGAACGACCCGCTGGCGATTCGTTACGCCAAGTGGATGGGTGGCATCCTCCACGGCGACCTCGGCAAGTCCATGGTCTCGCACTATCCTGTCATTACCCTACTCAAGGAACGTCTCCCGGCGACGATGGAGTTGGGGGTTCTTTCTCTGGTCTTGATGCTGGTCATCGCCCTGCCCCTCGGCGTCTATTCGGCCTTGCGCCCCAATTCCACTATCGACCTGATCGCCACCACCATCGCCGTGGCGATCGCCGCGACCCCGGCATTCTGGCTCGGTATCGCCCTGATCATGGTCTTCGCTCTCTGGTTGGGTCTCCTGCCCACCAGCGGCTATGTCCCGTTCACCGACGACCCTGGTGCCAACCTACGTTCCATGGTCTTGCCGGTGCTGACCTTGGGCCTGACCAGCAGCGTGATGGTAATGCGCCAGACCCGCTCGGCGATGATCGAGATCCTGCATCAAGAGTATGTACGCACCGCCCGCATGAAGGGCCTGCACGAGCGCGTTGTCGTCGTCCGTCATGCCCTCCGCAATGCCCTGATCCCGGTGATCACCGTCTTCGGCTTTCAAGTCGGCGTCATCTTCGGCGGGGCGGTAGTGATCGAAACAGTGTTTGCTATCCCGGGCATGGGGCGGCTGCTGGTCGACTCTATCCGCTTGCACCGAGACTACCCGGTGGTCCAGAGCGTCACGTTTCTCTTGAGCTTCGTCGTACTTATCGTGAATCTCCTGGTCGACCTGAGCTACGCCGTGATCGACCCGAGGATAAGGTATGGGAAGTGAGTGATACGTGATTCGTGACAGGTGGAGCCCAATCGCGTCATTCCGGCTTTTGCCAGAATCCGGTCAAGGATGAACAGCCGATGACTACCGCTGCTGAGCGCCAATCATCGATAACCACTGGGCAAGCCGCCGAGCAGATATTGCCGCGCCGGAGGGGCCTGGCCGACTTTGTCCGCCGCTACCTGAGGCACCGCCGGGGCATGTTGGGGGTAATCCTGATCCTGTTCTTCGTCATCCTCGCCCTTGGTGCCGACGTGATCGCTCCCTACGACCCGTCGCAGACCGCGCAGACGCGCTCGGCAATCCTGCAAGGGCCCTCGGCGGCTCACTGGTTGGGGACCGACTTTGTCGGTCGCGATATCTTGAGCCGCGTCGTCTATGGCAGCCGGATTTCCCTCCAGGTGACGGTCATCGCCGTCTCCATCGCCGTTGGTCTCGGGGTCTTCCTCGGCGTCATTGCCGGCTACTTCGGCGGCTGGCTCGACAACCTGGTGATCATGCGACTGATGGACGCAATGATGGCCTTCCCTTCCTTGATCCTGCTGATGGCGATGGCCGCTGCTGTGGGCCCCAGCCTCAACAACACGATGATCATCATCGGCATTGTCTTCTCGCCAGGCTATGCCCGGTTGGCTCGGGCAGTGATCCTGTCTTTGAAGCAGGAAGCGTTCTTCGAGGCGGCCATGGTGCTTGGGGCCAAGCCGGCGCGGATTATGCTCCACCACCTGCTGCCCAACGTCGTCGCCCCCATCGTGGTGCTGGCCTCACTCTCCTCGGCCGGCGTGATCCTCACCGAAGCCTCTTTGAGCTTCATTGGCTTGGGCGTGAAGCCGCCGACGCCGGCCTGGGGCTCAATGCTCAACGAGGGCTATCTGTACATCCTCAGCAGCCCGTGGCCAAGCATCGGTCCCGGCGTGGCCATCGTCCTCCTCGTCCTCGGCCTCAACTTCTTCGGCGACGGTCTGCGCGATACCCTCGACCCTCGCCTGCGCGGAAAGATCTGATCGAAGACAGTTGTGGTAGAATTGGGAGGCAAGAACCCTGGCTGACGCATCCCCCCATAGAGATCCGCCGACTCCGGAGTCGCGAACTAGACAACGAAAGGAGACGATTATGGCACAGGGTGGTTCCTTATCTCGGGACAATTTCGGTTATAGCATGCCCATCGACGCGCCGCTTTTCCCCAGGCCTCCGATCTACTACCGGAACGTGGAAACCATCCGCGTCGCCTTCCTCACTGACGAAGAAGCCGTCGCCGCGATGATTCCCGCGGACTTGACGGTAGCCTCCCCCGCTGTCGCCACGGCCTCGGTGATCACCTATCACTTTAGCACGCTGGGGACCTACAACGAGTTTATGATTATCCTTGGCGTGCAGCGCGACGGCCAGGACGCCTACTACATCCCACATATCATGGTAGACAACGATCAGGCGCTGGCCGCCGGCCGGGAGATCTGGGGCTATCCCAAGAAGCTGGCCCACATTACCCTCGAACGGCAGGGGCAGGCAATGATCGGTACCGTCGAGAGGCCGGTCGGCAACCGTCTGTGCACGGTCACGGTCCAGCCGGAGACGCCGGTCGAGCAACCCCCGCCGGCCGCACCAGGTCTCTCCCTCCGGGTGATTCCCGGCCTAGGAGAAAACGGTGCGCCGGAACTGGCTCAGTTGATCGAGACTAGGACTATTTCTCAAGTCCATGGTGCATGGTCAGGGCCAGCGGGCCTCAGCTTTGGCGTGGTGTCGACTATCGATCCGCTATCGCGCCTACCGATCAGGCAGATCATCGGCGGCACCTACGTGCTCAGCGACATGATCCTACCGCTCGGGCGGGTCGTAAAGCAGTACTGATCTAACCCGCTCCGTTAGGTTGGACCCTCAAGCAGCCGGCTAGAGTACCAAAGTACTAACCGAGTACTATCGACGCCGCCGGCGCATTATGGTAAGCTTACAAGCGATGGAAAGCCAATGCAGCCAGCGCTTATGGCAAGACTACGATCACCTGCCCTAGAGATGGCCGATTCCTTTCTCCTACGTACTCAAGAAGGCTTTCCAGAGCCTCCTCAGGCCAGGGTTTCAGTTCCTAACCTAGAAAGGAGACCATCACGGTATGCTCAGCAGACATTGGCGAATCGTCGCCGGCGCTGTGGTGCCGGTCTTGCTGGTAGCCACGATCGTCGGCGCCCTCTCCCGCGGGGTGCTGGGCTCGGCCGCTTCTGGCGAGAACACAAGCAGTAAGTCGCTTGCGTCATCCTTCAAACCGGGGCCACCCAACTTCTTACATACCGAAGGCAGCAAGATTGTCGACTCCACCGGCAAGGAGGTGCGCCTCACCGGGGTCAACTGGTTTGGCATGGAGACCGGCACCTTCGCTCCGCATGGTCTCTGGGAGCGGAACTGGGAGGACATGCTCGACCAAATCGCTGCGCTGGGATACAATGTTATTCGCCTCCCCTTTTCCAACGAGCTCTTCGACGCGCGCAGTCTCCCCGACGGCATCGACTTTAAGAAGAACCCTGATCTGCGTGGCCTTACTGGTATCCAGATCATGGATAAGATTATCGAAGGCGCAGGCCGGCGTGGGCTGAAGGTCATCCTCGACCGCCACCGCCCTGACATCGTCAAGCAGTATGAGTTGTGGTACACCGACCGGTACAGCGAGCAACGCTGGATTGATGACTGGAAGATGCTTGCAGCGCGCTACCTCGGCAATGATACCGTGATCGCTGCCGACATCCACAACGAGCCCCGGATGCCCGCGACGTGGGGCTCCGGCGATCCGAAGACCGACTGGCGCCTTGCCGCCGAAAAGTGCGGCAACGCCATCCTCAGCGTCAACCCCAACTGGTTGATTATCGTCGAGGGGATCGAGGCCTACAACGGCGACTGGTACTGGTGGGGGGGCAACCTGAAGGGCGTGGCACAGTATCCCGTCCGTTTGAACGTGCCCAACCGACTGGTCTACAGCGCGCACGACTACGGACCGGGCGTGTGGACGCAGTCTTGGTTCAGCGCCCCCGACTTCCCAACGAACATGCCCACGGTCTGGGGCAAATACTGGGGCTACATTGTCGACCAGAACATCGCGCCGATCCTTCTTGGAGAGTTTGGCGGCCGGCGTACCGACACCGAAAGCCCAGAGGGCCAGTGGCAACGAGCATTGATGTCCTACCTGCAGGACAGAGGCATGGACTACACGTATTGGGCCTTCAACGCCAATTCCGGCGACACGGGTGGCATCCTGGACGAGGAAGACACCGACTGGAAGGCAATCGACAAGAATAAGCAGGCGCTGCTGGCGACCTACCAGTGGCCGCGCATCCCCACCGGCCAGCCCATGGTTGTTAACACTGCGGCGACGCCTGATTATGGCACTGCGACGACCCGCTTGGCCAAGATGGACGGCGACTTACGGGTTCAGTACCACCCGGATGAGCTAGCCGGACCCAACGGGCCGGATCCGAACGTAGCGGCAATACGCCCGCTGATCCGCATTGTCAACATTGGTACCGACCCTCTGCCCCTCTCCGGTCTCGAGTTGCGCTACTGGTTTAGCGCCCCGAACGCCGTGGGTAAGCAACAGAACGTGAAGATTCTGGAGTCAAGCGTGGGCACGGCCAACGTGAACGCCGTGGTCGAAGAGACTAACGTCGCCGGCCAAACCCACGTGCTGAAGATCAAGATTGGTGAGGGCACAGGCACGATCCTGGGCAGGGGCGGTACGGTGGAAATCGAGGTCCAGGTGACCAAGGCCGACGGCTCGACCTACAACGAGAGCGGCGACTTCAGCTACGATGGGAAGCGGGATCCCGAACGCATCGGGGATTTCGCCCTGTGGGAGCGGATCGCTCTCTATGATGATGGCAAGCTGATCTGGGGGCTCGAGCCCATACCTATTAACTAGTCTATTACTATCCCTCCAATCTGGAAGTGGGGTCCGGCGTCTCCGGTGTGGTCGACGCCGAGTGGAGGCGAAGCCCTCGGCCCGATCATCGCCGGGGGGCCGGACCCCTAGCCTCCCCCTGCGCGAGCAGATCCCCTCTCCCTGAAAGGGAGAGGGTTAGGGGGAGGGTAGATCCTACACCACAACCAACTTACCCTATCACTCGCTTCTCCATGGTCTCCGCCATTGTGGTAAAATATGGCGTGTTACCCGGCTTGGGAGGTCTCATGGAGAATCCGTACCGCCATCTGCCAAGTGTCGATCGCCTGCTTGGCGAGGAGCAAGTGCGAGAACTGCGTGCCGTTTATGGCCACGATGCGGTGGTGGGGCTGGTGCGCGAAGTACTTGACAATGCCCGTGAGGAGATCGCGAGAGGCAGGGCCGGTCCCAGCCTAGCCGAACTCGTGGAAGAGATCAGTGCTCGCGCCGCCGCAGCTTTGCGGCCCACGCTCCGCCCGGTGATCAACGCGACTGGCGTGATCCTGCATACGAACCTCGGACGCGCGCCGCTGAGCGACGAGGCGATCGCCGCTATGAACGTTGCTGCGGCCGGCTATAGTAACCTAGAATTCGATCTGGAGGCTGGCGAGCGGGGCTCGCGACACCGCCACGGGGAACAGTTGCTGTGTCAGCTTACCGGTGCTGAGGCGGCGCTAGTGGTCAACAACAACGCCTCCGCCGTGTTGCTCGCGCTGACCGCTCTCGCCAGCGGACATGAGGTGCTCATCTCGCGCGGCCAGGCGGTAGAAATTGGGGGTGGGTTCCGCATCCCGGACGTGATGCGCCAGAGTGGGGCGGTGCTCGTGGATGTCGGGACCACGAACCGTACTTATCTGAGCGACTACGCGCAGGCGATCTCTCCGCACACGGCGCTGATCCTAAGGGTACACACGAGCAACTTCAAGGTCGTGGGCTTCGTGCATGATGTTCCCCTCTCTGAGCTAGTCTCCTTGGCCTCAGAAGCGGGTATAGCGGTACTCGATGACCTTGGCAGCGGCTGCTTGATCGACACGAGGCAGTTTGGACTGGCCGCCGAGCCCCTCGTGCAAGATAGCGTGCGATCCGGTGCGGGACTAACCTGTTTCTCAGGAGATAAGCTGCTGGGTGGTCCCCAGGCCGGGCTGATCGTTGGGCAGAAGAGACTGGTAGACAAGCTGAAACGGCATCCTCTAGCCCGCGCTACACGTATCGACAAGGTCACCCTCGCCGGGCTATTAGCAACGCTCCTGCACTACCTGCGCGGCGAGGCCATCGCCAGAGTACCCATCTGGCGCATGATCGCCACGCCGACGGCAGAGCTATCCGAAAGAGCGCAACGCTGGTCTGCTGCTCTGGGCGAGCGCGCGGCCGTGGTCGACGGTCGCTCTGCAATTGGCGGTGGCAGCCTGCCAGAGGAGACCCTCCCCTCAAAGCTGGTCGCGATATCGGCGGGCGAGCATCTTGACCAACTCGAGAATGCCGGCGAACTGGCGCGACGTCTGCGCCTGGGTGAACCGGCGGTGGTCGCCCGTGTCGAACGAGACCTGCTCCTGCTCGACCCCCGCACGGTGCTTCCTGGCCAAGACGAAGCCCTTCTCCGAGCCGTAAAGGCGGCCATTCGGTCTACTGTGTAGCGAGTACGCGCTCCACGGTAGGGGCCACCGGCATCGGAGTAGATACCCCGAAGGGCACGGCGTCAAAGGCGTCAACAGCGGCCACCTTTCAGCTATCAGCTTTCGGCCATTAGTGGCCAGCCCATGTGCATGTTCGGGGTGGTCGAGCGGTGGGAAGGACCGTTATGAGAAAGAATGAACCGCCCTTGCTGCGGCAGCGGTACCCAGTAAGCATGGTTGACGCTAATTGCCTAGACGCAGGGACTTTACAAGTCAAAGCGAGTGTAAGATAATCGCCAGCAACAAGTTAGCTTAGGTAGCTATCAGCCGCCGGCTATTAGCCATCAGCTCTCACTCGTTAGCTTATGGCTGATGGGTGAGGCTACTCGCCAACAAGGAGGCCGTTCTTTGGAGTGGAAAACCAAGGTCACCGAGATGCTCGGGTGCAAGTATCCAATCATCCAAGGTGCTTACGGCGGATTTGGTACGTCGGCCATCGCCGCGCCCGTTTCTGCCGCTGGGGGGCTGGGCATCATTACCGCTAGCGCGCTGCGTACACCAGAAAGGCTGCGTGAGGATATCCACAGGGCCCGCGAGATGACGGACCAACCGTTTGGCGTGAACCTATCATTGGGTATCTGCCCGCACATCGACGAGATGCGCGAGGTAGCGATCGCCGAGAGGGTACCGGTGATCTTTACTTCGGTCTACAACGCCGAACAGCACGGTCGGCGCATAAAGGAAGCCGGCCTGGTCTGGATCCATAAAGTGGCGGCAATGAAGCACGCGCTGGCGGCGGAGCGTCATGGCGCCGACGCGGTGGTGATTGTGGGCATAGAGGGCACAGGAGAGAAGGGCGCCCAACAGGTCACCACGCTGATCAACATCACTAACGCGGTCCGCCGGCTGCATGTGCCGGTGATCGCCGCTGGCGGGATCGGGGATGCCCGTGGCTTCCTTGCCGCTTTGGCGATGGGCGCGGAGGCTGTATACATGGGCACCGCCTTCATGGCCACCAAGGAATGCCCAATCTCGGCCGCGTACAAGCAGGCGCTGCTCGAAGGTGACCCTTTCGATCCGAAGCTGCGTGAGCGGACCTTCCGGCCACCCAACCCGGAGCGTGATGCTAGACTGCGACGTGGCGAGTCGTCGGTGCCTCGGAACTGGGAGGTCCCCCTGGCTGAGGATGCCACGGAACTGCGGATGGCCGGTGGTTCCATGGCCGTCGGGGTGCTCGACAAGCTAGTCAGCGTCAAAGAGTTGATTGACGGGATAATCCACGGCGCAGAGGAGATCCTGGCCGGCGATAGCCCACTTGGGCGGGTTGCTCGTTCGTGACGCCGGAACCGTGCGCTGAGCCACGCGCGAACAAGAATGGGTAGGGAGGTTTCTGCATGTCCGAGGAGGTACTGCTTTCCATCGATGGTCCCATCGCCACGATTACCATCAATCGCCCAGATAGCCGCAACGCCTTGAACGCCGGAGTCTGGCTTGGCCTTGAGAAGGCGGCCAACGAGATCTGGTCACGGGAGGAGGTGTTGGTCGCGATCCTCACCGGCGCGGGCGAGCGCGCCTTCAGCGCGGGGATCGACGTGAAGGCCGTGGCGTCCGGCGCGCTCGGTCAGATCGGCTCTCGCGGCCGCGGCGGCTACGGCAGCATGGCCAAGATGAAGGGCATCTTCACCATGTACGAGGACATGCCCATCCCGGTCATCGCCGCCATTCAAGGCTACTGCCTCGGCGCCGGCATGGAGTTGACCTTGGCGTGTGATATCCGTCTCGCCGCCGAGGATGCCGTGTTCAGCCTACCCGAGGTGAAACTGGGTATCGTTCCCGATATGGGCAGCACTCAGCGCCTGCCACGGCTGGTCGGCCTGGGTATGGCCAAAGAACTGATCTACACCAGCCGGATGATTACCGCTGCGGAAGCGCTGCGCATTGGGCTGGTCAATCACGTTTATCCCAAAGACAAGCTCAGGGAAGAAGCCCTGAAGCTGGCCCAGGAGATCGCCGGGAACCCTCCCGGCGTTGTGCAGGGAGCCAAGCGTGCCGTGAACTACACCATGTCGGTGCCTCTCGAAGCCGGCATCCGCTTGGAGACGGAGATCGCCGCCGCTGCCAATCAGGTGGGGACGCTAGCCCAGCAGGCCGAGGCTCTCCGCGAGAGAAAAGGGTAGGTCGAGCGGCGCGCCAGGATGGTCAACACGGGGGCACGGAGTTCTCTTCATCTGTCTTTGGGCCGCTGTTCTCTGTTTTGGAAGACGACTGTAGGTAGCTATCGGCCGTTAGCCATCCGCTTAATGGGGGTTCGTCCTTCAACAGAAGGTCGCGGACAAGGGATTCAGCCGGTGCTGACGCCGATCTAATCCTTGCGCGGAAGGACTGACGGCTGATAGCTATTTACTGATGGCTAGTTAGGAGAGACGGAAAGAAAAAAGGGAACACCTCATCTTCTCCGTGTCCCCGTGCCCCCGTGTTGAGCCATTCAGGTGGCGTGGAAGTGCGCGGGAGGGAGGTCCTTCATCGTCCAGAGACCCGACGGAAGGCTGGCTACCCGCATGGCCGCATTCACCATGATGCGAGCCATCGTAATATCGCCGGAAAACCCGTTCTCGCAGCGAACATGGAGCGCTGGGCGCCCCTCGACCCACACCTCATTGCCCTCGTCCGGCGCGCCGACGTACATTTGGAGTTCCAGCGTGATCACCGCCCGCCCGTTCACACAGTGGATCCCTCCAGCTCAGCAATGGTAGCGAGATCCAGGCCCACCATGGCTGGATCGACGTCTACTGCCCCCACTGAGACCACGCCAGGCCGGCGTGCCACGGCCGTCACTACCTCGATGCCAATCGGTCCCAAGACATAGGGCAGGATCCCAAGCGGTAAGCCGTGTTAGCCCTCCTTGACCGGCGACGTGCATCAAAGGTGGATTTAGCGAGCGATCAGATCGTAGATGGCCTGTAGTTCCTCTTCGGAGTAGAAGTGGATCACGACCTTGCCACCCTTCTTGCTGCGGAAGAGGTTGACCTTAGTGCCCAGCGCGTGGCGGAAGCGCTCCTCGATCTCGCGGGTCTCCGCGTCGGCAACTCTGGCATGAGGACGCTTGACCGGTTCTCCGGCTGCGAGTCTCCGCACTAGCTCTTCTGTCTGGCGTACGCTGAGAGCGCGTCGCTGGATTTCATCGAGCACTGGTCCTACGAGCGACATGTCGTTCAATCCCAAGAGGGCGCGGGCGTGTCCTTCACTGATCTCACCGCTGGCCAGGCTGCGCTTGGCTTCGTCTGGCAGCTTGAGAAGGCGGAGGGAATTGGTAACCGACACTCGATTGCGCCCCACCTTGCGGGCGATCTCCTCCTGGGTAAGGCCGAACTCCTGCTGGAGTTGATGATAGGCTTCCGCCTCTTCGAGAGGATTGAGGTCGGCGCGTTGAATGTTCTCGATCAGGGCTAGTTCGAGGAACTGGCTGGCAGCCGCCTCTTTGACGACGACTGGCACATCACGCAGGCCCGCGAGCTTGGCAGCACGCCAGCGCCGCTCGCCTGCGATCAGGTGATAGAGGCCATCTTCCATGCTTCTGGCGACGACCAACGGCTGCAAGATGCCATGGAGGCGAATGCTCTCGGCCAGACTGGTCAGCGAGGCCTCTGCGATCAGGTGGCGCGGTTGATGCGGATTGGGCACAATAGCCTCGATATCGACCTCGACCACTGGGGCCGGGCCGGTTGGGATGAGGGCTCCTAGGCCTCGTCCTAGACCACCTTTTGGTCTGTTCACGGTCAACCTCCTGCGAAGCTGCGCTCCAACACTTCATCCGTCAACGCCGCGTAGGCCTGCGCTCCCTTAGAGCGGGGGTCGTACTCAAAGATTGACTGACCGTAGCTGGGAGCTTCGCTGAGACGCACGCTGCGGGGAATGATGGCGGCAAAGGTAGTGGGGAAATGGGTGCGCACCTCTTGTACTACTTGATGGGCCAGATTCGTGCGAGGGTCGAACATGGTCAGCACAAGGCCTGCCAGACGGAGATGGCTGTTGACCTGGCGGCGCACTAAGTCGACCGTGTTGACGAGGTGAGAGAGGCCTTCCAATGCCAAGTACTCGCATTGCACAGGGACAATCACTCCGTCGCTGGCGGCGAGAGCGTTCAGAGTAAGGAAGCCCAGCGAAGGAGGGCAGTCGATCAGCACGTAGTCATAGTGCCTTTTGATCGTGGCCAGAGCGAGCTTGAGGCGATATTCTCGGTCGCGGGCGTCCACCAGTTCGACCTCGGCGCCGGCCAAAGACGGGGAGGAAGGGACAAGGTCGAGGCCCACCCGGTTGGTCAGCCGTACCACGTGCTCGATGGGCAGGCCCTCGATCAGCACATGGTAGATATCGCGGCCGCCTTGGGGCCGTTCCCGACAGAGGCCGCTGGTAGCATTGGCCTGCGGGTCGATGTCCACGAGGAGGACCCGCCTACCTTTAAGTGCCATATAGGCACCGAGATTGATAGCAGTGGTGGTCTTTCCCACCCCCCCCTTCTGGTTGGCTAGAGCGAAAACCACGGTCATTGGTTGCTCCTGTTTGCCGTTGGCCATCAGCTACTAGCTTGCAACCAGTACAGCTTTCACAAAGCTGACAACCGATAGCTGATGACTGATCACAGACGGCTGTTAGGTGTCTATTCGCCGCGCCTCAGCCTTGCGGCGATCATTGCGGCAGTCGGGACGGCCGAAGAGCCGACCCCCTCGATCGAAAGGCTGGCCGCGCAGCTCGCATAGACAGCGGCCGCATAAGGGTCTCCTGTGTCAGCCCAGTGAATCAAGAAGCTTGCCGCAAAGACATCGCCGGCCCCGGTGGGGTCTACCTCCCTGGCAGTGAAGGCTGGAATATGGTGTACGTCCCGCCCTTGGTACAGTGTAGCGCCCTGGGGTCCTCGCGTCACCAGCAGAAGCGGGACGTGTTGGGCATAGTAGTCGATCGCTGGTTCGTCGTCTCCCAAGTCCTCCTCCGAGACAAAAAGGACGTCGAGAGCGGCCAACGCTTCAGGCGAGGGCCGCCAAGGCTGGTAGCGTACGAGGCCGTCGGCGTACCAGTGGCGCAACCATCCCTGGGCTGTAGCCCCTACGCGTGCCGTGCGGAAAGACGAGGCGAGGGCGACAGGCACTTCCTGCGCGACCGGCGCCAGTAGGACCAGCGGCGCATGGTGCCAGGGCAAAGGGATGATCTCAGGTGGTATCGGCAAGGCTACCGCAAGTAACACCTGAGTGCGCTTTCCTTCGTGGTAGATGTTCGCGAAGGAGGTGGTTTCCTGAGCCTGCACGACAACCCAGTGGGCTTGTGCCAGCTCGCCTTCGATGATGAGATCCGGGCCGAGGCTGGTGACCGCGCCGACACTTCTACCCAAGCGCAGGGCCGTAAGTGAGGCATAGGTCGCGGTGCCTCCGACGGTGAAGCCGGTGAGGCACCGGTCTTTCACGATATGTCCAACTACAACGAGGTCAGGAGTCCTCAATTCTACTGGTTACTTCTTCGGAGAGATGACGACCTTGCGGTCATCGCCTTCGCCAAAGCTTTGAGTGGCAATGTCGGGTTCATTGGCCAGTGCCAGGTGCACGATGCGCCGCTCATTCGCGGGCATGGCTTCTAGGGTGATTGGCTGCATAGTCGAACGCACGCGATCGGCCATGCGCAGCGCGAGTCCTCGTAGGGAATCCTCTCGGCGTAGGCGATATCCCTCGACGTCGACGATGATGCGGGTGCGCGAGGCCAGCTTGCGGCTGACGATTAGGTTGGCGATGAATTGCAAGGAGGTGAGCGTCTCCCCACGGCGCCCGATCAAGATGCCAAGGTCATCGCCCGAGATGTCGAGAATGATCGCCGGTGTTTCGCTCGACGGGGCGGCAGCCGAGCTGCGGCGGACAAGCACATCGGCCTTGATGCCCATGAGCTGAAGGAGATCGCACAGCGTCGCCTTCGCCATTTCCGTAGGATCCGGCGGAGGAGGGGGCTCCGGCTCCACGACTGTGAGGCGCACCTTGGCATCTTCGGCGCCAAGACCAAGAATGCCAGTACGCCCCTCAGTGAGGACCGTTACTTGCACCTCGCTCCGTTTGACCCCGAGTTTGATCAGGCCCTGCTCGATAGCCTCGTTGACGCTCTTTGCGCTGACTTCTAGGGTTCTCATCCTCGGTCCTCTTTCTCAGCTTGGCCGGGGCCTGATTCGCCGTGAGCTGGCTCCGAGGCTTCTCTTCCTCAGTCTTCTTCCTCGGCTTGGCTTGCGCCGAAACCGCCGCGGGCTGAGTCTTGAGCTTCTCCACCTCGCCCTTCTTCAGCCTAGCCGGGGTTTGAGTCGCCGCAGACGGGATCAGCGAGCCCCATCCAGTGACGAAGTACTGAAAAACGATGCTAATGAGGTTGGAGACTAGCCAATAGAGGGCTAGCCCACTGGCGACGTTCAACGTGAAGAACCCGAACATCAAGGGCATCATCGTCTGCATCATCCGGTTCATCTGGGCTTGCTGAGAGTCGACAGAAGGCACGGTCATCATCTTCTGCTGTACCCACATAGAGCCGGCGACGAGAATAGGGAGAATGAAGGTCTTGTCCGGGGTCGCCAGATTGAGCCAAAGAAAGCTGTTTGATAACGGAATGACTTGGTTGACAATCGGTAGGTTGGGATACAAGTGTCGAGAGAGAGCGAGCATGTTCTCTGGTCTGGAGGCCATTGCTAAGAGAATGGATTGGTAAAGGCCGATCCACACCGGCATCTGGATGAAAGTCGGGATGGCACAGCCAAGGGGATTGACCCCGTGTTCCTTGTAGAGGGCCATGGTCTCCTTCGACAACTTCTCCCGATCTTTGGCGTACTTCTTCTGCAGTTCCTGCAGTTTGGGCTGCAGAGTCGACATGGCTTTAGACGCCCTCAGTTGCTTCAACGTGAGCGGCAGGATCAGTAGCCGCACGATGACGGTGAAGACAATGATGGTCAGCCCGAAGTTGTGAAAGAGGAAACTATATAATAGGACAAGGCAATTGAGCATGGGCTCCAAGAAGAGCATCGTCCATGCTGCGCCGATTCCACCCAATAGGTTCTACCTCACTACTACCTAGTTTGATACTTCCACTGGACGGCTCCGTTGCTGGCATCTAGCGCATACACCGTGCGGTCCTGTGCGTGGGCGTATACAACCCCACGATAATACGAAAGCGGCGCCAGCAGCGGTGAACCGGCATCGAACTGCCATTTTTGAGTTCCCGTAGCCGGATCCAGAGCATAAGCTTTCCCATCAGCGGAGCCGAAGATAATGGCGCTTTCAGAGGTGGTGGCCTCGCCTCGGATCACCCCTCCTGTCGTGAAGTCCCAAATCTTTGCGCCGTTCTCGGCGTTCAAGGCATAGAAATGGTTGTCAAGAGCGCCGACATAGACCACACCGCCAAGCACAAACGGCTTTGCCCAGAACCATCTCTCAGCTTGAAACTCCCAAACCACCGTGCCTGCGGCAGCGTCAAGAGCATAAAGCTTATTGTCGGTTGCGCCCGCATATACCCTGCCGGCAGCGACTGACGGGTCCCCGGGGATTGAGCCAGTAACCTTGTATTGCCACACTAGATCCCCGGTCTCGGCATTCAGGGCATAGAGCTGCCCATCGAGGGAAGAGATATAGACTGTCCCGTTCGCGAGCACCGGCGTGGCCCAAATGGCGCCATTAGCCTTGAAAGGCTTGAACCCTGCCACCGGTGCCCCATTCGTGGCATCGAGCACGTATAGCTTCGTATCCGAAGACCCGAAGTAGACCCGACCCGCAGCGACGGCGGCGCCCCCGACAATAGGCCCTCCGGTGGGGTACGACCATTTCATGGTTCCGTCATTGGCGTCGAGAGCGTAGAACTTACCATCATAGGCGCCTACGTAGACCACGCTATCAGAGAGAACCGGCGTGGCGTAGACATTGCCAAGAGTCTGATTATCTGCGCTCGGAAAGTGCCACTTCTCTTGACCGGAAGCGGCATCCAAGGCAAAGACTCTGCCGGTAGAGGAGCCGACGAACACAGCATCACCCTCTCGGCGAGCGCCTGACCAACCACTCGGCTCTGTGGGAACGCAACCGACTATTAGGAGAAGCCCAACAGTGGCAAGGACAGCAAGGGCAAGTGTGCGACGATGTCGTGGTAGACGAACGATTTCCGGACCTCCATGGACGCTCTTCCTGAGCGTGTCGACCAGACCGATACGCCCTGCCAATCAGTGTATGGGGAAATCGTGACCAGTTGACCGGGGGGTACCCCATCGTTCAGGGAAGAACCGATTCAGCCCCCAAAAACGGATCACGAACAACCGACAAACATTCAGGCATGGGCGCTACGGCAATTACGACCCGCATGCGACTAGGGTTATTATAGCACAAACTGGCGTGACAGGGGCATCAGGCAGAGAATCAGCACAGCCAGCCGGCTGTGCTGGTGTAAAACGTGAAACGTTTCGCGTCGTACGCCAACAACTCAACGCACGGGATCATAGCCCCCCGGATTCCACGGATGGCACCGAGAAATCCGACGCGCCGCCATCCAGCCACCCTTCAACACCCCATATCTCTCGATGGCTTCGAAACCATACTGAGAACACGAAGGTATAAAACGGCACGTCGGAGCCCGCATCGGCGAGATCGCCCTCTGATAGAACCGAATCAAGCCGAGTGCCGCAGCCTTCATTTCTCACCTCAGACCTTGACCCGTTACCAATTCCCTGAAATCTACTGCCACTTATTAGCTACCAGATATCCGCTCCATTCCCTGCTACATACCGGAGCAGCTGACACACAACCAACAAGCGACGGCGGCCACCTAATCGCCACCTGCCTCCCTTACAGCCCGTTTCGTCAGCCGTGCTCGCGCCAGCAACTCAACAATGGCCTCTCTTACCTGATGGAAATCCGCCTCCGCCGCGCCTTCACGAGCCACGATCACTACATCCCAACTCCCTTGGTTGGGGATCACCCGCACCACTTCTCGCAGCCAACGCTTCACACGGTTCCTCGCCACCGCATTCCCGACGCGCTTGCCTACCGCTACCCCAAAGCGCGTGAACCCTACCTCGTTTCGCCGGGCCCGCATGATTAGCAGGGGATGCACCCAAGACTTTCCTTCCTTCTGAACGGCGGCGAACTCTTCTCTGGTCCTCAGTCGCTGTTCCTTCTGCACCGCTTCACACACCAGGTATGTGGGTATCGTTGCATGGGCTATGTCGGCTCGGTGAGATCCCGGTCATCCTTCACAACCCGCAGACGTGCGGAATCCCCGAGCCTTCTTTCTTCCTTCTGTACCTTCGTGTCCCCTACCGCCGCCCTTCGCCCCACCAGCAGGATAAGGCGCACGTCCGCGACAGTATGCGCCTCCTAAACCACTGTCAACCGGTGACGCCCCCGCATTCGCCGCGCTTTCAACACGGCCCTTCCGCCACGTGTGCTCATGCGAGCGAGAAAACCATGCTCGCGCCGCCGCGGGATCTTCTTCGGCTGATAGGTTCTCTTTGGCACCGTAGTTCCTCTCTCTCAAGAAATGCAAGCCCCATTATACTTCCCACACCCTTTCCTGTCAATCACGCGAAGGGGAGTGACTGTTCAGAGTTGGGGTAAGGGAGTTTTGTTGGCAAGGGGTGGGGGCTAGCTGAGGAGGTTCAGGCATTCGCGCAAAGGGTTGAGGCCACGCGCCTGCCAGGTCTCGAAGAGGCTGGCCA
>Ga0315298_1001558_pt1 | contig 41593 bp, 25 predicted proteins | sample WHS_1_MG_FD_203077 | JGI IMG/M metagenome (GOLD analysis project Ga0315298, IMG submission 203077) | Extremophilic microbial mat communities from Washburn Hot Springs, YNP, Wyoming, USA - WHS_1_MG | ecosystem: Environmental > Aquatic > Thermal springs > Hot (42-90C) | place: USA: Wyoming... | reverse complement strand
GGCCGTCAGGGCTGTGGGACGGCCGTCGGTAAAGAACACGATCACGTTGAGCGCCCCCGGTTCGTTGATGATGCGCAACTGCTCATAGGCCTGCCAAAGGGCTTCTGCGTAGCCCGTGTTTCCGTCCATCACCAGCGCGTTGATTCGGTCGACGATGCTGGGGCTGGCGGATTTGAAGCTGGTGCTAGGAGCGAAGTCCAGCCGCCAGTAGCCGCTAAAGCTGATCAGGCCGATGCGATCCCGCCCCTCGGCAAACTTCTCTACGAAAGCTATGGAGGAGTTTTTCACCGCCGCGGTGGCGCCGGCCTGCGCGATGGAGCCCGAGCGATCGAGCACCAGGATCAGGTTTACATCGCGGCGAGAAGCCGTGGCGCGCGCCGCCAGCACGGTGGTGCTTTGGCCCAGCAGCCGCAAGAAATACAGGGGCGCCGTCACCGTGCCGACGGCGCTTACGGTTCGCGTGCGGTAATCGGACTCCGTGACGCTGCTCGTGAAGGAGCGGTTGGTGGTGTTGTACAGGCCCTCAGGGAAGTTCGCATTGAAATACTGCAAGGCCGTTGATTGCGCGTTTTGTACCTGCGAGGCCAGATCCAAACCCCTACTGAGCGAACGGGCCCCGGCCATCACAGCCGCATCTACGGCCGCAGAAAGCTTGGTCCGAATCAAATACAACAAGCCCACGTCGAACGCCAACCCTGCCAGGGGTATGGCCACGATCAGGATGATCGAAAGCATGATCAAAACGACCCCTCGTTGTTTGGCCGGCCTCGCTCGCTTGCTCACCTGTGTCTCTCCTTTTTAGAAAATCGAGCGCGTATAAATTCCCCCGCCAAACTGCATTCCAGCCAGTGTCAGCTCCGGAGCCCAGAAATAAGACTCCACCAGGTAGGCCATTTGGCCCGGCGCCATGTCGGGAACCAGGCTTATGAAGCCGACTGCCCGCGTGCTGGTGTCGGTAAGGTAGTTTGAGACCCAGCCTTCGCTGTCGATCAGGCTGGGGTTGGGGGTGCCGAAATTGCTTTGCCGCAAGGACGCATTGCCGATCACGATCCGGCGGATTATGACCGGCCAGTTTCGGTTTGCGCAACCCGTATCGCCTTGCGAGTAGCCCCCCGCAGCGCATTGTTCATCACCGATGAACTCAATTACTGAGAGGATCACAGTCCCGTTGCCGCCGTTTCGTTGAAGCCCCAGGCCGCTCGCCAGGCGTACGACGATATCCTGGTTGGGCGTGAGGGCAAAGTTCAGGCCGCGAGCGAACATTTGCGCCGTGTCGCGGGTGACTTGGGTGGCGTAAATGCCCCGGGACAGCGTCAACCCCATCAGGAAAACCCCCAGCAGAAGACTGACCAAAACCGGCAGCGAGAGCGCCAGCTCGATCACCGCTCCACCCCGCCGTTGGCTTGCTCTGCTCACTTATGCCCCTCCTTTGGCTTAACGCGCGGGCGGGATCCCATATGGTGACGGCTCCATGATCCCTGTGGAACGGGCGGGAATCACGATGGCTGCGCTGCTTCTGAACAGCGGAACCAAAGGGCGCCAACTGTAGCCTTCGATCGAGATCTCTACGATGTTGCCACCGGCATTGCTGGTGGTTTCGGTGAGGGTATCCGGCCGGTAGTACCGAATCTTGATTTTTTCCTCACCCTCCGGTCCGTTGAGAAAGCCCAAAGCGTACTGCTGAACCACTCTCTTGATGGAGGCGTCGTGGCCCAAGCCGCTCATGGTTCGGCCGGTCATGGCGTAGCGGACGCCCTCGCGCACCGCATGCAAGAAGGTAGCTCGCAGGAAGACAATCAAGCTGAGATCTATCAGGAGGAACAGGGTGCCCAGGAAGGGAAGCAAGCACAGGCAGACTTCTATGATTTGAGAACCGCGGCGGCCTTGCGTGGTGGGGGAGCGCCAGCCGGCCTCCCCGCACTGTGAAAACAATCCTGCTGCCTCCGGCGGACGGCTCGAGGGGGACACCGTTCCGCCCGCCTGCGCGCACCTCATCACTTGCTTCAGATCGGCTGAACCGCGAATTTCTTTAATTCGAGGCTGAGCTGATCCTCGTCACGCCGCCAACCTGTGCCCCTCAGGCTGCCTCGACCGGTGCCGACGCCTTGCTGTAGCGGCACTGCGGGCACTGCAAGCGCACGCCACTCTTCGACCAACGCTCCAGCAGATAGGCATGACCACAATCCGGGCAGGCTTCCGCAACCGGCTTGTGCCAGAGGACGAACTTGCACTCCGGGTAGCGCTCGCAGCCGTAAAAGGTGCGGCCGCGCTTGGAGCGCCGCTGGATGATTTCCCCCTGGCCGCAAGCGGGGCATTTGACTCCGGTGCCGGTACGCTTGACATACTTGCACTGCGGGTAGTTGCTACAGGCCGTGAACTCGCCGTAGCGCCCCTCCCGCAACACCAGCCGGCTGCCGCACTGCGGGCAGCTTTCATCCAGCGGGACATCAGGCTTGCGCTCGCCCCGTTCGAGCCGGCGGGTGGTCTTGCACTCCGGATACCCGCTACAGGCGTAAAACTGGCCGAACCGTCCGCGTTTCAGCACCATGGGCCGGCCGCAGTTCTCGCAGTATTCCTGCTCGTCCTGTTCGCTCAGGTCCACCTGCTCCAGGTCGGGCAGGTCTACCTTGAGCTCGCGGGTGTTGGTGCACTCGGGGTAGCCCGTGCAAGCTATGAAACTGCCGTGGCGGCCCCACTTGATGACCATCGGGCGCCCGCATTTCTCGCAGGTCAAATCGGTAGGTTTTTCCAGCCGCTTCAAGTCGGTCATCTGGCGCTCGGCCCGTTCCAGGTCCTGTTGAAACTTTTCGTAAAACTCCCGCAAGGCATCGCGCCAGTCCCGTTTGCCTTCCTCGATCTCGTCCAGCTCCTGTTCCATGCGCGCGGTGTAACGAACTTCGAAGATGTCGTCGAAGTTCTCAACCAGCAGGTCCGTAACCACCATGCCCAGCTCGGTGGGCACAAAGCGGCCGCCTTGCTTGCTGACGTAGCCGCGCTCTTGAATGGTGGAAAGAATGGTGGCGTAAGTGGAAGGACGGCCCACCCCGTCCGCCTCCAGTTGCTTGACCAGCGTAGCTTCGGTGTAGCGTGGTGGCGGTTCGGTAAAATGTTGCTCGGGCGTCAACCGGCGAAGCTTGAGCTTTTCCCCCTGGCTGAGCTCGGGCAGCTTGTGTTTGAGCTCTTCGTCCTCCTCGTCCTGCTGATCCTTGCCCTCCTCGTAAACCGCCATGAAACCGTCAAATTTGCGCACCGAACCGGTGGCCCGAAACAGGTATTCGGCTCCGTCCTTGCCCCGCGCACTGACTTCGACGGCGGTCTGATCGAACAGTGCCGGGGTCATTTGGGAAGCGATGAAGCGCAGCCAGATGAGCCGGTACAGCTTCAATTCGTCTTCCTGCAAGTACCTGGCTACCGCCTCCGGGCTGTAGCGCATGGAAGTAGGCCGGATAGCCTCGTGGGCATCCTGCGCCTCTTTCTTGCTCCGGTAAACATTGGGTGAGGCGGGCAGATAGTCGGCGCCGAACTTCTCCCCGATATATCTGCGCACATCTTGAATAGCCTCAGCGGAGACGCGGGTGGAGTCGGTACGCATATAGGTAATCAGGCCGACCGGGCCTTGCTTGCCCAATTCAACGCCTTCGTAAAGCCGCTGGGCCAGGGCCATGGTGCGCTTGACGCTAAAGCGCAACTTGCGAGCGGCCTCTTGTTGGAGCGTGGAGGTAATAAAAGGCGGCGGCGGCAGGCGCTTCTTTTCCCGACGGCTGACCGAGGAAACGGTAAAGGTTGCGCCTTCCAGTTGTGCAACGATGCTGCGGGCGGTGGCCTCGTCCGGTATTTCCAGCGCCTGCTGATCCCGTTTGATGAGCCGGGCGTCGAACAGCGGCGGCTTGCGCGCCTGCAAATGCGCGTCAATGGTCCAGTACTCGCGTTTCTGGAAGGCGCGGATTTCCCGCTCGCGCTCCACGATCAGGCGCAAGGCAACCGTTTGCACGCGGCCCGCGGAAAGGCCCCGTCGCACCTTATCCCAGAGCAGCGGGGAGATCTTGTAGCCTACCAGGCGATCGAGCACGCGACGGGCTTGCTGCGCGTGCACCAAGCGCAAGTCCACCTGGCCCGGATTCTGGAATGCCTTGCGCACGGCGTTGGCCGTGATCTCGTTGAACATGACGCGGTAGATGCGCGGACCGCCGTTGCGCTTGGCTTCCAGCTCCTGCTGCAAGTGATAGCAGATGGCCTCCCCCTCGCGATCAGGGTCGGCCGCCAGATAAATGCGCTCCGCGCTCTTGGCTGCTTTCTTGATTTCCTGTAGCAGCTTCTTCTTGCCTTCGATCAGTACGTAAGTAGGCCGGAAGCCGTTCTCGATGTCCACCGCCAGCTCGTTCTTGGGCAAGTCCTTGATGTGGCCCAAGGAGGCCTTGACCAGGTAGTTGCTGCCCAGGAACTTGCTAATGGTTTTCGCCTTGGCCGGCGATTCAACGATCACCAGAGATTTCGCCATAGAAAAAACGGGGAAGGAAAAAGCAGGTTACCCGGCGGGCTCAGACGCCGGATGGTGTCCCTCCCCACACTTTAACAAAATTCTTGCCCGGCAGTTGTCTTGCCAACCCGCTCATTTCCAGCTCGAACAAGGCCGCGATGATTTCCGAAGAACTCAGATCGTCGAGCGCTTCAAGCAAAGCGTCAATGTGCGTGGGCTCGTCCACCCTGAGACGGGCAAGCAAGCGGGCCGCAGCCGGGCTCAGGCCCGCCGGCATCGCAGATGCGTCTTCAGCCGTCCGGGATTCTTGCGGCGCAGCGGCAAACAAACGCCCCTCGCTTGCCAGCGCCAACCGCCGCCTATCTTCCACGGGTAACTCGACGATGACGTCGTTGAAATCCTGCACCAGCTTGGCGCCCTGCTTGATGAGCAGGTTGGGGCCCCAGCTCATGCGCGAAGTGATGTTGCCAGGCACGGCAAAGACCTCGCGCCCTTGTTCGAGAGCCAGCTTGGCGGTGATCGAACTGCCGCTGTACTGAGCTCCTTCTACCACCAGCACGCCTGCGCTCAGGCCGCTGATGATGCGATTGCGAATGGGGAAGTTCTGCGGATAGGCCGGAGTGCCCATGGGGAACTCCGACAGCAGCAATCCCCGCTCGGCTATTTCTGCGGCCAGGCGGCGATTCTCGGCCGGATACACGATGTCCACGCCACAGCCTAGTACGGCTACCGTGGGTGCGCCAGCCTCCAGGGCCGCTTTATGGGCGGCGGTGTCAATACCCCGCGCCATGCCGCTCACGATGATCAAGCCAGCGCGCGCCAGGTCGGTGGCCAGCCTTTCGGTCACCGCCAGCCCGTAGGCAGTGGCGCGACGCGTGCCGACCACCGCTAGCATGATCGAGTCCAGCAACTCCAGGCGCCCGCGGGCGAACAGCACCACCGGGGGATCGAAGATCTCACGCAGACGGGCAGGGTACCGCTGGTCAGCCAGCGTGATCAGCGTGGCGCCGCAGCCCCGCAGCTTTTCTTGCTGGAGGACGGCATCGTCAAACGCGCAGCCGCTGGCAATGCTCTGGGCGGCGCTACCGCTTAAGCCCAGGGCCTCCAGTTCGCTGCGTGAGGCGCGAAATATCGCCTGGGGCGAGCGGAAATGCCCGATTAGCCGGGCCATCCAACGCGTTCCCAAACCCGGCGTCATGCGCAAAGCCAACCAGTGCAGCTCCTCTTCCCGCGTCAACGCGAGCGCTTGCGTGGCCATGACCCGCTGATTTCCTCCCTCAGCATGGTTTGTGCCGCCGACCCGGGAGTATTCTCAAGCTGGATAATTCCCGCTCGGTGGCCGGCCGTGCCGCCTTCAGGGCGACGGAGCCCAAGCCGGCATCACGTAGGCGTAAAAGGTCGTGACCAGCGCAATCAGGCAGGCCAGCAGCAGGCTGTGTCGCAGCGTGAAGCGAAACAAGCGGCCCTCGTCAGCCGCCGGCATGGCTGTGGCCGCTGCCGCCACCGCAATGCTCTGCAAACTGATCATCTTCCCCATTACGCCGCCGGCGGAATTGGACGCCGCCATAAGCACCGGGTTGAAGCCCAAGCTCTTGGCAGTAATCACCTGAAGATTGCCGAAAAGCGCGTTGGCTGAGGTGTCCGAGCCAGTCAAGAACACGCCCAACCACCCCAGCAGGGCGCTGAAGAAGGGAAATAGCAGCCCGGTAGCGGCAAAAGCCAGTCCCAGCGTGGCGGTGGCGCCCGAATAATTCATCAGAAAGGCCAGGGCTAGCACCGCAGCAATGGTCAACTCGGGCAGTGCAAGCTGCCGGCAGGTCTGCCAGAAAATGCGTCCGAACTGCCGCGGCCGCAAACCAAGCACCACAGAGGAAAGCAGCGCCGCCAGCAAGCACGCCGTTCCGGAGGCGCCCAGCCAGTTGAAGTTGTAAACCGCCGGGTACGGGGAAGGCTGAGCGGACACCGGCGGCACCCGCTCGATCAGGTTGTGGAGCGCAGGCCAGTTAAACGCCGTGCCGTAAGCGCTGAGGCGATTGCGCACGGGCTGCCAGCCCCACAACAGCACAAACACTACCAGCAGCGCATAAGGCGCCCAGGCCACCAGCAATTCCCTTCCGGTATGCCGTCGGGAGGCCACCGCCTGCGGATCGGCGTCATTGAACCGGAAACTGTCGCTGGGCCTCCACAGCGCCAACAACAGCACCAGCGAGCCGATGGCGGCCAGCGAACTTAAAATGTCAGTCAATTGCGGCCCGATCCAGTTGGAGGCGATAAACTGCGTGCTGGCGAAGCTTACGCCGCAGACCAGCACCGCCGCGAGCACCCCTCTCATCACGCGCCAGCCCCCCATGACCAGGATCAAGTAGGCCGGCACAAGCAGGGAAATGGGAGCACAAATGCGCCCGGTGGCCGCACTGAGCTTGTCCATCGGCAGACCGGTCACGGTGGCTAAGGTCAAAATCGGGGTGCCAATCGAGCCAAATGCCACCGGCGCCGTATTGGCCAGCAAGCAGATCCCGGCCGCGTAGAAGGGCGAAAAGCCAAGCCCGCTGAGCATGGCCGCCGCCACGGCCACCGGCGTCCCGAAGCCGGCTGCGCCCTCTATGAAGGCCCCAAAGGCGAAGGCAATCAGCAGGGCCTGCAAGCGGCGGTCGTCCGTGAGGCTGCCCACCGAATCCTTGACGATCTCGAACTTGCCCGTCTCGACCGTAATGCGATAAAGCAGAATGGCGCAAAAGACGACCCAGCCGATGGGGAACAAGCCGAACGCGGCCCCGTAGGCTGCTGCGCTGGCAAGGGCGGCTGTCGGCATGCGGTAGACCAGGAGCGCTACGAGGGCCGCCGCCCCTAGTCCTGCTAGCGCCGCGACCCAGGCCGGTTTGCGTTTGGCTCCCAGAAGATAAAGCAAGACAAATACGGGGATGGCGGCGAGGAAAGCCGACAGGCCAAGGCTGCCGACGACTGGCGTGTAGTTCTGTGTCCACATGTGCCGTGTGCCATTGTTAGCCGAGATCGGGTGGGGTTGTCAAGCTGAGCAGGGCATTTCTTTAGCAGCGAAGATCCAACGACCTCCTGCTAGACTGCCTTTATGGCCTCGTTGTTTGCGACCGCGCTAATGATCACCGGCTTCGTGCTGGCCATGATGCTGCTTATCGAGTACTTGAACGTGCTCACGGCAGGCCGGTGGCAGCAGAAGCTCGCGCAGCGAGTTTGGGGGCAGTACCTGCTGGCGGTCTTGCTCGGTGTGACGCCCGGCTGCCTGGGCGCTTTCACGGCAGTGGCTCTTTACTCGCATGGGGTGCTGACGCTGGGGGCGGTAGTGACCACCATGATCGCCGCCAGCGGCGACGAGGCTTTTGTGATGCTGGCCTTGATTCCGCGCCAGGCTCTCGCTCTGATGGCCCTCCTCTCGGTGTTCGGCTTGGCGGTGGGGACGGCGGTAGATGTGCTCGGCGGCAGACGAAAAACCAGAGTTCCTGCCGCCTGCCTTGAGCTGCATTTACCCGAGCGCTGCGCATGCTGGCCTGGCGAGCGGCTCCTGGCCCAGTGGAAAAACTGCTCCTCGGCCCGGGGCGCCTTGACCCTTATGTTCGTCATGCTCCTGTTCGGTGTGCTGGCCGGGAGACTGGGAGCCGAGGAGGCCAACTGGATGCGGATAAGCTTGGCGCTGGTGCTGGGGCTAGCGGTCTTTATCACTTCGACTGTGCCGGACCACTTCCTGGAGGACCACCTCTGGCGGCACGTGGCCATAAAACACGCGCCGAGGGTCTTCTTGTGGACTTTCGGCGCCTTGATCGCCATGCACTTGCTCACCGATGTGCTCCATCTGGAGAGGGCCATCGAGAGCAGCCGCTGGATCGTGCTGCTGGTAGCCTGCCTGGTGGGATTAATACCGGAATCGGGGCCCCATCTGATCTTCGTCACCTTGTTCGCTCGCGGCGTGGTCCCCTTCAGCGTGCTGGTGGCCAGTTCGGTGGTTCAGGATGGCCACGGCATGCTGCCGATGCTGGCCCATTCGGTGCGCGAGTTCGCGCTCATCAAGGCCATCACTTTCACGGCCGGTCTGGCGCTGGGCGCCGCTTTGATGAGTTTGGGCTGGTAGCGGAATGAAGCTGAGGCCGAGCGTGTGAGCGGGGCCGGAAATGGTTCACAATAATGAGCATGAACATTCGCCGCTGCGTTGTTGCTATCGCCGTTGTGGCTTGCGCCACCCTCAAACCCTGTCTGGGCGACGAGGGCATGTGGCTGTTCGAGGCTTTCCCCAAGCAGCGCGTGGCCGCCAAGTACGGCTTTCAAGTCACCGATGAGTTTCTGGACCGGTTGCGCCTGGCCTCGCTCCGCGTGGGCGCTTCCGGCTCTTTCGTTTCACCCCAGGGCCTGATTTTCACCAACCACCACGTAGCCTTGGACTGCGTACAAAAGCTCAGCACCGCTGAGCATAACTACGTCGCGGAGGGCTTCTGGGCGCCGGCGCTCGCCGACGAAAAACCCTGCCCGGATCTGGAGGCCGACCAGCTATTGCGCATCGAGGACGTGACCCAGCGGGTCAAGGCCGCCGCCAAACCGGGCGTCCCGGAGGCCGAAGCCCTCCGGCAGCGTCTGGCCGAGATAGCCCGCATCGAGAAAGAATGCGCGAATGCGTCCGGCAATCGCTGCGAGGTCGTCAATCTTTATTCCGGCGGCCTTTATCATCTCTACCAGTACAAGAAATACACCGACATAAGACTGGTTTTCGCGCCCGAATCCGACATCGGCTTCTTCGGCGGCGACCCTGACAATTTCACCTATCCGCGTTATTGCCTCGACATAGCTTTTTTCCGAGCTTACGAGAACGGCCAGCCGGCGCGCACCCCGCACTATTTACGCTGGAGCCGGGAAGGGGTCAAAGAAGGTGAGCTTACCTTTGTCTCAGGAAATCCCGGCACTACGGGAAGACTGTTGACGATGGCGCAACTAGAGTTTTTCCGCGATCACTATTACCCGCTCATCCATCGCCGTCTGGATTCCCTGATTCGCACCTTGCAAAGCTACAGCGCGCGCAGCGCCGAGAACGAGCGCGTGGCTCACGACAATCTTTTCTCCCAGCAGAACAGCTACAAGGCCTACAGCGGGTTCTTGGCCGGCTTGCGCGACGCCAAACTGATGGCGCTTAAGCGGGACGAAGAAAGCAAGCTGCGCGCCGCCGTCTTGGGGGATCCTGAGAAACGGGCCCAATACGGGGGAGCCTGGGAGAGCATTGCGCTCGCCTACCACAAGTTCCGCGATTATTACAAGCCTTACTGGCTGCTCGAGTTTAACCCGCATCGCGGTTCAGACTTGCTGCGCATCGCTCGCGACGTGCTAAGACTGGCCGAGGAGCGCCAGAAACCCAACGAGCAGCGGCTGCGCGAATACCGTGATTCGGCCCTGCCCAGCCTGGAACGCCAGCTTTATTCACCCGCGCCCATCACCGACTCAATGGAAATCGCCGTCTTGGCGGACTACTTCGAGTTTCTGAGCCGCGAGCTCGGTCCTGAGGATGCCACCGTGAAGGCAATTCTCAACGGGCGTTCGCCCCAGCAAGCGGCCGCAGCTTACGTGGGCTCGAGCCGGCTCAAGGATGTGGCCGAGCGCAAGCGCCTGGCGGCTGACGCCGGCGCCGCGCGTGCATCCGAAGACGGCATGCTTCGGCTGGCGCGGCTTCTGGACGATCGCGCACGCAATCTGCGCAAGCGCTACGAGGACGAAGTGGAGGCGGTGCTAACCTCCAGCGCCGCCAAGATTGCCCAGGCGCGCCTGGCTGTGTTCGGGCAAGAGGCCTACCCGGATGCGACCTTCACGCTCCGGCTGACCTACGGGGCCGTAAAGGGCTATAAGGATCAGAAAGGGCGCTGGATCCCTTACGCCACCACCTTCCGCGGCCTCTACCAGCGGACCACTGGAAAGCCGCCCTACCGGCTACCCAAGCGCTGGTTGGAGGCTCGCGCGAAGTTAAACCTGAACACACCGTTCAACTTCGTCACCACGGCCGACACCCACGGCGGGAACTCCGGCAGCCCCACTGTAAATACGCGCGGCGAGATCGTAGGCATTCTGTTCGACGGCAATATCGAGAGTCTGCCCAATCGCTTCGTGTACACCGAGGAGCAAGCGCGCTCGGTGCATGTGGCCAGCCAGGCCGTGGTGGAGGCGCTGCGGAAAGTTTACGGAGCGGGCCGCCTGCTGGAGGAACTTGGCCTGAAATAAATCCGCTCCCCCTGAAGCCGGCGCGCCCCTCTGCTACCATGTATGGCTGGCTCGCCAGGCGATGAAGATCGCGGCCATTGGCGAAATACTCTGGGACGTTTTTCCCGACGGGGAGCACCTGGGCGGGGCAGTGTTCAATTTGGCGGCGCACGCTCGCCGCCTCGGCCACGAGGTTTTTTTCATCAGCGCAGTGGGCGAGGACGCGAGGGGAAAGGCTGCGCTCGCACGCATGGCGGAGCTGGGCCTTGCGGCAAGATTCGTCCGCAGGGTGGCCGGGCAAGCCACGGGCACCGTATCAGTCCGGCTAGACGCGACCGGGCAACCCGACTTCACCATTCACCGCCCGGCTGCCTACGACTACGCCGACTTGAGCGAGGAAGATCTGGCTGAGCTGGCCGCCTGGCGGCCGGGCTGGCTTTGCTTCGGCACCCTGCACCAGATGCATCCGGCGGCGCGCGCTCTGACCGGTAAGCTGATCGAGGCCCTGCCTGGAGCGCGGCGCTTTTATGACGTCAACCTTCGCAAGCAGAGCTACACGCCGGAACTGGTGCTGGAGCTCATGAGCGTCGCCAACATCGTCAAACTGAACGACACTGAAGCCGTCCAGATCCAGCGCATGTTCGGCCGGCCTTTACTGGATGCGGCCGCCTTCGCCCGCAGCTTTGCCGTTGAGTTCGGCTGGGAGGCGGTCGTAATCACGCGGGGAGCACAGGGCTGCGCCGTATGGAGGCAGGGGGAGTGGATCGAGGCGCCCGGCTACCCAGTGGCGGTGGTGGACACGGTGGGGGCCGGGGACGCCTTTGCTGCGGCCTTCTTGCACGGGCTCGCAGAGGGCTGGGAGCTGGCAAAAATCGCCGATTTCGCCAACCGCGTAGGGGCGTTGATAGCCAGCCGTGCAGGTGCCGTGCCCCACTGGCAGCCGGAGGAGTGCTGGGCTCTGGAAAGATCCTGAAGGAGGATTTCAATGCCAACCACACGCCGGGCCTTCTTGCAAAGCGCGGCCCTGGCGCCGGCGGCGCCGCCACCCGCGCCAGCGCGCATTGACGGTGTCGGAATAGCCCGCCGGCATCGTATCGTACGCGAGCTGCCCACGCCCGATTTCTTCGAGGGCATGTTGCTCGGCAACGGCGACATCGGAGTCTGCGTCACCGTGCGGCCCGACGCCCTCGGCTTGCACATAGGCAAGGAGGATTCCTGGGACATTCGGGTCAGCGAAGACCACTATCAACACGTGCTGCATTTTGAAGAGCTGCTCAAGCTCTGGCAGCGCGCCAGTGAGCAGGCCAAACGCCAGGGACGGCCGGATCTGGTTCACTTAGAGAGAAGCATTGACTTCTTCCGCGAATACACCGATAAGGTACGTTCCTCTTACGCCAAGCCGTGGCCGAGGCCGTGGCCGTGCGGCATTGTATGGGTCCACTGGGATGCGCGCCAGGTAAGGCTGGTCCGCCAGATGCTGGATCTTGCCGACGGCCGGCTCAACATTGAGCTGGAGCACGATGACTTGCGCGGGCGCGTGCGCCGGGTCCGTGTGGAGTGCTTCCTCAGCCAGGATACGGGACACCTGTTGGTGGCTACGGAAGGTCCTGCGCCCTTCAACTCGGTGGCCTACTACCCCTACACAGAGAGCGAGGCGCGGTTGCCGCCGCCCGAACTGGCTGCGCAGGTGGGAGCCGATCATGCCGAGTTTTATTGTTACCAGCGGTTCCCAGCGCGGCCCCCAGCAGAGGCGCAAACAGAACTTTCAGCGTCGCCCGAAGACCGCAGCTTCGCCCTCTGCGGACATCTGGCCGGGGCCTGGCGAGTGGAACCTGCTGAGCAAGGGCCGCCGCGGGTCTGGCTGGCAAGCGACCAGTCGCAGCCTTTTCGCTTGGACTTGACGCTGTTCACCACGCGCGACGATCCGAATAGCCGGGAGCGGGCCCTGCGAGAGGCGCGCCGTCTGGCGGCCATTAGCCCAAGCGAGCTGCGCAAGGCCTGCGCCAATTGGTGGCACCGCTTCTGGACGCGCGCGGCCGTGGAGTTCGCCGACCGGGAGCTGGAGCGCATCTGGTACCACAATCAGTACTGGCTGGCCTGCTGTTTGCGTGAGGGCAAAGTCGCTCCCGGCTTGTTCGGCAACTGGACCAGCGGCCGCATCGGCACCGCCTGGCACGGCGACTATCACATGAACTACAACACGCAGCAGGTGTATTGGGGCGTGTTCTCGTCCAATCACGTCGAGCAGCATCTGCCCTACGTCGAGCTGTGCGAAAACTTGCTGCCCGCAGCCGAGGCCTTCGCGCGTGAGAAGTTTTCCTTGCCGGGAGCATTCTTCCCCCACTCCGCCTACCCGGTTCCCAGCCGGACTATAGCTTATCCGGTGCCGCCCTGGGGCTACGAAGTCTGCGAAACGCCCTGGACCGTGCAAAGCTTGTGGTGGCACTACCTCTACACCTTGGATGAAGGCCTGCTCCGCCGCGTTTACCCACTGCTACGCGCCGCTGCCCGCTTTCTGGCCGCGTACATAAAGAGAGGCGATGACGGGCGCTACCACATCATCCCCACGGTTTCCCCCGAAAACTGGGGATTCACGGTGGACTTCCGGCTCAACCGCGACTGCATTATGGACCTGGCGCTGGCGCGCTTCCTTTTCAAGGCTGCGGCTGAAGCGGCGCGCATATTGGAGGTGGACAGCGATGAGCGTCGCCGGTGGCTTGAGATCGAAGCTCGCATCGCGCCCTATCCCAAAGCGCAGGGGCCGTACGGCGAGGTGTGGCTGGACGTGACCGACGCGCCCCTTGAGCACGTCTACAACGTGCCGGTCACCCTGGCCCCGGTTTTTCCCGGCGAGCAGGTGGGCTTGGACGTGGGCAAGGAGCAGCTAGATATAGCGCGGCGCACGGCGCGCCTGGTTCGCCTGGAAGGCGGCAACGACTTAGTGTTTCAGCCGCTCATCCGGGCGCGGCTGGGCATGCTGGATTTGGAGTGGTTCAAGCGGGAAGTGCGCTATTGCCTGCTGCCCAACGGGGTGGCGCAAGACCGGGTGCGCCAGATAGGCGGGCGTTACCGCGATTCCACCGACTTCAACTTCATGATGCGCATGGGCGTCTGGGTCGAGAACCTCTCTCTGCCGGCGGTGCTGAACGAGTGCCTGCTGCAAAGTTACACCGGCGTGATTCGTTTGTTTCCGAACACCCGGCGCCTGGGACCGGCGCGGTTTCGCCACCTGCGGGCGGTGGGAGCATTCCTGGTCAGCGCGGCGTGGGATGGCAAGCAAGCCACGGAAGTGGAAATCCACAGCGAGAAGGGCGCCACTGCCCGCCTGATAAACCCATGGCCCGGTTGGCGCGTGCGCGTGGTCGGGGCGGCCGACGGCCGGCCGGTCGCGGCTCGCGAGCAGCAGGGGATAATCGAGTTCGCCACGCAGGCCGGTCAAACCTACTACGTTGAAAGAACGGAAAGGAGAAATTGAGCCAGTCATGAAGCGAAGGACATTCCTACTCGGTGGAGCCGTCAGCCCCTTTTGGATAGTCCGCGGGGCCGAGCGGCGACCCAACATTCTGCTCATAATCACGGATCAGCAATCCTGGGATGCGCTGAGCTGCCGCATCGGGCCGCGCTACTTGAAAACGCCCAACATGGATAGTTTGGCTGCCACAGGGACGTTTTTCCGGCGAGCTTACTGCGCTAATCCGCTCTGCGTGCCCTCACGCACTTCGATGTTCACCGGGCGCTACCCGCCCGAAACCGGCGTGCAAATCAATGACACTACGCCTATTGATCATAACCGGTTTCCGGCTATGGGTACGCTGTTCAAGCAAGCGGGTTACTCGACCGTTTACTTCGGCAAATGGCATCTGCCCTTCCCTGAGGCGCGCCGGGAGACGCACGGCTTCGATGTGGTCAATCCGGGCCGACTGAAAGGCGACACGGCGGTGGCGGCGGCCGCTGCCGGCTTTTTGCGTGAGAAACCGCGCGAGCCTTTCCTGGCTGTTGTCTCTCTGGTCAACCCGCACGATATCTGCCAGTGGGCGCGCGGCGAACCGCTGCCCAACGGCGACATCGGCGCGCCACCGCCGCCGGATCAGTGCCCGCCGTTAAGAACTAACCATGCGCCTCAGAAAAACGAACCGGACATCATGACGCTGATGCGGCGCTCGTATCAGAGCTCACCTATGTTTCCGGTCGGCAACTTCACTCCTGGCAAGTGGCGGCAGTATATCTGGGCTTACTACCGGCTGGTTGAGAAAGTAGACGGGCTGATAGGAAATGTGCTTGACGGGCTGCGTCGCGCGGGTCTTGAAGAGCGCACGGTGGTGGTTTTGCTGGCCGACCACGGCGATTGTCAGGGCGCCCATGGGTGGAATCAAAAAACGGTGTTCTATGAGGAGGCGGCTCGGGTGCCGCTAATCATCAGTTACAAGGGGGTCACCAGGCCTTCGGTTTCCGATCGCTTGGTGCACACCGGGGTAGACTTGATACCGACGCTGTTGAGCTTTGCCAGCCTGCCCGCGCCGAAGGAGCTGCCCGGCTTGAGCTTGTACGAGACAGCCGTGGGCAAGAAAGTTGCCGATCCGCGCAGTTACCTGGTCGTGTGCAACAAGATGGTGCAGGGAGCGCCCGTAGAAGGGCGCGTGCCTATGCCCGAAGGACGCATGGTGCGCAGCCAGCGCTACAAGTACTGCATCTATAGCGAAGGGGAGCGGCGCGAGTCTCTGGTGGATCTGGAGAAGGACCCTGGCGAAATGGTCAACCTGGCCGCCGATCCGGCTTACCAGGACATTTTGCGCAAGCATCGCGCCATGCTAGCGGAATGGGCACGGGCCGTGGGAGATAAAGCGGGGCTGCTTTGAGTTCCCTCACGCGGTGCTTCGCCGGCGGGGCGGCACGCTGGGCGGACGCGAGCCGCCCGTTCGCCTGGAAGCACCCTGATGGTGGCTGATTATCGCCGAGCACGGAGAACGACCTAATGATGTTCGAACAGCCGCGCCTCCTCCAAGCGCGGAGCGATGGACCAAAGCCAATCTCTCGACGGGGCTTTCTGAACGCCGTTGGCGCAGCGATCCCAGCCGCGGCCGGCTCCAGCTCCCCTAGAGCACCCCTGCCGAACCTCATCGTAATCCTGGCCGACGACCTCGGCTACGGCGACGTCGGCGTCTATAACCCGGATTCGAAAATTCCGACGCCGAACATTGATCGCATGGCGCAAGAAGGCGTTCGCTTCGTTGATGCGCACACGCCCTCCGCAGTATGCTCGCCCACCAGGTACGGGCTGCTTACCGGGCGCTACGCGTGGCGCTCGGAACTGAAGAAGGGCGTTTTATGGCCTTGGGACAAGCCGCTCATTGAGAAGAACCGGCTCACGTTGCCCGCCATGCTCAAGAGAGTCGGTTATCACACTGCATGCTTGGGCAAGTGGCACCTGGGCTGGGAGTGGCCCACCGTAGATGGGAGCCGCATCAATGACGTAGTCCGGATCGGCGATCCCCAACAGGCGCTCCGTCAAGAATTCAGCCGGAAGGTCGTTTTTTCTGCGGCGGTTCGAGAAGGCCCCACGACGCGCGGCTTCGACTATTACTTTGGCGATGATGTGCCCAACTTTCCGCCCTACTCGTTCATCGAGAATGACCGCCTGCTCTCGCAACCCACCGCCCAGAAACCCGATAGCATGTTCGGCTGGCCGGGTCCGATGACGCCGGGCTGGCGCTTGGAGTCGGTGTTGCCCGAAATCACCAGGCGCGCGGTGAATTACGTCAAGGAACGATCGCAGAAGGCAAGTCCTTATTTCCTTTATTTCGCTTTGACCTCGCCCCACACCCCCATCGCGCCGGAAGACCGATTCCGCGGCAAGAGCAGCGCGGGCCAGTACGGCGACTGGGTCTATCAGACCGATTGGTGTGTGGGACAGGTGCTCGAGGCTGTTCGCGCCTCGGGACAGGCCAGCAATACGATCGTTTTCTTCACAAGCGATAACGGCCCTGAGACGCTCACGTACCCTTTGCTGAAGGAATATGGTCACGCCAGCCAGGGAGCCTTGCGCGGCGCTAAACGGATGTTGTGGGAGGGCGGGCACCGGGTCCCGTTTGTGGCCTGGGCCCCGGGCCGCATCCGCCCGGGGAGAGTCGAAGAGGAAATTATCTGCCTGACGGACCTGTTCGCCACTATCGCCGCTCTGGTCGGCTACAGGGTGCCGGAGGACGCTGCCGAGGACAGCTACGACATCGGGCCCGCCCTGTTTGGCACGAAACGCTCCGGCAGAGCCATTCGCGAGGCCACCGTGCACCACAGCATGAACGACGAGTATGCGCTGCGCCAAGGTGACTGGGTGCTTGTTGACTCGCCCCATGGCGAGCACGGCAACGGGGAACCCGCCTGGTGGCGTGAGCGCTTCGGCATTCCGAAGCCGACCGGGCCCGAACTGTTCAACCTGAAGGAGGACTTGCGCCAGGCCAAGAACCTTTACAACCGGTACCCGGACCGCGTCAGCCGAATGCGCGCCTTACTGGAGCGTTACAAACTCGAAGGCAAGAGCGTACGCCGGGGGTAGTCGCAGAGGCGCGCAAACAAGGATCGGGTGCTTGACAGCTCACAGGCGGGGGCCTATCCCGGGCTTTGCAAAAAGTCCAAGAAGGAGATTCCAGGCGACCACGGAGAATGCAAGAAGCAACTGCGGTGAGATTGCTAACCAGACGGCAAGCCTTAGCAACGGTAGCCCTCGCCGCCCAGCGTATGCCATGGCCGGGCGGAGCTTGCGGGAGGAACTGGAACGCGGCCGCGCCCGGCGCACCGTCGCTTTTTCGGTTTGGAACGACGGACGGCCAGAAGCGCTAGTCATCCGCAAGCCTGTCGAACCCTACCGGGTAGTGCGCACGCGGACGCACAAGTACATCCTTTGGGAATCGAAGAAGCAGGCGCTGTTCGACCTCCGCAACGATCCGGGAGAGGGGCACAACCTGGCCGACGACGCCCGACACGCTTAGGTCCTGGCCCAGATGCGCGCGCTGCTTGCACAGCGCATGAAAGAGACAGCCGACCCCGCGCAGGCCTGGCTTAAATAGAAACGCGCTTCCAGCCCGATCGCAGGCTGCTGCCTGTTCAGGCCGTAGCCCGGTTGCCGGCGGCGGGCACGCGCCCGAAGCGCCGCTCGCGGCGATGAAACTCCCGCACCGCCGCCTCCAGCTCCTGGGCGTCGAAGTCAGGCCACATACGGGAGGTGAAGTATAGCTCCGCGTAAGCGCATTCCCACAACAAGAAATCACTGAGGCGCTGCTCGCCCCCGGTTCGTATGAGCAGATCCACGTCGGGGACAGGTTCGCGCGCATGTATAGCCTCGCCCAGCAGGCGAGCGAACTCGCTGCGGCCCACGGGGCGACCGTTAACCCGCGATGCGGCGCGTACGATGGCATCGCGGGCCGAGTAATCCACGGCTATGCGCAGGTGCAGTTGCTGACCTTCAGCGGTAGCGGCTTCGGCGCGCTGGATGGCGCGGCGCAGTTCCGGCCTCAGCCGGTCCCGGCGCCCAATCACGCTGAGCCGGATACCGTGCTTGACGCACTCGGCGGTATGGCGCTCCAGGTACTCGTAGAACATGTTCATCAGGGTGGAGACTTCTTCCGGCGGCCGTTGCCAGTTGTCGGAGGAAAAGGCGTACAGCGTGAGAGTGCGAATGCCCAGCTTGGGCGCCGCCTCGACTGTGCGTCGAACCGCTTCCGCTCCGGCGCGATGCCCGGCCATCCTGGGCAGGCCGCGTGCAGTGGCCCAGCGGCCGTTGCCGTCCATGATGATGGCCACATGCAGCCCGGCCTGGCTTGCCCGGTTTGACGCGATCGTGACCGCAGGTTCGTGGTGGCTCACCGTGTCTCCTTAGCGTTCACGCATGGCGCGAATAAGCGCCTCCATGTGATTGAGGTAACGTTCCAGAGCCTGGCGTCCCGCGGGCGTAAGCCGATAGTCGGTCTTCGGGGTGCGCCCGTCGAAATACTTCTTGCAGGCAATGTAGCCGGCCAGTTCCAGCTTGCGCGCATGCACGCTGAGGTTTCCGTCGGTGGTGTTCAACAACTTCTTCAGGTCGCTAAAACTCAACTGCTGGTTGACCGCCAGCGCGCTAACGATGCCCAGCCGGATCCGTTCGTGGATCAGCCGATCCACGGCATCCACCGCCGGGCTGGTAACCCTCTGGATTACCGGTTGGAGCCTGGCGCGCGACGGCGCTTTTGTTTCGACGCCTCGCGAGACCGCATTCGCCCTAGCCACCGTACCTCCTCAAGATCAAAACTCCGAAAATTACATGCAAGCCGCCGAAGCCGGTCGCCAACATGAGGCAGCCCCACGCAGCAGGCAAGAACAGGGTCAGGCCGCCCAGCGTCATGAAACAAATTCCCATGAGTGGGACGACGCGAATCGAAAAGGCTCCGCCGGTGACGATACCGGTCCCGTACAAGAGCAACCACGCGCCGGGAATCACCTGAAACTGTCCAGCCCGCCACAGCACCAGCGTGAGCAGGGCGCCCACCGCCATGGGCGGGGAAAAACTCAAGGCGAAACGTCTAGCCGGCATCGAGAGCAGCGGGATCCTGGCGGCGCGGGCCTTACGCAGGCTGGAGAGGAAGGCCAGCAAGAACGCCAAGCCGGCTTCCGCCAGCCAGAGCGGCAACCAACGCTCCGGGGGCCGCCGCCAAGTTAGCACCGCCGTCCCGCAAGCGGTCAGCCCCACCGCGAGCAGTCCCCAGCCTGAGATGGCAGTGAAAGCCGTGGCACGCTCCATGGTTTCGCGAATGAAGCGCAGGTTGTCGAAGGCGCGCACCTGCAACGGGACTGGAGAACGGTGCGGAGAACGCCACTGCCCGGCGGACGCCATGTATCTAGGATAGGAAGGGAGGGAGGCGGCTGTCAAGTACTTTGCGCTGCAAAGGCTAGACCCAGTAAGCCCAGGCCCGCGCCCCGAGCACGTAAACAGCCAGGCAGAAGTTGCTTATCCCATGCGCCAGAACGCAATCCGCCAGATTCCGCGTGCGGACCATCCACCAGTTGTAGATGGCGCCCGCCACCACCCCCACGTCCCAGTAGGGCCCGTGCTCGGCGCCAAACAGTAGCGCCGTCGCCCAAAAGGCAAACGGCCTGAACGTGCCTAAGGGCACCTGGTTGATATCAGTGTGTACCAACCATCGCATCAGCCAACCCCGCCAGAACAGTTCCTCGATCACCGGCACCACCAAGCTGGAGCCGAGCACACGGATAACGATAAAGCCGAAATCCTCCCGCAGCGGAGCCGGCAAGTCACCCGAAGCAGGGCTGGTAAGGGGGTTGGCAAACACCCAGTGAGAGCGATAACCCGGCCATAACAGCTCGGGGCCGATCCAGATCAGGAACACAGCCGCCCCCACTGCCGCGCTGGCCGCAGCCCGCGCGGGGCGAAAAGCAAACACGCCTCTGGAGATCGCCAGCCATACCAACAGCGCACCGGCTGTCCGCAGCGGGTAGGCTATTCCAGCACCAAGCCCTGCCGCGCCGCTGACGGCCATAAGCGCCAGAAAAGTAGCGAAAGGGGCCGTGTAGGCCAGCGTTCCGCGACCCATGCGAACGCCGGAATCTCAGCCCACCCGGCTGAGCAGTTCCTTGATCTTGCCAGCCTCTTCGGGCGAGGGCTTGTTGCGGAGCGCCGTCTGGAGCGCCTGGCGCGCCCCTGCCCGATCGCCTTTCTGGTACAAAGCCATGCCCAAGTGGTAGTGAAAAGTCGGGTTGGTCGGATAGCGGCGTACCAGGTCGCGGAAAATCTCCGCAGCATTGTCGGAGAGATTCTTCTTGATGTAAATCCAGCCCACGGTATCGGCCACGTTGGGATCCTGGGGCAGCTTCTGGCGGGCGCGCAAGGCCAGCGTGAGGGCACGATCCAAATCCGTCCCTCGCTCGGTCAGCAAGTAGGCCAGATTGTTGAGGGCCACCGGGTGATCGGGCTGGAGTTGCAAGATCTTCTCATAAACCTGCAATGCTTGGTCGGTTTGTTTCTGCTGGTCCAATATCAGAGCCAAGACCAGGTAGGCCTGCGGATCGCTGGGCCTGAGTTCGGCGGCCTTGCGGAAGCTGGCTGCCGCGGCATTCAAGTCGCCTTTGAGGCGTTGCGTTTCGCCCAGGCGAAGGTACAGGTCGCCCGCCTTGGGGTTGCGCTGGATCAAGCTCTGGTATTCGGCAATAGCAGCGTCATACTGGCCGGAGCGTACATAATCGTTGGCCAGCGCCAGGTGAAGCGTGGGCCGGTCAGGCGCCCGCGCCAGCTCAGCCTTCAACAAAGCGATAGATTTGTCGAAGCGGCCTTGGGCGGCATAGGTTTCGGACAGGCCCATCAAGGCGCGCAAATCTCCGGGCGGGCCGCTCTGATGTAGTTTGCTGAAAATATCCTCGGCCTCTTTGAAGCGGCGTTCGTGCAGGTTCAAGGCCCCCATTTGAAGCCTTGCCTCCCACGATTCAGGGTGCTCCTTCAGGGTAGCCTCCAGATCCGCCCGCGCTTGGGCCAAGTTGCCCAGGCCCACCAAGGCGCCGGTGCGCAATAGCTTCGCCATGAGGTTAGCGGGATCCAACTGCAAGACTTCTCGCACCTGTTGCAGCGCGGTGGGGAAGTCGCGTTTGAAAAGCTGTATCTCGATCAAAGCCAAGCGGGGCGCCAGGTAGGCGGGCTGTCGCTTGATGGCCTCCTGAAACTGAGTCGCGGCCTGATCGAGTTGTCCCTCCCGCAGCAAGGCCCGCCCCAGATGATAGCGGAGGACAGCGTTATCGGGCGAACGCGTGATGGCCGCTTGTAACTCCGACACCGCCCGACGCAACTGCTCGGGAGTGCCTGTCTCAATGGTTAGGGCGGCGCGCATGGCGCGCGCGTCTTCATCCTTGGGGTTTTGCTTGAGCACCTCATCCAGCAGACTGGCCGCTTCGGCCCGCCGACCCTGGTCAATCAAAGCCTGAGCCTTGAGCCTCTGGTAAAGCAGGCGCCTGCCCGAATCCCGCTCCATGCCCAGTTCGTAATAGCGGACGGCATTGTCGAAATCCCGCCGGGCCCGATAAAAATCCCCCACCCACCGGTAAGCCTCGGGAAAGTCCTTCAAGTTGCCGGTCAGATGCTCCAGAGCGGCTTGCATTTCCGCCACCCGCTTGAGGCGGTGATAGTGCCCGGCCAACTGCAACCACACACGGCCTTCTTTGGGGTTGTTGGCCGCCTTTTCTTTGAGCAAGCTTTCCGCCTCCGCTTCGCGATTACTGCGGGCATAGTGCAAGTAAAGGACATCATAGGCAGGCAGGAAGGTTTTTTCCCGCTGGATCAGCCCCCGAGCCAGCTTCTCGGCTTCCGCCGTTTGCCCGTCGGCCAGCAGGCTCTGGATCAACGGCAAAGTAAACTCGGGACGGAAGGCAGCCAGGGCGTGGGCTTGTCGGAACTCCTCGATAGCCGGCTTGACTTGCATCTGGCTGAGGTGATAAAAGCCCAGAAAGCGGTGACGGTGCGGGGAGTTTTGGGGCAACTGCTCAGCCAGCAGCTTGATTTCCTTTTGCAGGTTGCCCACCTGTTGCGTATTGCTGGTGGGCGTCACCGCCAGCGCAGTAAGGAAGATGTTACCCAGCTCGACTTTGGGCTCGGTGCGGTCTGGCAATAGCTCCACCGCCCGGCGCAGGCTGCGGACTGCCTCCGGTATGCGCGCCAAATGTAGCTGGGTCAAGCCCAGCCGATAATAGGCCTCCCCGTAACGCGGGTCCTTGCGCAGCGCCTGGCGATACATAATGGAAGCTTCTTTGTACTGCTTCCTTTCGAAATACCGGTTGCCGCTTTCCAAGTACTTGCGTTTGACCACCTCGGGGTTGCGGCTGCAAGAGACTGCGCTTAACAGCGCGATGACGATCACTGACAAGCGGCGAGCTGCCATCAGGACTCCTCCGGCACAGTTTCCTCCAGAATAATCTAATCGGCTGACGCGGCGCAGAAATGGCGAGCAGAGGGCAGGGGAGGTTCAGTCCACGGCCACCTTGGGGACGACAGGGCCGGAGCTGGGGCTGTCCACACCACCGATGCGGATCGTCACCGGCAATTGTTCGCCCCGCATGCGGAATCCCGGCACCCGCACGTTGATCTGGTACACCCCGATCGCCCCCGGCACCAAACCGCTCCACTCTACAATCATCTCGGACTGCGCGTAGCTGGGATCGCCAAAGAATACCTTCACCGGATCGGTCACCGCCAAGGGTTCCGAAGGCGCCGGCATGCCTGCCACCACTGGTCCTCCTTTGGTGGGGCCCAACCCGGTGGCGTAAATTATCACCTGGCGATCGCGCCGCGCCGGATTATCCTTGGTCACGGGCTGGCCATCGGGATGGTAAACGGCCGCCTGATCGGTCACCGGATCCACAAATACTGCGGGTGCGTACTTGGAAACCGTCAGCATGTAATTGGCCGAAGCCGCTTTGCGATCGATCGCGCGAACCACCAGGGTGTAGCGACCAGCCGCCATGTCGGGCGGCAACTGGGCGTTGATCTGGGTAGCAGAGGCCATCAGCAAAGGCAGAGGCCTGTTATTCACGGTGACGCAACTGCCGCCTAATATCTCGGGCAAGGGAGTCCGGGTAGCGGTTTCGGAACTGGCCAAGCCCTGGCCAAAGATCGAGATCAGGCCGCCCGGCGCCACTGCGGTCGTGTAACTGGCCATGTTGACCACGCCGTTGCGATTGATGGCCGGCCGGTCGGCTCGCGCCGGTTGGTCCAGGGGCACGATACTTAACCCGCTGGCGGTGAGCACGTAGGCCGCCTGCCCGGAGGGATCAATCGCCATGGTGCGCCCGTTAATGAAAGCCCTTCCCCCGCCTACCACGGTTGACAAAGGCGCTTCCAAGGCGGCGGAGGAGCGCATCACCACACCGGTAGTGGCATCCACCAGCTCAACCGTCGGTGTTTCCATGGGCAGGGCAGTGGCAGAGGTTCTCAAGGGCTGCACGAACCGGGCGTATACGGTCGCGCTCACCGGGGCCACGGCGGCCACCGGCCTATTCATGGTGGCAGTCTGGCCGGCCCGGCCGGGCACTTGCACGGTGGGAGCATCGGCCAGTCGGGTTAGCGATTGATTAAACAGCATTCCGTTGATCACGTAATACTGGCCGCGAGGGCCCGCCGTCACAGGCCCGAGGAAACCCTGTGCTTGCCCGCTGATCAATTGCCGCGCCACTACGTACTCGTCAACCATGGCGTCGTATAGATAAGCCATGGTGTTGTTGGCCCCCGCCACCAGCACGATGTACTCGCCGCCGGGTGTGGCCGCCATGGTCCGCGGTGCGGGCACCGTCAGCGAGCCAATGACCGAGCTCAGCGGGCGCGGTACGGCTTCGTTGCCAATGACCTGCCAGAGCGTCCCGTTACTCATCACGATTTGCAGCCCGCTCAAACCAGCCGCTATGACGCTGGGCGTGACCACGGGCGCGCTGGCGTTGAAGGGCAACGCCGGGAAGCGAATCCTCCCCACCGCGCGCCCTTGATCCAGATCCACAACGCTGATGGACTCGCCGCCCGAGTTGGCCACGTACAGAGTGCGCCCGTCGGGTGAAATCGCCAACGAGCGCGGCAGTTGGCCGACCTTGATAGGCTCGAGCAACTTCCGGGTGCGCAAGTCGAAAACCTCGACCCGGTTCAGACCCGAATTGGCGATGTAGAGCCGCTGGCGCTGGGAATCCACCGCCATATCCACCAGCCCTTCCTGGTCGGAGATCCCCACATCAATTGGGATCAGATCCGCCCGTGCTTCCGAATCACGGTTGTTTTGGTAAACGCGGATGCGCGGCGGGATGTTGACCGCCTCGGGTATCTGAAGCACGAAGTTATGGGGGGTTATAGTTCCTGGAGAGCGTGCGGCGTTGGCATTGAACACGAAATCAACAGTGGAATCAGCGGCGCGGACCCGCACCAAAGGCGCGGTCTGCACCACCGCCGGCTGTAGCTGCCCAAGCCCAGGTGCCGGCGCCGCTCCCGCTCCTGCGCCGCGCACGGGTGAAGGCTGGGCGCCAGGAGCCGGGGGCAGGACGATCACGATAGTCCCGCCGGGTGCGCCGCCTCCGGGACCGGCCCCGCCCAATCCTGGGATGCCTTGCTGCGGCGTCTGCGGCGTTTGAAGCAACTGCGGCGTGATCGTCATGCGGCCTCGACCGAAGTTCTGCACCTGCACCGAGGCGGTGCGCTGATTGGCCACCACACCGCATTGGTCGTTGGCTAGCAGCACCACCCGCCGCTCGGGGATCGCGATGGGATATTCCTGCAACCGCCCGATGGGCAAGATCATGAAGCCGGATTCGGAAATGGCGTAGATGGTACCCCCGTCCGAGCTGATGACCATCTTGCCGGCAACGTTCTCGTTCAGTTGCAATGCGAAATGGATGAGAAGGTTGTCCGGGTCGTTGACCAAAAGCTGGCTCACGTTGGGCCGCGTGGGCGGGTTGGCCAAGGGAGGTATGTTAAAAGCCGAAAACAACCAAGCGCCGTCAGGCGAGAACACGCTGCCGCCCACGTTGTCCGTGAGGCTGAACTGAGCCCCGCCCTGAAAAGGAAAGGGAGCGTTGGCCGCGTTTTGCTGTGCCAGTACGGTGAGCGTTTCGGTGTCGAACAGCGTGAGGCCAGCCATGAACTTCGACCCATCCGGGGCAACCGAGAGCACGGTGGAAATATTACCGATCTGGCGCGAGCGCAGCACGGTAGCCGAGCTTACCTCGTAAACAAAGGCCACGCCGGTGTTGTTGTTTATGTTGGTCAGCCCGATGATGTAGCGCCCGTCGGGCGTGGAGGCTAGTCGGCTGCGCGCGGCCAAGGCCAGCCGGCCGCTGGGGGGCGGCAGGCGGGGCGATTGAGCCGGCGGAGTAGCGATGACAACATTGCCTATGGCCCGGCTCTCGATCGCGAAGGGATCATAAATCAGCAAGGTATTAAGCTGGTTGTTGGGGCCGGCGCCAATGGTGGTGATCAAAACCCGCTCGTCGGCGCCTACGGCTACGCCTTCGGGTTTGGCGGGCAGGCTGATCCTGCGTACGATGGCGAGCGTGTCCAGATCAATCACGTCCAGCGCCGAACCATCGAAGCAAGTCACATAAAGATACTTGCCGCTGCGCGAGAGCGCGATGGAAATCGGCAGGCGATCTACAGGAATCGGGTTGAGCAGCCGCCGCTGCGCTATAGCGTAGACCTCTACGCGGTGGAAAGAAGGGTTAACCAGATAAAGGCGGCCGCGCGGCTCGTCCAGCGCAATGTCCAGCAAGCCACCGACGATCGGGACCACGGTTCCGAAAGTGGCGGCCCAGCCCGCCGCCGCCACCACAACCACCCACAGTAACATCCCACGCAGCAACAACATGCCGACACCCAGTATAACCCCGGCGGCAGCAGAAAGTTTCGAAATGGTAGCCGCCTGCAAGCCAGTTTGCGTATGCTAGCTTGTTATGCCTTCAAGAGCCTTAGGGATCACGCTACCGCTTTTGGCTGCCTTGTTGCCGGCGGCGCCCGGCGGCTACGAATTCTGGCCCGGCACGAGCTATGACCCCCGCGTACCCACACACCGGCAAGTGCTCGGCTACGAACCCGGCCAGCACATCACGACCCATGCCGGTTTGCTCAAGTACGCTGAGGCCTTGGCCGCTGCCAGCCGGCAGCTAAAGATCATCGAGTACGGCACGAGCTGGGAGGGGAGGAAGCTGTTTTACCTGGTGGTGGGTAGCGAAACTAACTTGCGGCGGCTGGAGGAGATTCGCGGACTCTATCAACGCCTGGCCGACCCTCGCCGTACTCCTGAGGCAGAGGCACGCCGGCTTGTGAACAGCCTGCCGGCAGTAGTTTGCCTGGCCTACGGGGTGCACGGCAACGAAATCTCCTCTCCCGAGGCAGCGTTGCTGGTCGCCTACCATCTGCTGGCGGCTCGCAATGACAAGCTCGTCGAGGAGGTTCTGACCAACGTTGTCGCCTTGCTGGTCCCTTTGCAAAACCCCGACGGCCGGGATCGTTTTATCGCGCACTTTGAGCAGACCCTGGGGCTGGAACCGGACCCGAACCCAGTCGCAGCCGAGCATGTCGAGCCCTGGCCGGGCGGCCGGGGAAATCACTACCTTTTCGATTTGAACCGAGATTGGGTGCCGCTGACTCAACCCGAGATTCGCAGTCTGGTCAAGGAGCTGCGCCAGTGGTACCCCTTGGTGTTTGTGGATCTGCACGAAATGGGCTCTGACTCGACCTACTACTTCGCCCCGGAAGCCGATCCCTTCAACCCTCATATCACCCGCGAGCAACGCGAGGCGCTGTTCTGGTTCGGACGCAATAATGCCCGCTGGTTCGATCGTTTCGGCTTCGATTACTTCACACGCGAGGTCTACGACGCCTTCTATCCGGGCTACGGGGCAAGTTGGCCTGCCTACTACGGCGCTGTAGCCATGACCTATGAGCAGGCCTCCGCCCGCGGACTTCTGATGCGCCGCAGCGATGACCGCGTTTTCAGCTTTCGCGACACCGTACGCCAGCATTTCGTCAGTTCGGTAGCCACCCTGGAGACCGCCGCGCGCAATCGCGAGAAGTTGCTCGAGCAGTTTTACCGCTACCGCCAAAGTGCCGTCGAGGAAGGCCGCCGCGACCTCGTGCGCGAATATATCCTGCCCTGGCGCGGGGACACCAGCGCGGTGGACAAGCTGGCTGCGGTGCTGGTGGAGCACGGCATCGAGGTCAAACGTGCGCTGGCAACTTTTAGCAACGATGGCCGGCAGTATCCGGCCGGCAGCTACGTGATTCCGCTGGCCCAACCCGCCAAGCGTCTGATACGCACGCTGCTCGATGCACACGTGCCCATGGATGAAAAGTTCATCAAAGAGCAAGAGCGTCGCCGTAGTAAGAAGCTCCCCGATGAGATCTACGACGTGACAGCCTGGTGCCTGCCCCTGGCTTATAACGTAGAGGCGGTGCCGGCCCGCGAGGAATCTCAAGGCAAGTTTGAGGCAGCTAATGCGGAGCGCATCAGGCCGGCGGCGCTTGAAAACCCCAAGGCTTCGGTCGCCTTCCTGGTGCCTTGGGGGACCCAGGCCGCCGCACGGATGTTGACCGCGGCGCTGCGCGAAAAACTAAACGTACTCTCGACCGACAAGCCTTTCACGCTTGACGGGCGCCGCTATCCTGCGGGCACGCTTATCTTCAAGGTAAAAGATAACCCGCCCGGCCTGGCTGGTACACTGGCGCGCCTGGCGCGCCAAACGGGCGCGGCCGCCTACGGCGCCGATTCCAGTTGGGTAGAAGAGGGCGTGAACTTCGGTAGTCGCTACGTGATCCGGATGCGGGCGCCCGCAGTGGCCATGGCTTGGGATCGGCCGGTCGCCTCCAGCTCCGCCGGCTGGACAAGGTTCGTGCTGGAGCGTCAATACGATTACCCGCTCAGTGTGATTCGCACGCAGACGCTAGCCAATGCCGACCTCAGCCGCTTCCATGTGTTGATCCTGCCCGATCAAGGCCCCGGGGACGGATACGCGCAGGTCTTGGGCACCAATGGGATACGCCGGATCAAGGACTGGGTCGCGGCAGGCGGCACTTTGATCGGCTTGGCTGGGGCCGTGGGCTTTATGGCCGACGCACGCGTCGCCCTGCTGCCCATAACGCAGGAATACCTGGCGCGGCCTGATGAATCGGCAAGGCGTGCCGAGGCGCCCAAGGCGGAGGCGCCCAAAACGGAGGCAGCCAAGCCAGAGGCGGCCGAAGTCCGCAGCCCGGGCAAGCTTCTGGCCAGTGAGGCCGACTACCTCAAGGAGATACGGCCCGAGCGCGAGCTGCCCGACCGACACTTAGGCGTTATGCTACGCGCTCGGCTCGATCACGACCACTGGATTACGGCGGGTCTGGGCGAAACCGTGGTGGCCACGGTTACCGGCCGCGCCATTTACTCCCCGATCAAGCTGGATAAAGGCGTCAACGCCGCCCTGTTCCTTGGTCCCGACCAATTGCTGGCCAGCGGCTACCTGTGGGATGAAAATCGCAAGCAGCTTGCCTACAAGCCTCTCTTGGTGGTAGCGCGGGAAGGCCGTGGCTACGCCATCGGCTTCACGGCCGACCCCAACTTTCGCGCCGCCATGGACGGGCTGAACGTCTTGTTTCTGAACGCCGTCTTTCGCACGCCGCCGCGCACGCGCAGCGCGGGAGCCGGCGAGCAGTGATCAGGCAGAAGCCGTTCCCGCTTCACTCGGAGTCAAACGGCTCCATCTCCAAAGGCTCCTCGGGAAGCCCGCCCGTATATTGCAAGCGGGTTTCCTCGGCGTAGCCTTCCAGCCCTTCCAGCAGCGGAACCTCCGCTTCGGCCACCGCCTCTTCTTCCTCCAAGCCCTCGCCGGCCACGCGTACGCGCCGGTAGTATTCCATGCCCGTGCCCGCCGGAATCAGCCGGCCGACGATCACATTCTCCTTCAGCCCCCGCAGGTAGTCCACCTTGCCATTGATGGCCGCCTCGGTGAGCACGCGGGTGGTCTCCTGGAAGGAGGCGGCCGAGATGAAGGAGTCGGTTGAAAGCGAAGCTTTGGTGATGCCCAGCAGGGTCGGCTTGCCCGTAGCGGGACGCCCGCCGGCCGCGATCACCCTCTCGTTCTCCTCGCGGAACTTGAACTTGTCCACTACCTCTTCGGGCAGAAACTCGGTGTCGCCGATGTCCTCGACTTTCACCCAGCGCATCATCTGGCGGACGATGACCTCCAGGTGCTTGTCGTTGATGTTGACGCCCTGCAAGCGATAGACCTCCTGGATTTCGCTGACCAGGTACTTTTGCAACTCCTTCTCGCCCAGCACCTCCAGGATGTCATGGGGGTTGCGAGGCCCGTCCATCAGCGGATCGCCCGCTTTGACCCGCTCGCCCTCCTGCACGTTGATGTGCACGCCGCGGGGCACCGAATACTCGCGTTCCTGGCCGTCATCCCCCCGGATATAAATCTTGCGCTGTCCTTTAGTGATCTCACCGTAACGAACCACCCCGTTGATTTCAGCGATGACCGCTGGCTCGCGCGGCTTGCGCGCCTCAAACAGCTCGACCACGCGTGGCAAGCCACCCGTGATGTCCTTGGTCTTGGTGGTGGCGCGGGGTATCTTGGCCAGCACGTCGCCGGCGTGCACCTGGTCGCCGTCCTTGACCATCAGGTGCGCGTGGGTGGGCATCAAGTACTTCTTCTCATCCGCCCGGCTGCCGCTCTCCGGCCGCACCACGATCGCGGGGATGCGCTTCTCCTCGGGCGAATCCACCACCACCCAGTGAGACATGCCGGTGATTTCGTCAATCTGCTCGCGCAGGGTCACGCCCTCGATAAGGTCGCGGAAGTGAACCACCCCGCTGACCTCGGTGAGAATGGAGAACGTGTACGGATCCCACTCGAGCAGAATCTGGTTGGCCTTCACCGGCGCCTTGTCCTCGACGCGCACCTTGGCGCCGTAGACCACCTGGTAGCGCTCGCGCTCGCGGCCCTTGGCGTCCACCACGGCCAGGATGCCGTTGCGGTTCATAGCCACCAATTCACCCGCCTTGTTGCGCACAGTCTGGATGTTGATGTACTTGGCAAAGCCGTCGTTCTTGGCTTCCTGGGTGGATTGTTCGGCCACGCGGGTAGCCGCTCCCCCGATGTGAAAAGTGCGCATGGTAAGCTGGGTGCCCGGCTCGCCAATGGACTGCGCAGCGATCACGCCCACCGCCTCGCCCCGCTCCACCAGACGCCCGGTGGCCAGGTTACGCCCGTAGCAGAGCTGGCAAACGCCGCGCGGGGACTCGCAGGTAAGCACCGAGCGTATTTTCACGCGCTCAATGCCGGCCGCCTGGATGGCAGCGGCCAGCTCTTCGGTGATTTCCTGATTGACCGAAACCAGCAAGTTGCCTTCGTGGTCGTAGACGTCCTCCAAGGCCACGCGACCCACCAGACGATCGCGCAGCGGCTCGATGGTTTCGCCCGACTCGATGATCGCCTCGACGTAAATGCCGTCGGTAGTGCCGCAGTCGTACTCGGTGACAATGACGTCCTGGGCCACGTCCACCAGCCGCCGGGTCAGATAGCCCGAGTCGGCAGTCTTGAGCGCGGTGTCGGCCAAACCCTTGCGCGCGCCGTGGGTGGAGATGAAGTACTGCAACACGTTCAGCCCTTCGCGGAAGTTGGCCGTGATGGGCGTCTCGATGATATCGCCGCTGGGTTTGGCCATCAGGCCGCGCATGCCGGAGAGCTGGCGGATCTGCTGTTTGGAGCCGCGGGCGCCCGAGTCCGCCATGATGTAAATCGGATTGAGGTAGCGGCCGGTGCGATCGTCTTCCTCCATGATCTTGAACATCTCTTCGGAGACCCGGTCGGTGACCTTGGACCAGATCTCGATGATCTTGTTCAAGCGTTCGCCGTTGGTGATGGCCCCATCCTGGTACTGCTGTTGCACGGCCATTACCTCTTTCTCGGCCTCTCGCACCAGCTCGGCCTTCTGCTTGGGCACCACCATGTCGTCAATGCCAATGGAGACGCCAGCGCGGGTGGCGTACTGGAAGCCCAGCTCCTTGATCCGGTCCAGCATTTCGACCGTGGTTTGCAAGCCGAAGTGCAGGTAGCAGTACTGCACGAGCTGAGTGATGCCCTTTTTCTTGAGCAGCCCGTTGATAAAGGGCATTTCGTCGGGCAGCGCATCGTTGAGGATGACGCGGCCCACGGTGGTATCCATGTCCTGCTTGTTGTATTCGACGGGCTGAGTGTGGAGGATGTCCTGGTTATCGTAGGCTTTGTCCAGGTCCAGCACCTTGCCCGAATAGCGGAGCTTGATCGGCGTCAGGATTTCCACCTCGCCCATCTCCAGCGCGATGAGCACATCCTCAGGGCAAGCGAACTTCTTGCCCTCGCCCTTGGTGCCGGGCCGCGCCTTGGTCAGGTAGTAAAGGCCCAGCACCATGTCCTGGGCGGGCACCGCCAAGGGCTGACCGTGGGCCGGGGAGAGGATGTTGTTGGAGGAGAGCATCAAGGTGGCGGCCTCGATCTGGGCTTCCGGGGAAAGCGGGATGTGGACGGCCATCTGGTCGCCGTCGAAGTCGGCGTTAAAGGCGGGGCAAACCAGCGGGTGTATCTTGATGGCCTTGCCTTCCACCAGTATGGGCTGGAAGGCCTGGATGCCCAGGCGGTGCAAGGTGGGGGCGCGATTGAGCAGGATGGGGTGATCGCGGATGACCTCCTCGAGGATGTCCCAGACCACCGGGTCCTGCTGCTCGACGAGTTCCTTGGCCTGCTTGATGGTGGTGCAGTGGCCGCGCTGCTCGAGGCGGTGATAGATGAAAGGCTTGAACAATTCCAGCGCCATTTGTTTGGGCAGCCCGCACTGGTGCAGCTTCAACTCCGGACCCACTACGATCACCGACCGCCCCGAATAATCCACTCGCTTGCCCAGCAGGTTCTGCCGGAAGCGGCCCTGCTTGCCCTTCAGATTGTCCGAGAGCGATTTCAGCGGCCGGTTGTTGGCCCCCCGCAGCACGCGCCCGCGCCGCCCGTTATCGAACAGCGCATCCACCGCCTCTTGCAGCATGCGCTTCTCGTTACGCACGATGACGTCCGGCGCCCGCAGCTCGATCAGCTTCTTGAGGCGGTTGTTGCGGTTGATGACGCGGCGATACAAGTCGTTCAAGTCCGAGGTGGCGAACCGCCCGCCGTCCAGCGGCACCAACGGGCGCAGCTCGGGCGGAATCACCGGAATCACATCCAGGATCATCCACTCCGGCTTGTTGCCTGACTTGCGGAAGCTCTCCACCACTCGCAGCCGCTTGGCGTACTTGAGCTTCTTCTGCTGCGAGGGCTCGGTCTTCATTTTTTCCCGGATTTCCTGGCTGAGGGCGTCCAGGTCCACCTTTTTCAGCAGCTCCTTGACCCCCTCGGCCCCCATCATGGCCACGAACTTGCCGGGATACTCCTGCTCAAGCTGCCGCTTGCGCTCATCGGTGATGACCTCGCCCTTTTGCAGGCCGGGGACTTCACCCGCATCCACCACCACGTAAGCTTCGTAATACAAAACGCGTTCCAGCTCGCGCAAGGTGATGTCAAGCAGGTAGCCGATACGGCTGGGCAGGCCCTTGAAGAACCACACGTGTGAGCAGGGGCTGGCCAGCTCGATATGACCCAGCCTTTCGCGCCGCACGCGCGAAAGGGTCACCTCTACGCCGCACTTGTCGCAGATCACACCCCGGTGCTTCATGCGCTTGTACTTACCGCACAAGCACTCCCAATCGGCCACCGGGCCGAAAATCCGCGCGCAGAACAAACCATCCCGCTCCGGCTTGAAGGTCCGGTAGTTGATGGTCTCCGGCTTGGTCACTTCCCCGTGCGACCAGCTTCGGATCTTTTCCGGGGAAGCCAGCGAGATGCGGATGGCGTCAAAGTCGGCGATCAAGTTGGCTCGATCATACGGTGAGGAACGGTTCATGCTTGCTTGCTCCTGTTGACCCAGGAAAGCGCCCTGCGCCCTCCCTAATCTGGCCTCAGTCCGCCGCCAGAGCCGTTTCCATCAGCTCCCGCGGTTTCTTCATCAGCTCCACGTCCAGGCACAGCGATTGCAGCTCGCGAATCAGCACGTTGAAGGACTCCGGCACGCCCGGCTCGGCCGCCGGCTCGCCCTTGACGATGGCCTCGTAAATCTTGGCCCGGCCGTAAACGTCGTCGGACTTGGCGGTCAGCAGCTCTTGCAAAATGTAAGCGGCGCCGTAAGCCTCCAGCGCCCAGACTTCCATCTCCCCGAAGCGCTGCCCGCCGAACTGCGCCTTGCCGCCCAGCGGCTGCTGGGTGATCAACGAGTAAGGCCCGATGGACCGGGCGTGAATCTTGTCGTCCACCAGATGGGCCAGCTTCATCATGTAGATGTAACCGACCGTGACTGGCTGATCGAAGGGCAGCCCGGTCATGCCGTCGTAAAGCGTAATCTTGCCGTTGGTGGGCAGGCCCGCTGCCGCCAGCTCGCGCCGGATGTCTTCCTCGCGCGCCCCATCGAAGACCGGCGAGCAATACCAGCGACCCAGGGTGTGCGCGGCCCAGCCCAAGTGCGTCTCCAAGATCTGACCCACGTTCATGCGGGAGGGCACGCCCAGCGGATTCAGCACAATCTCCACCGGGGTGCCGTCGGGCAGATAAGGCATGTCCTCTTCGGGCACGATCTTGGCAATTACGCCCTTGTTGCCGTGCCGCCCGGCCATCTTGTCCCCCACCGAGAGCTTGCGCTTCATGGCAATGTAGACCTTGACCAGCTTGATGACCCCGGGCGGCAGCTCATCGCCCTTCTTGAGTTTGGCGATTCTCTCTTCGGTAATGCGCTCGAGTACCGCGACCTGCCGGGAAGTCATCTCCTCGATTTCGTCAATCTGCTCGTTCAGGCGGGGATCGCGGTCCTTAAGCTTCATGCGCTTGAGGTCGCGCGCCTTCATGCGCTCGATGATGTCGCGGGTGAGCCTGGTGCCTTTGCTCAGCAGGCGCTTGTTGGTCTTCTCGTCGTGCAAATCGGCCAGCAGCTCCTTGCCTTCCAGCAGGGCCGCCAACCGCTTGTTGCGCTCGTCATAAAGTATGCGCTTTTCATCCTCCAGGTTGCGCTGCAAACGCGCAATCTGCGCCTCCAGGATGGCCTTGGAGCGCTCATCCAGCTCGGCCCCCTTGCGCGAAAAGATGCGGCAATCCACCACGGTTCCCTCGATGCCCGGCGGGCAGTACAGGGAAGCGTCCTTGACATCGCCGGCCTTTTCGCCAAAGATAGCGCGCAACAGCTTCTCTTCGGGGGTGAGCTGGGTTTCGCCCTTGGGCGTCACCTTGCCCACCAAGATGTCGCCGGGTTTAACCGTAGCCCCGATGCGCACCACACCGCTTTCGTCCAGATTGCGCAGGAAGGCCTCGGGCACGTTGGGAATGTCGCGCGTGATCTCTTCCGGTCCCAGCTTGGTGTCGCGAGCTTCGGTTTCGAACTCTTCAATGTGGATGGAGGTGTAGTAGTCCTCCTTGACCAGCTTCTCGCTGACCACCACCGCGTCTTCGTAGTTATAGCCGCGCCAGGGCATGAAGGCCACCAGCACGTTGCGCCCCAGCGCCAGCTCGCCGTGGTCGGTGCACGGGCCGTCGGCCAGCACGTCGCCTTTGCGCACCCGCTGTCCCTTGCGCACGATCGGTTTCTGTGTGATGCAGGTATTCTGGTTGGAGCGCTTGAACTTGGCTAGCTGGTAGATATCCGAGCCTACCTCGCGGGAAAGCTGTCCCTCGTGAACATTGCCCTCCACGCGCACGATGATCCGCTCGGAATCCACCGAATCCACCACGCCCGAGCGCTTGCACAGCACTACCGCCCCGGAGTCCCGGGCGCTGACCGCTTCCATGCCGGTGCCTACCAGAGGCGCTTCCGCCCGCAGCAGGGGCACGGCCTGGCGTTGCATGTTGGCCCCCATCAGGGCCCGGTTGGCGTCGTCGTTTTCCAAGAAGGGGATCAGGCTGGCAGCCACCGAGACCAGTTGCTTGGGGCTGACGTCCATGAACTCGACCTCGTCGCGATGACGCAGCGAGGTCCCGCCTGCCTGGCGGCAGTTGACCAGCTCGGGGATGATCCGTCCTTGTTCGTCCAGCTCCACGTTAGCCTGGGCGATAACGTAGCGGTCCTCTTCCCAGGCGGACAGATAAACGCAGTGCGGCTCGTACTCAGCCCGCCGCTTGCCGGCCCCCAGTTCGCGGTTCGCGCGCTCCGCCTCCGCGCGCAACACCACCTGGCCCACCTTGAACTGCGTGTCACCCGGATTCGTTATGCGGACCTCATCAATCACCTGCCCTTTGACCACCCGCCGGTAGGGGCTCTCGATGAAGCCGTACTCGTTGATGCGGGCGTAACAGGAAAGCGAGGAAATCAGCCCGATATTGGGTCCTTCGGGCGTCTCGATGGGGCAGATGCGCCCGTAGTGAGTGGGGTGCACGTCGCGCACTTCGAAGCCGGCGCGCTCGCGCGAGAGCCCGCCGGGACCGAGCGCGGAAAGCCGGCGCTTGTGCGTGAGTTCGGCCAGAGGGTTGGTCTGGTCCATGAACTGCGAGAGCTGGCTGGAGCCGAAAAATTCCCGCACCGCCGCCATCACCGGTTTGGCGTTGACCAAATCGTGCGGCATAGCGGTGGACATCTCCTGGTAAACCGACATCTTCTCTTTGATGGCGCGCTCCATACGCACCAGCCCGATGCGGAACTGGTTCTCCAGCAGCTCGCCTACCGCGCGCACGCGCCGGTTGCCCAAATGGTCAATGTCGTCCACTGCCGAGGAAGGCAGCTTGCGCAGCTTGAGCAGGTGGCGGATTACGGCGTAAAAATCCTCCGGATCCAGCGTGCGCCGATCCAGCGGGGTGGCCTCGGGATGATCATAAAGCTTGATGTTGAACTTCATGCGACCCACGCGCGAGAAATCGTACTTGCGAGGGTCGAAGAACATGCCCTGGAACAGTTGGGTGGCGGTCTCCAGCGTGGGGGGATCGCCCGGCCGCAGCTTGCGATAGATTTCAAGCAAGGCGTCGTTCTGGGTCTTGACTGGGTCCTTCTTCAGGGTGGCTGAGATGACCACGCCGGCGTCGTCGCGCTCCGGGAAAAAGACGTCAAAGCCGGGAATCTGAGCCTCAATCAGCCTGGCCAGCACGGCGCTGGTCAGCTCCTGGTTGGCCTCAGCCAGCACCTCGCCCGTGGACATGTCCACCACGTCGGCGGCCAGGAACGCGCCCGCCAGATCATCCGGCCCCACCTCCACCTGCTCGATGCGGGCCTTTTGCAGCTCGCGCAGGATCTGCAAGTTGATCTTCTTGCCCGCCGCCACCAGGACCTCTCCGCTGCGCCCGACGATGGGGTGGCTGATCTTGACGCCGAGCAAATTGGTGTGCCCGGTTTCGCGTTCGCTCTTGTCCTTGTCCGCTGGCCTGGCGGCTGGGGGAACGTTCCAGTACAGGCGCCCATCTCGCAGGCTGAGCCGGTCAACCACGTAGAACTGGCGCAGGATTTGCTCGTCGGTCTTCAACCCCAAGGCCCGCAGAAAAACCGTCCCATAGAACTTCCGCTTGCGGTCAATGCGCACGTAGAGCAGGTTCTTGGTGTCGTATTCGAACTCCACCCAACTGCCGCGGTAAGGGATAATCTTGCCCAGGTAATAGCCCTGGGCGGGGATCTTTTCGAAGAACACGCCGGGGGAGCGGTGCAACTGAGAAACGATAACCCGCTCGGTCCCGTTGATGATGAAGGTCCCCTTGTCGGTCATTAGGGGAATTTCGCCGAAGAAAACCTCCTGCTCTTTGATGTCCCGCACGGTGCGCTGGCTGGTTTCAGGATCCTTGTCAAAAATGGTCAGCCGGATGGTGACTTTCAAAGGCGCGGCGTAAGTCATGCCGCGCTCTTCGCACTCGGTCACGTCGTACTTGAGTTGCAGGCTGACAGGATCGCCACAGCGGTTGCAGAAAGTGACGATGTTGCGGTTAAAGGTGCCGCACTTGGGGCACAGCACATCGCCGGGGTGGTAGGGATCGGTCTTGATGGTGGCGCCGCAGTTGGGATTGCGGCAGGTGGTTCGCAAGTGGTGCAGGCCTTTGAGGTTGCCACACTTGCACTCCCAGTTGCCGATGGAATAATCTACAAAGTCCAGTTGGCTGAGGCCGCGAAAATCCGTGATGGGAAACACGCTGGTGAAGACACTCTGCAAACCGGTGTCTTCCCTTTCGCTGGGCAACAAGTCCATCTGCAAGAAGCGCTCGTAGGACTTTTTCTGGACCTCGATGAGATTGGGGATGGGGATGGAAGTCCTGATGCGAGAAAAGTCTACTCTCTCCCGCACACTGCCATTGGATCTTTCCATTCGTCAAGCTCCTCAGAACCCAGAGGCTGAAAGCACGTTTGAAAAACGCTCAACCCGTCGCTCCGGCCCCGCTAACGTTACTGGCGCGCGGCTCCCGCCTGCGGCAGGCGGGCTTGGTTCCTGGCCCGCCGGAACAGCCTCCGGCGGACAGCCGCGGAATGACAACTGACCGCAGCGCGGCCCGCGAGCCGCGCACAGCGACCCCGGTGGGGCAGCTGCGCGCGCTGGTTGGAGTGAATGCGTGGACGGGAACACCCTCCCCGCTGCTCACGGACACTGGCTGTGGTCTCGGATCCCGGCTAAGCAAGAAGCCCGCATCCTAGTTTAGCAAAGGGCAGCCGCGCCGGTCAAACTGCTTACCGTCGGGGAACCACACTCCTCAGATGGTCTCCCCGGCGCCGAGTAGACCGGCTCCCGACCACCCATCCCACCAGGGCCGCTCCCTCACTTGATCTCGACCGTTGCCCCGGCCTCCTCAAACTTCTTGCGGATCTTCTCGGCTTCTTCCTTGCTGACCCCTTCCTTGATCGGCTTGGGCGCGCTCTCTACCAGCTCTTTGGCCTCTTTCAGGCCCAGGCTGGTCACCTCGCGCACTGCTTTAATCACGTTGATCTTGTTCGAGCCTATCCCGGTCAGGACAACCGTGAATTCGGTCTTTTCCTCAGGCGCCGGAGCCGCTGCGGCCGCCGTGGCCGCCGGAACCGCAGCCACGGTTGCGGCTGCCGCCGACACCCCTAATCGCTCCTCGAGCAGCTTGACAAGCTGTGCGGCTTCCATCAAGGTAAGCCCTTGGATCTGATCTGCAATAGCGTTGATATCGGCCATCTAGAAACTCCTGCTTGCTTGAAACTCTTTACCTTCCCGCTCTACAAAGCCGCCGTTCACGGGCGGAACTTCTCCTGTTTGACGGCCTGATCCAGCAGGACCGCGAGCTGACGTCCAGCGGCCTGAATGGCCGTGGCCAACCTCTGCGCCGGCGCCTGGATCAGGAACAGCAGCTTCGCCAGCAACTCCTCCCGCGGGGGCAAGTTGGCCAGCTCCTGAATGGCGCTGGCGTCCACCACCCGCCCCTCAACCATGCCCGCCTTGAAGGTGAGCACCGGATTGTTCTTGGCGTAAGCCGTAAGGGCCTTGGCCAGCGCCACAGGATCCCCTTCGGTGTAAACCAGCGAGGTCATGCCCCGCAGCCCTTCAAGCAGAGCGGCAGCCGGCGTGCCGGCGGCGGCCCTCGCCGCCAAACGGTTCTTGATCACACGGTAGCGGCCCCCAGCCGACCGAACAGCCTTGCGCAGCTCGAAATCCTGGGCCACGGTCAGCTTCTCGAAACCGCTCACGAAAAGGTGCGGGCAGCGTTGCAGTTCGCGGCGCAGTTGTTCAACTTCCTGCTGCTTGGTCGCTCTTGTTTTCATGGATCACCCTCAGTCGCCCGCCTACACTGCGCGCGTGTTATAAGGCGTGGTGTCGAGCGGAATACCAGGCCCCATGGTCGAGCACAAAGTAGCGCTGCGCACGTACTTGCCTTTGGCGGCGGCGGGCTTGGCGCGCACCACCGCCTGGATCAGAGCTTGAGCGTTCTCAACCAGCTTCTCGTCGGGAAAGCTGATCTTGCCGATGGGCGCATGAATGATGCCGGTCTTGTCCACGCGGAACTCCACCTTGCCAGCCTTGATTTCCCTGACTGCGCGCGCCACCTCCATGGTCACGGTGCCGGTCTTGGGGTTAGGCATCAGGCCCCGAGGACCCAGTATCTTACCCAGCCTGCCCACCGAGCGCATCATGTCGGGCGTGGCAATGACAGCCTCGAAATCCAGCCAGCCCTCGGACTGGATTTTCTGAACCATTTCTTCGCCGCCCACGTAATCAGCCCCTGCCTCTTGGGCTTCCCGTTGCTTTTCGCCGGAGGCGATCACCAGCACCCGCTTGGACTTGCCCAGCCCGTTGGGCAACACCACTGTGCCTCGCACCATCTGGTCGGCGTGTTTGGGATCCACGCCCAGGCGCAAGTGCAATTCCATCGTTTCGTCGAACTTGGCGAACTTGATGCGCTTAGCCAGAGCCACCGCCTCTTCCAAGCTGTGCGGCTTTCGCGGCACCTGCTGGGCGGCGGCCTGATACTGCTTGCCTGCCTTGTTAGCCATGAATGACCTCGCTGGTTCCAACGGCCGCGGCGCTAGGCGCCTCGGGCGGCCTCCCATGGAGGGATCCCGTTGTTTGGGGGCGAAACACCTAGTTTAGCAAACGCGCGGAGGCGCCGTCCAGCGCACCTCAGAGCTTCGATCAGGGGCCGGCTGCAAATCGCGCGGCCTGGAGTTGCCCCCGGGTCAAATCGAGCGTCAACTCAGCGATGGCGACAGACCGCTGCGCCTGGGAGAGCAGCGACTGGCTGGTCAGCAACGCCGACTCGGCCTCCAAAACAAAGTTGATGGCGCTGCGCCCCGCCTCGAACTTGAGACGCTCGTCGTGCAGCACCCGCTCGCTCTCAGCCACCGAGTCCATCAATGCCCGGACGCGGCTCTGCGCGCTCTCCAGGTCGGCCAAGGCTACGCGGACTTCCCGGGCGATCCGCAACGCCAACTGGCGCCGCGCAAGGCGAAGCTGCTCCAGTTTCGCTGCCGCCTCCTGTTCCTGGCCCTTCCTCCGGCCCCCGTCGAAGACGGGAAATGACACATGCGCGCCCAGGATCCAATCGGTTGCAGCATTGCCGGGCGATGGCGCATGAATCACCGCCGAGGGCAGCATCCCTGCGATGAGTTGAGGGAAACCCACCGGTGTATTGGACCCGTATTGAATTGCCGCCGCCCGCAGATCGATTCGCGGCCAGGCCGATCTGCGCACTGCCGACAGACCAAGCTCCGCAGCCTGAATCTCGTGATCAAGCGAGCGAATCTCCGGGCGGGAGGAGACCGCGCTGGCCAGCAGCGTGGCCTCGCCTGGCTTGGGCTCGGATGGCGGAGGAGCTGCGGGGCTGTAACGCAAGGCGGGAAGATCGCCCTCGTAGCCCATGACGGCGGCCAAGGCGCTCAGGGACGAGCGCTGCGCCGATTTGAGCGTAGCCAAATCGCTTTCCATCTGAGCCAGCCGGGTGCGGACCTTCAGTGCGTCCACCGGCACGGCACGCCCGGCGGCTACCAGTTGGTTCGTCCGGTCGAGCAGCGCTTGCAGGCTTTGGATGCGCGCCTCCGTTGCCCGGATCAGGTCCGTATATGTCAGGCAGAGCAAGAACAGGCGGGCGGTCTCGAAAATGAATTCCTGCTGCTTGCGGTCGGCCGCAGAGCTGGCGGCCAGAACACGCTCGCGCGCGGCGGCAATCTCCATCTCCGTCTTGTGGAAGTCCCAGGCGAGGAACTTGAGTTCGGCGGCAGCGGAGTACGTCGTCTGGTCGAATCGCAGCAGCGCCGGCGGAGTCCCCGCCGGATAGCCGTGCTCGAAGCGCGACCGCGCCGCGTCCGCGGCCAGGTCCAACTGGGGCCTGCGCGATGAGCGAGCCGCGGTGAGAAGACCTTCCCGGCGGGTCACCTCCACGCGGTCGGATTTCAACTCGGGGGAATGTTCAAGAGCGTACTTCACAGCCTCCTGGAGCGTCAGCTCGCCGCTAGCTGGCGCCTCGGACGCGGCGCCCACGAAAGCGCAAACCGCGAGCGGTGCCACGAATCTCGATAATGCGCTCATGCCTAAGCCTCCTGAGGGTGGGTGGCCGCCAGCTTCTTCCGAATTTGTTCGGGCAACCCGTGGTCTGGCTTGCTGGCGTACATCAGGTTATAAGTGACCGGAATCACGAACAAGGAGAAACCGGTGGAGACGACCAGGCCGAAAATCAGCGACCATGCCATGCCTCCGAACACGGTGTCCTGTGTGACGGGCAGCGCCCCGAGCACCGCGGCGCCGGAAGTCAACAGGATCGGGCGGAGCCGGACGGAAACGCTTTGGAGAATCGCCCGGTTCAGCGGCAAACCACGCATCAGAGCCAGGTGGATGAAATCCACGATAATGATCGAGTTTCGCGTCACAATGCCCGCCAGCGCGATCATGCCGATGAAGGCAGGACCCGAGAAAAAGACCGGGT
>Ga0315298_1001557_pt1 | contig 41605 bp, 40 predicted proteins | sample WHS_1_MG_FD_203077 | JGI IMG/M metagenome (GOLD analysis project Ga0315298, IMG submission 203077) | Extremophilic microbial mat communities from Washburn Hot Springs, YNP, Wyoming, USA - WHS_1_MG | ecosystem: Environmental > Aquatic > Thermal springs > Hot (42-90C) | place: USA: Wyoming... | reverse complement strand
GACACCGACAGCAGAATGGCCACCTCCAAGGCCTCCAGGCCCCTCATATCGTCTGGTAGATCTGCCCGTTTAATATGAAGTACGGAAGAGGCCAGGTATAGGGGATCACATCGACGCCGAAGGGATATGATTTATACAGATACCCCACTACCAAATACTGGAAGCTCCACATGGGTCCGTTGCACTGTTGCAAATTTGTGCATGGGGGCGATGTAGTGAGCAACGCCTGGCTATATGCCGTGTTGGGCCATCCGTTGTACCACCACTTATCGAACGTATTCAGCTGGCCGCCGGTCGCAGTAATTATGTGGTAGTTGGCGAACTGGGGGGTGAGCGCCATTACGAAATACACCTCGAGGCCAGTGCCGTAGGTGGTCCACACGTTCTGGTCGCCGCATACGCTGGCGTACTGGTTCCACCAGTCGTACCATCCCGGAATGTCTTGGATATACCCGTTGAATATCTCTATCATCTTGCCCGCCAGAGTGCCTTCGGGACATAGGTACCGCGGATTTGTCGTGTTTGCTAGATAGATGTAGTAGAGATAGTCGCTGGGGCTTCCGCGCGTATACGCCGCATACGTCATGTTGACCACCACCGCGAACCCCGACGGATAGTTGGATAGGGATATCGGGTTGCTGAATACATAGGGGCTGTTTGTCCGCGGCACGTATAGATCCGCCACGGACGCCATGGAGCTCGGGCTTCCCCCCGGACACAATTCCAGGAGGGTCCCCCTGTAGGCAAACCAGCCGGGGCTCTGCTGCGCTCTAAGCCATACGTCGCCCCAATACGCCGTGGAGTAGGTCAGCGGGCCGGCCCAGCTTCCCTTTGAGAACATGTAGAAGGACAGACTCTTGGAGGAGAGGCCGAGCGCCTTTAGAATCGACGGAGGTATTATCAACACGAGGTGGTCGCCGGAGTAGCCGGACGGGAAGTAAACCTGCAACAGACGGCAACTGGACGATGTCAGGGAGATCGGGGCGATGTAGTTCAGCTCCCATATGGGGGCGTACGACCCCGGGAAGCCGCTCTGCACTTGTTGCAGATACGAGGGGTAGAAGGTCACGTTGACGGCGCTGGCGGGCGGGACCATTACCAGGGTCCAGCTACTGCCGCCCGGCCCAGCCACGTCGAGCTTGGCCCCGAAGACGCCGTCGTTGGGCGACACGGACTGCACGATCGGGGCTCCTGACTGCCACGGGAAGTAGAACACGGCGTCCATGTTGCCCACGTTGACTAGATAGAGCGAGTTGCCGCTCCATAGGTAGTAGACCTGTGGATGGACGGCCGTTATGTTGTTCACCGCAAGCGAGGCGCCGAGGATCTGGGCCGCCGGCGTCGACGTCGAGTGTCTGGGCGAGAGGAACGTGACGTTGTAGAGCGCCGCATCGACCCCGTTGAGGAATCCGTAGTACGCCGCCAAGGTCTGGTTGCATACGCTCACAGACCCGCAGGTGTAGTTGTAGAGAATCCCGCCGTAGTTGGTGTACAGGTTGAAGGAGGCCCCCAGGGCCCCCTTGGGGACGTTGGCGCCCACCAAGACGCCGTATGTGTAGCGGACGTAGGTGTCGTTGTAGGGGCTGGCCACGACGTACTTCGCCGAGGCGTTTACAGACAGCGTCTGGGTTATGTTCAGATCGGTCACCAGCGCCAGCGATATGTTGCCCAGCAAGTTGACCTTCGAGAGGGCGTACGACCGGCCGCCCCAGGCCAGCACGACCGGCCTAGGCGAGCCGACGACCGGCGCCGAGCCGAGCGTGGTCAGCACAGCGGAGGGCTCTGGGTAGGTCCAGGGCCTGACCGCCAGGAAGTCGTATATCGCCGCGTCGATCCAGCTCGACGTTCTTGACTGCGGGAAGTCCTCGGTGTCTGTGCCGAGCACTATGTTGAAGCTCTGGAGCGGCGACATGGACAGCCACTGCCCCACGTAGGGCGCCATAGGCCCCGTGGAGTTCGAGAGGAACTTGTAGGCCGCCAGATAGGTCTGCCCGGCCATGTTGCCCCCAAGTATCTGCGATATCGAGAGGACGTACCAACGGCCCGCGCTCAGGGGCACGTAGGAGCCTCCGTACTGCCAGGAATACGTCTGCCAGGGCCCGGTCATAAAGCCCTGGGGCTGGTAGGACCAGACGAACGTAGGCGGGTAGCTTTCGGGCTGTACCGCCACCATATCTGCGCACCAGGGGAAGGTGCTCCCGTCGTAGCCGCCCCAGAAGAGCGCCAGGTAGCCCATCTTCTCCGCCCCTATCTGCGTCACGTTGACCAGGACTCTGACCTGGAAGCCGGGCCAGTTTGAGGGCACCGTGAAGCCGTTCCATATCTGGTAGCCCACGTCGTAAGTATTGCGGGGGTATTCAGCTCCGAGGAGGAGCCCGACTGTGCTGTTGCCGTAGACCGACGTCGGCACCAGCTGTTCTATCGGCTGCGGCGTGTATTCGGGGCCAACGCTGTGGCACGTGCTGTATACCACCGAGCTGGGCCAGCCGGCCATCGCCGCCGCGTTGAAGAACCCGTTGACCCCGCTGAAGTTGTAGACCGCATACGGGTTGTTGTTGAGGGCCGGCGACGCCGTCTGGTAGGCGTATTGGTAGTTGGCCGAGTCGTAGCAGAAGTTGGGCCCCGTCGAGGGGAGCGTTATGCCGAGCATCTGCATCATCAGCGGTATGTCGAGGGTTAGGTAGACGCTCGAGGTGGGCTGGCTGTATAGGATCACCATCACCTCGTCCGATGAGCCCGGCGAGGCCAGGGAGCCTCTCGGCATCTTGAAGTCGAAGAGGCAGAACGGGCACTTGAGGTATTCGGACCACCAGGGGAGCTGGATGAAGGCCCCTGCGAGCATCGAGTTGAACTGCCGAACCACTTTGGGGTTGTGGTAGTTGCAGCCTCTTCCGGCGTAGTACTGGAGGGCTTGGCTCAGCGCCGTGTTGTTCACCAATATTAGGTAGAGCTTCTGTTTCAGCAGGCCGGCATTATAGCCGCCGCCCGACCTGGCTTGGTTCAGTATGTCGGCTATGGGGGCGCTGTAGGTCTCGCCCACGGACGTGGGCTTCCTGACGTCGGCCGAATACAATATCACGTAGCCGCTCTGGATCGGGCTGTACGGCGTCACCACGAACCTGTATACCCTATAGGCGCCCGGCGCCGACAGGGCGCCTGCGCCCCACCATCGGGAGAAGCTGTAGGCGTTGTTGAGGACCACCGCGGCCGGATAGGGCCCCAGAGTCCCGCCGAAGCCGCCTTGATCGACCGCGTAGCCCCCCGACACGAAGGTGCCGAAGGGTATGAGGCTCTGTTCCGTCGCCGATAGGGCCGACGCCGCGTACTGCGATGCATCGGCCAGCTGGAAGTATATGTCGGCCGGGTGTCCCTGCAGCAGATTGTTGTAGAGGCCGGCGTTGAGGGCGCCCGCCGATATCTTGGAGGCGGCGGACTGGGCCAGGAATGCTGCGTAGCCCGACAGCAGCTGGACCAGCTCGGGCCAGTCCTGGCTCATTATTCCGTATGCCGGCCTCTGGATGGAGGCCACGGGGACTATGGTGGAGGAGACGTAGGCCATATATATCACCGCAACGGCGACCACGACCGCGAGCGCGGTGAGCACTATCCACTGGCCCTTCATGGCCTCGCCACGTAGAGCACTATCCTCACCTGGGTGCCGTCGGGGAGGACCGCCGACACCGTCGCCGAGGAGGAGGCGGCCGCCCCTCCCCAGCCGGTGGGCCGCGCGACGGAGAGGAGCTTCTGGCTCCATGAGGTGCATACGAGGCAGGGGGGCGGGGAGCCCCCTGCCAGATATACCGTGAAGTTATATACGTATTGCTGCGGTATGAGCGAGTCCAGCGCCGACTTGACGGCGGTCGCGTTGCCGGAACATATGGAGGAGCTGAGTGCGTTGAGGAAGGTGGGGCTGAGCGATAGTTGCAGCAGAGTATTGTAGGCGGTCTCCACGTCCTGTCTGCCCATGGTCGTCGAGACGGGGCTTCTGGGCAGAAGCGTCATGGCGTATATGGCCAGAGCTACCAGCAACACCGCGAAGAGGAGCTCGAGGACCCACCTCATCGCATCGGGCTGGGGTACTCGTAGACGGTCACGTTGACGAGATACGTCGTAGTCAACGAGTTGAAGACGCCCGAGGCCGACGAGGCGTAGGTCTGCGGCGCGTTGTAGAAGCCCCATCTATACCAGGTCTTTACGTCCACGTCAGTGGCCGGCGGTACGGGGAACAGCGGTATGGGCACAAGCGCCGCCTGCGGTATCTTGGGGGAGCTGGAGCTCGGCGTCACGTAGGCCAGGGCCAGAAGCGTGTTGGTGGGCAGGTTCAGCCAGCACGCCGTACAGTGGGCATTATTAATACATTGACTGCATTGCTGCACCTTAACTGGGCTGCTGCCTGTGCCGGGATTCAGCGTTATGTTGGAGCCGTAGATGGTGAGCGCATACCCCGTATACAGCGAGATGTACCTTATGCCGAGCGATTGACGTCCTTGAGCGTTAGAATTCAGCCTCCCGTCGCAGGGTAGGTTGGAGCCCGGCTGGACGTAGTCGGCGTCGTGTATTAAGTACAGCGTTGTGGAGACGGCTCCGGGGAGAGGCATGCCGTATATCAACGACACCGAGGTGGCGTTGAAGACGTAGTAGGCGGCGCTGTAGGGGTAGTCTATCTTCTGGGCGTAGACCACCAGCGCCGACTGGAGGCCCGCCACCTGCGAGTAGCTCACGTAGGGCGGCATAGCCGCCTTAGCGTAGCTGTAGTAGTATCCCCCGACCTGCGACAGAGGGTTTAGGTTTATCGTAGATGTGTAGGGCGGATAGCACTGCGAGGTCGTGCAGTAGTAGACTGTGGAGGCCACCCTGCCCGAGGGGTAGGAGCCGGCGCCCCTGGCGACTATATAGACCGTTCCGTTGGCCAGGAGGCCCCCCGCGGCGTTGTAGAACTGCCTGCACACGGAGCTCGCGTTGTTCATGAACTTGACGCCGCCGGCCGTCACGTAGGGACATACGGCCAGCCTGACGAGCGGCTTTATTTGTATCTCTACGTCGTATTTGTTGTAGTTATTGCCGAACAGATTGCGCGCTATGGCCGTCAAGTTCAGCGTGCCCTGTATGAGGTTCGGTATGACGTAGCCGTAGCCCGCCATATATACGGCGGTGCCCACGGTGCTGGCCAACGTGCTCTGCGGGTTCCATACGCTGCACATCGGATATCCCGACAGCTGGGCTGAGGCCATGGCCAGATAGTCTATGGCGTAGTCGCTTAGATACCCCGGCGCGCCGGGGTTGGCCACGCCTACGTCCTGCGATAGATTGTACGCGCTGTAGGCTGTGATCCTCTGCAGGATCTGTTGCGCCAGTACGTTCAGCTCGGCCTGGCTGGCCTGGGGTTGCGCCGATAGGTTGCCGGCGACGTAGAAGGTTATCGCTATGAAGAACACCAGGACGAATCCCACCACAGCGAGCTCTATGGACTGCACATGTATGCATCAATCTATTTTGATAAATTTTGCGTTGCGCCTCCGCCGTCGCGGGTCATGCTTAAATAGGCCGCCCTAGGGGCGCCCGTGAGGGAGCCGTTGCCCGAGGAGGCCCTGAGGGCAGCCGCCGAGATCGTAGACGATGTGAGGGCTAGGGGTCTCGCCGCAGCACTTGAGTGGTCCAGGAGGCTGGATGGAGTCGAGCCTGGAGATGTCGTCGTGCCGCCCAGGAGGGATCAGGCCGCCGATGGGGCCGTCGTCGAGGCGGCGCTGGAGGCCGCCAAGTCGCTCGAGAGGGTCTACGCGCGTCTGCGGCCCGCCGACGTCGTGGATTACTACGAGGGAGTCTTGAGGGCCGTGTCGTGGCGGCCTGTGGAGAGGGCGGCGCTCTACGTCCCTGCGAAGTACATATCGACCTTGGTGATGCTAGCCGTGCCTGCGAGGGCCGCGGGGGTTGGGGAGATCTACGTGGTGACCCCTCCCAGGGGCGTCACGCCGGAGCTCCTGACCGTGGCTGAGAGGCTGGGCGTCAGAGGCGTCGTGAGCCTCGGCGGCCCTCAAGGCCTGGCGTACGCGGCCTTCCAGATAGGCGTCGACCTGTTGGCAGGCCCGGGCGGAGTCTACGTGCAGGCGGCTAAATACCTCCTCTCCCGCTACGTCGGCATAGACGGGATAGAGGGGCCGACCGAGCTGGTCGTATACGCCGAGGGCGTAGAGCCCAGGCGCGCGATCGCGGGGGCTCTAGCCCAGCTCGAGCACGGCCCCGCCTCCTTTGCTCTCTTCCTCTCCAGGGACAGGTCGTTGGTCGAGGCGGCGGAGGGCATCTACCTCCGGGAGAGGACCAGCTCCATGGGGGCTCTGGAGGCCCGGGCGGTCTCGTCGCTGGAGGAGGCGGCCGGGATCATAGACGAGGTGGCGCCCGAGCACCTAGAGGTCTGGGGGGCGCCCCAGCTGGCGCAGATGGTGAGGAACGCCGGAGCCATATCTGTCGATGCGCCCAGTCCTCTCCTGGACTACGTGGCGGGGATATCCCACGTGTTGCCCACGGGCGGCAGCGCGAGGTGGAGGGGCGCGGTGACGCCGCTGACGTTCATGAAGCCGGTGGGTCTGGCCTGGCTTCTGGCCGACACGAGGCTGCGGGAATACGCCGTGAGGCTGGCCGAGTACGAGGGCTTCAAGCGCCACGCCGACGCGTTGCGATGAGCTGCGACGTCCTTAAGGAGCTGGAGTCGGTAATCCGCGAGAGGATCTCCTCGGGGGATCCCAACAGCTATACCTATACTATATATGCCAAAGGCGTGCACTATATAGCGCGTAAGGTCGGCGAGGAGGCCGTCGAGCTAGCCGTGGCCTCGCTCGCCGAGGGGAGGAACAGAGTGGTCGAGGAGGCGGCAGACTTGATCTACCATCTGCTGGTCCTGCTGGCGGCCCAGGGGCTCTCCCTCGACGACGTCTGCTCGGAGCTCAGGCGCAGGAGGAGATAGCGTAGGCCCGGCGGGCGCCCGCGGCCGGCCTCAATCGGCGATAAGCCTAGACTTGAGCTTGCCGGGCTCCGGCAGCAGCTTCGAATACCTGGAGCCGAAGCAGGAGCGCGACCCCGTGTGGCAAGCCGCGCCTATCTGGACGACCTTCAGAAGCACAGCATCGCCGTCGCAATCGGTGCGGAACTCCACCACGTACTGGTAGTGGCCCGACGTCTCGCCCTTCAGCCAGAGCCGCCTCCGGCTGGTAGACCAGTAGTGGGCTAGGCCCGTCACCAGCGTGAGGAACACCGCCACGAGGTCCATATGGGCCACCATCAAGACCTCGCCCGTCTCCGCGTCCTGAGCAACCGCCACCACCGTGCCGTCTCTCTGGCGGTAGTTCAAACTCGCCGCTATCCTCCAGGCCTCCTCCGCCGACGTCAGAGGCTTGGCCTCCACGGAATCCATACCGCACTTAACTATTTCGGCCGGCCGCGCCCGAGGCCCATGGGGCTTGAGGCCGTCCCTCTAGCGCACGGTGGGCACGGACGCGCCCCAGCGCGGGGGCCTGCCGCCGGACTGAGGCGGACGACGCGCAGATCTTATTTACCTCTTCCTGCATCTCCATGGCGTTCAAGCGGCTTCCGGAGTTCTACGAGGAGCCCGACGTAGGCTACGACGTCTACAGGCTGCATTTCAACGAGAACCTCTTCCTGCCTGAGGAATACTACAGGGAGGTCCTCGGCGGCATTGAGAGCTGGGAGGCCCGTTTCTACACCCAGCCCAACAACGCCTCGCTTGCCGCGAGGATAGAGGACCACATGGGCCTTCCGAGGGGGTCTGTCGTCATAACTGCTGGCGCCGACGATGGCCTCAGGCTCGCGATACAGCTCCTCCACTTCGCCGAGGAGAGGAGGCTCGTGGTCCTTGAGCCCACCTACAGCATGCCCAGAATACTCGCCGAGCAACTAGGCGTAGAGTATGTGCAGCTGCCCTACGGGCCGGATCTAGGCCTCGACGTGGATACGGCGGTCAAGATGGCCAGAGGAGGCGCCGTATATGTCTGCTCGCCCAACAACCCCACCGGGCATTTGGTGAAGGAGCTCGAGGAGCTGGCCTCCCGTCTTGAGGGCCTGCTCATATACGACGCGGCCTACGCCGAGTTCGCGGGGCTCTGGAGGCCTAAACTCCACGAGTACGGCAACGTCGTCGAGATGAGGACTTTCTCGAAGGCGTGGGGCCTGGCCGGGCTCAGGGTCGGCTATCTGATCGCCCGCGGTAGGCTCGCCTCGGCGCTTAGGGCTCTAGCGTACCCGCATCCCATAAGTAGCTATTCGGCGAAGGCCGTCGAGAAGGCTCTGGGGCTGGAGGAATACGTGCGGAGGTCCGTGCTGGAGATGCGCGCGGTCAGGGACGAGGTAGCGGGGAGGCTACGCCTCGATAAATACGTCGGCGAGGCCAACTTCATAACCCTGAGGCTCGACGGCGCCGAGGCGGCGGCGGCCGAGCTCTACCGGCGCGGCTTCGCCGTGAGGGCCCTCGGCGGCAGGCCCCTCTGCCGCTCCTGCCTGAGGTTCACTGTGGCGCCCATGGGCGTGATGGAGAAGTTCCTGGCCGCGCTGGGGGAGGCGCTCGGGATAAAGCTTATATAGCGTTCGTCAAGGGAGGCCATGCCGGAGGCGGACAGCCCCCATATTGTTCGCAGTCCCGAATAAAGGCCGCCTGATGGAGCCGGCCCTCAGGCTTCTCGAGCTGGCCGGCATCGACCTTCTGGCTTCGGACGAGCGGTCTATAATCCTGCCCACCACGTGGCCGGACCTCAACATAGTGAGGCTCAGGCCCGAGGACATTCCCCAGATAGTCGCTGCGGGCAACGTGGCGGCTGGGATAACCGGACACGACTACGTGGTCGAGTCCGGCGCCGACTCAGACTTGGTCGAGCTGCTGGACCTCAAGATAGGGAGGGGCTCCATAGTGGTGGCCGCGGTGAAGGGGAAGTGGAGGTCTGTGGACGATCTGCCGGACGGGATAAAGGTCGCCACTAAATACATCAACTTAGCCTCCAAGTTCTTCGAGGAGCGGAACAAGAGGGTCAGAATAGTCAAGGTCTCGGGCTCCGTCGAGGTCATGCCGATGCTGGGAGTCGCCGACGTCGTGGTGGACGTCATGGCCACCGGCACCACGCTCGCGCTACACGGCCTCGAGCCCCTGGAGAAGATAGTGGACACCTCGGCGCGTCTGGTCGCGGGCCGCGCCTGGGCCGACCACTACGTGGTGCGGAAACTCGCGGCGTATATCAACGGCTATCTGAACGCCCAGAACAAGCGCATGGTGTTCCTCAACGTGCCTGCCGACAGGATAGCCGACGTCATCTCGGTCCTCCCGGCCCTTGAGTCCCCCAGCGTGGCGCGCCTGGCCCGCGGCGATATGTACGAGGTGTTCTCCGTCGTCGACGAGGACTATCTGCCCGACCTCATAATGCGGCTCAAGGCGGCCGGCGCCAGGGACGTGGTGATAGTGCCTCTCGACAAGCTGATAAAATGAAGATAGCTATACTGGACTATACCGTCGGCAATATCGGCAGCTTGATCTCAGCCCTCAGGAGAGCCGGGGCCGAGGCCTTCATCTCGAAGGGCGAGGGGCTGGGGGAGGCGGATGCGGTGATACTGCCGGGGGTGGGCACGTTCTCCGTGGCGAGCAGGCTGGCGGCTGTGGTCAAGGGATACGCAGGCTCCAAGCCGATGCTCGGCATATGTCTAGGCATGCAGCTGTTCTTCGACTCCAGCGAGGAGGGGGAGGGGCAGGGGCTTTCGTTCTTCCCGGGCCGCGTCGTCAGGATAGACGCCGAGAGGATACCCCATATAGGCTGGGAGCTGACCTCGGCGGCCGGCACGTGCGGCCTCGTGGATAGGGGCTATTACTACTACCTGCACAGCTACGGCGTGGAGGCCGGCGGCGCGCCGTATGAAGCCGCGTATATAGAGCTGAGGAGGAGGTACGTAGCGGCTGTATGCGACGAGGGCAGAGGCATCTACGGCGTTCAGTTCCACCCCGAGAGGAGCGGCAGGAGGGGCTTGGAGGTGTTGAGGAGGTTCCTCAAGCTCGCGAGGACCTAGCCCCTATCAGCTCAGCGATCCTCCTCGCGATAGTTGCGGGAGGCTCCTCGGCGTCGAGGACGACGTAGCCCCGCTCGGCGGCTCTCCTCAGATATATCGAGCGGACAGCCCTCAGGAACTCCAGCCGTTCGTACTTCTCCGCGTCTCCGCCCCTCGCCTCTATGCGCGCCACGGCCTTCTCGGGCTCTATGTCGAGGAGCACGGTCACGTCGGGCGTCGGGACGCGGGAATTTATCAGCTCTATAAACTTTATATCGACGCCGGCGGCCCCCTGATAGGCCACGCTGGATTCGACGTAGCGCTCGGTCACAACCACGCGGCCCTCGCCCAGAGCAGGCGCTATCTCCCTCTGGTAGTGCTCCAGCCTATCGGCGGCGAACAGCAGAGCATCTGTATACGGATCTGAGGTCCCCCGCCTCAACGCCCAGCTCTTTATGAGGCGGCCGATGGGGCCGTCGCTGGGCTCCTTGGTGGCGTATATAGGCAAGAGCCTCCGCAGCTCCTCTATCACCGTGCTCTTACCGCTCCCGTCTATGCCCTCCACCGCGACGAAGAGACCCACGGAGGCTCTAGAAAAGGCCTTTATAAGGCCCAGACCGTAACTGGCCGCACGCCGACTCCCCCGTTGACGCCCCCATCTGCCTCAAGGAGTCATCAGATGTCTTGTGCAACACCGAATCAGTAAAAGATTGGTTCTCGGCGTTACTGGGGGGCCTTGGCTCTCTTGATTTCCTCTATCAGCAGAGGTATTATCTGCTTGTAGTCCCCGACTATCGCGTAGTCCGAGTTCTGCACTATGGGCGCGTTGGGGTCTGAGTTGACTGCTATTATGTGCTTCGACTCCTGTATCCCCATCATGTGCTGTACGGCGCCCGATATGCCCACCGCTATGTAGAGCTTCGGCCTGATGGTCTTGCCCGTCTGCCCCACCTGCCTCGTATGCGGCGCCCAGCCCGCGCGCACGGCCATCAGCGAAGCGGCCACCGTGCCGTTGAGGAGCTTGGCCAGCTCCACAAGCCACTTGAAGCCCTCGGCTGAGCCGAGCCCCCTTCCGCCGGCTACAACCACGTCGGAGGACTCCACCGGCGGCAGATCGGCTATATCGCGCTCTATCCTCTTCTCGGCGCCCAGGAAGGTCGTCCTCCTGGCGTCTAGCTCCACGGCCTCGTGTACTATCTCCCCCTTCCTGTTGACGTCGCGCGGCGGCTTGGGGAACACGCCCGGCCTCACGCTCGCCATCTGGGGCCTCCTGTGCGGCGTCTTTATGGTCGCCATCTGCGTGCCTCCGAAGGTTGGGCGTATCTGCATGAGGTCGCCCGTCTTGGGGTCTATCTCCAGCGCCGTGCAGTCGGCCGTTATGCCCGTCGTTAAGGTGTTGGCTATGAACGCAGCCAGCTCGCGGCCCCTCTTGGTGGCGCCTATCAAGAAGATCTCGGGCCTATACTTTGCCACCACCTTGGCCACGGCGTTGGCGTACTCGTAGGGGGTGTAGACCTTCAGCTCCGGATTCACCACGACGACCACCTTATCTGCGCCGTGGTATATGGCCTCCTGCGCCATCTCGTCGCTACCAGCCACGAGGACGCCGCCGACCTGGGCGTTCCCCCTCTTGGCGGCGAGATCCCGCGCCTTGCCCAACAGCTCGAGGGCGACGTCCTTTAGCCTGGCGCCGTCGTGCTCTAAATATACCCAAACGCCTTTATACTCCTCCTTGTTTATCTGGGGCCAGAGCTTGCAGGTCATGGCGGCAACAACCCCTCCTTTTTCAGCTCCTCGACGAGGGCCCTGACGGCCTCGCGCGGATCGCCCTGGAATATCCTCCTCTTCCTCGGCGGGAACGTCGCGCCTGTCTGCGCCGCCACGAAGGTGGGCGAGCCCTTCAGGCCCACGCACTCGGCGTCCAGCCCCAGCTCCTTGTTGGTGACCTGCATTATCTTCTCTCTGGCGTTGAGCTTCCTAGAGAGGCTGATCTCCCTCGGCATCTGGGTGCCCTTGGCCACCGACACCAAGGCAGGGAGGTCCATCTCGTAGAACTCGTCGACCCCCTCGTCCTCGAGGAACCGCCTCACCCTGACCTTATTCCCCTGTATCTCGGCGTCGTAGACGTAGTACACATAGGGTATGTTGAGGTGGGACGCCACTTGGGCGCCTACGTGGGCGGTCGTGCTGTCTATTGTCTCCTCGCCCGCCAGAATCAACGTATAGTCCGGCACGTACTTCTCTATGGTCTTCGCCAGCACGAACGAAGTCGCCCAGGTGTCGGCGCCGGCGAAGAACCTGTCGGTGGCCAGTATGGCCCTGTCGACCCCCATGCCTATCAAGCTCTCCAGGGCCGGGATGCCGGACGGCGGAGCCATCGATATGGCTATGACCTCACCTCCGTACTTGTCTCTAAGCTTGAGCGCGAACTCCACAGCGTCGCGATCCCACTGGTTAGTAGACAGAGGCACGCCCTCCCTGACTAAGGTGCCCGTCTTCGGGTCTATCCTTATCGCCGTGGAGAGAGGCACGGCCGCCTTGGTCAACACCACGAACTTCATCGCGATGGCAATATCGCATTTTTATAAATGTAATTACATATGTCGTAGAAGCGCCCTTCGCCTAAAAGGCTAACTCCGCAGGCCGGACGCGCCCGATTTCAGCCTCAGCTCCCCCGGAGGCCTCGGACGGCTTCCGGATATGGCAAAACCCTCAGAGGCCGCGTCCGGGCGATGGGGAGGCGACGTCTTGGGATGGGGCTTGGCGCCGCGCGGCAACCCCTTGACGGAAAAAATATATTTGGGCAAGCCGGCGGCTATGTGAACATATACAATTTCCTCATGAAGGGCATAGAGAGGACTGACCTCGACCCGCTGAAGTTTAGGCAGACCATAAGGCTCGCGTTGCTGGGAGGCGCGGCTCTGGCGGCTCTGGGCGCGTTCTTTACTCTAGTCAACGCGTTTCCGTTGGGGCCGCTTTTCCTCGGGCTCGGCGTATTCCTCATATTTATGCCTAAGGTTATCATAAGGGTTAGGGCGTCCTCGATAAGGGAGATGCTGAACATGGAGATTCCGTTCCTCACCGTATTGGTGCAGATGACCTTCGCGACTAAGGCGCCTCTGGAGCTGGCCATCCAGCGCATGATGAGGTACAGGGAACTGCCTGGGATAAGGACGCTGGCGGCGGCCGCCTGGAACAACACGAGGATGTTGGGCATGGAGCCGCTGGACGCCTTGAAGCGCGCCGTCGAGAAGCTCGCGCCTCAGAAGCTTATCTACCGCTTCAACTCGCTCTACACGGCGCTTAGGGTCGGCGAGGATATAATAGCCAAGCTCTCGCTGTATATGGACATGGATATGGTTGAGTTCTCCACCAACATGCAGAGGAGGATGGACTCCCTGGTCTCCGCCATATCGGCATCCATAGTGGGGCTCGCCATGGTGTCCGTCACGGCGATAGTGGTCGGGCGCGGCAACGCCGGCGTCTTCGTTCTGATGGGCGGGCTTCTGCCGGCGGTCATGGGCGCCGTGATGGGTATGGTCATAAACGTGCCCCTCCTCAAGATGGACTTCAGGCTCTGGCCCCTTATATTCGCCCTGGTGTCCAGCGCCGCCATGATAGTCCTAGGCTTCTTCCTCAACTTCGGCGTGTACACGCCCCTCGCGGCCGCGGCGGTTTCCGCCCTGGGATACTTCGCGACCAAGGAGAGGGTTAACGCCCGCTCCTTCGAAAGGGGGTTCATGGACTTCTCGTACGTGGTGCTCGACGAGCTGAAGCGATCCCCCTCGGTCGTAAGGGCCATGGAGAACGCGGTGACCTACGGCAACTTCGGCGACTTCACGCCGCGGGCGGCCTCCATGCTTAACGCCATAAAGTCGGGCATGACTGAGCTGGAGGAGGTAGTCATAAGAGGCATGCAGCCCATAATGGCCGTGGTCGCCAGGATATTCTTCGACATCCACAGGCTCGGCACGCTGCCGCGCTCCACCATAGACCAGCTGCAGAACTTCGTCGCCAAGCTCTTCGACTACAGAGAGCAGCTGGGCAAGGCTCTGGGCATAGTGAGGCTGTTGGCGGTGCTGGGGGCCGCCATGGTGGCGTTCGTCAACGCCTCGATGATAATCATGACCCAGGCCATGGCGGGAGTCGCCGGCGGCGGCCCCGTCCCTGCGGCCGGCCTCGGAGGCGGGGGCATCGGCATGCAGTTCCTCTACCTGGCCTTCGGCATGCTGGCCGTCGGCTACTACTTCCTGTTCGCCAAAGTCAGCTTCTCGACTAGGGGCGGGCTTATATACCTCTCAGTCTTTTACATTTCTATGTTCCTAGTAATTATGGTGACGACCGGCGTGTTGAAGCCGCCCAGCAACCCGTCTGCGGGGGCGCCATGAGCACGCCGCGCGGGCTTGGGTTCCGTATCGAGCAGTGCCCCGGCATACCCGTCGAGGAGTACGGCGTGGAGGGCGCCAGGGTGACCATCCATAAGTTCGAGGACGGCTTCTGTTACTCGGTTAACTACGCGTTCCCCTACTCGGACAAGGTAGGCGATTATGTCTACAAGATCATGGAATACCTCACCGCGAGACAGGTCGTGAGGCCAGATCTGACGAGGGAGGAGCTGGGCAAGCTCATAGAGATGGCGATGGCTGACGTGGGGGTCCCGCGACCTTTAAGGGCGCCGGTCCGTTTCTACGTCCAGCTGGAGGCCGCTGACTACTCGTACCTCACACCCTTCTTCTACGACGTGAGGCTCGAGAACGTCAACGTGAACGGCGTCGACAGCCCGATATTCGTAGACCACAGGGATTACGGCTACAACATAAGGACGAACATAGTGCCGACCGATAGAGAGGTGGTCCTCAGAATAATCAGCAGGGTGTACGCGGAGACCGGCAGGCCTCTCAACGAGCAGTACCCCATACAGGACACCTACCTGCGCCTCTCCAACGGGGCGTTGCTGAGGTTCGCGACCGCCATGTCGGGCAAGACGTCGCGCAATCCGCCGTATGTCTCGGTACGCGTCCAGCCGCCGGAGCCCATATCCCCCACTAAGCTCATCAAGAACAAGACCATCACAGCGCTGGGGCTCGCCTATCTCTGGTATCTGCTCGAGAACCTCAAGTCCATAATGATTATAGGCGGCACGGGCTCCGGCAAGACCACGTTGCTCAACGCACTGCTGGTGCTGCTCCCCCACAAGCGCATCGCAGTGGCCGAGGAGACCCCGGAGATACGCCTCCCCAAGAGCTTCACCAACTCAGTCCTTCTGTTCACCTCGCCTCTCTACGATTACCAGAAGAATCTCCCGGGCTCCGAGTCCGCCATATATCTGATAGACTTGGTCCGCTATCTGTTGCGCGCCAGGCCCGACCTGGTGGTGATAGGCGAGAGCCGCGGCCGCGAGATACATGAGCTGATCCAAGGAATCTTGACCGGCCACGGCGGCGCGACTACCTTCCACGCCGAGGATCTGGTGGAGGCCCTCATGAGGATGACCGGCGAGGCCATGGGCGTCTCGGCCGAGCATATATCCGCCTTCAGCTCCGTCGCCGTCGTCAGGAAGTTCGACTGGGGCAGGCGCGTCACGTCGCTCACCGAGGTGGTCTGGCTCAGGGCCTATCCCTACCCGGCGCTGAACAGAATAAAGATAAAGGAGGAGGAGTTCGGCCTTGTGGAGGTAGGTAGCTACGACCGCGCCAGAGATACCTTCACAATAGACCTCAAGCGTTCGTTCTGGCTACAGAGACTGGGCGGCGTGGAGGAGGTCACGGCGCGCGCCGAGCTTCTGCAGGCGCTGACCGACAAAGGCGTGCTCGATGCCGAGGCGGTGGCGGAGGCCGTCAGACAGTACTATAGACTCAAGCGGAAGATGCCGTGATACTCTACGGAACGCCCGAGGAGCTCCTGAAGGCAATAGAGGAAGAAGCGGCGAAGCTGCTTTCCCTCAGAGGGAAGGATCCTCATCTGGATAAATATATAAATAATAAGCTAAATATATTGAAGCAATGTCGAGATAAGATTAAGGGATCTGCTGTAAATTACTTACAAATAGTAGCTATATCTACATGCCACGTTATTGAGCTATGAACGACCTCTACCTAGCCTTGTTGATCGCGTTGTTCACCGCCCTGGGCGGCTACTTGATACGCGATCTCCAGGCCCTCGCCTTGCTCGTCGGGCTGTCCGCGGTGGCCGCGTTCCTCATGTCGTTTCTCTTCAACGCCCCCGGCGCGGTCCTAGGCCTCGCGGGGCTTGTGGTAGCCGGCGTGAAGATACTGCGCGCCCCCAAGGTGGCGGCCCGCGCCAGGCGGCTGGTGCGCACCTACAGGTCCAGGAGGAGGCTTGAGGAGCTGAGCGAGATGGCGCGTAGCCTCTCCCGGGTGCATATAGTCGACGTAGTGCCCGCCGGCTCGCGGCGGGCCGTCCACGCCAAGGTGATCCAGCTGATGGATATCGCCGATAGGGCGGCGCAACAGGGATATCGCGTCGACGAGCCGCAGTGGCTTAAGGACGTCAGACTGTACAGGAGGCTCCTCGGCTCCGAGTTCTCGTCCGACGAAACGACGATAGTCAGCGACGTCGAGGTATTCACCCTCGAGGAGCTGTCGCCGTAGCCGCAACAGACGGCGCCATCTGGTCTCCTCCCAGAGCCCCCATCGGGACGGGCTCCTCCGCTCGGGCTTAGAGCGCGCCCGGCGCAGGGACGGGCCGTGCCTGGGAATCCTTGACGGACGCACGATGCAGGCAGAGGCAAGGATGCCATGATCCCGCTGGGCCCGTCTCGGCGACCTACAGACTAGGCGTTGGTGCCGGGGCTGAAGTGGGACTAGTAGGCTAGCACCGCGTCTATCCCGATGGCGTTTAGGGCCTTCGCCGTCTCCGCGTTGTCGTCGAAGTGGGCCCAGATCCTCACCCCGCTCCTTATGAGCCTCGCGATGGCGTCGGCCTTATATAGATGGTCCTGTCTGTGGTCGCCTTGGGGTCTCATGTAGAGCTCGTCGAAGGGGACTCCGTAGGACCTCAGCTGGGCCTCGGTGCAGCGCCTCATGTATTCAGGCCTTCCGGTGACCACCACTACCCTGTGTCCTCTCCCGTGTAGACGCGCGGCCAGATCTATATAGCGGCTCTTGGGCAGGTCCAAGGCCAGCTTCCCGCAGTCTAGGAAGCAGCTCCAGTCCACCGAGCCGCCGTTTAGGCATATGGATAGGCGCCGGGAGGCGTCGACCAGCACCCCATCCACGTCGAAGGACACGGCGCCGATGGCCATGCCTTGGCCTAAGGTATTTATTATTTATCGTTTGGGGCCACGTGGCCTTCCGTCTATTGAGGCGAGATCTGCAGGAGGCTATAGAGGCTCTGGGCTATAGGGAGCCCACCCCAGTGCAGGAGGCGGCCATCCCGGCCGTGCTGTCGGGAGCCCACGTGCTGATAGTGGCCCCGACGGGCACAGGCAAGACCGAGGCGGCCGTGCTGCCGGTCTTATCCAAAATGCTCGACGAGGGGCTCAAGAGCTGCATCCAGGCCCTGTACATAACCCCCCTCAGGGCCCTCAACAGAGATCTGTTGAGGAGGTTGACGGCCGTCGCCGACATGGTCGGGGCGAGGGTGGAGGTGAGGCACAGCGATACCGCCGAGGCGGCTAGGCGCAGGATCTACAGATCGCCCCCCCATATGCTTATAACGACCCCCGAGTCCCTACAGATAGTCCTCCTCAACAGATCCTTGAGGGGTTCGTTGAGGTGCGTGCGGCACGTGGTGGTGGACGAGGTGCACGAGCTCGTCGGCAGCAAGCGGGGGGTCCAGCTGGCCCTCGGCCTGGAGAGGCTTGTGGAGCTAGCGGGGGAGTTCCAGAGGATCGGCCTATCGGCGACTGTCGGCGACGTCGGGCTCGTCGCGGGCTTCCTGGGCGGCTCCGGGCGCGACGTCAAGATCGTCGACGTGTCGGCCGCGAAACGCTACGAGGTGGAGGTCGTCGCCCCTACTCCCTCCGAGGAGGACTACGCCTCGGCGGAGAAGTACGACGTGACTCCGGAGACCCTCGCCCGCTTGAAGTACGTGGCGGATCTGGCGAGAGGCGGGCGAGGGAGCGTCCTGGTGTTCGCCAACACCAGGGACGGGGCCGAGTTCCTGGCGGCGAAGCTGAGGGCTCTGCTGGGCGGAGGCGTGGAGGTGCACCACTCCTCCCTGGCCAGAGATCACAGGCTTTCGGTCGAGGAGAGGCTTAAGTCGGGCGAGCTCAAGGTGGTGATCGCCACGTCGAGCCTGGAGCTGGGCATAGATATCGGCAGCATAGGGCTGGTGGTCCAGTACGGCTCGCCCAGGCAGGTGGTCAGGCTGGTGCAGAGGGTGGGGAGGGGGGGACATAGGCTCGACGCCGTCTCTAGGGGCGTCGTCGTGGCGTCCGATCTCGAGGACTACCTGGAGGCGGAGGCGATAGCCGAGAGGGCCTTAAGGAGAGAGCTGGAGAGGGCCGTGGAGTACCACGAGGCCGCTCTAGACGTCCTGCTGCACCAAGTGGTGGGCATGGCGCTGGAGGCCAGGCTTGACGGAAGGCCCATCTCCTTCGACGACCTCTTGAGGATAGCGAGGAGGGCCCACCCGTACGCGGGCCTTACGGCTGACGACTTGAGGCTGGTCCTCGACTTCGCCCAGAGGCACGGCCTCCTCGACCAGCTCAGGCCCAGGAAGGGCTCCATAAAGTACTACTTCGAGAACGTATCGACCATACCTGACGAGAAGAGGTATAGAGCCGTCGACCAATCCGCCGGGAGGATTATCGGGGAGCTTGACAGAGAGTTCGTCTTCACAGTCGGGCCGGGGACGAAGATAATTCTCGCAGGCAGGGCGTGGACCATCTCCAAGATCGAGGGCGACGCCGTTTTTCTCTACCCGGAGCTAGATCTTGCGGGAGCTCTGCCGGGGTGGATAGGCGAGGAGATCCCGGTGCCCAGAGAGATAGCCGAGGACGTCTGTAGGCGCAGGGCCGCGGCGCTGAGGGAAGCCCTCAGGGGAGGCTACGCGGGGATTGCCGACGTCGAGGGGCTGGCCGAGGAGGACGTGCCCACGCCGGACGTCGTGAGGATACACCTATTCGGAAGGTTTGCGGTCGTCCATACGTGCCTCGGGTCCAAGGGCAACGAGGCCCTCGGGATGTACCTATCCCACCACCTATCCTATATGGGGCCCATAGGCTACAGGTCGGACCCCTACAGAGTCCTGTTGATCCACAGGGAGCCCATCATGCAGAAACCTCTCGTCGAGGCCTTCCATAGGGATGATATATATGTCCAGAGAACCTTGATGAATGCCGTAAAAGCTTCTCGGATGTTCAAATACAGATTTTTACAGGTAGCCCAAAGGGTCGGTCTTCTGTCAAGAGACGCCGAGGAGATCCCGCCGAAGCTTGTGGAGGCCTATATCGACGATCTGCCGGGCATAGAGGCGACCAACGAGATATTCGTGGAGCGGCTCGACCTGAGGGCCCTCCTGGACCTAATAGACGGCGTCAGGTCCGGCCGATACAAGATAGAGGTCAAGAGGTATGCCGGCCCCACGGCGGTCGATAAGCCGCTGCTGGAGGAGGCACTACGCGCGGACTTCACCTACAGGGGGCTGTCCCAGGAGGCCGTGAGGGACCTAGCCCGCAGGAGGATATTGAACAGAGAGGTCGCCCTGCTGTGTCTCAACTGCGGCTGGACCTTCAGGGGAAAGGCGTACCTCCTCCCCGAGAGGATAAATTGCCCTAGGTGCGGCGTCGGCGCCGTGGCCGTCGTCAAGGGCGGTCTGGAGAGAGCCCTGGAGATATGGAGCAAGTTCAAGGCTAGACGCAAGCTGGATAGAGAGGAGGCCAAGGAGCTCGACGAGCTGAGGCGAAGCGCATCGATAGTTTTGGAGCACGGCAAGGTGGGCGTGTTGGTGCAGCTCGCGCACGGAGTCGGCCCCAAGACCGCCGTCAAGATACTCAACAGGCTGGCGGCCGGCGACGATCTGTGGAACGCCATAATAGACGCCGAGAGGCAATACGCCGCCACAAGGGCATTCTGGGATTGAGCTCCGCCTAAGAGGCGCGTCCATCTTCAGCCTCTTTGCGGCTTGATGAGGTATGTAGCCGCGCCGGCGGACCTGGCGGTCGGTCGACGTACAGCCGACATGCGGCGAGCCAGGCGCCGCCCAGACCCATCTCTCCCGCAGGAGGGCTTCGCCCGCTACGCCGAACTGTACGACCATAGCGAAGCGGTTCAAGGAGACAAGCCGCCGGTAGGGCGGCTCTGAAGGACGAAGAGCCGATAACGATTAATACAGCTCCTCGAGCCGTCGCGTGATAACAATCTATAGAGATGAGCGCGGCGAAAACGCGGCGAGGGTTATCGACCTCGGCGACTTGAGGGTCGTCTCCATGGACGTATTCGTCGAGGGAGTTGAGGCCACGGGGGACTTCAAGGTCTTGGAGGTGGCCGGAAGATATCGGATCTACATAAAGGCCGGGGACGCGCCGGAGGGCAAGGCCGAGTTCGTCGTCTACGACAACGGGTCCCGCAGACAGTTGATAAGCATTAGATATATAGGGCGGCTGACGCAGGACGATGCCATAAAATATTTAAAAGATCTTATTAATAATATTAAAAATACAAATAAATTATAAATATATATAGCTTTGGACAATACATGTCTAGCGACCTATGCCGCCCTTTCGCCGTCGGGCTGGAGGGGGGCCGACTGTGGCGCTCCAGGCCTAATATCTGAGCTCAGAATTTTGATAATACTTAAAAATCCGCGGCTTCTAGGCCCTATGGACGGCAAGGCGCTCGCCCTAGGTCTGGTCTTGGGCTTGCTCGTGGGCTTCGGCGTCGCCTATATGCTACAGAGCGGCTACCGGCCCCCGCAGACGGCTACACAGACCCTTGCGGCCGCAGGCCGACAACAGGCCTTTGCCGTGGGGGCCGCCGGCACGCTGAAATTCGCCTTCAACAAATTGCTTAACGTATACTCGCAATTATATCCCTCGGTGCCTCTGGGGAAGCCGCTGTATGAAGGTAGCGGCAAGCTGGCTCAAGACGAGACGGCCACCAAGCAGTTCAGCCTCGTCGCCGCTGCCGACACGACGACTATACCCAACGTCTTGTTCAAGAACAATTTAACCGACTACGAGATAGCCTTCGGGCTCACGCAGATGGCCATCATAGTCAATTTGAACACGACGGCGGGCAGGGAGGTCTACGGCCTTTGGCAACAAGCCCAGCGGCTGCAGCCCCTCTCGTCACAATGGAACGCCACGTGGCGGCAGATACTGGGGATAATAGCGCTGAACAGCTCCACCACAGTCGGCGTGTCCGATCCCTTCACGGACCCGTCGGGCTATCAGGCCATGTGCATGTTGAAGCTGGCGGGCCTCACCTTCTTCGGCAACTCGAGCACGCTCTTCAACGCCATATACGGCAACCCCTCTAAGTACGTCATGAGGACTACGGAGGTCGACCTCCTGTCCTTAATGGCGGCCGGCCAGATACAGTTCGTCCTCTCGGCCTATCTGTCCAACGCCATACCGCAGGTGGAGGAGTACAAGGGGCTCGCGTACATAACGCTGCCGCCGCAGATAAACCTGGGCTCTCTGGACTACGTGCCCTATTACCATATGGTGAGCGTATCCTGGACCGAGGCCGGCGCCACGAAGACCTTCCAGTGCAACCCCGTCATATATACCCTCACGGTGCCCAGGACGGCGCCGAATCCGCAGGCCGCCGTAGACTTCGCCCTACTTATCTTCAGCCCGCAGGGCCGGCAGATCCTCAAGAGCTTCGGCATAGAGCCCATAGTCCCCGGCGTGGCCTACGGCAACTACTCCGACGTGCCCGCCCAGCTGAAGCCCTACGTAGTTCCCCTATCGCAGGTGCCCCAGTACTCCCCTGCGTTTCCCTAAATGGATCTATTCAAGGCGTCGGTCTTTTCTCTTCTCGGCGTCCTCCTGCTCTTCTTTTTGTACCCACTCCTGCTCTTGATATATCTAGGGTGGGGGAGCCTCGCCGCGGCCCTCTCGACAGGGTCCTTCCTGCAGTCCCTGGGCCTGACCGTCCTCATATCCACAGCGGCGTCCCTGACCGCGGTGATCCTCGGGATACCCGCCGCCTACGTCCTGGCGCGCTACGAGTTCAAGCTCAAGGAGCTGGTCGACACGGCGATGGACATACCTATAGTCGTGCCGCACACCGTCGTGGGCCTCATGGTGGTTCTGGCCTTCGTCGCGTACGGCCTCGGCCCCTCCCTCAACGCGCTCGGGATCAAGATCGTGGACGCGCTGCCAGGCGCGGTGATCGCCGTCTCCTACCTATCGGCGACATATGCGGTTAGGACCGTCGAAAGCGCCATAAGGCTGCTCGACCCGGAGCTCGAAAACGCCGCAAGGACCCTCGGGGCCGGGCCCTTCAGGGCGTTCCTCTCGGTGGTGTTGCCCAATATAAAGAGCGCCGTGATCAACGGAGCGGTCCTATCCTGGGCCAGATCGGTCTCGGAGGCCGGCGCCCTGCTGGTCGTGGCGTACTACATCGTGGTGGGCAATACGTCCATATATCCAGCTTCTATATACATATATCAAGCGTATATAGGCCTGGGCCTCGACGAGGCGGTCAAATTCTCGGCGGCCCTCGTCCTTTTCGTGCTCGGGGTGTTCCTCGCCTACCGTCTCGCCGTTAGGTATGTTGGAGCTGAGAGGAGTTAAGGCCAAACTCGGCGGCTTTCAACTGGGCCCTATCGACTTGATGGTGGAGGACAGCTACCTGGTGGTGATGGGGCCCAACGGGGCCGGCAAGACCACCTTGCTGAAGGCTATAGCGGGGCTTCTGAGGGCCGAGGGGTCGGTCGTGCTCGACGGCCTCGACGTGTCGAGACTGCCGCCGGAGAGGAGGAACGTGGCCTACGTGCCCCAGACCTACGCCCTGTTTGACCACATGACCGTCTACGCCAATATAGAGTTCGGCTTGAGGATGCGCGGCGTCCCGCGCGAGGAGAGGAGGAAGGCGGTCGTCGAAATAGCGGAAAGGCTCGCCATAAAGGAATTGCTGCAGAGAACGCCTAGACAGCTGTCGGGCGGACAGAGGCAGAGGGTTGCGCTGGCCAGGGCGTTGGTGGTGAGGCCTAGGCTACTTCTGCTCGACGAGCCCATGGCCGGGCTCGACCCAGACATCAAGGAGGCGGCCCTCCCGCTCCTGAGGGGCTTGTCTCAGGAATTCGGCATACCTGTCGTCCACGTGACGCACGATAGAGACGAGGCCTATTCGCTCGGCGACCTGGTGGCGGTCATGCACGGGGGGAAGATCGTGGAGGTGGGAGACGCCGAGGAGGTCTTCGCCAGGCCTAGACACGCCGTGACGGCTAGACTCGTCGGGTTCCAGATAATCAAGCTCGAGGGGAGGTGCTTCGGTATTAGGGCGGAGGACGTGGTTGTGGGGTCGGGCGGCATGAGGGGGCGCGTGGTGCAGACCATGAGGTCGGCCGGAGGGGTCAAGGCCCTCCTCGATATAGACGGACAACGGATATGGGCGTATATAGGCTCGGCGAGGCCCGGCGACGACGTGGAGATCGAGCTGTCCAGGCCGGTGCCCCTCGACTGCTAGAGCAAAAAGACGGCCATCAGCACCATCAGCGCCGCTTGTGCCAGCACTATGATCGCCACGGCGACCAGCTCCTTCGCCCTGATGCATCTCAAGACCTTTCCCCTGCATCCGGGGGTTCTACTGACCAAGAAGAGATATGTCGCAATTACGGCGAGCGCGTATGCCGCCGTCGCGTAGATCAACGCCTCCAGGACCGACATAATACGGCGCCTCGGCCGCTCAAGTTTATATATTTACGACCCCGCACCCGCATGATTATTATCCACGGCCATTTTTATCAGCCCCCCAGAGAGGACCCTTGGCTCGAGACCATACTGCCGGAGCCTTCGGCCGCGCCGTATAGGCATTGGAACGAGCGCATCGCCTATGAGTGCTACGAGCCCAACGCGCTTCTCGGCAACTACACCTGGATCAGCTTCGACTTCGGGCCGACCCTGCTCGACTGGCTGAGGCGGAGGAGGCCGCACGTTTACGGCGCCGTAATAGAGGCCGACAAAATAGGGCGGGAGAGGTGGGGCCACGGAAACGCGATAGCCCATCCCTACTACCACGCGATATTGCCGTTGCTCGACCGGAAGGATAAGGAGGTGCTGGTGGAGTGGGGGATCAAACACTTCGAGAGGCACTTCGAGAGATATCCCGAAGGCATGTGGCTCCCCGAGATGGCCGTCGACGTGGAGACTCTGGAGGTGTTGGCCCAGTACGACATCAAGTTCACGATCCTTACGCAGAGACAGATAAAAGGCGGAGGGCCGGGAGGCCCCTACGAGGTCTTGCTACCCTCCGGCAGGAAGATCTTGGTCTTCGTCAGAGACGAGGCGCTCTCCGACAAGATAGCATTCGGCGGACCCGACGAGCTGCCGAAGGCCATGGAGGCCGCGCCTCGCGACGGCGTGACGTTGGTGGCCCTCGACGGCGAGACCTTCGGCCACCACAAGAAGGGCGAGGAGAGGGTGTTGGCGACCGCGACGGCCAAATACGGGGCCTACATGGCGAATCTGGGGCACGCCGCAGATAGGATCAAGCCGCTGGGCGTCGTCGAGATCGTGCCGGGCACCTCCTGGAGCTGCCCGCACGGCTTGGGCAGATGGACCAGAGACTGCGGATGCGGCGGCCCGGCTCCGTGGAGACAGCCCCTGAGGGAGGCCATCAACTGGCTGAACGACGCCGTAGACGAGGCGTTCGAGCGGTGGAGCAACAGCCGGGGCGTGGACGGCTGGATGCTCCTGAAGAAATACGTGGAGGTCCTCCTGGGGAAAAGGGCGGAGGACTTCGCGAGGGAGGCGGCCCCCTCGATACCTCCCCGCGAGCTGTTGGGCATGCTGGAGATGGAGCGGGCCAAACTGGCCGCGAACACCAGCGACGCTTGGTTTTTCGCCAGGCTGGGCCTCGAGGCCGGCATATCGGTCAAGTGGGCCGTGCGCGCGCTGGAGCTGCTCGGCGATAGAGACGCCTTGGATAAATTCACTGAGATGCTCAAGGACGTTAAGGGCGAGCCCGCGGGGAATGCGGCCGCTCTGATCCCCACGCTCCGCGGGCCGGTGGTCGTCGCGTCGATAGCGCTCGCCTCCACGGTGTCGGGCTACTCGGTGGAGGAGCTGGGGCCATACCAGATCAGCCTAAACGGGACTAAGGTCAGAGTTGTCGACAGGAGGACCCTCGAGATTTGGGAGCTGGACTACTCGGAGTTCGGGGTGCCAGTACTTAGAGCGGTCAACCAGGAGGCTACAAGATAAATATAACCGCGTAGCGCGCGTCTGTTTGGTATAAGTTGCGCATGACGACTTATAACCATCCCCAATTCTTCGGGTTCCGTGAGGACCTTCTCGGAGAGGCTGGCCTACTTAAAAGAGAGCCCGACGAGGAAGATCGACGCGTTGAGGGAAAGGCTGAAGAGAGAGGGGAGGGATGTGATAATACTGTCCACCGGACAGCCGAGCATACCGCCCCCCATCGAGGTGAGGCGGAGGATGGCCGAGCTTCTGCAGGAGGAGAGCATGGATCTCTACGGCTACACGCCGAGCCAAGGCATCTACGAGCTTAGGGAGGCCATCTCCGAGGACTTGAAGAGGCTGGGCGGCCTCGACGTGCCGCCGGACCAGATAACCATAACGGCGGGAGGCCAAGCAGCCATGTTCTCGACTCTGGCCACTATAATAGAGCCGGGCGACGAGGTGGTATTGATGGACCCAACCTACTTCGGCTACAAGCCCCTCCTGGAATACTTCGGGGCCAAGATAGTGAGGCATAGGACGTACCTAGAGGGCGACTACCAGCCGGACGTCGAGAGGCTGAAGGAGCAGATCACGCCGAAGACCAAGGCCGTGATCTTGGTCTCGCCGGACAACCCCACCGGCAGATTGCTGAGGCCCGAGGCGGCTAAGGCCTTGGCCGACCTGGCGATGGATCACGACATATGGATAGTTACGGACGAGGCGTACAAGACCATGATATACGAGGGCGATCACGTCTACCTATACAAGCTAGCGCCGGAACACGTGATATCCATAAACACCTTCTCCAAGGACCCCGCAATACCCGGCTGGAGGCTCGGCTACGTCTACGGGCCCAAGGACGTGGTATCCAAGGTGAAGCTTGCCAACGAGGAGATGGTCTATTGTCCCCCCTCGTTCGCCCAGAAGATGGTCGCCATATACCTCAGATCCGACGTCAGGCTTAAATATGTCAAGGAATTTGTGGCCGTCTATAGGGCCAAGAGGGATGCGGCAGTCGATGCCCTCCGTCGTTATGTTCCAGAGGGCAAGTTCAAGATCCCGCAGGGCTCCATGTTCATCTTCCTCGACTTGTCCAAGTACATAGCCGACGGCGAGGCGTTCGCCCAAGAGATGTTGGAGAAGTACTCCGTGGCTTTAGTGCCCGGGAGCTATTTCAGCGACGTCTACAAGGCTGCCGTGAGAATCTCGTTTGTGGCCGAAAAGCCCGAGAGGCTTGTGGAGGGGATCAGGCGCATCGGCGAGGCGGTCGCCGCCGGCCGGCGCTAAGGCTGTTTACAGACCCCCTTGGTGAGACAGAGGAAGCGCTGCTCGTTCGCCCTTATCAGCTCTGCCCTCATCTTCAAGAGCCTTTTGAGCGCCTCCGATTTGACGAGGCGCCAGTCGCCTCCTTTCGGGACGGCTAGCCTTATCAGAACTATCACGTAGTCCTTGTCGCTCTGCTCGTTGAGGTAGATGCCCCTCACGTTTAGGTCCGACAACAGCTCCCTGATGTCGCCCTCTAGCCTGTCTAGGTCTACCACCGACAGCGGAAGCTCGACCCTCACGTTGACTACGCGTTGTTGCGACCACTGAGACGCCGACTCGTCGACTACCGCTCCCCCCAGCATTATGGAGTTGGGTATCTTCAACTCGTCGCCTCGATCCGTCACCACCACGGTGTAGAACAGATTGACCTCGACCACCTTCCCCATGAAGGCCGGGTATATATAATCCGACGAGAAGTACTTATAGGGAGGGTTGAAGGCCCACTGGTAGGGCACTTGCCAATTGAGTATCCTCACCGTGTCGCCCACTCTGACGAAGTTCGTCGCTATTATGAGCAGGCCAGCGAATAGATTGCCCAGGGTAGGCTGAAGCGCAAGGCCGAGGACTATGCCGGTGACCGTGCCGCCGAGCAACGCTATCTGGCTCGTCGCCCCCATCTTGAAGAACCCGGCAGTTATGGCGGCGATATAGCCCAGCACCTTGAAGGTGTTGCCCACGGAGTAGGCCCTGTCGCCTATCCTCGGCCTCAGCGCCGCTATTATGAAGTCGCCCAATGCCTTGACGCCGGCCACCCCAGCGCCGATGATGACGGCCGCCTTAGCCACGTCGAAGATGTAGGGCGGCAGGCCCTTAAGCTCCGCGGCGAGCAGGTCTATCAGCACGTAGACCGCCGCCCCAGCCACCCCGATGAAGATGAGCTCAGATATTGTCCTCAGAAGAGCCAGAGTAATCCGCCTCATTCCTCTCCGCCCTCCTCCAAGCTCTTGGGCTCCGCCGGCACCAACCGATACAGCTCCCTCCTACGCGCCTCCAGCAGCTCGTCCTCCCTGCCCAACAAGCCCGCGTAGGTCTCGACCCTGACGCCCGACCGGGACGCGGCCTCGAAGACCGGCGCCAGCCTCGTCTTCCAGTCGAGGTCCCTCAGGGCGTGGTGGGCCACGACGAGAGTCCTCAAGCCGGACGCCGACGCCAGTTTCTCGAGGTTGCTAATGCCGGTTGCCCACTCGATGTTGTTCAAATAGGTGGGCGGCCCGCCGACAACTGCGATCGTCGGCGCCGCGTTGAGGGCGAAGCCGAGCGCCGCGTCGTTCGCGGGACCTTGCACGTCGGGCATGTACAGGAGGCGCTCCTCTCCGTCCTCCACCACGAACGCCACCACGAAGCCCGTCTTCGCGCCCTCCGGCCCGTGGGGCAACGGCGGGGAGGCCGTCAAGGTCGTGCGGCCGAACCTGTAGCTCTTGCCGTCGACGTATTCTATCTCGGCTATCTTCCCCACGGCCTTCTTGAAGCCGTAGTGGCGCCTGCGTTGGCTCCAGTTTATGCCCTGCGGCGACTTCGCCAGGACCAGCTTTCCCTTATACACCTCGACGTAGGTATGGTCGTCCGTGGCCATGTAGACGCTCCTATACCACGGAGTGAAGTGGTCCCTATGGTAGTGGGAGACCGTCACGACGTCGGCGGCCGCCGCGTACTCCAGCAACTTAGCCCGCAGCTCCTGCACCCTCCTCAGCTCGAGGGGATGCGGGGGGAGCCCGAAGCGCCGGGGGGATAGGGAGACGCCGGCGTCGAACAGTATGGCCGTATCGCGGGTCCTCACGAAAAGCGCCATGGACCTCACCCCAAGGCTCTCCTCGGCTATCGGCACTATCTCCACGCCCGGGATTTGGCACGTAATATTAAGGTTGCCCCGTTAAAGCCCGCCAGGCGTGCCGCAGGTCTGGTCTAACGTCAGCGGAGCTCCTCGGCGAGGGCCACCATGAGCTCCACCGCGTATTTCAGATCGTCCTTGTGGACCATTTCGACCGGCGAGTGCGAGTACTTGGTGAGTATGCCTATGGCGACAGCCGGCACTCCCGAGACGAAGAAGGCCGCGGCGTCCGTGCCTCCGCCTCCCGCGCCTATCTGGACGGGAATCCCCCTCCTCCTGGCCACCTCCAGCACCTTCTTGGCGAGCTTGTTGTTGTAGGCGCCGTAGTTGTCGAAGATCCTGATTATGGGCCCCTGTCCCGGCTTGACGTTTCCGGTGAAGTTGGGGTGGCAACAGGCGGTCGTGTCCACTATTACGGCGTTCTTGACGTTGGACCTACTGGCTAGAGCCCTCGCGCCCATGAGGCCCACCTCCTCCTGGACGGTCCACAGGAACGTGGCGTCGGCCCCCCTCCTGTAGGCCTCCAGAAGCGCCCAACACCCGGCTCTGTCGTCTATGGCGGTTGCGGAGACGAACCTGCCCATCTCGGCATAACGCCTAGAAAAGGCCGCAGGCGTCATGGGCGCGGCCCCCAGCGACTCCGCCTCCTGCCTGCTTGTCGCGCCTATATCTATATATAGATCCTGCCAGGAGGTCTGTTGCTGCTGTTGCTGGAAGTGGGGAGGGGCCACGCCTATCACGCCCTCTATCCTGAAACCGTCGCCGTAGAGGGTCACCGCGGCCCCCGGCAGAATTCTGTCGTCTACGCCGCCCACCTTCCTGAACTTGAGCCTCCCGTCCTCCTCTATGGAGGTCACCAACAGCCCCACCTCGTCCATATGGGCCACGAAGGCCACGCTCGACCTCCCGCCCACGATAACGTTGCCGAAGTCGTCCACAGACGCCGAACCTACGGCGTCCAAGACCCTGCGCCTCACGTCGTCCTCGAAGCCCGAAACTCCGTAGGCTCCCGTGAGCGACGCCAGATCCATGTAGAGGGTTCCGCCAATTATTAAAAGAAATCGTCGGTTAGCCCCACGGCCCCCGAGACGTATTTTCTCTCCTGCCTCTATTTATCATACGCCTTAAGTCTCGTGATGCGGATCTTGGAGCCGGAGCCGCGCGAGGCGGCGGCGTTCATAAACACCAACCGCAGGAGGGGGCTCATCGCCGTCTTCTGCATATGCGGAGGCACGTACAGGGGAAGGGCCGCGGCTGAGCTCCCGGTTGCCCCCTATCTGGTAGTGATCAAGCCCGACGGGACTCTCCTGGTCCACGGCTCAGAGAAGGCCACACCGCTGGTGTGGAACCCGCCTGGCTCCTCCAACATGGCCGTGCTGGAGGGCGGGACGTTGTTGCTGAAGTCCCTGAGGCCTAGGCCCAGCGAGTCCGTTGTCCTCAAGATGGAGAGGGTCCTGGAGATCGCCCTCTTCGATGCGGGGAGCTCCTCCGTAAGGCTTCGCGGCACCGAGAGGGATCTCGTCGATTTCCTGGTTAAGAACATGGAGGTCGTGGAGCCGGGCCTCGACGTGGTGGGCGTAGAGGTCCCCACGGAGGCCGGCCATATAGACATCTTGGCCGTCGACGGAGCCGGCGAATATGTAGTCGTCGAGGTCAAGAGGGACGTGGCCGATCATGAGGCTGTGTTCCAGCTGCGCAGATATGTAGAGGCGGTGGCCAAGGCCCGCGGGCGGGCGCGGGGAATCCTCGTGGCGTCCGATATAACCTCGTCGGCCTTTCACTATCTTAGAGAGTACAACCTAAAATTCGTAAAGGTGAAGCCCGGAGAGTTGGTGGAGAAACTTTTAAATAAGAGTAACTGCGAAAGCTCGTCTACCGATGTGCGGAGATAATTTACTTGTAATACTAATGTATAAAAAATAGTTTTCCTTATATATTAGGCTAGTTTTACCTATTTATTGATAAAATCATTATATTAATGACAACGTTCATGTTTATATATTTCAGCTACATTTTTCGGATCTCGGCAGAGGCGCTAAAGCTTTAGCTAAAAAGCTCTCTTTTAAATTAATATCGCAATATGTACAATGTACCTGGTGCTGGTCAATTGGAAGGAGGGCCGCGTCTTGGTGACCGGCGAGCCCTCCCATGTCGAGAAGCCAGAGGACTGGGACGTGGAGTACGTGGCGGAGAGCTGGGATGAGGCCTACCAAGCGGCTTTGCTGATAGCAGACGAGGAGGACTTCGTCCTGGAGTGGTATCTAGAGGACGAGGTGGGGCGGAGGCCCGTCAAAAAACGCCTAGTGGGCCTTAAGAACGTCCAATAGTATTTCCACTCCCCTCATCGCCATACCCTCGGGTATCACCAACGGCGGCGCGATCCTCACGGTCGAGAGGCCCGCGCCTATCACGGCTAGGCCGCGTTTAAAGCTTCTGGTCAGCACCTCGTCTAGGTGTTTAGCCGGCTTCTTACCTTCGTCGAGCAGCTCGACCCCTATCATCAAGCCGAGACCCCTCACGTCGTGTCTGCCCTTGAGCTCCTCGGCCAGCGCCTTCTTTATCCCGTCGCCCAGCTTCGCCGCGTGTTCCAGAAGCCCCTCCTCCTCTATAACCTCGATGGTGGCGAGGGATGCGGCGGCGGCCACGGGATTTCCGCCGAAGGTGTTGGCGTGGGCCCCCTTGGGGAGGGACATCACGTCCGCCCTGCCGATTATGGCCCCCATGGGCAGGCCGGAGGCTATGGCCTTGGCCGTCGCGATCACGTCTGGCTCCACGCCGAAGTGCTCGACGGCGAACCAGCGGCCGGTCCTCCCGAAGCCGGTCTGGACCTCGTCGACGGCCAGAAGTATCCCGTTCTCCTTGGTCATCTTGCGGAGGCCCTGCATGAAGCCCCGCGGGGGCACCACGTAGCCGCCCTCGCCCTGTATGGGCTCTATCAACACAGCGGCGACCTCGTCGGGGCTGACGAGCCTCTTGAAGACCCACTCGTCGATGAACTCCAGCGCGTACTGCCCGCACTCCTCGGGGTCCCTGGCCTTGAAGGGACAATGGACGGGATGGGGATACGGGACGTGTATCACGTTGGGCATAACCGGCGAGAAGTACTTTCTGTGCACAGGCTTGGACGCCGTGAGGGACATGGAGGCGTAGGTCCTGCCGTGGAAGGCCCCGTAGAACGCCATTATGTAGGGCCTCTGGCCCTTGAAATAGCCCCTAGCTATTTTGACCAGGCCCTCTATGGACTCGGTCCCGCTGTTGGTGAAGAAGACCTTCTTCTGGCCGGAGATGGGGGCTATCGAGACGAGCTTCTCGGCCAGCTTGACGGCGACCTCGTAGTAGAAGTCGGTGAGCGAGTAGTGGAGGAAGAGCTCGGACTGCCGCCTGATGGCCTCAACCACCTTGGGGTGCGCATGCCCCGTCGCCGTGACGGCTATGCCGGCGTTATAGTCTATGTAGAGATTGCCGTCGACGTCCTCAACCACGGGGCCGTATCCCCTGGCAATGACGAGAGGGTACCAGCGGACGAAGGACTGCATAAGCACCGCCTCGTCCCTTCGTATTATCTCGAGGGCCTTAGGGCCGGGCGGCTCGACTCTCATCGAGGGCACCTTGTCCGGGTCCACCTGGGTCCAGTGCCATTTCGGCGGCATGATCAGTATGTTCTATCTTCTATTAAAGTTATATAGCCCTATTTAGTCAGCTGGCTCCTAAATCGTCACCGGGCGGACCCTCCGCAACCCAGCCCCAATCACCGCATATAAGCCTATCTGAAGTTTTTAAGCTCACATCGGGGAGCCGAATATGGCCGTGTTGGAGGTCAAGGATCTGCACGTCGCGGTTGAGGGCAAAAAGATCCTTAAGGGCGTCTCTCTCGCCATAAGATCGGGCGAGATAGCGGCCTTGATGGGGCCCAACGGCTCCGGCAAATCCACGTTGTTCCAGACCATAGCGGGCAACCCTCGCTACGAGGTCGTGGAGGGGGACATCCTTCTCGACGGCGTGTCGATAAGGGGCATGGCCCCCGAGGAGCGGTTCGCCAGAGGTCTCTTCGTCGGGTTTCAATCGCCTATAGCGGTTCCCGAGGTGCGCTTTGCCTTCTTGATACAGGCGATGCTTAACAAAAAGGCCGGCAAGAAGCTCGGCGACGCCAACCCTAGGATCGGCGAGGCCTACAAGCTCGCCGACGAGCTGGGGCTTAGGCGCGACGTGCTCAACAGAGGAACGGGGGCCGGCTTCAGCGGGGGCGAGTTCAAGCGCGCGGAGGTCCTCCTCGCCTTGATGGTAAGGCCCTCAGTGGCTATTCTCGACGAGCCGGACTCGGGCCTTGACGTGGACGGCATGGCGGCCATCAGCAAGGCCCTCGCTCGGCTCGTGGAGGGGGGAACCGGAGTCCTCATATCGACCCACTACGCGCGGATACTGCGGTTCCTAGAGCCGGACAGGGTGTACGTAATGTTCGACGGGAGGCTCGTCCTCGAGGGAGGACCCGAAATAGCCCGCAAGGTGGAGGAGAGCGGCTACGAGAGGATATTCAAGGAATCCGGCGTCATCTAGCGCCGACGTTTTCCACGAGGTAGGGGCCGTCCCTGGGAGACGGGCGGCCTGCATGGGCCGCCTTGGATCTGGCCTACTCCACGCCCCATCTCCCCGCGGTCTTGTACCCCTCCACGGCCGACTCGGCGACGCGGACGGACAGAACGTACAGCACGGCCACCACCGCAGTCCCTGCGGCCAGCGCCAGGGGAGGGTCGACCAGCCACGAGCCCGTGGCGGAATACACGACGGGCGCGATGACGTAGTGGAACGGCGAGAGGAGAAAGGCCTTGGCGGCCTCCGGCGGCATGGCCGTTGGCGGGATCATCCCGCCGGATAGCGGGATTGCCCACTGCACCGCGTTGGCCGCGAGGCTGGGGTTCCTCAGCCTTATGAAGACCAGCGTGAACAACGACGTTATCAGGGCCGCCGCGGTTAGGAAAATGGCCAGCCCGGCGACGAAATAGGCGGGCTGGGCCAGGGGCGGAAGCTCGCCCTGTATCAGATAGTAGATCCCCAGCAGAATAAACACGCCCGGCGTAGCCGCCAGAGAGGACGCCAGGGAGGCGGCGAGTAGGTACGAGTGCAGCCTCGTAGGCGAGGCCGCGACGTAGTCCATCACTCCGTTCCTCGCCAGGTCGCCGAACGCGGCGGCTCCCCACGTCTGCTCGGAGAACACCAGAAAGACTACGGCGCCCCAGAATAGAAACCGGACGGTGTACGCCACGTTGCCGCCGTACCACGCCACGGCGAGCAACACCACGACGAGCCACATGGCCGTGGACGCGATGCCCGCCAGGAAGAACGGCAGAGGTCTGAGGCGGAGCCGCACAGCTAGCCAGAGCTCGCGGGGTATGTCACCAGACATGGTAGAGCCCCGACCTCCTCAGGCTCCTCATGAGCACGCCCCATACCGCTACCCCCAAGGCGAAATACGCAAGGTAGCCGGCCAGCGGGCCGAGCTCCCGAAGCGGCGCCTGCAGGCCCAGCCCCACGGATCTGGCGAACTCGGCCCATGTGGCGAAGGGGAGCAGGCGGGAAAGCGCCTGCAGTATGGCCGGGAGGATTCCCACGGGGTAGAGCACTCCGCCGAAAAACACGACGGCTACGTTCAGGATCATTGAGAGAGGCGATGGGTTCCGCAGAGACGGCAGGAAGTAGGCGAGGGCTAGGGCGAGCCCCACGATGGGCAGAGAGGTGGCCGAGGCTATCGCCGTCGCTAGCAGCGTCGCCAGGGCGAAGAGGGCTCCCCTCAAGGCGGCTATTATGGCGGCCGCGATCGCGGCGGCGCCCAGCCCCACGACGGCTAGGTCGAGCAGGTAAAACGCCAGGAGGACGGCCAGAGGCCTGGATGGCGATGCCGCTAGGTACTCCAGCTGACCGCCCGACATGAGCGCGCCGATGTGCCACAGGACGTTCGACGACGCGGTCTGCGCCACGGCGAGCAACACCATGCCCACCAGCTGGTAGAGGAACTTGTCGAGGTCGGACCTGCCGCCGGCCGCCGCCCAGCCCGCGAGGTAGAAGAGGGCCGCGAAGAAGGGCACGAGCACCGACACCGAGAGGAGCGCGCCGTACTGCCGCAGGTTGAGCCTCAAGGCTAGGTAGAGGCCGGCCCTCATGAGCCTCCCAGGGTCTTGACCACGGCCTCCTCCAGCGGCGGCTCTCTGACGTAGGCCTCCAGCACCTCGCAGCCGGCCTCCACGGCCTCCCTCACGAGCGCGGCCAGCGCCTTCCCGTCGCCGTTTTTCGACAGGGTCCTCTCCTCGCCGCCGCACACGGCCCTGACGACGGCGACGGGCTCGAACCCCAGTTTCTGCTTGAGCGCGTCCGGAGGGCCCCTCGCGACTATGCGGCCGCCCACGATGAGGGCGACCTCGTCTGAGAGCTCCTCCACCTCGTAGAGGTTGTGGGAGGTGAAGAGTATTGTCATGCCTTCTCTCTTCAACCCCCGTATCAGCTCCCTCACCTTCCTCGCGCCCACGGGATCTATGCCCACGGTGGGCTCGTCCAGCAGCAGGAACTCGGGGTTGTTTATAAGCGCCTTGGCCAGGCCGAGCCTCGCCTTCATGCCCATGGAGTACTCCTCGAAGGGCCTGTGGCGGGCCTCCCAGAGGTCCACCAACTTCAGCAACTCCTCGGCCCGCCTGTGCGCCTCCCGTCTGCCCAGCCCGTAGAGCATGCCGTAGTATATCAAGTTCTCGAGGCCCGAGAGCCTCCCGAAGAAGCCCTTGTCGGGATACAGCATCAGGCCCACCAGGCGCCTCACCCTGTCCGCGTCTCCAACCACGTCGAGCCCTCCCACGTAGGCCTCGCCCTCGTCTGGCAGGAGAAGCGTTGCGAAGATCCTCACGAGCGTCGTCTTGCCGGCTCCGTTGGGGCCCACTAGGGACAGCAGCCTCCCCCTGTCTATGGATATATTGACGCCGTTCAGCGCGTCGACGACCTTGGCTCTGGACTTGAAGAGGCCGACCCTCTCCCTAGTCACGAACCTCTTGCGCAGATCTCTGCCGACGACGAAACTCACGGCGTAGTGATCGCTGAAAGATATAAGGCTTTTCGTAAAGTCGGCTTCACATAGGCGGCTACATGGGCTGATGCTCTGTCGATGCGGCTCGACACGCCGACTTCCGGCGGAAGGCCGGAGGCGCGCTGAGCCCGCCGGCGCCAGGCCGCCAGAAGGCTTTGTCCATATAGCCGTCCGCGGAGCCACGGCCTAGGCAAGATCCGCCCAAGGCCCGCCTCATAGGGCCGTCGCAAAGGTGGCTCGAACAACGTATATCGGCCGGTTCGGCTGGCATCCTTGCGGCGAGGGCTGAGACGGGCTGGCGGTATTACGAATTGGCGGAGGATGCGCTGAGGTCGGCCTACGCCGTCGGGCGTTGTTGAGACGCGCCTCGCTACGGCGGTCTTCTGGAGCCGGGCTCGCAACTGACGGATCCGGTCGCTGTTGCTATGTGTGGAATCGGGGCTTGGGGCTACCAGGCCGTGGGCCCGGCGCCTGAGCTCCAAACGCCGAGGGTCGGGCGGATTGGGACGACAACGATTTAACTGTCAATCGGCTTATGGCCATGGAAAACGAGCTGGCTGAGCTGCGCGGCGTCGTCGCAGAGGCGGAGCACGCCTCGGAGCTCCTCGGCGTCGCCAAGCCGGTGCCGTATGCGGTGGAGCTGAAGGGCAGGATCACCAGGGATATGGTCGAGGAGATCAGTAGGCTCAAGGGCGAGCCCGACTGGATGAGGCGGCTCAGGCTCAGAATGTTGGAGCTCTTCGAGAAGTTGCCGACGCCTAGATGGGTCAGAGGGGTCGGCGAGATAGACCTCGAGGCGTTGGTCCACTACGCCAAGCCGCAGACCGAGACGGCCAGGAGCTGGGACGAGCTTCCCAAGGAGATAAAGGAGTACTACGAGAAGCTGGGCCTGCCCGAGATGGAGGCCAAGGCCCTTCTGGGCCTCGCCACGCAGTTCGACAGCGAGATAGTCTACTTCAACTTCAAGAAGAAGCTACAGGAGAAGGGCGTGGTCATGCTGCCCATGGACGAGGCCGTCAAGAAATATCCTGATCTGGTCAAGCAGTACTTCATGAGGGTTTTCCCGGCCGAGCACAAATTCGCCGCGCTTCACGGCGCTCTCTGGTCCGGGGGCACGTTCATCTACGTGCCGCCGGGCGTCAGGATAGAGCAGCCCCTGGAGACCTTCTTCCTGATCGGGGGATCGATGGAGAGCCAGATGGAGCACAGCATCGTGGTTGCCGATAGGGGCGCCTACGTCCACTGGATAGAGGCCTGCTCCGCCCCCCGCCTCCTGAAGTACAGCTTCCACAACGGCATGGTCGAGGGCTACGCGCACGAGGGGGCCAGCCTCAAGATAACCACGGTGCAGAACTGGTCGCGCGACATAGTGAATTTCAACAACAAGAGGGCGGTCGCCGAGGCAGGGGCCCACGTGCAGTGGGTGGAGGGCAGCATAGGCAGCAAGACGACCTACACGTTCCCGTCGACTATACTCAGGGGCGAGGGGGCCTCCACCGAGATCTACGGCATAACCGCGGCTAACGGCGGCCTATGGAAGGAAAACGGAGCCAAGGTGTGGCATCTCGCGCCCGACACGAGGAGCAGAGTGGTCAACAAGAGCATATCGGCCAGGGGCGGCACCTCCGTGTATAGGGGCATGGTCTACGTGGCCAAGGGAGCCAAGAACGCCAGAAGCCACGTGCAGTGCGACGCCTTGGTCCTCGACGGAGATTCGGCCAACATCACGATACCGCACGACCAGGTGTTCGAGGACACCGCGGTCGTCACCCACGAGGCGACCGCCAGCAGGATATCCGAGGAGAAGCTCATGTACCTCAGATCTAGGGGCTTCACCGAGGACGAGGCCAAGGCCTCCATAGTGCTGGGGTTCGTGTCCGACGTAGTCAAGGATCTGCCCTTCGAGTACGCCGTGGTTCTACAGCGCGTGTTGGAGCTGGAGTTCTCCAAGCTGGGCAGAGTCGGGTGACGGCCATTGCGGGGCTAATTTTAATAGGGCGTATATATCTACATGGCCCAAAGCCTCGCGATAAAGGTCTGCGAGCCCGCCGTGGTGGACCTACAATGCCCCGTCCGGAACTCCTCGGCGCTTTTGGAGCGCGGCGTCAAGATCATGGAGGAGTTCGGCATAAGCCGCTACGACCTAATAGGCGTCCTCATAGCGCTTGGGGCCGACCCCGACGACGCCAAGAGGACCCTCGGGCTGAGGATCAGCGGCAACATAAAGAGGCCGGTCCAGACCTTCTACGAGCGGTATAGGCAGAAGCTCGGCGAGGAGGGCGTCGTCAAGATCCTCCTGGAGCTCTACAGAGCCGCCGGAGGCGAGTGCCTCTGCCCCGTGGGGCCCATAGTGCCGCTGGGCCCCGATAGGTACCTGATCCAAAGGCCCTCAGGCATATATCTATGCGAGGCCGGGTCGTGCAGAGAGGTAGCGCCGGAGCCCATAGCCATGTACGACCACCCGCAGGGATGTCAAATATACAACCCGGCTCTACAGATCGTGGGCCAGCCCGTCGCGTCGGTGGCCTCCCAGATAAAGGCGCTGAAGGTCTCCGACCCGGAGCTCGTCGCCAAGTATCTGCTGCCGGCCCTCTGCCGCGATCTGCGCGGCGTCGATCTAGGCCCCTTTGAATTCTTTTAACCAGCCCCCTTAAGTCCGCAATGGCCTCCTCCAGCGCTCTAAAGGCTACCGCCGCCGGGCCGCCCGGTGGCTACCGGCAGCCGCTCTCCTCGAGCCGCTTCGCGATGGCCTCTGCGAGCTCGGCGTAGCGGGCTACCCTCAATAAGGCCCATGGCCCTAGGCCGCCGGGCCTTCCGCTCTATGCCGCCGGAGTTTGCGGACGTATTGCCCCAGGCGCTTGCTCGGAGGTGCGCTAGGGCTGATCCGCCTACTTCTCCCTCAGCTTTTGGAATACCGGCGAGGCGGCGAGGGCGACCGCCGTGATCAGCGCGACGTCCCTCAGATCCGCCTGGAAGAAGTCGAGGGCGAGGAAGACCGTCGCGGCCAGGAGACCCGGCGTGATGAGGAGCAGGGGCCTCGGCAGATCGATCCTGGGCTCGAGGAGCCGCCACGCAAGCGCGGTGAGGAGCCAGGTGATGAACATGGCAAAGCCAACCCCCACCGCCGCCCCAAACAACACCGCTTTGTAGAGGATACGGGCCTCCTCCACCGACACCCCCGCCTCTCTTGCGATCTCCGGCACAGCCGTAGCCTCAGGCACAGCCGTGGCGACCACCATCAACGCCAGCAGCACCCCAGCCAACAAGCCCGCCACGGCGCCGGCGGCCAGATAGGCCTTCACCGAAGCCACGGCCATACCTCCACCACGGCGCCCGCCAGGATGAGCAACACAAACCACCGCCGCCTGAAAAACGCCGCCGCGTAGCCGCCCGCCTCAAGGGGCAGAAACAGCCAATACCTAGGCTCGGCCGACGCCACCAGAGGAAAGCCGAAGAGGGCCACCTGCCCCAAGGCAACGGCCAGCACCACGGCGGAGTACCCACGCGGAAGGACCCAGATCAAGAAGGCCAGAAGCATGTTGTTCAGAGCAATCAAAGCGACAATGACGCCCAAGTCCATACCAGCCCCGGGAGCAGTATGGCGAATAGCGCAAGCGCCGCAACCGCAGTAGCCGCCAAGGCCTCCCTCGCCCTGCCGAACATGGCCCAGGAGAAGAGGAAGGTGGTGGGGAGGCCCAGTAGGGGTGACAAGATGGCACCGGCGATGAAGGAGGCGAAGAGGAACTTGCCTAATGCTTCTCCGAAAAGTCTCCGGGTGAAAACGTCTAGGGCCCAGCTTAGAACCACGGCCAGCACGATAGGCGTCGCTATAGAGGCGAGGAGGGTGGCAACGGCGTGATAAGAATCGGCCGGAGGGTTTTTGAAGAAAGTGATAATCACATCCCACGTCCAGTACATCGTCAACGTCACGACGGCGCTTTGAAACGCCGCATTTCCAAACTTCTTATCAGCCGTGTATGGCAACAGCCTCTGTAGCGCTTCTTTAAATGAAAGGCCGTCGGCATACCTGTAAGCCCTGAACTCGAACACGGCCTGGACCAGAAGTAGCCAGAGAAAAGTCCAGGGAAACAGCGCTATGAAGAGGGGAGCAACGTCAATGGGATATACGCCCTCCTTTACGCCCCTCAACACGAGGGCGGCGATGGGAGGCACGGAGGAGCCGCTATAGATCAGCAGGGAAGCGAGAACGCCGTCCCTTACATGCTGCATCTCGTGGCGATATACGTCAGGCCGCAAGAGAGCCGCCGACGCGAAGAAAATGCCGTAGGGTGCAATGCCGTGGACGCCCTCCAGCTCGGTATTCGGCGCCTCGAAGATGCACATCAGCCGCAGAAACCGCCGCGTGCAACGTCTTTTCTCAAAAATAAAAGAAAAAGTTAATATACGTAAAATATTCGAAAGTTCGCCTATTAATGTAATTAGGAATAAAAAGAATAAGTAATTCAAAACCAGAGGCCTAGCGTACAAGAAGTCGAAAAAACTATTACCAACTAGAGCCAGAATAAAGACATAGAATAGAATAAATGGGAAGTAGCCAAGAGCCGTCAGAAGAAGTATAATTTTTTTGACATTTAAGCTGTTAGGCATTAAGCCGCCGCAACAACCCAACCCCAGATGCCTGCGAACCTAGCAATGCGGACGCCTGCACTTATAAGAGCTCTCTCGCCCGCTACCTTGCCTATCTCCACAAGGCCGGCGCCGGCGCCAACAGCCGCGCCTATTCCTGTCGGTATGTTAGGAATCCATAGATTCACCATACAGTCTGCGAATTTGCCCCCGTCACTAAACCAACCGCTTTTATAACCGCAGTATCCCACGGAGACCTGCGTGCCGACATTGTAATGTTGTACGGCGGGTTTCATGAGCGCATAGCTCGCGATCATGCTTGTCATCATCGCGAGCGTACCCAGCGCCAGCAACGCCGCCACCGCCGTCATTTCTTCCTTCATCTGGAGCTTCGACATGTTCCTTTTTTCAAGTTTTTTTATTTTTCTCTTCGTTTTTCGTCGTATTTCAGCGTCTTCTCGGCGGCAGGTTTTGGCTTCTTGCCGTACCGCCGGCGTTGGGCGCCTCCGGCGGCGCCGCGCAGAGCCCGCCGGCGGCCTTATGGCCCGCAGGCCGTCTCCCGAGGGGCGCGCCTCCATCTTGAGGGGCCGCAGGCGGGAGGCGGAGCGGCGAGGGGGCCTTCCGCCGAGGGCTGCCGACCCGGCGGAGGGGGCGTCGAGGGGCGGCCGGAGCCGCCTCCGGCGTCGAGCGGGTCGGGGTCCGCCGCGCGGGGCCTCGTGCGAAAGGGAACTCCGCGGCGGTCAAGGCGGTGGAGCAGAGGCTTGTCCACAGACCTTACGGCGTCGCGAGAGACGTCCTCGAAGTATACGGTAGAGCGTACTGCTCTACAGACGGAGCGATTAGGAGGTAGGGTCTGAGCCCGACTTTGGCCGTGGAGCCCCACAAGGGCTGAGTGGGGCTACAGCCAAGGGCCTTCTAGCCTTCGCGAGAGCCAAGGAATACGTGCGGATCCTGCGAGGCACAACCGCGAGGAGGCACCTAAAGCTCCGCCGGGGGTAAAGCCGGCTTTCTTCCCACCCCCTCCCCCCTTTCCCCTCAGGCCTAAGCTTTTAACCAAGCGATCTTGAGGCCGATGTGGATATAGGCATAATCAGGCCGTACGAGGTGGAGTTCCACCCGGGAGACGTCGCCGATCTGGAGAACGCCATAGCCGAGAGAGGCCATAGGCCCGTCAGGATATATATCGACATGCTGGAGGTCAGGCTGCAGAACGGCTTGGAGGTCTGGCAAGGCGTGGGCAGAGGCGAGCCCGCCAAGGTGGAGGTGCCCGGGGCCGTCTTGAGGCATCTGGGGATATTCCGGGACTTCGAGCAGTTCTCGTATAGGGTGTTCGCCGCGAGGGCCTTGGAGATGGCGGGCTCCGTGGTGTTAAACCCGGTGATGAGCTGGGTAGTCGCCAGCGATAAGCTGGCCAGCGCGGCGGCCCTCTCCAAGGCCGGCCTCCCGGTCC
>Ga0315298_1001555_pt1 | contig 41644 bp, 40 predicted proteins | sample WHS_1_MG_FD_203077 | JGI IMG/M metagenome (GOLD analysis project Ga0315298, IMG submission 203077) | Extremophilic microbial mat communities from Washburn Hot Springs, YNP, Wyoming, USA - WHS_1_MG | ecosystem: Environmental > Aquatic > Thermal springs > Hot (42-90C) | place: USA: Wyoming... | reverse complement strand
GAATTTTTCCGATTCTAACAAATTCATTCAACCTGTCTTTATCTTGATTTTTTGGAATGTTTATCTGAACTTCTTTTACTTTATGCTCATCCTTTTTAGAGAAATATTTATCAAATGAGTAATCTCCAAGTATTAACCCTTCTGTGATAGCTTGAACTACTTCATCGTAATTTTCAAACTGTTGCAAGTTTGTGTCAATGATAATATCAGACAGCTTAAGCTCTTTTGATTTTCTTATTATGTAACTTGCAACTCTTCTTAGAATATCATTTTCAAATTTTTTCTCCTTTCCAAGCCCGACAATAGCCACATAATTAGCCTTAATCTTTCCAAGAGTTGGAACTATTAAAAACTTACCTTCTTCAGCTTTGTACTTTTGCAGTTTGATTAAATCAGAAACACCACCATTTAAAGCTTTATCTATCTTTTCTAACTCTCCTTCAAGCTTTTTATTATCTTCAAACATTAAAAAGAATACTGCATCTGTCTTAACGTTATCCAACTTTTTTGTTGCTAAATTTATCTCCATCTATCTACTCCTTTTTTTAGATTCTTAGAATATAATTATAATACACCTTGGATGTTAATGAGAAAATTAATAAAGCAGAAGATTCCTCCAACGGCTAATTTTAATTCTTTACTTCCAAACTCTCATCCTTCTGTAATGTCAATTCATGAATTGCCTCTAATTTCATTTTCTTTGCTATCCACCTAAAGACTTTATAGCCCAACAGAACTTCTATTTTGATTTTTTGATTTAAAAAGAAATGAAGAGATCCTTCACTGCCTAAAAAAAATAAAAATATTCGCGAATATTCTTTCTTTCCAATATTTGATTGTAAGTATTTTTAATTTTAATTATGATCCCTCGGCTTTTCAGCCTCGGGATGTGAATATTCTTAATTTCTTCCTATCACACCCTCCATTGGAGAGGATGCTGAAGCGTACATTTTCTTTGGAATTCTTCCTGCCAAGTATGCAAGCCTTCCTGCTATTACTGCATGCTTCATTGCAACAGCCATTTTGATAGGGTCTTTAGCCTGAGCGATGGCTGTATTCATTAAAACTCCATCAACTCCAAGCTCCATAACTATCGCAGCATCTGATGCTGTTCCAATTCCGGCATCAACGATTACAGGTATTTTAACCGCTTCTTTGATAAAGAGAATGTTATAAGGATTTTGTAGTCCAAGTCCTGAGCCTATTGGAGCTGCTAAGGGCATAACTGCTGCACATCCTATATCTTCAAATCTTTTAGCCATTACAGGGTCATCTGTTATGTATGGTAAAACTGTAAAACCTTCTTTGACAAGAATTTCTGCTGCTTTAAGTGTTTCTATCATATCCGGATATAAAGTTTTTTGGTCTCCGATAACTTCAAGCTTTACAAATCCATGTCCGAGAGCTTCTCTTGCAAGCTTAGCTGTTAAAACAGCTTCTTCTGCTGTATAACATCCGGCAGTGTTTGGAAGAATCATTATTTTTGATGTATCTATGTAGTTTAAAAGGTTGTCTTGGTTTGGGTCTGTGATGTTAACTCTTCTAACTGCTACCGTTATCATTTCTGCACCGGACGCTTCCGTTGCTTCCTTTGTCTGCTGAAAATCTTTGTACTTTCCAGAGCCTACTATAAGTCTTGACTTAAACTCTTTTCCACCTATTACAAGCTTGTCATTCTCTAAAAACTTTTCTAAATCAAACATATCTTACCTCCGAAAATTTTGTTTAAACAATATAAACATTTTCATATCTTTTTACAATATGAGTTGGCAGGTTTAACGTTTCTTTTATCTTTTCTTTGAAAATTTCTTGAATTTTTGGCTCACCGTGAATAAGATAGACAGCTTCAACACCTTTTGCTTGTTTGATAAAATCTAATAAATTTTCTTGGTCAGCATGGGCAGAAAATCCATTTATCGTATAAATTTTAGCTTTAACTGCTATTTCTTCACCATAAATCTTAACATATTTAGCTCCATCTACTATCTGCCTTCCGAGGGTTCCTTCTGCCTGGTAGCCTACAAAAATCACCGAAGAGTTTTCTCTCCATAGATTGTGTTTTAGATGATGTTTAATCCTTCCTCCGGTACACATTCCGCTTCCGGCTAAAATGATTGCACCAGATTCTATCTCGTTTATCTTCCTTGATTCCTCAACAGATTCTGTAAAGTATACCCATGGAAAAACAAAAGGATTTTTATTTTGTTTTAAAAGTTTTAAGACTTCATCGTTTAATTGGTTTGGAAATTGTAAAAATAGCTTTGTTGCAGCTATTGCAAGCGGACTATCTAAAAAGATTTTACAAGGTGGAAGTTCACCATTGTCATACATCGTTCGCAAGATAAATAAAATCTCTTGGACTCTTTCTAATGCAAAGGTTGGAATTACTACATTCCCACCATCTTTAAAGCTTTCTATAATAGCTGTTTTAAACTCGTTTATAGTCTCGGGAAGTGGTTTATGTTTTCTATCTCCATAGGTTGATTCAATAAAAATAAAGTTTGCATCTTCAGGATATTCTATCTCTCTTATAACCAATTTATCATTTGCTCCTAAGTCTCCAGAAAAGATTACTTTTTTACTTCTTCCTTCATCGTTAACTAATAGTTCAACGTAAGCAGAGCCGAGAATATGTCCAGCGTTTCTAAATGTTATAGTTACATCCTTGGACAGTTTATACGACTCATCATATTCTAAGAAGATTTTGAAATGCTCCATTGCTTGGAATACATCGTCTTCATCGTATAAAATCGGCTTTACTTCTTCGGGCTTTCCTTTTCTTAAAGCTTTTTTATAGTTAACTTTATACTCTTCAGACATTACTTTAACAGCATCAAGAAGCATAATTCTTGCCAAAGCATAAGTTGCCCGGGTTGAGATAATCTTACCTTTAAATCCTTGTTTTACTAATAAAGGTACTCTTCCTATGTGGTCAATATGTGCATGGGTTAAGATTAGATAATCAATCTTTGCAGGATTAAAACCAAATGGTTCATAATTTTTATCCTCATCTACTCCTTGAAACATTCCACAATCTATTAAAAAATTCAGATGCCCAACATTAACAAGATGGCAAGAGCCAGTAACACCCTCTGCACCGCCAAAAGATTTTACTTTCATTTTTCCTCCTTAATGATGATGACCTATTCCAAAACCTCTTAAAATTGTAAGTATGCCAAAAATGATAACAATAATACCGGCAATTTTAACTAAATTTTTTCTTGAAGTTGGAGAAATTATGTTTATGATTTTTGAAGAGAAAAGCATAGCCGGAACTGTTCCAATTCCAAAAAATAACATCGTCAGCATTCCATCCAACGGATTTTTATCTAAAACAGCCTTCATTAAAAATGCATACACCAATGGACATGGCAAAAAGCCGTTAAACATTCCAAGAATAAACGGAGATTGTCTAAAATTTGATAATAAATCAGAGATTGACTCAAATACAACATCTAAAAATGGTACGCCTTTTTCTTTAATATTACCTGTAATTTGAAGACCAAAAAGAATCATCATAACTCCAACGAAGATAGAAAGACCTTTTTGAATAAGCTGAAACTCAAATTTATGAAAATACATACCAAGCATTCCAGCCAGAAAGCCAAGAAAGGAGTAAGTAAAAATTCTTCCCATGTTGTAAAGAATGTTTCCAATCCAGAAGTTTTTATAAGAGATGATAGAAGGAATAGCACCGCACATTCCGATACAGTGATAAGAACCTAAAAAACCTGCTAAGGTTATCATTAAATACTCTAAAATCATTAAAAAACCTGCATTTAAGATATGCTAAAATTAGTTTAACACAAAGATGCTAATAATGGATACCAATCATGAACAACTTGAAGCGGATAAAAACAATCTTAAAAGAGCATAAGGAAGAAATCAGAGAAAATTATGGAGTCGTTATTGTTGGAGTATTTGGGTCTGTTGCAAGAAGTGAAGAAAGCTTAGATAGCGATGTTGATATCTTAGTAAATATCGAAAACCCTTTCGGTTTAAAATTTTTTGAACTTTGGGATTATTTAGAAGCCATTCTTGAAAGAAAAGTTGATTTATTAACTATGCAGGCTGTTAATAAAAAACCAATTTTGAAAGAAAGCATTGAGAAGGATTTAATTAATGTATAGAAGAGATTGGCGTTTATTTTTAATGGAGATATTAGAAAGCATAAATAAAATTGAGAAATATACTGAAAATATATCTTGAGTGAAAAATTAATAATTTTTATAGAATTTAAAAAAGGAGATCCTTCGGACTTACGTCCTCAGGACGGACAAAGATTGGTTGATAAATAGAAAAAGGAATGTCATCCTGCAGCCGGCGAAGAATCTCGTATACTTTTATTGAATCTCTCACCTAACGTATTAGATAATTTTATAGCGATATTAAAAATTTGAAATAGTTAAAAAGGAGCAACCACTATGTCAAACCTATTTAAATTTGAAACACTTAAAAAAGATTTTTTAAACAGTCTAAATCCAAGCCAGTATAAACTTTTAGAAAACCTTTCTTTTTACTCTTCATGTATCACAGATTTTATATTCAGACACCCGCAAGAGCTGTTTTATGTGTACGAAAGTCTTGATAAACCATTACTTGGAAGAGAAAATCTTATCAAAGAAGCATTGGAGCTTTTAAACACAGAAAAGGAAGATGAATTTATTACAAAATTAACATTTTTCAAAATGAAACACTTTGCAAGAATAGTAGCAAAAGATATATACAAAAAACATCATCTTATCCAGCTTACAGAAGAATACTCATATTTAGCCGATGCTTGCTTTGAAGTTGCATATCAAAAAGCATATTCAAAATACTTACAAAGATTCGGAACGCCAATAGATGAGCTTACAGGCAAGCCAGCAGGTGGAAGTGTCATAGCTCTTGGAAAGCACGGAGGAACAGATTTAAACTATTACTCTGACGTTGATGTGATGTACATCTATTCAGGAGAAGGAGTCACTGAAAAAGGTATCACAAACAGAGAATTTTTTACTAAGGTATTCACAGATACAACAGTTTATCTAACTAGAAGAAACGCTGAAACAGTAGCTTGGAATGTAGATTTGGATTTAAGACCGGAGGGAAGAAAAGGTCTATTAACCTACAGCATTCCATTTTTAGAAAATTATTATTGGTCTGTTGGTAGGACTTGGGAAAGACATATGCTTATAAAAGCAAGACATGCAGCGGGAGATGAAAACACTACCAAAGAGTTTTTAGCTGTTATAACTCCTTTTGTTTACAGGAAAAGTTTAAGCAAAGAAATTATAGATGACATACTAAATATGAAAAAAATGATAGAGAAACATTCTAAGCCAAAAAATCCGGATGAGATAGACGTTAAAAAATCAGAAGGTGGAATTAGAGAGATAGAGTTTATAGTTCAAGTATTTCAACTACTTCATGGTGGTCAAGACCCAAGCCTTAGAGAAAGAGAAACAGTAAGAGCTTTAAGAAAAATTGTTGAAAAAGGACTACTGTCAGAAGAAAAAGGTAAATTCTTAGAGGATGCTTACGTATTTTTAAGAAATTTAGAGCATGTAATACAGTTAAAAAACTGCGTTCAAACACAAATTTTAAATCTAAAAAATGCATCAGAATATGCTAAAAAACTTGGCTTTGATTCAGAAGAAAAATTTTTAGAAAAGCTTGAATATGTTAGAAAAAACGTTAAAAGAATATTTGAAAGCCTCGGAGGAGAAGAAGAAAAAGAACTTACTCCTATACAAGCCTACATCATTACAAAAGTAAATGAGGAAATTGCATTAGAATATCTTAAATCTCTCGGTTTTAAAGACCCAAAATGGGCGCTGAACTTGATTATTTCAATCTTTGAAGATGAAGAGTATCTTATCTTATCAGAAAAGTATAAAAATCTTTTAATAGACTTCTTGCCAAAATTAGAAGAATATCTTAAAGAGACTAAAGCAAAAGAAAGCTTGCTTGTAAATCTGAATAAATTTTTTACAGAAGGTAAGATTTACAGACTTTTTACAATAGCATTAGAGAGTAAATCAAAGCTTGTTGATTTTATCATTGAAGTTGCAAAAACAACAGACTACGCAACAAATCTTATGATAAAAGATAAAGAACTTATAGATTTAGCATTTATCACCTCAAGACCTTTATCTAACAGAGAAGATTTTGAAAAAGAGCTTAAAATCATAAAGATTGAGGATAAAGTTGAGAGTCTTAAAAAATTAAAGAAAATTAGCGAAGTATTAGCAACCTTGGAATACCTTCATAAGATAAAAACCCATAGTCCAATATCAAGACTGAAGAAGCTTAACAATTCAATCACAAACCTTGCTGATTTTATTCTTGAAAGTTTATACGAGATTAACGAAGGAAGTAAATTTGCCATTTATGGACTTGGAAAGCTTGGCAGTAGAGAGATGAACATCGGCTCAGACCTTGACTTGGTTTTTGTTTTCGAAGATGAAGAAAGTAAAATTTCATTAAGTAAAGTTCCACAAAAGATAATAAAAGATCTAACTACATACACAAAAGAAGGGCAGCTCTATCAATTAGATTTAAGATTAAGACCCTACGGAAAAGCGGGAGAGCTTTCACCATCCCTTGATTTTTATAAGAAATACTTCCAAAACGAGGCAAGACCTTGGGAATTCTTAGCATGGACAAAAGCAAGATTTATTACAGGAGATGAATCTGTTAAACAAAAATTTGAAGAGATTATAAAAGAAGAAATCTTTAGCAGAGAAATAACAAAGGACATAAAAATAGACCTATTAGAGATGAGATTAAAATTGGAAGGATTGATTAAAGAAACAGAAAGTGAAATGGATATAAAACTTGGAAAAGGCGGCATTACAGATATCGAGTTTATGGTTCAGCTGTACTATCTTGAAACAAAACAAAGAAAAACAAACATTTTAGAAGGACTTCTTGATTTAAATCCTGACATAGTTGATTATTATGTATTTTTAAGAGAAGTGGAGACAAGATTAAGATTGGTAAAAGGCAGTAGCAGTTCAAAAATTTCTAAGTCCGACTTGCAAACAGAGAGAATAATTGACACCTTCAACATGAGCTTTGAAGAGTTTTTTAAAGAAGTAAAAAATGCAAAAGATATTATAAGAAGAGAGTTTTATAATTACTTTAGAAAGTGAGAGTAAATGATTAGTTATTATATTATTATACTTGGAGTGAAAAATTAGTGGTTTTTTGAATATTAAGAAGCGAGGCCCTTGGGACTTACGTCATCAGGATGAGAGAAAAAGGTTAATTTATAAAAATTAGAAAAAGGAAAACCTTATTTGTCATTCTGCAGCCGGCGAATAATCTCATGTTTTTGTTGAATTTCTCACCCGACGTATGGTTAGTTATTATATTATTATAGTTTTCAGAATGCGGAAGTTTTTTTGCTTGTTAGTTATAGCTGCTTAATGTTGCCATTCCGCAGCGGCGGAAGAATCTCTAGCATTTCATCTTTCGCTTAAGAACTGAAAGGGCAATTTACCTCTACTCAATTTCTTACCTTCTATAAAAACAGAGTCCTTTCAGACCAAAGTCCACATGCGGATAACATACAAGATAAATGCTTCATTCTAAAACCGTGCGAAGAATCTCCGCTTCAATAACCATATTACGTCAATTTAGGCGTAAGCGAAGAATTTCCTGTTTTTCTTTTCTAATCAAAAAATCAAAAGAGGAGAAACTTTGCCTTAAAACCTCAGGATTACGAGGAAAGACAAACTAACAAAAATTTTGAAACATCTTTAGTTTTAGCGATTTATTCTCTCTTAAGCTACTGCTAACATTCTTTCAAGAGGAATAGCAGCTTTCTGTATGATATCTGGCGGTAGAATAATTTCGTTTATTTCTTTTTCAAGGACTTCTAAGACTTTATCAAGTGTGTTCTTTTTCATATCGCAACAGTGAACCGTTCCGCAATAATCAGCAGACTGAGGAAATACGTAATTTTTGTTTGGATTTTTCTTTTTAAGTGCATGTAGTATTCCAACTTCTGTACCAATTATAACAGTGTCAGCATCGCAAGTTGTTGCATACTCTATAATTTGCGTTGTACTGCCTACAAAGTCAGCAATTTCTACAGTATCCGTATTACACTCTGGATGAACGGCGATTTTTGCCTTCGGGTATTTTTGCTTTAATTCAAGTAATGTTTCTTTTGATAAATTAAAATGTGGAGGGCAAAATCCTTTCCATAAAATAAACTCTTTTTCCGGTACTTGTCTTGCAATATAACTTCCGAGAAACTGGTCAGGAACAAAGATTATTTTTTTCGCATCAAGAGATTTCACAACTTTAACAGCATTTCTTGAGGTTACGATAATATCAGAAACTGTTTTTACATCGGCGTTAGTATTTATATAAGAAACTACGACAGCATCAGGATGCTGTTGTTTTAATTTTTTAACGCCTTCTAAGGTTGCCATGTCTGCCATAGGACAGCCGCTTTCAGGATTTGGATGTAAAACTTTTTTGGTTGGATTCAGTATCTTTGCCGTTTCTGCCATAAATCTAACACCGCAGAAAACAATAATATCAGCATCTGATTTTTGAGCTATTCTTGATAATTCTAAGGAATCTCCGATAAAATCAGCTATATCTTGTATCTCCGGTCTTTGATAATAATGGGCAAGGATTATTGCGTTTTTTTCTTTTCTAAGTTTATTTATTTTTTCAATAATTTCGTTATTGTTCACGAACATACCTCCTTAAAGTTTATAAAAAATCAAACATTGTTATAAAATTTTATATAATCTAAGCTAAATATAAAAAATTTTCAAGCACTAAAAGGTTTTAATATATCAGATTATATACTAAAAATAAATATCTTGGAGAGACTGCCTGCAAAAATCTACGTAGCAATTCTGCAGCCGGCTAAGAATCTCATGGCTTTTCTTTTCAAACCAAAAAATCAAAAGATGAGATCTTTCGGCCTCAGGATGACGGAGAAAGATTGATTGATAAGCATTAAAGGAAGGATAACCTTGTATATCATTCTGAAGCCGACGAAGAATTCACTACTTTTATTGAATTTCTCACTCAAGGTATATATCAGATTATATACTAAAAATAAATATCTTGTATAGGTCATACCAGTTTGGGAAAATTCCGATTTGTTTGAATTTATAATATTACAAAAAATTGTAAAGGTGATTTTTTGTTTAAACTATGATGAGGTCTTTCTATGTTATACCATAGCATATATTGCAACATCTTTTTATTAAATTCATGAATGTCTTCTAATTCATAGTCTTCATAGTACATGATAAATTCATCCTGTAATGTCCTATTCATTCTTTCTACATATGCCTGTCCTTTTGGATATCTTAGATAGTTAAAATAATGTGTTATATCTTTTTTCTTTAATACTTTTGTAAACTCACCCAAGAATTCACTGCCATTTTATCTCAAATGGCATTACACTTATTAATTTTTCTAAAAAGTCTTTTGCGTTTTTGCTATTTAGCCTATCATATGCAAAAGTAAAGGAGATTTTTGTTTTCACATCTTTGGCTACAAAGATATAAATCTTTCTACCGTTTACATATTCATGCTTTGTATCTATTTGTACCAATTCTCCTGGTTTTGTTGGTTTTTTGTCTTTATATCTATCTTTCTTTCTTTGTTTTCTTTTTAATTTCTCTAACTGTCTGGCATACTCATGATTTAATTTCCTCTCTTCTTTAAGCATTTTTATTATATTTCCTATAGAACTTACAGATATCGTAGGAATATTGTGCTGTTTACGCAGCTCATCAAGCAAAACCTTTATTTTTTCTTTTCCAAGCTTAGGATGTTTCTTTCTTATTTCTAAAACTAACTGTTTATGTTTTTCTGTTATTTTTTGTAATTTTTCTAACTTCATTCCTTTTTTGATACATAACGATTTTTCAAAGACACAGGATTGTTATTACTGCTTTTATAATTTTTAATCCATCTGTATATAGTAGATTTTGATACACCAAAAGCTTCCACTGTAAGTTTCACTGCAGTGTTTTAAAGCTTTCTTCTACTACTTGCAATCTAAACACTATTTCTGGATGTTTTTTCATAACATCATCTAATTCTTTTACTTGTTTTAAAAGCTTTCTTTGTAAGTGTATTAATTCTCTGAATGTAGATAGATGTTCCTATTTTCTTTCTCATCTTTATCCTCCGATTTTCATAATTTTAAATTCTTATATTATATTCTCCCATATTTCTTTTAGATTATACATGAGATATAAGATTTGAGAAGGCGGGCTATAGACCCACCTTTATGGTTATTGTGGTAATGCTAAAGGCGACATCAATCTAATTAGATGTTTTGTTCCGTCGCCTTCTACAACTTCAATTAACTTAATACCATCAACTTCTTCATCGATAGCAATTTCCTGAGGTTGCGGAATAATGTGTTCATGTTTTTCTAACGTAACAACAAACTCATCATCCTTTGGGTCGTAAGATAAACCAATCAAAGGTTGAGCCTTTGTTTCAACTTGATCACCAATCTCTTCACCTACAACTTCAATCATTGCTTCTTTTGACCCGAGATTTTTTGATAGTTTGTCGAAGTAGCTTTCCCATTGAGATTTGTCAAGCTTTTTTATCATTTTGTCCCTCCTTTTTATTTAATGCTACTATAAATATAAACCTTTTAAAAGCCGTTGCAACAACTTCTAAACATACATTAGAAAAGCGTTTAAAATTAAGCTTCTTTTAGAAAAGGTCATAAATAAGATGCTTCGGCGGAAGCAATAGAGCATGAAAGAGCATTATAGAAAAATCAGGAATAAGAAGTATTGCAGATTTTGAGACCTATTTAACCTTGGGTGAGAAATTAATGTTTTTTATAAAATTTAAAAATCAGACCCTCTTAACTCACGTCCTCAGGATAACAACGATAATGAAAGATGGGTAATTCATAAATTGTCAATACGCATTTTACGCTAACAGTTGTTTATTTAAAATTCTGAAGCAGGCGGAGGATTTCGTGTTATGTTGAATTTCCCACATCTACGTATCCTAAGCTACAGATTTTAATACCTATCTATTACAAATTTCATTTAGGTTAAATTAAAAATCTGCCGGTAGAAAATGAGATTTGATTTTGGCATGATTTTTGTAGTAGAATTATAAAATTATAAATGAATAGGAGTTTAAATTTTGAAAAAGTTAGCTCTTGCTCTTGATGTAAATGATATCAACCAAGCATTGGAAATAGTTGATGAAATTCAAGATAAAATTATCATTAAGATAGGCTATAACCTTTTTATTAAAGGTGGAATTAATCTTGTAAAACAAATTAAAGACAAAGGATTTGAGATATTTTTAGATTTAAAACTTCACGATATACCAAACACTGTTTATAACGGCGTAAAAGCTGTATCAGAAATTGGCGTTGATTATCTAACGATACATTCTCTTGGCGGTCAAGAGATGATTCAGCAAGCTGTAAAAGCAAAAGAAGGAACAGATTTAAAAATCTTAGCTGTAACTATTCTGACAAGTCATGACGAAAACTATCCAAAATTACTTGGCTCTTCTTTATCAGTCCAAGATTTGGCTTATAGATTGGCAGATGTGGCAGTTAGCAATGGTTCAGATGGGATAGTTTGCTCAAGTCATGAAGTTAAGTTTTTAAAAGAACATATACAAAAACCATTCATCGCAGTTGTTCCGGGTATAAGACTTACAAAAGAAAAAACGGATGACCAAACAAGAATAGCAACGCCGGAGGAAGCTCTAAGAGATGGTGCAGATATATTAGTTGTCGGAAGACCTATTTTAAAAGCACAAGACAGGAATAAAATTATTAAAGAAATATTGAGCGTTATAGAGGAAATATGAAGGGTTAGCTATGAAACAAAACTTAGGACTAAAGCTTCAGCAAAAGTTAAAACTTACACTTAGTTTAAAACATCAACTTAATATAATGGTGATGCCAAAGCAAGAACTTCTTCAAGAAATCATTCATGAACTTGAAGAAAATCCATTTTTAGAAGAAGAGATTCATATAAATAATGACTATCAAGAAAAACTCACAGATTTATCTGTTTCTTATGGAGAAGATGGAGAAGAGCTAAACCCGTTAAACAGACTAACTTACAAGCCATCACTTCTAAAAACCTTAGAATTTCAGATAGATTTAGAATTTGACGGCAAAGAAAAAGAGATAGCATTAGATATTATAGATACCTTAGACGAGAAAGGATATGCTTCACAAGACAGCTTAAACGAGATAGCATCAAAATACAACGTAGACATTGAGACAGTAGAAAAAATAAGAAAAAAATTAATGAAGCTTGAGCCAACAGGACTTGGTGCTAAATCATTAACAGAATTTTTAATTACAGAATATAGAGAAAAATTTGGAAGAGACAGCATAGCAGAGCAGATTATCCAAGAAGATTTAGACAAAATCAAAGATAAAGAATATTTGTTAAAAAAATATCATATTGATGAGGAAGCCCTTGAAGAGATTATTTCAAACATAAAAGCATTAAGACCTTATCCGCTCTATGGATATGAAGACTTTGAAGCACATTACGTAGAGCCGGATATTTTTATATATGAAATAAACGATGAAGACCAACCTTTTGAAATAGTAATCAATGAACAAGACCTACCAAAGCTTAATTTAACGAATCAGTACAAAAAAATCTTAAACAGGAAAGATATAAACGAAGAAACAAAAAAATTCCTGTATGAAAAATTACAAAAAGCTATTGGTCTAATCAGAGGCATAGAACAAAGAAGGGAAAATCTAAGAAAATTAGTAGAAACTCTTGTAGAACATCAAAAAGATTTTTTACTCTATGGAAAAGAACATTTAAAGCCACTTACTTTAAAAGATGTGTCTCAAAAAATAGGATTACACGAATCTACAATAAGTAGAATTGTGTCTAATAAATTTGCACAAACTCCAATAGGAGTATTGCCTTTAAAAGCATTCTTCTCAAACAAAGTTAGTAAAGAAAGTGGAAATATTTCATCTGATCATGTAAAATACTTAATTCAGAATTTAATAGAAAATGAAGACCCTAAAAAACCTTTAAGCGACAATGATATAGTAAACTTACTCAAAAAAGAAGGTATTTATGTAGCAAGAAGAACAGTAACAAAGTATAGAGAAGAGTTAAATATACCAGATTCAAGAAAAAGAAAAAAAGGAGGCTAGCATGCAAGTAGAACATGTCGGGAAAAACATTGAAGTTACTGATTTCATCAAAGCCTATTCGGAACATAAGCTTGAAAGACTAAAACATTACTTAAAAGATTTAGACGTAGCCCCAGACGCTGTAAGGGTAAGAATAGTTTATGATTTTGAAAAGCATAGACATAGAAACAGAGTAGATATAGATGTTTATCTTAATACTCCGGGCGGCGGTGTAATCCATGCTTGGGAAGAAAGTAATGACCTTTATTCAGCCATTGATTTTGTAATTGATGAAGTGGAAAGACAACTTGTTAGATTAAAACAAAGAAGAATTGAAGCAGCAAGAAGAGAAGCAAGATTAGAAAAAATGAAAGAACATACCGTCCAAGAATCTTCAATAGAAAGACCATTAATTGTTGTTGAACCACTTCCTTCTGAAAAACCTATGACTGTTGAAGACGCAAGATTATTATTAGAAGAGACAGGAGCATTTTTCTTACCATTCATTAATTCTGAAACTGGAGAAGTTAACGTAATTTACAGAAAAAAAGCAGGCAATTATGGCTTGATTGCTCCAAGAGTTTGATTAGTAGATTTGTTAAAAATTGAATAAGGGATCCTGTGGCTTCAAAGCCTCAGGATGTTCTATGTTAAATGTCAAGTACAAAAATTTTCATCAAATGGTCTTCTGTTTTTTAATACACCATATGCTTGCCTTAATAGCTTATGTGCTACAGCTACTAATGCTAACTTTTTAGCCTTACCTTTACTTACTAATCTTTCGTATAATTCTCTGCAGTATTTGTTAAACCTTATTGCTGATAATTCTTCTTAGTCAACTCTTTTATCTCTATCTCAAGTTCTTTTATGCTTTTTTCTATTTTTTCTATTAGCTCATCATAATATTCCAAGTTCTCTTTCAATTTTTTTCATTGGTATTGGTACATGACTTAATGATTCTCTTTGATTTCTTAGCTTTGTAAGCTGATGCTGTAGTATGAATCAGCTTTATCTGTTTTGACTCTTGTCATTTTAGCTTCCATAAACTTCTTTATTGAAAATGGATTTACTACTGCTACTTTATAGTCATTTTCATACAGATAATTAGCAAGTATGCTCCATTATGATAAGCATATCTGACTTTTTAAGATAAGGCTTTATTTTCTTTTCAAATTCTACTGGGTCAGATTTAACTTCAAAAGTTTCTTTCTTGTTATCATACAAAACTGTAGCAGTAAATGAGTTTTTAGATACATCAACTCCTACGATGAATACCTCCTTTCATAAAATACTTGACATGAGAGAAACTTCCTGATAACCTATCATCGTGATCAATAAAGGCTTAAAAGTCTAATGTTCTTACTGCAGGTTTTTAGGAAGTTTTAGGAAGGACAGTCTAAAACATCCTACAGCGGTCTTAAAAGACCAATGACAAAGACTTGATCTGTTCTTCCTTTTTTCTCCCATGTCTGTAATTATTATAAAACTTATTCTCTTAAAGTTTAAAAATTTTTGGTATATTTAATATACGATGACAAGGAAGGACAAATTTACAAAAATTTTGGAACACTCTCGATTGAAGTTTACAAAATGAGCTTTTTTATGCTATAATATTGTTTTGAATTTTTAAAGCGAGAGGAGTTTGAAGATGAAGACATTCCATTTGAGAAAAGAAGACGTAAAAAGGGACTGGTATATCATTGACGCAAAAGGAAAAAATCTTGGAAGATTGGCTTCATTAATAGCTAATGTACTGAGAGGAAAGCATAAGCCAGTTTTCCAGCCCGATGTAGACTGTGGAGATTATGTTGTTGTAATCAATGCAGACAAATTTACAGTTACTGGTAAAAAACTTACAGACAAAGAATACAAATTCCACACAAACACACCCGGCGGTCTAAAAGTTAGAAACCTACAATGGATGATAGAGCACAAACCAACTGAAGCATTAGCGTTAGCAGTTGAAAGAATGCTTCCAAAAAATAAACTTCAAAAAAGATACATGAAAAGATTAAAACTCTATGCTGGAGAAACACATCCACATACAGCGCAAAATTTAAAACCTTTAGAAGAATTATCAAAATTATGGAAAGCTATTTAAGGAGGTAATTAGTCTTGGAAAAAACGATAAAAATAGACCCTAAGGTGGCACACTACGGAACTGGAAGAAGAAAAGAGGCAATAGCAAGAGTTTGGATTCTTCCCGGATCTGGAAGAATAATAGTTAGAAGTGCATCCGGAAAAGAATGGGATGCAAAAGATTATTTTGAAAGAGATATTTTACTTGCAAAAATAAACCATCCATTTGTAGTTACAGAAACACTTGGGAAGTTTGATGTTTATGCAACTGTAAAAGGCAGTGGAAAACCTGCACAGGCAGAAGCTGTGATGTATGGAATAGCAAAAGCTCTTGAAAGCTACAACCCATCATTAAGAGCGTTACTAAAACCAGCCGGATTGATGACAAGAGACGCGAGAGTTAAAGAACGTAAGAAATACAACCAAATGGGTGCAAGAGCGAAATACAGATGGTCTAAGCGTTAATTTATTCTATGAAAGTTTGTATAGCTGGAGCTTCTGGATATACTGGAATAGAACTTTTAAGAATTTTAGAATTATACAAAGAAATCGAAATAAATCAAATAACATCAAGACAGTACAGCGGGAAGGCTTTAAAAGAAGCTTTCCCATTCTTTAACAAATCAAAATATCAAGATTTAATCTTTACTGAAGAAGTAGATGCAACCTCGTCTGATATTTATTTCCTATGCCTACCACACGAGCCTTCCTTAGAACTTGTAAAAACCCTTTATGAAAATAACAAAATCATAATAGACTTATCTGCAGCATACAGAATAAAAAATAAAGAAGTATATCCAGAGTACTACGGCTTTGAGCATAGATTTCCAGAACTTTTAGAAGTGGCGGTCTATGGACTTACTGAAATATTTAGAAATGATATAAGAACTGCAAAAATAATAGCAAATCCAGGCTGCTATCCAACTGCAACAATTCTTGGCTTATATCCTTTAGCTAAAGAGGGTAAAATTCAAGATGATACAATCATTGTAAATGCTCTATCCGGAATTTCCGGGGCTGGAAGACATTTAAAAGAAGATTTTATGTATCCAGAAAGCTTTTCAAACGCGTATGCTTACAACATCACAAAACACAGGCACACTCCGGAAATGGAGGAGGTTATAAAAAGAATTTCAGGTAAAGATATAAAAGCTAGATTTACTCCTCACATAATCCCGGTCTCAAGAGGAATGCTTTCTACCGTCACGGTTAAAACCGACCTATCTAAGAAACAGTTAAGAGATTTATATTTTGATTACTACGAAAAAGAATACTTTATAAGACTCCAAGATAGACCTGTTAGAATTAAAGAAGTTCTTGGGACAAATTTCTGTGATATTTTTGTAGATAAAGACGAGAAGACAGGTTATGCAGTAATTACCTCAGCAATCGATAATCTTAGCAAAGGTGCCTCTTCTCAAGCTGTCCAAAATATGAATGTAATCCTTGGATTTGAAGAAAGTTATTACCTAAAAAATCTACCAATCTATCCATGATTACAAAAGAAAGAGCGGTCAATTTAATCAGTAAGTTTCCTGATATTACTGTTGGAGTTATTGGAGATATTATTCTTGATAAATACTTATGGGGAGATGTAGAAAGGATATCTCCTGAGGCTCCTGTTCCCGTTGTAGATGTAAAAAAAGAGACGGTATCTCTCGGTGGTGCATCAAACGTTGCAAATAACATAGCTTCCTTAGATGCTAAAGCTTATATGATTGGTGTAGTAGGAGATGACGAAAACGCAAAAATTATTGAGAATTTACTAAAATCAAAAAACATAAATCCAGTCTTAATAAAAGACAAATCAAGACCAACCATTGAAAAAACCAGAATAATCGCAGTCAGCCAGCAACTTTTAAGAATTGACAAAGAGGATAGGTCCAAACTGTCCACTGAGCTTGAAGATAAAATCATCAATGAGATTGAAGGTATAAAAGACAAAATAAACGTCTTTATTGTATCTGATTATGGAAAAGGTGTCATTACTCAAAGGATTATGGATTTTATAAAATCTTTAAACAAACCTATCTTTGTTGACCCTAAGCCATCAAACTATCAGCTTTATAAACACACTACCATTTTAACCCCAAATAAAAAAGAAGCATACGAGAGTATAAAAGCAGATAAAAATACAGACCTTGAATTCGTAGGAAGAAAAATAATGTCAGACCTTGAATTAAGCCAGCTTTTGATTACACTTGGCGGTGAAGGTATGGCATTGTTTGAAGGTGATAAAATCTTACGTATCCCGACAAAGGCTAAAAAAGTTTTTGATGTAACAGGTGCGGGAGATACTGTTATATCTGTCCTCGCTTTAGCAAGATTGGCAGGTGGAACTTGGGAAGAGTCTGCATCTTTGGCAAATACGGCAGCCGGTTATGTAGTAGGAGAAATAGGGACTGCTACAGTTTCAAGAGATATTTTGATAGACCTGATTGGTTAATGTGTAAAGTGAGACTGCTTACAAAAATCCACCTCGTCATTCTGCAGCCGGCGAAGAATCTCCTCTTTTTCTTTTCATGTCAAAAAAATCAAAAAAAGAGATCCTTCGGACTAAAAGTCCTCAAGATGTTCTATGTTAAATGTCAAGTGCAAAAATTTTCATCAAATGGTCTTCTGTTTTTTAATACACCATATGCTTGCCTTAATAGCTTATGTGCTACAGCTACTAATGCTAACTTTTTAGCCTTACCTTTACTTACTAACCTTTCGTATAATTCTCTGCAGTATTTGTTGAACCTTATTACTGATAATGCTGCCATGTATAATATCTTTCTTGCATATGGATTTCCCATTTTCTTTATCTTGCCGCTTTTCTTTACACATGCTGCACTTTCATATGGACTTGGATTTAAACCAGCAAAGTTAGCTGCTTCCTTTACACTCTTAAATCTTTTAAATCCTCCAAATATTGATATTTTCTGTATATCGAGGTTTGCTGCAAAAAACTTCAACTTGCGGATTTTTTAAAAATATGTTATAATGTTTTATACATTGGCAATTGAATAAGATTTTTGCGAATTTATTTTTAAGTTAAAAGTTAACGGGTTTGTAGCCTACCTATGAGGAATTGAAGCGAAAATTGTGAATAGTATCTCCAGTCATCATCTACAAGTTTGTAGCCTACCTATGAGGAATTGAAGCACAGATTAACAAAGTTAGAAAATACTCTTTTAAAAAGTTTGTAGCCTACCTATGAGGAATTGAAGCAGGAGCAGGACTTCCTGCTCGACATGTGGGCTAATCGTTTTTAGCCTACCTATGAGGAATTGAAGTTTTTCTTGCAATATCATCTTTTAATTCATTTTTGTGTTTGTAGCCTACCTATGAGGAATTGAAGACACGATAATCGCATTTTGTGTTTCCTCAATCAAAAGTTTGTAGCCTACCTATGAGGAATTGAATTGTATTAAACTCAAATCTGATTACTCCATTTTTCCAACAATCCTACCTGAAAACCATAGTCAAAATAATCTCGTCCTTGAATCATAAGTCTTTATGACTATATTAAAACTCAATAAATCTTAATGAAGGATTAGAATGGACTTAAAAGGGAAAAACGCTTTAATTACAGGTGGTTCAAAAAGGATTGGCAGGGATATTGTTTTAGGTCTTGCCGAGCATGGCTGTAATGTGCTAATTCATTACAACTCTTCCAAAGAAGAGGCTGAAAAAGTACTACAGCAAGCAAAAAGCCTTGGAGTAAAAGCAGAGATTATAAGGGCTGATTTACTTGATGAAAATCAACTTATAAGTTTAGTAGATCAATCACTTAATATTTTTGGACACATAGACATTCTAATAAACAACGCATCCATCTACTACAAAAAACCATTAGAAGAAGCTTCCTTTGAAGATTTAGAAATTTTTTACAAGATACATATAAAAGCACCATTTTATTTGTCAAAGGAATTTGGAAAAATTATGTATGAAAGGGAAGAGGGAAGAATTATAAACATAATAGATTATTCAGCTATTCTTCCTTACAAAGATTTTACACCTTATAGCATTTCAAAAGGTGGAATGATTACAATGACAAAAGCATTTGCAAAAGAGTTTGCACCATACGTACTTGTAAATGGAATACTACCTGGTCCAATCATACCGGCAGAAGGTTTAGACGACATAGAAAAACCACTTCAAAAGACACTACTTAAGAAATGGGCGGGTGGAAAAGAAGTCTTTAAAGCTGTAAAATATTTAATTGAAACTGATTTTACAACAGGAGCTTTAATCCCTGTAGAAGGAGGAAGGTTAATATTTTAGATTATATAATTTTTCTTGGCACTGGTGGTGGTAGAACTGTAGTATTTAGACAGCTAAGACATTCTGGTGGAATGTGGCTTCATTTTGCCGGTAAAAACATACTGATAGACCCAGGACCCGGAAGCTTAATCAGAATCTTTGAGAGAGGATTAGAGCCAAGAGATTTAAACGCAATAGTTTTATCCCATAGACATTTAGACCATGTTGCAGATATAGCATCTGTTGTAGAATCTGCCACAGATAGCAACAAAAATAAATTAGATTTGTTGCTTGCTCCAATAGATGCAGTAGATGGAGATGACCCGGTTGTTTTAAAATACACAAAAAAAGGCTTTAAAAAAATTGAGATTACAGAGCTTGGAAAAACCATTGAATATGAGAACATAAATATAAAACCCTTAATCAAGCACATACACCATGGTGCAGATACCTACAGCTTACAGTTTGAATATAACAACAAAGTTTTTATATATGTAGCTTGCGGAAGATTTTACGAAGATATGTTACATGCATACCCACAAAATTCCGATATAATGGTTTTTAACACTACATTTGTAAAGCCTAATTTAAATTATTATCATCTTTCTGCCGAAGATGTAGAAAGGATAATCGAAAAAGTAAAACCTAAACTAACTATTTTGACCCATTTCAGTGTACAGATGTTAAGATATACACCTTCTAAGGTTGCAAAAGAGATGTCAGACAGAATAGGCTTAAAAGTAATGGCTGCGTATGATGGATTAAAGGTGGATTTTTAGGAGTGTAAAGTTGAAAGGTATAATCGTTGGCGGTGGAATTATAGGGCTTTCAATAGCAAGAGAATTAAACAAATTAGGTTATGAAATTACGATCTTAGAAAAAAATTTACTTGGAAGAGGGGCATCATGGACAGCTGGTGGTATGCTTGCTCCTCAAGCAGAAGGCTTAACCGGAGATTTTCTAAATTTTTCCGTTGAATCCAGAGAGATGTATAAAGAATTTGTACAGCAAATTGAAAAAGAAACAGGACATGAAGTTTCATACTATGAATGTGGAATTGTTTGTCCTGCTTTTTCAGAAAAAGAAATGGAAAATTTATCTAAAAGAGTAGATTATTACAATAAATTAGGCTTAGAGTCGAAAATTCTTACTCGTCAAGAAATTTTAGATATGGGAATTAAAATCTCAAATTTTGTTATCGGTGGAGCTTTTTTTCCACAAGATAAACAGGTTGATAATAGAAAGCTTGTTGTGTCGTTGGTTAAATATGTAAAAAATTCTAATATAACTGTTAAAGAGCTTACAGAAGTTAAATTTATAGAAGTTAATAATGGAGTATTTCAAAGAGTAGTTACAAGCAATGGAGCTTTTGAAGCAGATTTTTGTATTCTAGCCGCCGGAGCTTGGTCAGGCGAAATAGAACCTATTAAAGTTTTCCCAATCAAAGGGCAGATGTTATCATTCAAAACAAAAATTAAAAACGAAATTTCAAAAATCTTATACAGCAGTAGAGCTTATATAATTCCAAGAAAAGATAGTAATTTAGTTGTTGTTGGTGCTACGCAAGAAAATGTCTTTTTTAAAGAGGGAAATACAGTATCCGGAATATTTTTATTACTTAAAGGTTTGTTAGAAACTTTACCATCTACAAAAGACTATGAAATCACAGAAACTTGGTATGGATTTAGACCAGCAACTCCCGATGGTCTTCCTATTCTTGGAAAATCTGAGATAAAAAATTTATACTATGCTACAGGACATTATAGAAACGGAATATTACTCGCTCCAATCACGGCAAAATTAATAACTCAATTAATTCACAAAGAAGAAGAATCACCTTATTTAAAAATGTTTGATTTTAGCAGATTTTATATAAAGGAGGAATGAAACTATGAAGGTAAAGGATTATATTGAAAGTGGATTGAAAAATTTTGTAGAAGTTGCTCCTTCAGATTATAAAGAAATTGGGAAATGTAAAAGTGGTTGTCATGTAGTTAGCTTTTATATAAAAGAAGAAAACGATAAAATTACTGATGTTAAATTTAACTCATCCAAAAGATGTAAAAAATTACTTGCAGTTGCTGATTATGTTGCAGAGATAGTAAAACAAAAAGGTAAAGTTGAGTTTAAGGATGAAGAAGTCTTAGAATTTTTTAAAGATGAGAAAGAAATAGAGAAAGTTAAAGATAGATTAGAGATTGTCAAAAAGGCACTAAACAAGTAAGTTAAGCAAGAAAATAGTATAGAGGGTAGTTAGTAATAGCAGAAAATAGAAATTAAGTATACCTTAGGTGATAATTTAGTAATTTTTATAGAATTTAAAAATAAGTTCCTTCGGCCTTACTGCCTCGGGATGACAGGAAAAGGTGGATTGATAAACATTAGAAAGAAGGCAACCCTATTTGTCATTCTGCAGCCGACGAAGAATCTCATACTTTTATTCAATTTCTCGCCTGACGTATAGTAGAAAATAGAAATTAAGCATTAGTAATAGTAGTAAAGTAGATAAGTGAATAGAACAGTAAGATATAATATCCTTAATTTATAACCCTTGGGTAAGAAATTAGCGGTTTTTATAAAATTTAAAAAAGAGATCCTTAGGACTTACGTCCTCAGGATGACGAAGAATACTTAATAATCATATAATTGACCAAGGGCAACCCTATTTGTCATTCTGAGCGAAGCGAAGAATCTCATACTTTTCTTTTTAAGTCAAAAAATAAAAAAAGAGATCCTTCGGCCTTACGGCCTCAGGATGACAAGGAAAGGTAAATTTACAAAAATTTTAGAACACTCTTAATTGTTCTTGACAAGTGGAGACATTTTCAAGCACATACAATTTAAAGTCTACTCCTCTTCAACCATGCTTAAATTCTTCATCTTCCATCCGGTCAAGTTATTAGACCTTCTTGAAAAGAAAGAAACATCCCAAATATTTTGCTTTTCAATATTAAAATAAGCCGGCAATTTTCCATAGTTAGATTTTGCTACATTTTGTTTGTTGCCGGATTTTAGTTGATTTAAAATCTTTTCAAAAGTTTTATTATTGTTAATGTTTGATTTGATTGAAGCTTTTACCCTTCTTATACCTCTTACAAAGCTATAATGTCCGTCTTCCTCTGTCCATGTATTTAATGGAATGGCTACATCACAAACCAACGCAAGCCCATCTTCGAAAGGAGTAAATATTATTTTCTTTTCTAAAGTCATTAAAATCTCTTTTAACTTATCTTCTTCTAAAAACTCTGCTATATCTTCACCAAAAAGAATGATATTTTTGATCTCTCCACCTTCAATTTTTGAAATAATATCCGGCAAGTAGCTAAGATTTTCTACAATGTTTATTATCCCAAAACCATTTGGATAAGGTGGAATCAATAAGATTTTGCTTTGTACTTTTGATTGAATTTCTTTAAGTTTTTTCCCGAATCTGTAAGCATCTTCTCCGTAAAAATAATTAGAGTATACTATAATTTCACTGCCATCTACATTTTCAATAAGTTTTTCAATGATTTGTTCACCTTCTGCATCTATTATAAGAGGGTACAGTTTTTTCAATCTTTCTACTTGTGGAGAAATTGCAATGACTTTTTTATTCATGTAGTATGTAATTACAGGATTTGTATCGGTAATGTCATTTCCAACTACTATCCATTTTTTAGCATTTTTTAACTCTTCTTCCGATGGCGGTGTATACTCTCCAAATCCTTCTAAAAGTGGCATTAAATCCAATGTTATCGTTGATGTAATATATGCTCCAGATTTAGAAGCAATTTCATTTATCTTTTGCAGATTTTCATTTGATAAATAAGGAGATACAACAATGGCAGTTTGAGATGGTTTTTCATTTAATAGGTCAATAACTTCTTGCAAAGCATCATCAAATGAATAATAATCATTGTTTATTTTTGGATATTTTAGTCTATTTGTATTAAAGCTGTCGTATCCAAGATAAGGCTTTGCACATACTTCAAGCTCTGCTGTACTTCTTATTCTGTGTATTTTTTTATCATCATGGTTTATTACAACAGGACAGCCAAGGGAGCAAAAACTGCAATGGGTGCATGTTTCTTTTAACAGCCATGGTCTTGCATTAAATTTAAACGGCTTAAATAAAATAGCTCCAACCGGACATATATCTACGCAAAGACCACACATTTCACAGGTTGATGTATCCATAGGTTTTGAAGCCGGTGAGATTAGTATCTCAAACCCTCTTTCTATTTGAGTAATAGAGTGAGATTTGTTTATGTTATCGCAAACGCTCACACACTTCATACATAAAACACATCTATTTGATACATACTCAAGATAATCACTTTCCCAATCTTCTTCCGGTCTTATTTTTTCAAAGGGTGTTATTGGTAGTATATTATGCTGTGGTCCCCAGTAGGTCCCCCAGTTTTGTAAATCACATTCTCCGGCTTTATCACATATTGGACAGTCAAGCGGATGTCTTGTAAAGAGCATTTCAAGTATAAATTTTCTATCTTCTTTTACTTTTTCATTTTCAGTCTCTATTTCCATCCCGTCATATACATAACTTCCACATGCAATGATGCTTCTCTTTGCTTTAACATCATAAACCAAACACATTCTGCATCCGCCAAAGATTGGCAGTTTTTCATGATAACAGAAGGTTGGAATCAATTTATTAATTTTTTTTGCAGCTTCCAAAACGGTTGTATTCTTAGGCACAGAAATTTCAATTCCATCAATCTTTATGTTTACTAAATTCATCTTACAGCCCACCTAATTTTGATAAGGTAAAAATTTTTTGCTAAATATTTGTATAGGCTAATATTATCCTTAAAATTGTATCTAAATTCAAGTTTTTTTTAGATAGTAGATAAAGTGAGAGTGTTCCAAAATTCATGTAAGTTTACTTTTTTACCCCAAGGATGTAAGTCCGTAGGATCTCCTTTTTTAATAGAGATTCTTCGCCGGCTTAAGAATGACAAATTAGGCTTCCATTCCTATAATACTCATCAGTCAATCTTTCCTTGCCATCCTGAGACTGTAAGCCGAAGAATCTCCTTTTCAAATCCCATAAAAATTGCTAATTTCTCACCTAAGGTATTCATTCTTTTTGCTTTCAAATCATTTTTTAGAAATAAGTTAAGAAAATTTAACTTAATTTTAATAAAAAACTGATAAAATCTCCTATTATAAAATAACTTTGAGAGGTCTAAATCATGGAAAACTACTTTGGAGACATTTTAGAAAGAGCTATATCAAGAAGAGATTTATTTAAGATTGGCGGGATATTAGGACTTTCTGGACTGTTTAACGTTGGATATTCTAAGAATATTCAAACATCTGTAAAAACCTATAAAAACTTATCTTTAAGAACCATTTATCCAAATACAAAAGATGAAATAACGATTCCGGAGGGTTATGAATGGAAAATTTTAATCAAATGGGGAGACCCGTTAGATAACAACGATGGAATAAACTATCAGAATGTTTTTGAAAAAGCATCTAATGATGATGTTGAAAGACAAAAGTACTGCTTTGGGTACAATAATGATTTTGTAGGATTTTTTAACTTTAAAGATAAAACTCTTTTGGTTGTAAATCATGAGTACACTGACCCGGAAATCATGTTTAAGGATTATTTTCTAAAAAATCAGCCAACGAAAGAAGAGGTTGATTTTATGATTCAGGCTCATGGGCTTTCTATAGTTGAGATTAAAAAGAACAAAGATGGATTTTTTGAGTATGTAAAAGGCTCTAAATTCAACAGAAGAATAACAGCAGAAACAAAAACTCTAATATCCGGACCTGCGAGAGGACATAAACTTCTCCAAACATCTTACGACCCAAACGGCGAGTTTGTGTATGGAACTATTGCTAATTGCTCAGCAGGAAAAACTCCATGGGGGACTGTATTGTCCTGTGAGGAAAACTTCCATTCTTACTTTGGAGGAGATTTAGAAAACATAGACCCAGAAAAAATGACAGATTATAAAGTTGTTGAAATCCATCAAAGATACGGCGTTCCGGATATTAAATATCACGATTATTACGGATTTTATAAGTACTACGATAGGTTTAACGTTGAAAAAGAACCAAACGAAGCAAACAGATTTGGCTGGGTTGTTGAGGTTGACCCTTTAAACCCAAACAGACCGCCGATTAAAAGAACAGCCCTTGGAAGGTTTAAGCACGAAGCAGCTAATACTGCCATCGGAAAAGATGGAAGAGTAGCTGTTTACATGGGAGATGATGAAAGATTTGAGTATCTCTACAAATTCGTAACTAAAAACAAGTTTGACCCAAATGATAGAGAGAAAAATCTTAACCTGTTAGATGAAGGAACGCTATACGTGGCTGTATTTAACGATGACCTTACAGGACAATGGGTAGAAATTGCATCGGCTTACTTAGAAAATGGAAAGTATATAATAAAGCCAAATCCAAAGCTACCAAACATATTCCAAGAAGACCCTGTCTTGTGTTTTATCTATACAAGAAAGGCTGCTGATTTATTAAACGCTACAAAAATGGACAGACCGGAAGACGTGGAATATAACCATACTACTAAATCCGTGTTTGCTGTAATGACTTACAATGAAAAAAGAAAAGCATCAGAAACAAACGCAGCAAACCCAAGACCCGAAAATACAATGGGACATATTATAGAAATCATCGAAGAAAATCATAATCCTACTTCAACAAAATTCAAGTGGAGAATAGCTTTGATGTGTGGGGACCCAAAAGCAAGCTCATACAATAACAAGCTTTTTATCTACGGACAACTTGCTAAGTCTGATGTTCCACCAATATCAGCACCGGATAACATTGCAATTGATAAAGTAGGAAATGTATGGATAGCAACCGACGGTAATCCTGGATTAGATAGATTAAAGTCTAACGATGGTGTTTACGTACTAAATCCGTTTACAAAAGAGTTAAAGATGTTTTTATCAGGCGTACCGAACTGTGAAATATGCGGTCCTGAATTTTCGGACGATTATAAAATATTTTTCTGTGCAATCCAGCATCCAGGAGAAGGAGATTTAAACGCTACGAAATGGCCTTATCTAAACGACAACTGCCCAATCCCAAGACCAGCAGTCATACAAGTTAAAAGAAAAGATGGATTAGAGGTTTATGTATAAATAATAAGTGTCTCAGAAAGTGTCTCAGATAGGGACGGGTGATGGGTAATGTCTAAAATTTTTAAAGACTCATCACTCGTCGCTTATATAAGTCATAACATTTTCAAAAAATTTAAAAAAATTTCAAGACTCTATAGGTTGTCTTTTATTAATAGAAGCTTCTTTAGCGGTGTATTTCCAAAGCTATAAAGAAGAATCTCTATTCTTTTACTTCTCACTTATTCACTTACTTTCTCATCTTCTTTAAAAAAGAAAATCTTTTTGGCTTTAAAGCCTTAGAGTAGCAGCTAAATATTGAATGATAAGCATTAGAAAAGCGATAATCCTATTGTAATTCTAAAGATGTGCAAAGAGTCTTTTGTTTTTCTATCTTTTCAAAAAATATTAAAAAATGATATCCTTCACTACGCTGCTGGATGACAAAAAAGGTAAAGTTGTTATTCAGAAGTCGACGAAGAATTTCGTGTTTTTATACCGCTACTCTGTCATCATATATCACTTGGTGGAAGTTATCAATTTACAAAAAAACTTTGCAGTTGACTTAGCATATGTACATGCATTTGAGAAAAAAGTTGAATCGATTGGAAAAAACCTTATTGCAGGTGGTGAAAACGCAACAGTTGGAGCTAAAAACTCACAAAATGAAGTTGGTATAGCCTTAAGATGGTCGTTCTAAGTATGGAGGTAGGGAGTTATGAATAAATTAGCAGTTTTAGGGACGGTTTTGTCCCTTTCTTTTTCAAGCTTTGCAGCAGAACCATGGATGAGTCCACAGTGGACAGAGCAGTTTTGTGAGTATTGGAACAAAAATATGCAAACGGTCATGGCAGAATGGACAGAATTCAACGTAAATAAACAAAAAGGCTATAAAACAATCCAATTTTACAGAGAGGATTGTAATCCACCTAAAAAGGTTGAAGTTAGAATTAAGTATGAAAACGGAAAAGCGGTATGTATATATGGCGGCGAAGCCAAGGACCCAAATCCAGAGTTTGTCATGCACGCAACAGATGAAAACTGGAAGTCTTTAGCAAGAGGTGAATTTGGTTTTATGGGAATGGGTATTATGAAAAAGCTGACATTCCAAGGTTCTAAAGTTGAAGCAATGAAATTTATGGAGCCTTTCAAAACTTTCTTAATTGGTCTTGGAAAAGTTCCTCATACAGATGCTTGCCCATAACATCTTTAAAAATATCCCGGGGCTTTAAAAGGTCTCGGGAGTCTAAATTTTAATTGATTAAGTTGTTTAGCTACAGACAAGAATCTCCGCCTCACAATAATCCATAAACAAAATGCACTAAGTCACTGAAATTAAAAATATTGCAATCAAAAAGTAATTAAATCTCCTAAACCAATCTATGATTAAGCTATAATAATATTTTGAATTAGCAGTATTTTTATATGCTTTGGGTGGGAATTTATGGTTTTTATAAAATTTAGATAAGGAGATCCTTCGGCCTTACGGCCTCAGGATGACAGCCAAAGGTTGATGATAAGTCTTAGAGGAAAGATAACCTTTATTGTCATTCTGAGCGAAGCGAAGAATCTCCTACTTTTATAGAATTTCTCACCCAACGTATAAGCTATAATAATATTTTGAATTTGTAGTATTTATATGCATTAGGCGAGAAATTAGCGGTTTTTATAAAATTTAAACGAGATCCTTCGGCCTTACGTCCTCAGGATGACAAAGAAAGTGAAAGTGTGTTAATGATTACCTTATTTGTCATTCTGAGCGTGAGCGAAGAATCTCCTAATATATTGAATTTCACGCCTGACGTATTAATTACATATGTTAAAAGATATAATATCTTCCCAAAACAGAGGTTGATTTATGAAAAAAATATTTTTAATTTTTGCTGTTTTATCAGTATCAATAGCATTATTTTACTTCTACAACAAAAACAAAAACGGATATGAAACCTATAAGCTTGAGAAAAAAACGCTTGTTAAATCTATTTATGCTTCCGGATATATAGATAGTGAAAATAGCGTAATAGTTAAATCAGAAGTTTCTGGCTACGTTGAAAAAATATACGTAAAGGAAAACGACCAAGTAAAAAAAGGTCAAATCCTTGCGAAAATATCCAATCCCACACTTTATGAAAATCTAAAAGATATAGAGTTTCAAGCACAGCTTATCAAACAAAAACTTTCTGAAAATTCAGATTTTAGAAAGCAGTTTATCGAAAATATAGAAATGAAAAAAGCAAACTATGAAACTCTTTTAAAGGTTTACGAGAGAAGAAAAAATCTATTTGAAAAAGGATTGATTCCAAAAGAGCAGTTTGATGAGGTGGCTAAAAATTTAGAAGTAGCTAAGAGAGATTATGAGAAAGCAGTTGCAAACTATCAAGATAGTTTAAAAGAGTTGTCTTATCAGCTAAAAAGCTTTGAGGCCAAAAAGTCAGAGGTTGCCAAAGAGATTGATAAATACTATATAAAATCTCCAACAGATGGCAAAGTTTTAAGAAAATTTGTAAATGAAGGAGACTATCTAAATAACATCTCTCAAAACAATCAGCTTTTTGCTATTGGAAGTTTAGATAAGACAGAGACGGTTTTATTGGTAGATGAAGAGTATGCACCACTGCTTAAAGAAGGAATGGAAGTTCTTGTAAAGCTTGATTCTTATCCGGATAAAGTATTTATTGGAAAAATCAAAATCATAGAGTCTCAATCTGACAAAAATTCAAGAACGGTCAAGGTTAAAGCAGATGTTAACTATGACAGACCTGTTTTGTTAAACATGACGGTAGAATCTAATATAATTTTAGGAAAGGTTTCTGGCTTGTTTATTCCGGAGAATGCTTATAAAAATGGATATGTCAAATTGTTAGAAAATGGAAAAATCAAGAATGTTAAGGTAGAAGTTGATAAAGAAAAATATAATGGTTATCTAAGAGTTTTAAGCGGTTTAAACGAAGGTCAAACCATAGTCATTGGTAAATAAGATGTATCATATACTTTTTTTAGCTTTGAAGTTTTTAGTTGAAAGAAAAAGACAGACTTTTGTCTCAATTTTTGGTGTTGGAATCGGCGTTGCAGCTTTTATAGTTATGGCTTCATTGATGAACGGATTTCAAAAATACTTTGTAGAGCAAGCAATAGACCTAAACGCACACATTACACTTAAAACTAAACCTGAAGATATACCCGATAGAATTTTAAAAATTTACTATGGTGATAAAATTATTCCGGTAATTCTTGGGTCTAAACCACCTGAAAAGAAGGATAAAATCACAGATTACAAATTTATAATAGAAAAGTACTCAAACAATCCTGATATTCTTGGAGTAGCACCACATCTTGTAAGTCAAGGTATATTAAAATATGGAACGGTTGAAAAGTCTGGGTCATTAATTGGTATAGACCCAAATTTGGAAAGAAAAGCATCGGTAATTGATAAATTTATAGAAAATAAACGATTAGATGTTTTATTAGCAGACGAAAACAGCATAATCATCGGTAAACTTCTTGCCAAAGACCTTGGGATATACGAGACGGGAAAGAAGGTAATACTAACAACGCCAAACGGAAACACACATCTGTTTAAAGTTGTTGATTTTTTTAACTCAGGAATTACAAACTTAGACCAAACAAGAGTCTATCTAAACCTTAGAACGCTTCAGACCATGCTTCAAAGACCAAATGAAGTTAATGAGCTAATATTTAAAATAAAAGACGCAAATAAAGCAGAAAGGTTAGCAAGATTAATCTCGCAAGAGACCGGTTATTACACTGAAAGCTGGCAGTTTGCATACAAAAACTTTTTACAGCTTTTTAAAATTCAAAACTACATCACGTACATGATAGTATTTGCTATTTTGGTAGTATCAGCTTTTGGAATTTTTAACATCATAATGATGACAGTTATGGAAAAGAAAAAAGATATAGCAATTTTAAAGACTGTTGGATATGAAGATGATGAAATAATAAAAATCTTTACATTTCAAGGTGTAATCATTGGCTTTTTTGGCTACATAATAGGAGCAATACTTGGCTATTCTATCCAAGAATGGCTATCAAGCTTAAGAATAGACGTTGAAGGGTTGATAAGAGCAAAAGGCTTTATTCTTGATAGAAGCATTCTTTACTTTGTTTATGGCTTTGTTTTTTCAATGTTTTTCTCAATACTGGCATCTTTTTATCCATCTTACAAAGCATCTAAGCTAAATCCTGTTGATATTTTTAGAAGTGGTGGATGATGGAAATTATAAAAGTAGAAAATATAAACAAGTTTATTGCTAATGAGCATATTTTAAAAAATATAAATCTTTCAGTAAAACAAGGAGAGTTTGTAAGTATCATAGGTCCATCCGGTTCAGGAAAAAGTACATTGTTATACATACTTGGACTTTTAGACCAGCCAACAGACGGAAAAGTTTTTGTTGAAAATCAAGAGATAAATTTTAAGGATAAAAAAAGAATTTCAGAAATAAGAAATAAAAAATTTGGATTCGTGTTTCAGTTTCATTATCTGATAAATGAACTTACAGCTTTAGAAAATGTTATGGTTCCTATGTTAAAAAGAGGCGTAGAAAAATCTGTGGCAGTAGATATAGCAATAAAAAATCTCGAAAAGCTCGGACTTGGAAAAAAGCAAGACAGAAGACCTTACGAGCTATCAGGTGGCGAACAGCAGAGAGTATCTATTGCAAGAGCTTTATCAAACAATCCATTGGTAATTATTGCAGACGAACCAACGGGCAACCTTGACTCAAAAAATACCGAAATAGTCATGGAAATATTTGAAAATCTAAACAAAGAAGGAAGAACTATAATCATGGTAACTCACGAGATTGATTTAGCAGAAAGAACTCAAAGAATCATAAAATTAAAAGATGGTGAAATTATAGAAGATTTAAAGAAAATTTAAGTTATAATAATGCGTCGTCTGGGAAATTTAATAATAGTAGGAGATTCCTCGCCGGCTGCAGAATGATAAATTAGCTTGTTCTTTCTCTGACGCTTACAATTCAACCTTTCTCTGTCATACTGAGGCTTAAGTCCTAAGGATCTCCTTTTTAAATTACATAAAAAACACTAATTTCTCACCCTAATGTTTAAATAAAAATTGAGTTATAATAATTTCTAAAAAAAGGAGGCATAAAAATAATGGATATTACCACAATCGGTGGGATAATCGCTGCCTTAGTTTTGTTTGCTATAGGTGATATATTGGAAGGAGGAAACCCAGCCGGACTTGTTCATATATCTTCTATTATAATAGTCGTACCTACGACCTTATCAGCTGCTGCCGTGGCAACAAAACAAAAATATGTTGCAGCTGCTTACAAAGAGCTTAAAATCGTATTTGGTAATCCTCAATTAAATCCAGAAGAGACTTTAGAGCAAATTATAAAAATAGCTGAAAAGGCAAGGAAAGAAGGAATTTTAGCGATAGAATCTGACATAGGTAATATAGACGACCCATTTTTTAGAAAAGGTCTGCAGATGCTCGTAGATGGATTGGAGCCTGAAGTAATTAGGGAGAGAATGGAGTTGGAGATTGGAGAGATAGAAGAGTATTACGAAGGGGCTGCAAAATACTGGATCACGGCAGGAGAAACTACGCCGGTTTTTGGTCTTGTCGGTGCAGTTATGGGATTAATACTTGCATTAAAAAGACTTGAAAATCCGGTAGAAATGGCAGAAGGTATAGCAGGGGCTTTTACTGCAACTGTTACAGGTATCGTATCTTCCTACCTCCTTTTTGGTCCATGGGGACACAAAATGAAAGCTAAGGCTAAAGACATAATCAAAACCAGGGAAATGATATTAGAAGGTATAATTGGGATAGCATTATCTAAAAATCCAAAAATGCTTAGAGAACAGCTTATGATTTACACAGGAAAATCTGAAGCTAAAGAGGCTTAAAATATGGCAAAAAAGAAAAAACATGAAGAACATGGTGCAGGAGAAAGGTGGGCTGTACCATACGCAGACTTTCTATCATTACTTTTAGCTCTCTTCATAGCACTTTTTGCTATTTCTACGATAGATAAGAAAAAATTAGCATCATTCGTTGAAGCTATATCTGCTGCATTTAGCTTTAAACCAATATCTTCATCTACTCCTCCATCAATAATCGAAGGTGTCGGAGTAAAACAGAAAAGAGAAGATGTGAAGAAAAAAATAAAAGAAAGAGTTGAGCAGATTATTAAAAAACTAAATCTTGAAGGAAAAGTCAGCGTTGAAGTAATTCCTATGGGCGTAAGAATTAGAATATTAGATTATATATTGTTTCCTCCTTGTAGCACAGAAATCAATCAAGAATATAAAGAACTATTAAATGGGATTGCTGAAATTATAAAAGAAGCCAAACTACCGGTAGAAGTTGAAGGACATACGGATGATATCCCACCCGGACCAACCTGTAATTATCCATCAAACTGGGAGCTTTCTGCATCCAGAGCTGCTGCAGTTGTAAGATATTTAATAACTGCCGGGAATTTACCACCATATCTATTTAGCGCAGTGGGTTATGCTGATACAAAACCAATCTCTCCAAACAATACTGAAGTAGGAAGAAGGTTAAACAGAAGGATCGAAATAAATCTCATTACAGGCACTGATAAAGAGCCGGACTTAAAAGAAAAAGCAGATTTTATATACAAAGAAAATTCTGAAGAGAAAAATGAAAAACAAAAAACAACTGCTGAAAGTAAAAGATAATTATTTAAACGTTGAAAAAGAAAAGCTAAAAAATATTGAGGAAACCTTAGAGACATTTTATAATAAAAAATCCGCCATTGAAAATGAAATAATGTTGGCCTTGGAGTTTAATGTTAATGATATTTTTTCGATTGGACAAAAATATGAATTTATCAATTATCAACAAGAAAAATTAAAAAAGATAGAAGAAGAGATAAAATCCTTAGAGAAAGAAAAAGAGCAAATTAAAGAAAAGATAGCATTACTAAATGCAGAGAAAAAAGCCATTGATAAATATTTTGCTTTAAAAGTAAATAGAAAACAGATTTTAGACAATTTTAGAGAGATGGTGGAGTCAAATGAGATTTTTAATAGGAATTCTATTTTTAATAAGCAGTAGCTTTGCACAAGTTGAAGAGCTAAAAAAAGAAGCTGAAAAATTAAAACAGTTAAGAGATGAAATAAAAGCAACGTATCAAAAAAACGAAGCTTTGTTAGAACAAATAAAAAAAGAAAAACAGGCTTTAGAGCTTTTGAAGAAAGAGATAGAAGAAAGTAAGAAAAAAATTCAAGATGAAAGATATAAAAAGCTTGCAAAAGTATTTGAAAAAATGGACCCGGAGATGGCAGGTCAGAAATTGTCTAAAATGGAGTCAGCTGAAGATGCTGCATACATTATTTACAATATGAATGAAAAAAAGGCAGCAGCTGTACTTGATAACACCGACCCAATAATGGTCAGTAAAATCGTAAAAATTTTAACAAGACTGAAAGAAGAGAGTAATATCAAAAATGAATGATTAGCGGCAAACAGCAAGATAGACAAGACTAATTTTAATTTTCCTGTTTCAATACAGAAATACACAGTAAGCCTGAAACGACGTTTGATATGAGGTCGTTGCAAAATTTTTATAAGTTTACCTTTGAGGGTGTTCCAAAATTTTTTTTAAATTCGTCTTTCCACGTCATCCTGAGGACTTTAGTCCGAAGGACCTCTTTTTTGATTTTATGACCTGAAAAGAAAAATAGCAGATTCTTCGCCGGCTGCAGAATGACTGTATGGATTTTTACAAGTAGCCTCGATATACATCTTGCTTTCTCAATTATTTTATATTCTTCAATTTTTCATATTCGTCTTTTGTGTTAATACTCCAATAGTTAAAAAGATTCTTATCTATCTTTGATATTTCATCTTCATACAATTTTAGGTAATTTAGCTTTTCAATCCAAGACATTAATGACTTGCTTGACTTGTATGCTTCCTTAGCTTTTTCTAAAGCATCTTTTTTATAAAGTGTGTTTAAAGGTTGGTATCTTCCATTGATTACAGGAAGAATGCAATCATAATCTGAAATTTTTTCTATATAAAAATCAATTAATTCTGGATTTAAAAGCGGAGTATCTACTGTAGCTATAAACACATATGGATTATTAATGCTGTCTGATACTGACACAACGGCGTTTAATGGACCATCGTAAGGGTTTTTGTCTTTGATAAAAGTTATCTTATCAAGAAATTCATTAAGTTCTTTTTGATAAATTTTTTCATCTTTATTTATTGAGAGGATGATTTCATCACATTTTTCATAGAGCTTTTTAACGATTATTTTTAAAAATGTTTGTCCACCAAGTTTTAAAAATGCTTTATCTTCACCCATTCTCTTGCTTTGACCGCCAGCAAGCAGAATACAGGATGTTTTATTAGTAGTCATATAAAGCTGTTGTTAAATATTTTTCTCCACCGTCAGGACAAATAAAAACTATAACGCCTTCATCAATTTCTCTTGCTACTTTTATTGCTGCCTCATAAGCAGCACCGGACGATTGCCCTACGAATATACCTTCCAATCTTGACAACTCTCTTGCTCTTTGATAAGCAATATCAGTTCCAATAAAGATAGTTCTGTCAAGCCTGTTTTCATCAAAAATACCCGGCTTTATTGAAGTTTCTATATATTTTAATCCTTCTATCCCATGAAATGGACTATCCGGCTGAACGCCTATAACTTGAATATCCGGATTAAAGATTTTTAACCTTCTGCCAGTTCCCATAACGGTACCGCCTGTTCCTATTCCGGCAATAAAGTGAGTAATCTTTCCTTCTGTTTGATTCCATATTTCCACTGCGGTAGAATCAAAATGTGCTTTCCAGTTTGCATCATTGTTATATTGGTCTATGTAATAATATTTTTCTGGGTACTTTTCAACAAGCTTTCTGACATATATAATTGCTCCATCTGTACTTTCAAGTGGATTTGTAAAATGGATTTTAGCTCCAAAGGCTTTTATGATTCTTTTTCTCTCTTCGCTAACATTGGCTGGCATCGCAAGCTCAACTTGATATCCAAGAGCAGTTCCAACCATTGCAAGGGCAATTCCAGTGTTTCCAGATGTTGCATCTATGATAACTTTATCTTTTGTTAGTCTTCCAGAATTAATCGCTTCAACTATCATTCTTGTTGCCGGTCTGTCTTTTACAGAACCACCGGGATTATAAGATTCTAACTTTGCATAAATTTTTACATTCTTCTTTTTTATATCTTCAGGCAATGACCTGCTAAGTTCTACTAATGGAGTGTTTCCAACAAGCTCTAATATTGATTTCCTTGTTTTTCTATAGCCTTCATCATGCTGTCCAAGTATCCACATAAAAGCCTCTTGGTTTTTTTGTAATTATTATATCAGTTAAGACTAAGGTTAGAAATTACTAACATTTGAATATTAATTGTAAAGCTAAAGAAGGTTATTAGAATGTATTTTATAATTGCAATAATTATACGTCGGGCAAAATATCATTTTAAAAGTATGGGATTCTTCGCCGGGTGCAGAATGACAGGTTTTTATTTTTCCTTGTCGTCCAGCAGCGAAGTGAAGGATCTGATTTTTTAATGTTTTTTGAAAAGAAAAAGAGGAGATTCTTCGCTACGCTCAGAATGACATATAATGTTGCCCTTTCTCTGATGCTTATCAGCCAACTTTTGGTTCTCATCCTGAGGCTGTGAGCCGAAGCATCTCTTTCTTAAGCTTATAAAGATCCATAATTTTCTATCTAATACAATAGAATTTATTTTAATTGCGATAAGATAATCCTAATTTAATTGAAATAAAATGGTTTTGATAAACTACTTATTGTCTTCGCTGCTTACTTTTATTATTGTTTTTACGTTTCCTCTTGGATTCCAATCTCCAATGACTTCAAGCTTTCTTGGTTTTAAAAGATTGTGCAAATCTTCATATATCTTATTGGTTGCCTCTTCATGGGATATATACTGATTTCTGTATTTGTTTAGATAAAGCTTTAAAGATTTTAGTTCTACAATGTATTGGTCTGGAATGTATGATATTTTTATTGTTGCATAGTCTGGATATCCTGACCTTGGGCAAAGGCAAGAAAATTCAGGAAAAGTTATATCAATAGTATAATTTCTTTCTGGATAGGGATTGGGCCATGGTTCTAATTTTGCTTCAAGTATTTCTTTTTCTCCGTATTTCATCTAAACCTCTCTGCTAATAATATATTCAGCTAATTTAATCAAAAATTCAGGATTTTTCAAGTCTTTTATCTCATTTTTTGCCTTTTCAACATAATCTTTTGCAATCTGTATTGACTTTTCTAATCCATACAAAGATGGGTAAGTAATTTTATTTTTATCTTTATCTTTATGTAATCTTTTTCCTGCTTTTTCTTCATCTCCGATTTCATCTAAAATATCATCCCATATCTGAAAAGCAAGACCGATATTTATTCCATAATTTTTTAATTTTAAAATCTCTTCTTCTGTAGCATCGGCTAATAGACCGCCAATTTGACAGCATGCAGATAAAAATTTTGCGGTTTTATTTAGATGAATAAATTCAACATCTATAAAATTTGGTAATATATCAGCTGCTTGACCCCCCACCATGCCATAAATTCCTACATTATGAGATAAAATATTAATTACTTTTACAATTTTTTCAGCTGATAATTTTTTATTGTTTGAGATAACTTCAAAAGCATACGTTAAAAGTCCATCACCGGCAAGAATTGCGATAGCTTCACCAAATACTTTATGGCAAGTTGGCTTTCCTCTTCTTAAATCATCATCATCCATAGCAGGTAAATCATCGTGAATTAAAGAGTAAGTATGAATAAATTCTGTTGAAATAGCTATATCTATAAAATCTTCAATATTTACATCTTCTTTGACAGCCTTTGCAGATTCAATAACTAAGATAGGTCTGATTCTTTTTCCACCTGCTTCTAAAGAATATCTCATTGCGTTAGATAATTCTTCAGGAATGCAGCCGGGAACGAATCTGTCTAATTGCTTATTTATAAAGCTTGCTTTTTCTTTTAAGAAATCTTTAAACTCCATAGTAAATATTATATAACAGGATAAGATGGGTAATGAAAGAGATTGGCTGTATAATATGAAAATATGATTATTTTAACATTCTTAAATACTAAAGCCAACATCCTGATTATTATGGAACTAAAAGTGCAGATTTTTAGGAAAGCTTGATATTTCTTGTTTCTTTGCTTTCGGATAGTTAAGCTGGTTTTATCAAAGGCCCCCGTGAGGGGGACCTAATGGTTTTATTTCATTCTTTTTATTCTTCTTGCTAACACGTAGGTTGGGACAAGTAGCCATGTAAGGATGTTCCACCAGCCCGTCATAGGAGATACGGAACCAACCATTGAACATCCGCCACCGCCACCACCACCGGAAACTGAAACATAATCACTGCCACTACCTGAGCCAGTTCCGCTGCCACTACCTGAACCAGAGGAACTACCACCACTACCTCCACTACTTCCACCGCCGCTTACTGTATAGTTAGCGGAGCATGTTTTGTTGGCACTCATGGTTATGGTGCATGTGGTGCTACTACAACCAGAGCAATCACCAGTCCATCCTGCAAAGGTATAGCCAGTGCTTGGTATAGCTGTAAGTGTCACTGTGCCGTAAAAGTCTGCGGAGCACATAGAACCATTCTGAGCGAAGCGAAGAATCTCATGTTTTTCTTTCTTTTCAAAAAAACATTAAAAAATTAGATCCTTCGGCCTTCGGCCTCGGGATGACACGAAAAGGTAAACCTACGAAAATTTTGGAACATTTTTACCTTTACACTTTACATTTAACACAGGACATTCCAAGGACTATTTAGCTCAAAAAGCCTTCCACTTTAAAAAAGTAAGAGAATATAGAGTGATATGTAATAGATAAAAAACAAGAGATTTTTCTCCATCCTAAAAAGGCGACCAATAAGTTAATTAATCTCCAATCTTAGTTTAATTTCTATCAGCTCTAAACTCTTTTTTAGAGTAATTACAAATCGGACATCTCCAAGTATCTGGTAAATCTACAAACTCAACGCCCGGAGAGATAAGATTAATCTCATCTCCTTTTTCCGGGTCGTATATATAGCCACAAACTCTGCATCTGTATCTGAGATTTTTTTCTTCTTTAAGATTTACCTTCATTTTTTTCTTCCTCTAAGAGTCTTTCTGCCAAGTATTCTGCTAAGTGCATGACTTTAACTTCTTTATGATGACCATGCTTATACATACCATCTGCTAAATTTAGCACACATCCCGGACAATCGCTTAAAACGTAAGTTGCCTGAGTTTTTCTTAAATCTTCTATTTTTCTTTTTTGAAGTTCAGAAGCTACTTCATAGTTAGCCACAGAGAAGTATCCGGCAAAACCGCAGCACATCATAGCTTCTTCACCTTCAACGTATTGTGTGTCTTTTACACTTTTTATTACATCTCTAAATACGTTAGGGTCTGTTTTCATTGCAGTGTAAGAATGACAAGGAAAATGAAAGCTAACTTTTTCACCGTTACCTTTAAACACTAAAAATCCTTCTTCTCTAAGTATTTCTGCAAAGTCTTTAACTGGATACTTATACTCCTCTTTTAAAGCTCCGCCGCATGTTGGACATGCAACTACGATATAATCAAACTTGTATTTATCTATTTCGTTCTTATTATGCTTCATAAGTTTATTGAACGCGTCTATCTCTCCGCTGTAAAGATGTGGTGCTCCGCAGCATCTTATATCTTTTGGAACTACAACATCATAACCGGCTTTTTCCATAAGTTTTAAAACACTCTCTCCAACCTTGCCTTGAAAAGCATCTATCATACAACCTGTAAAGAATAACAATCTTCCTTTAGATTTTTCAGCTTTTACTTCTTTACCTCTCAATCCAAAAGGTTTTGCAGATGGCTTAGGCATTAGCTTAGCATATTTTGGAATACCAACATCTATATAAACAGCATTGTATTCAGGAACCTCTTTACCCGCAAGCTTTCCGTAAGCTTCCATCAAGGTTGGTGCAAACTTCATACCTATTTTTGTAAGTGGATTTCCCATCATTCCAAGACCTTTGAAAACCACTGTCTTAAAGTAATCTTTCTTTGATTTTTCCTTTGCCATACTTCTGGCTCTAAACATAATCTCTTTATACTCAACTTCGTTAGGGCATATCCACTCACAACGGCGACACATTGCACATTGATTCCACTGGGCTGCAACTTCTTCAGTAAGTGGCAGGATTCCATCTACAACGGCCTCAGCCAATGCAAGCCTTCCTCTTGGAGAAGAGCGCTCTTCTTTTACGACGCTGTAGGTAGGGCAAACCTGTCTGCATGCTGAACATTTAACACATTGATGTGCAAGCTCTATGGTTAATTTTGGCTCTATTAGTTCACTCATTGAATGTCTCCTTAAATTTAAAGTGTATTAAATTTATATTGGTTAATAGACGTTAACAATAATGAAAATCATGTTTTTTCAAAGCCAAAATATTAATAAAATTTAAAATTGCACAAAAAATGTGCAACTATATATTTACAATCTTGAAAATTTAATATATCTTTTATACCACAAATTTTAATTTGAAAGGAGGAAAACAAGAGTTGATAGGATTTGGACCCCATTTAATGGTCGATGGTTACAACGGAAATTTTGAAACGTTAGCAAGCGTGGAGGCTATCACTAACTTTTTAGACACATTGCCGGCTGAAATCGGAATGACAAAAATTATGCCTCCATATGTATTTAAGTACGATGGCGGGGATAAACCAGAAGACTGGGGAGTTTCAGGGTTTGTAATCATAGCAGAGAGCCACATAAGCATCCATACATTTCCGGAGAAAGGATACTTTTCAATAGATATATTCTCTTGTAAGGAATTTGACATTCCAGCAGCTTTAGAAATAATTAAATCTTTCTTTGGTACAGAAGACCTTGAAGTTCAAACAACTTCAAGAGGAACTGAGTTTCCAAGAGATATTGGCATGGCTGGAGCAATTACAGCTTCTCAAAGAAAAAGATTATATTAATAAACATAAGCCAGCCTAACGGCTGGCATTTTAAAAATGAATAGGAGATTTTTACCACAACTATAAAATAGCGTCTAAGCTTTACTTCTAACCCCTGTAATTACAATTCATGAATTACCTTTAATTTCTTTTTTATTCTGATGGCATAAGGCCAAAGGGTCTATAAAATTGATGCATATTAAAATTAATTTCCCTTAGTCATCATGAAGTGTGTCCCAAGATTTTTATAAGTTTACCTTGTCCGTCATCCTGAAGCTGTAAGCCGATGGATCTCCTCTTTTAAAAATAAGGAAAAATGAGATTCTTCGCTTACGCTCAGAATGACGATATGGATTTTTGAAACAGTCTCTGAGGACGTAAGTCCGAAGGATCTCTTCTTACGATTTTTTAATTTGAAAAGAAAAAAGAGATTCTTATCTTACGCTCAGAATGACGATATGGACTTGATGCGGATTTTTGGAACACCCTCAGTCATAATAAAGCTCTAAAGCTGAAGCATCTCCTATTTCAAAAAAATAAGAAATTAAGAACCCAGACAATACTTACTTAAATCCTAAAAATGGGTAAAGACTTATGAGTAACAGATTGACTTAATATCCCATCTCTCGTCATTCACCTCTTACATAAGTGCATTTTCATAAATTACATTAACTTCTATCACTTTTAATAATTTATAGATGCATCTAAAAATCTTGTAATCTATTGAATTTCTTACCTAAATAAAAGTACTACTTTAATGTTAGCTGTTAAACGTAAAATAAAAAGCAAATAGGCGTTTATCTTAATTACAGGCAGCTAATCTTTCGCAACGTTAAACATCACTTTTAAACCTTACACGTTCCTAATCTTTCACTTCACACCTAAATAATTTTATTTCATCTTGAACGAAGTAAAAATAACCAGTATAATTAAGCTTACAAAACACAGGAGAAGTTAATGACAAAAGAAAAAATTGGCGTTGTGCTTTTAAATATGGGTGGTCCAGACTCCTTAGATGCGATTCAGCCATTTTTATACAACCTATTTTCTGACCATGACATCATACAAATTCCAAAACCTATT
>Ga0315298_1001553_pt1 | contig 41661 bp, 37 predicted proteins | sample WHS_1_MG_FD_203077 | JGI IMG/M metagenome (GOLD analysis project Ga0315298, IMG submission 203077) | Extremophilic microbial mat communities from Washburn Hot Springs, YNP, Wyoming, USA - WHS_1_MG | ecosystem: Environmental > Aquatic > Thermal springs > Hot (42-90C) | place: USA: Wyoming... | reverse complement strand
GGCTTGTCTCCCTAGCGTAATAGTCCGGCTTTACAATGCTCCATGGTTTAAGGTAAACAGCGGCGATTTTGACCGCGGCGGCGCCTTCTTTCTGCAGGTGCTCCTTTATGAGTTGGAGGCTTTTGCCGGTGTCCGCCACCTCATCCACAACCAGCACTTTTTTGCCAGCCACATTAACGGAAACTGGCTGCGTTAGGGTTGGCTCACCCTTTGTTTCAGCCACACCAACATAGAACTCAACTTTAACATTGGCGAGGTTTGGGTTCTCCAAAAGGTCTGAAAGGACTCTTGCAGGCGGCCATCCGCCGCGGGAAACGCCAACAATTACGTCTGGCTTAAAATTGTCGTTCCTTATTTTTTCGGCAATTTTCATAAGCATTTTATAGATTTGGTTCCATGTTGGCACTTCGAATTCAAGCTCTTGCCGTGCCAAGCTTTCTACACCAGCTTTTGTGCGGACGGTTTAAGAGTTTGGTTTTAGAGCTGATTTTAGTTTTTCTAAAAAGGGTCGGGTTTGCTGATAACTTTAATTAGGCTCTGCGGTGATAGAAGGGCGGGAGGGCGGTGAAAATCTTTGAGAGAAATCATTGAATGCGTTCCAAATTTTAGCACCTCAGACCCGAAGGTTGTTGAGCAAATCCTCAAAGAGCTTAAAACAACTAAAAAGGCGTTTTTGCTTGACTACACCTTCGACAATTATTATAATAGGCTTGTGGTCTCCTTTGTGGGAGACAAGCGTTCTGTTCTTGAAGCCATGTTGAAGATGGCTTTTAAGGCTGTGGAGCTTATTGACATGAGAACCCATAAAGGGCAACATCCAAGAATAGGCGCTGTGGACGTTGTCCCCTTCATACCACTAAAAAATGTCACCATGGAAGACTGCATAAAGCTTGCAAGAAAATTTGGCAGAACCCTAGCTCGGGAACGGGGCGTGCCAGTCTACCTCTACGGCGAGGCTGCCACAAAACCAGAGCGAAAAGACTTGGACTGGATACGCGAAGGCGAATATGAGAGGCTGGCGGAGATGATGGCGAAGCCGGAACGCAAACCGGACTTCGGTCCAGCACAACCCCATCCAACGGCTGGAGCTACAATAACTGGCGCCCGCAAGGTTATGGCGGGATTCAATGTCAACCTTGGGACTGCAGACTTGAAAGTTGCGAAGAAGATTGCTAGGGCTTTGCATTCAAAGAAGGGCGGGCTTGCAAATGTTAAGGCTATGGCTGCTTACATTCCAGAAAAGAACATAACACAGATTGGCATGAGCATAAGCGATTTTGAAGCTACCCCATTATACCGTGTTTTTGAACTGTTAAAAATTGAGGCTGAACGCTACAATGTGCCAGTCATAGGTTCGGAGTTCTGTGGGATGGCGCCTTTAAAGGCTATTGTTGATGTGGCAGCGTACTATTTGAAAATTGACAACTTAACGGTTGACAGAGTGTTGGAAGTGGCGGTTCAAAACGCCATTGAGAAGGGAGGAAGCCTTGAGTAAAGCCAAAACGGGGAAAACCGCTGCCAAAGAAAGAGCGGACACGCTTATTGTTAATGCTAGTGAGCTTGTGACTTTGGCTGGCGGCAACGAGAAGCCCAGAACTGGCAAGCGTATGCGAGATCTTGGAATAATCAAGAATGGGTGTGTAGCCATAAAAGATGGCAAAATATTGGCTGTTGGAAAAACTCCAGAGATAAGGAAGAACTTTAAGGCTGAAGACATAGTGAACGCCAGCGGAAAAACGGTTCTGCCTGGCTTTGTGGATCCCCACACGCATCTGGTTTTTGCTGGTTCAAGGGAAGACGAGTTCCAGATGAGGGTTGAGGGCGCCTCTTACATGGAGATTTTGAAGGCTGGCGGGGGTATATTGAAAACTGTTAGGGAAACCAGAAAGGCCAGTTTGGATGAGCTTCTAGGTTTTGGCTTGAACACCTTAGATGTTATGTTAAGGTATGGCACAACAACCGTTGAGGCTAAAAGCGGATACGGCTTAACAACGAAGGATGAGTTAAAAATTTTGGAGGTTATTAAGCGTCTAAACCAGCTTCATGCAGTTGATGTTGTTCCCACATTTATGGGAGCCCACGCAGTCCCAGCCGAATACACAAGCAATCCCGAAGAGTATGTCAGCTTAGTTGTTGATGAGATGATTCCAGCTGTTGCCGAGAGAAGGCTGGCGGAGTTCTGCGACGTTTTCTGCGAGAAAGGTGTCTTCAGCTTGGAACAGACAAGAAAAATTCTCGTTGCAGCCAGAAGCCATGGTTTAGGGCTTAAGGTGCATGCGGACGAGATGAGCCAGTTGGGCGGAGCTGAGCTTGCAGCCAGCCTAGGGGCAGTTTCAGCCGAGCACCTGCTTTTCGCTTCTGATGTTGGGCTTAGGGCTATGGCTGAAAGGGGCGTAATTGCGGTTTTGCTTCCAGCAGCAGCCTTCAGCCTCATGGCTGGACGTTTTGCCGAAGCTAGGAAAATGATTGATTATGGTGTTCCAGTGGCTTTGGGCACTGATTTTAACCCAAGCTGTTGGATTGAAAACCAGCAACTCGTCATAGCTTTCGCATGCTATTTTATGAGGATGACGCCAGCCGAAGCCATAACTGCGGCCACTATTAATGCTGCCCACGCCATTGGAAGAGCCAAAGAGGTTGGCAGCTTGGAAGTTGGCAAGAAGGCTGACATAGTGATTTTGAATGTGCCAAACCATGTTTTTCTCGGCTACCGCTTCGGCGTAAACCTCGTGGACAAAGTGATAAAGAATGGCAGAACGGTTGTTGACGAGGAAGCCTCCATAGCTGAAGCGGCGAAGCTTTTCAGCAAAGAATTAGAGTAACCTCCAACCAAATTATTCCTTGTTTAAGGGTGAAACTCCTTGTTAAAGCTTGAAAAACCCATAAAATGTTTGACTGGGCATGAGCTGCACTGCAAGAACTGGCAGATTGAAGGCATTCTGCGCATGTTCTTTAACGTTGTTGACCCGGAAGTGGCTAAAGACCCAGAAAGGCTAATTGTTTATGGCGGCACTGGGAAAGCTGCGCGGAACTGGGAGTGCTTCGAAAAAATTGTTGAAACCCTCATAGAGCTTGAGCCAGACGAAACCATGCTCGTCCAAAGCGGCAAGCCAGTGGCCGTCTTCAAAACCCATGAGTGGGCGCCCCGAGCCCTAATAGTAAACGCCATGCTAGTGCCAAAATGGGCAACGTGGGACTACTTCTACGAGCTTGAACAGAAAGGCTTAATCATGTTTGGGCAAATGACTGCAGGATCATGGGCTTACATTGGCACTCAAGGAATCCTTCAAGGCACATATGAGACTTTGGCGGCGGTGGCACGCGAGCACTTCGGCGGAACCCTCCGCGGAAGACTAGTCTTAACGGCTGGTCTGGGCGAGATGGGGGGAGCCCAACCTCTAGCGGTAACGATGAACGATGGGGTGGCGCTTGTTGTTGAAATAGACAAACGCGCCATTGACAGACGCATAAGGCATGGTTACTTGGAGACTTGGACAGATGATTTAGATGAAGCTGTGAAAATGGCTTTGGAAGCCAAACGTGAGGGCATCCCAAGAAGCATAGGACTGCTCGGAAACGCGGCTGAAGTGCATCCAGAACTATTAAAGCGAGGCATAATACCAGACGTGCTTACAGACCAGACAAGCGCCCACGACCCGTTGAACGGCTATTATCCAGCCGGGCTTTCAAAGGAGGAAGCCGACGAACTTCGCAAAAACGACCCAGAAGAGTATCTGCGAAGAGCCAGCCAAAGCATGCGCACCCAAGTTGAAGCAATGGTTAAGATGATGGAAAAGGGCGCAGTAACTTTCGAATACGGCAACAATCTCCGCCAGCAAGCCTACAACGCCGGTTTTAAGGACGCTTTCGCCTATCCGGGCTTTGTTCAACGCTATATTAGGCCGATGTTCTGTGAAGGTCGCGGACCATTCCGCTGGACATCCCTTGTGGGGAGCGCTGAAGACATTTACACTTTGGACGATGTGATTTTGAGGGAGTTTTCCTACAGCAAGGAGCTTTGCAGATGGATACAGAAGGCCAAAGAGCAAGTTAAGTTTCAAGGGTTGCCAGCCCGCGTCTGCTGGTTGGGCTTCGGCGAGAGAGCCCGCTTCGGAAAAATAATGAACGACATGGTGGCAAGCGGAAGGCTTTCAGGCCCCATATGGATTGGGAGAGACCACCTTGACGGTGGAAGTGTCGCATCGCCAAACCGAGAAACAGAAGGCATGCTGGACGGAAGCGACGCAATAGCGGACTGGCCAATACTTAACGCGCTACTGAATGCTGTTGCCGGCGCCACATGGGTAAGCGTTCACCACGGCGGAGGCGTGGGCATAGGCTATAGCATACATGCTGGCATGTGCCTGGTGGCTGACGGAACAAAAGAGGCTGAAAAACGCATAGTCACAGTGCTAACAACAGACCCTGGAACAGCCATAGTGAGGCACGCGGACGCCGGATATGAAAAGGCAAGGAAAATAGCGAGGGAAAAGGGCATCAAAATGCCCATGCTAAAATAGGTGACCTAGAGGGGTTTTCATGGCGGTTTTCTTGCTGGACATGTGGAACGTTGCGAAGGGCAAGGAAGCCGAAAACGAGGAGGTTGTTAGGCAGATTCTCCAGTATGGAGGCACTCATCCAGAAGCCTTCAAACTTGTTAAGTCGCTCCGCTGTTTTAGGCAAAGCATAGGTGGAAAACCACCTGGAAAATTCGTCCTAGTAACAGAGTTTGCAAGCCTACACGACATGGAGGAATTTTTCAAAAAGATTAGGGAAGACAGCGGGTGGAGAAAAATAGAGCGGAAATGGAGAAGCGTTATGGAACAGGCGTTTTCGGAAAGCCTACTGTGGGTTGACGCTTTCAGAGAGCTCTGGACAGAAAAATAGAATTGTGGAAGATTTTGAGTGTTTTACTCGAACTCTGATGTTTCTTTAGGCTTCTCTTTCTCCTTTTCCTTCTCCTTCTCGACACCCTTCGCCGCAATGACGTCATCGATCTTTAATATCATGTTTGCCGCTTCAGTGGCAGACTTGATGACTTGAAGCTTAACCCTCAATGGCTCTACAACGTTCAGCTCCAGCATGTCCCTAATCTTGCCGGTGAAAACGTCAACGCCATAGGATGGCGATGAAGCATTTTCATGTGCAGCCCTCAGAGCAACCATTATGTCAACCGGATCTAAGCCGGCGTTTTCAGCCAACGTTAGCGGTATAGACTCAACAGCGTCTGCGAATGCCTCGATGGCTAGTTGTTCGCGGCCGCCAACTTTTACGGCGTAGTCTCTGAGCTGTTTGGCGACTTCTGCTTCTGGTGCACCGCCTCCCGGCACAATTTTTCCGTCTTCAATGGCGTTTCTGACAACGCATAGCGCGTCGTGGAGTGAGCGTTCAGCCTCGTCGACCACGTGTTCTGTTCCACCTCTAACCACTATTGTGACAGCCTTTGGATTCTTGCACTCCCGTACATAGACCAGCTTATCCTCGCCTATCTTAACCTCCTCAACGAGTTTCGCCTCGCCGAGCACTTCTGGCGTTAGGTCTTTGACACTTGCCACTATTTTGCCGCTGGTAGCCCTCGCCAATTTCTCCATGTCGCTGCTGCTCACGTTTTTAACTGCCAATATCCCTTTCTTCGCTAGGAAGTGCAGTGCCACATCGTCAATGCCTTTTTCACAGAAAACTACGTTGGCGCCTGCCTCTGCAATCTTGTCCACCATCTCGCGGAGCATGCGCTCCTCCTCGTCCAAGAAGAGCTTCATCTGCTCTGGGCTTTCGATGTTAATTTTAGCATCAAACTCCGTCTTCTCAATTTCTAGTTTGGCGTTTAACAGTGCAATCTTCGCGTTGTGAACTATTTTTGGCATTTGCGGATGAGCCACTTCCTTGTCGATAACCATGCCTTTAACAAGCTCTGTCTCTTCGAGGCTTTTGCCATGCTTCTTCAAAATCTTGATTAGATCGATGTCAGCCTTAATCTTTCCGTCCTTTTCTTCGGCGACTTGCTTCACGGCTTCAACGGCCAGCTTTGCAAAGTGCTCTTTTGCAGCGGCTATGCCCTTGCTTCCCATCGACGTTATCGCAACATCCATAAGCTTCTTCTCATCGTTTATGCTTACTGGCAGAGCCATCTTCTCCAAAACTTCGCGGGCTTTCTCGCTAGCCTTCTTGAAACCCTCAATTATTATTGTTGGGTGGATGTTCTGGTCTAGGAGCTCCTCAGCCTTTGCAAGCAATTCGCCAGCCAAAACAGCTGCAGTTGTTGTCCCATCTCCGACCTCGTTGTCCTGTGCTTTGGCGACTTCCACAAGCATTTTGGCGGCTGGATGCTGAACGTCAATCTCTTTCAATATTGTCGCGCCATCGTTTGTTATCGTCACGTCGCCGAAACTGCTGACAAGCATCTTGTCCATGCCCTTCGGCCCCAAAGTTGTTTTGACAAGTTCGGCTATTATTTTGGCTGCCATAATGTTGTTTCTCTGGGCTTCCCTTCCAGTGGTTCGTCCAGTACCTTCCTTCAACACCAAAACCGGAACCGTTCCAGAGGGTATGGCTGCCATACACCATCACCCCCTTCATCCCATTTTCCATGTTAGCAGGAAATAGCAAAATCACACGAAAAAGTTACTTCTATATAAATTTTTCTAGACGCTTGCCTTAACAATTCTATAACCAGAAGCCTTCCTAAGACGGTTCATAACAGCCAACCCCAAACCTTCTGTAGGCACGCCCTCAGCAATTATTACATCGACGCCTTGAGCGTCAAACTCCCTTAAAAGCCTAAAAAGATTCTTCGCAATCACGTCGAGGCGACTTCTACTTCCAAGGGACTTCACAACATCAGCCTCATAAAGATTAGCAGTTTCATCAGTCGCTAAAACGCCAACCTTCACGTTTCTCTTTCTATAACGGTTTACCAACTCCATAACTTTTTTAACAGTGGCTGAAAGCTCGCCCTCAACAACAATTAACTTCGCCTTCGGAGCATAATGCCTATGCTTCATCCCCGGCGAACGCGCTTTCTCAACTGGCAACTTTTTCTCTGCTATGGCAACTGGATGAAGCTCAACCCTTCCAAGAACAGCCTCCAACGCCTCGCGGGGCGTCCCTCCGGGGCGGAGTATCTGGGGCGGGTCAACAGTCATGTCCAAAACAGTGGATTCCACACCAATTCTGGTTGGGCCAGCATCCAAAACAGCATCTATCCGTCCACCAAGGTCTTCAAGAACATGCTCAGCCGTTGTTGGGCTTGGTCTTCCAGCAAGATTCGCACTTGGAGCCGCAATAGGGCAGCCGCTCTCCTTGATCAAGGCTAGGGCCACATTATGTTTTGGCATCCTAACAGCTATGGTGTCTAAACCAGCCACAGTAACGTCCGGCACAATACTGGAACGCTTAAAAACCAGCGTTAAAGGGCCTGGCCAAAAGGTCTTCATCAGGATTTCGGCTTTGGCTGGAATAGCCCTCGCAAGTTTGCAGACGTCTTCAAATTTTCCCACGTGAACTATCGGGGGATTGTCTAATGGTCGTCTCTTAGCCTTAAAAAGTGCTAGAACAGCCTCAGCATTTAGCGCATCGGCTCCCAAACCATAAACCGTCTCTGTTGGGAACGCCACTAAACCGCCATTTTTAATGATTTTAGCGGCCTTCCGTATAACGTTGATTTCCGGGTTTTCTGGGTTAACCTTTAACACCAAAGTCTTCTTCATTGTGTTCCAGCCGTTTTCACCGTTTTACCAAGTGATTTTAAACTTATTTAAAAACATCATTTGAAAAGAAAAGTGGAGGATACCAGAAAAACCGTGGTGTTTTATGCGGGTTTAGCTTCGGTTTTTGGGGTTCTCGTTTTTCTGAACCCGTAGATTATGACACCTATGCCTATCAGCGTCCAGCCAAGTCCGAAAAAGATCCACCCGTATGAATTGTTTAGGGCAGCATTTGCTTGTATGAGCTGTGCCTCTGCTTGCTTAAGTTCCGCCTCAGCTTGTTTTAGTGTGGCGTTTGCCAAGGCGTTATAGTATTCCGCCATAGCATTATAGTAGGCTAGCATGGCATCTTCAAACTCTATTCCCCTTTCCTCTCCCACTACGAGAGCTTCGTTCATGTATGTTTCGGCATAAGCAAAGTGTATTCTTGCATCCTCAAAGGCTCCATTGGTGTAATACTGCCTTCCGAGGTTGTATTCTATTGATGCTTTAGCCAAAAGGATTCTGGCTTTTGTGGAGTTAAGCGGCATAGAGGTTATGCCCCCAATAATGTTCTTCAGTTTGTTGTAAAGCTTAAAACACTCAAAATGCGCTTCAGACATAACGGCAAAGTTGCTGCCAGACCAATACCAATCCATCCGCGGGACATCCTCGCCCTCAACAATAAATTCCACATAAACATAGTACGTATGCACCCACGCTTCAGACGCAACGGTGACGGATGGCGTATAATTCCAAACGTTAAAGACCTCAACATCATAGGGGTCCATGTGAACTGGGGTCTCCAGCGTGTAGTTGTACCATTCGCCCCAATCGAAGTACACCTTTATTGCGGTAACATTTATAGGTACATATGTGGGTTGAGGCGGCGGGCGAAAATCGTTATAAACGCTTAGAGAGATTTTCCAAATCGTCCCTTCTTTATAGGCAACTACTGTTCGGCCGTAATAAGGGTCTTCGCCTATTGTTGGGTTTACCCAAGCAAAATGGTCGATGCGTGCCGCTGATGGCTTAACAGTAAACAAAGACGCTAAAAGCAGTGGCACTATTAACAATATTTTCTTTCTCATTTATCATCCCAGTAGCCTTCTTTATTCTGATTCTGAATATTTTAAACTTGCGTTAATAATAACGTGGCAAAAACCAGCAACAGCCAGAAAAGAAAATAGCCTAAAATTATACCACGTAATAGTCTATGACTTTCTTCATACTTTTTGGCGCGGCCTGCCTCATGGCAAGCTGTTTCAGAATTTTTATCATTTGGGGTTGGAAGCGGGCTATATCCGTCAAAGTTACAAGTCCTACGAGGCGTTTTCCATCAACCACTGGAAGCTTCTTAATCTTCATTTGAAACATTAGCTTTACTGCCTCTTCCAATTCCATGTTTGGCTCCACAACAACCAGTGGGCTTGACATAACATCTTTAACTTTTGTTTTATCTACATCTCTGGCTTCGGCGACAACCCTCTTCAGAAGGTCCCTTTCGGTTATTATGCCTACGGCTTTCCCCTTCCGAACGGCTATTAAGCAGCCGATCTCAAATTTGTTCATTATTTCAGCAGCTTCTCTAACCGTGGATTCCTCATCTATGGTTATTACTTCTCTAACCATAACATCCCCGACTTTAAGGGAGAGGGAACTCTCCTCTTTTCTCGGCTCTTCCTCGTTTTCCATAACGTCACCAGCTCTTCTATGCGGAAACCCACATATATAATTTGATGCGTGGGCAAACAGGAACACTTTAATGTCCAAGAAGCCTCCGCGTCAACTCCTCAACACGCCTGCTCGCCGGTATCCGGGCCCTTTCAAACTTTTCTTTAGGCTTTGTTAACGGTCTGGTGGCATCCAAACCCATTTTTGACGTTAAACCTGTTTCCTGATTTGCCGAAGAATCCAGCGTTGAGCCTCGGACATTCTTTATTATGAGGAGGTCTTCCGAAGCCTGGAAGCGGGTGGCAATGGCCCATTCAACATCAGCCATGTTAAAAACGTCGATGTCTGGGTCCACAACAACAGCGTGTTTAAGGCTTGGGTGAGCCGCAAAAGCCGCCAATAAAGCGTTTTTCCCATCGCCGTCAAGTTGTTTTTCTATGGATATTATGGCGTGGAGCCATCCGCCACCGCCAACTGAAAGGTTTACAGCCTTAACTTTAGGCACAACTTTTGAAACAGCCTCATAAATTGAAGCCTCATGAGGTAGACCCATCAAAAGCCTATGCTCCGCTCCAGAAGGCAGAAGCGCTTGATAAATGTAGTCCTTGCGGTGCATTACGTTCACAATTTCAACAACTGGCTGTTTACGCTCAATGTCATATGTCCCAGTAATGTCCACTAGCGGTCCTTCAGGCACCTCCTTTGAGGCTGAAATTCTCCCTTCCAAGACGAGCTCTGCGTCTGCCGGAGCATAGGCATCCACGTACTTGCACTTTACCAGCTCAAGTTTTCCATCTAACAGCGTGTTCGCCACATCAAACTCATTTACCCCGAAAGGCACTGGCGAGGAAGCCGCCAACATAACTGCTGGATGAACACCAATAGAGATTGCCACGTCCAAATCAACCTCCGCCTCCTTAGCCATCTGCCACAACTTATAGAGGTGCCTCGGAACCAGCCGTATTGCCAAATGTTTCTCGTCCAAGAGTTGTAAACGGTGGATGGATACGTTTTCAATGGTTCCATCGAGGCTTTTCGCGTGAACAACAGCAGAAGTTATGTAGGGGCCGGCGTCCCTCTCAAAATGGGTCAAAATTGGAATCCTAAAAAGGTCTGGTTCTTCAACAACATCTTTGACGGCGCCATCCTCGACGATTTTTGGCTTCTGCGGGTTGCGCCAAGCCTCCAAAAGTCTTTGGTAAAGCCCTTCTGGCTCAACGCCTAATGCTTCGCAGATGCGCCGTCTTGTTCCGCAGACATTCGCCACAATTTTGGTTTTTGAGTCTTCAACGTTTTCAAACATAAGAATTGGGCCATTGTCAAAGGTCTTCATAATGTAGGAGACTTCAAAGTTCGTGGAAACCTCATCGTTTATGTGCAGTACTTCGCCCTTCTCCTCCATCTGCGCCAGAAAAGCCCTTAAACTCATGTTAGACTCCCTTCTTGGCTTTCCAAACCTTCTATTTTTGGCTCTGTTAGGGTGACTCTTTCAATAAGCCTTTTGAAGATGGCTTGCGCCTGCATCTCGTTCATCTTCTCCAAGTAAACGGAGACTATGGCTATTTTGCCCTTTTTCGAAGCCAAATATTCGGCGAACATGCGGGCTGAAATAACGTTTCTATTACCAAGAATAACTGATGACGATGGTAGTCCAGGAGTGTCTGGAGGTTTTGGGATGGCTATGGCAAGGGTTCCAAGCCTATCCTCATTCTCACTTAAAAGGATAAGGCATGAATTCTTTGTTTCAAGGTAAACGGCGAGAAAGTGGATGTTCTGCTCAACCAACTCGTCCTTAACGACTTTGGCTCGCTCCATTTCCGATTCTCCGATGTTTATTTATAGCTTCTACACATTGACTATTTATTACTTTCAAAAAGGAAGGCGAAAATGGACGAGAAAAGAGCGAAAGAGATTCTTCAAATCCTACGGGAGAATTTCACTTTGCCAAAATGGGTTTCAGAAGACCACAACCCATTCGAAACCTTAATCATAACGATAATTTCCCAGAACACTTCTGATAGAAACACGGAAAAAGCCTTTGAAAAACTCTCAAAAGCTTTCCCAATAACCCCGGAGACGTTGGCGAAAGCCGAAGTAGGAAAAATTGAGGAATGTCTAAAAGTTGCTGGGCTTTATCGAAACAAAGCCAGAATAATAAAGCAGGTTTCAGGGATAATCCTTGAGAAATTTGGCGGAAAACTCGAAACTATTTTGGCTTTACCTTTTGAAAAGGCAAGAGAAGTGCTCATGCAACTTCCGGGGGTCGGTCCGAAAACCGCTGATGTTCTTCTGCTTTTCTCGGCGAATAAGCCAACAATACCAGTAGACACGCATGTTAACCGTGTTTCTAAGAGGCTTGGACTTGCACCAGCCAATGGAGGTTATGAGAGTGTTCGTGAAGCTCTCCAGCGATTATACAAGCCGGAAGACTATTTTGAGGTTCACATACTCCTAATTCTGTTGGGGAGAAAGTATTGTAAAGCCAGAAAACCTCTATGCAAGCCGTGCCCAGTTAAAACGCTATGCCTATCGAGAGCCAATAACCTACAGTAGTTTGACGCTTTCCTCTATTATTGCAGGCGTAACTTCCTTCAGATTTTCGTCCAGCCTCACCTTTCCGAAGATGACTGTTGTTATGCCGCTGGAGACTGGTGTGAAGATTTTCACAACTTTTCTCCTGTAGTCGATTTCCCGTAATACACCTATCCCTAGAAACTTTCCTTCATCGTTATATAGGGACAGAAGCAAGCCCTTTTCATCACCCTTGAATGTAACCACAATCTTTTTGCCAAGGACTTCTTCAGCCCTTTTAATGTTTTCAGGGTTTATCCAACGGTTCCTTCCAATAACCACACAAATCTTGTCTTTCAACTCAACCGTGTAGAGGGGCTTCATCCCCAGCAGATCGTAAATTTCCCTTTCCCTCCTCTTGTCCAGAAAGTTTTTGCCCGGAACCAAGAGTTCTCCGCTTTCAATTTTAAGCCAGCTTAACGGTATGGACTGAACCCTTGAATTTTTAAGGTATTTTATGTAGCCCAGCTCCCGGAGGCTTCTGCGTTTGTCCCTGCTTCTCTGTTTTATGGCTTGAGGGGAATCAATAACCACTGTTTTGAAACCCTTAACAGCCTCTAAAAGGGGTTTTAGCTTTTCGTCTTGCTGTATGCAGTAAATTATGTTTGGGCGGATTTTCTCTATAAGCTGAACCTTATAGTTTACCGCGTCCTCCCCCTCCACCCAACCATCCGTGTTCACAACAACAAAGTCCGGATTACTGCCCAAAATTTCACCTTTTAGCAATGTCAACCCGTTAATCACTTTTTCAATAGCTTTGCTCGGCGATGTTACGCCCACGAAAAAAGCGTTTTTCGCCTCTAGGTTGAAGAGGTCCGTAACATGCCGTGGCACAAGGGCGTAAGCCAACGTGCATGGAGGACCAATGTCAGACTGTCCCAGGTCTCCGTCTAAAATGGCTACTTTATGCTTCTCATTTAACAGCCTATTCACTAGGTACGTGCAGAAACTTGTTTTCCCAGAATCCACCGTTCCCAAGACTAGGGTGATGACTGGTCTCGTCTTGATGGTTGACAGTTCCTCGTAGGCTTTTTCCCATGAGGGTGGAATGGTGTTTCCATCAACCTCTTCCACGTTTGCGTTTTCACCAAGGGCCACATTGAAGGTTGCTTGTTCTTTCACGAAGAATGGCATCCTTTTCCCATCTCTTATTACGACTTTCTCCATGTTCCGCAGCGTATACCCAAAAACCTCAGCCTTTCCCGAAACCAGCGTAACGGATGCTGGTCCATCGACGAGGAGGGTTTTCCCAACTGCGACGTTTATGTCCATTATTTTTCTCTCCTAGCGTAAACTTGCCCATTTCTTCTAGCAATTTTTATGGCTGAAACTATGTCCCTTAAACCTCTCCTATGCTTTGAATCACTTATGTAACGGTCTGTTCCGGCTTCGCTGACGCTTTCTAATATTATGTTTGGGGGAAGCTTCCTATCAAGGGCTTTTAAAAGCTTCTCCTTGTATTCTGGTATGCCATCGCCAACTTTAACGGCAATCATAGACGCCCTAATATCCCTAAGGCTTTTTATTATGTTCTCTATCTCGTCCAGTGTTTCGTTTATGCCAAAACAGTTTCCAGTCCTAATAACTTTTCCATCGGCAAGAACAGCCAAGCCTAAAACTTCGCCGGGGTCAACTCCTATAACTATCTGCTCGTAGGAGTCTTTTCCCTCGATAAGCTGCAGTGTCTGATTCACCAAGGCTTGCAGGTCCATTCCATCCTTATAAACGAGAACGTTTTCGTGGTTGATGTGAGGGCGCTCTTTCTCGGTTGTTATTACAACTTTTATTTCTAATGGTATGGGTTCGTGGGGTGTTAGGCTAATGAAAGGCACGTTGGCTTTCTTCAACTCGTTAACTATTAGGTAGTAGGCTTTCCCTGAAACTGTTGCTACCGCCACTTTCGCCTTCATACAACCTTCCTAGGTTTTAGCCCCTTTTTCAACAACAAATTATTATTTCGCACTTTATATCTATTGATGTGCATGCCATTGCTACAGAAGATACCGACAGGCTGCAAAATGCTTGACGAAGCCCTTGAAGGCGGCTTCCCCATAGGTGAGGTCAGCCTAATATATGGAGAAGCGGAAACGGCGAAAACAACCTTGGCAATCCAATGTGCAGTAAGCTGCGCCAAACAGGGATACAAAACATTTTTTGTGGACTGTGATGGCACGTTCTCCGCGAGAAGGCTTTCGCAAATTGCATCTGGAGATGCTGAAAAAGTGGCGGAACTTATAATTCTCGCAAGACCCAAAAGCTTCAAGGAGCAGGCACTCGTCATAGACCAACTAGCCAACTACATAGCTAGGGGCTTCGGGCTTGTCGTCGTGGACACCGCAACGTTCCTGTACCGCATGGAAGTTGCGGAAAACCCAGACAAAACATTCGAGCTTAACCGCGAACTGAATAGGCAGATGGCTTTGCTGGCGCAGACTGCAAAAACTCAGAAAGTGGCGGTTCTAGTCCTAAGCCAGGTTAGAAGCGTGTTTGACGAGGCTTATGTGGATGTTGAACCCGTCGCCACGAGAGTGTTAAAGTTTTGGGCAAACACAATAGTTGCCATGAAACCAGCCGAGGATCCAAAGGTTGTTAGGATAACTATAGAGAAAAAGGCAAAAATGGCTGGACCATTCATATGTTACGCAAAAATAACTGAAAAGGGGCTGTGTGAACTTCCACAAAAGCATGAAGGTTAAAGGATGAACACAATTGCAGAGCTGTTTGCCGAAGCCATAAAATTCATATTTCCAGCCTACTGCGCCAACGCCATTCCAGTGCTTGCTGGCGGAGGCTTACCCATCGACCTTGGAAGAAAATTTTTCGACGGAAAACCAGTTTTCGGGAAAAACAAAACCTTCAGAGGCTTCTTCTCCGGACTGATTATTGGAACGGTGGTCGGCTTTGCAGAAGCCGCCATTTTTCAAGAATATGGCAGCATAGGTTATTTTGGCTTCCTACTTTCCCTAGGCGCCCTCCTCGGCGATTTGGCGGGAGCCTTCATAAAAAGGAGGTTGGGGATACCGCCTGGCGGGCTTTTGCCCATAGTGGACCAGGTGGACTTTGTAGTTGGGGCTTTAATATTCGCCGTCCCGTTACGTGTGTTATACCTTGAGCTTGTGTTGGCTGTGCTTGTTATAACGCCGCCACTGCACATGGCAACAAATTTTGCAGCCTACAAGCTTAGGTTGAAAAGTAGCCCGTGGTAAAAGTCGAGTTATACACCCTTCCAGTAGTGCAATACAGCCTCTAACGAGATGTACGCCACAAATAGGAGAACGGCACCTATTATAAACGTCAGATAGGCTTGTCTAGGTTTGTAGGCGTATTTTGTGCTTTGATAAATGAATAATGCTCCGGATACACCCATGGTGAATAAGATCATTGCGATGAGGCTATCTGAAACCCACTGCTCAGACAATTGTGGATAAACGAAGAGGAAACGTCCACCATAATAGGCCGCTGGAATAGGCTTCATAATGATTAGGTGTAGTCCACCCCCGTAGAGGAAAACGGCTACTGCCATGATGATTACCGCGATAGCAAATGCTGATGGTTTGGCTGTTGAAATTTTTGTGTAGAGCCTCTGTAATGAGTATGACAGTGAAACCGCTGTTTTCTTGACTCTACGTGCCACTCTTTCCCTCTCCAGTTTTTATTAGATGTTCTGCCACTTCCTTAGCCCATTCGCCAGTAAATGGATTCTTTGCAATCTCACTTAAATACTCTTTCCAAGAAATCTCTAATGCTTTCCTCCAAACCTCATACTTCTTCATAATGCTTTGGTAGGCCCTTGCGTGCAGTTCGCAATAACCGTTTTCAACGGCCTCTCTACTGCACACCGCGCATTTCAACGCTTCTCCTCTCCTTCTTCAATGGGCATTTAGGATTAAAACACAGGTTCCATGGACGCCTACCCTTAATACGAACTTGGACGGTGGGCCAACCGCATCCACGGCAGTTTCTTCCAAGGGGGCGAGCCGTTCCCCTTTGTGGAAGCGGAAAAGCGGCATTACACTGCTTTTTGAAGAAGTTTGTGCATCCGATGAAGCGTTTTCCAGTCTTTCTAGAATAAAGTATCATAAGCATGCCTGTTCCACAAAGTGGGCATGGTCCAACAATTCTCTCTTCAAGCCTCGCTCTTTTTATTGCGTTGCTTAATTGTTCGCCTATAATCTTCTCTTTTGCCTTAAGTCCTTCAACAACAGGCTTTAGAATTTCAATGGCGTCTAATAGGACGTTTTCGCGTTTCTCTTGGTTGGCTTGAATCTTATCCATTCTCTCTTCGAGTTTTCTCGTCAGCCCAATTGAAACGATTGGTGGACAGTGCTTTTTGAGGACTTCTAGGACCTCGAAGCCTAAATCCGTCACAACCATCCTCTCGTCCCGAACATATTTTCTGTCATATAATGTTTGGATTATGTCTGCGCGGGTTGCCTTCGTCCCAATGCCAGCTTCCTCCATCCTTTTGAGCAAACTGCCTGGATTGTACCGCGGAGGCGGCTTCGTGAACTTGTCCTCCAAAATAATCCTCCTAACCTTAAGTTTTTGTCCTTCTTCCAGTGGTGGAAGGAGGACCTCTTCAGACCTTATGTATGGCTCGTAGAATCGCAACCAACCCTCCTTCAATGTTTGCCTACCCCTCAAGAAGAACCTTTGCCCGTCAACGTTTATGCAAACTTTTAGGCTTTGCCTTATGGCTGGATCTCCAAAAACAGCCATAAACCTCCTTACAACAAGGTCCCAGATTCGCCTTTCAGGCTCTTCTAAAACCCTTTCTGGAAGGTTTCCAGTAGGGTATATTGCTGGATGGGCTGGGTCCTCTTTTTTCCCCTCGTTTGGCTTAAGCTCCTTTTTGGATAGGAGTTCAGCCGCAAGCTTTCTGTACTCGGAGACCGCGCTTAGGCTTTTCAATATTGCCTCATAATTTATCGCTGGCGGAAGTTTTTGGCTGCTTGTTCTTGGATACGATATTAAGGCGTCCAAATATAAGCGTTGAGCAATGTCTAGGGTTCGCCGAGGCGTGTAGCCGAAGAGGCTATAGGCTTCACTTTGCAATGCGCCGATGTCGAAGGGTGTTGGCGGCATCTGCTGGAACTGTTTAACCTCAATGTTTTCAACTATGCCATCTTTTCCCTTACAAGCGTCAACTACAGCATTAGCCTCTTTTTTGGTTTCAACAATTTCCTTTTCATATTCAGCCTCGAAAACCTGTCCTTCAATTTCAACTTCAGCCCTAATCTGCCAGTAGGGCGTTGGCACAAAACTTCTAATGGCCTTCTCTCTGGCAACAAGAAAGCGTAACGTGGGACCCTGCACTCTGCCTGTGCTTAGGGTGGCGTATTTTCCACTCCAGTCTTTTGCCGCTATTGTTAACGCCCTTGAGAGGTTTACGCCGTAAAGCCAGTCGATTTCATGTCTTGTTCTTCCAGCCTCTATTAGGGCGAAGTCCAGTTTTGGAAGCAGTTCCGCATAAGATTTTTCTAGTTCCTCCTTTGTTAGTGTGGAGTACTTCATTCTTTTTGCTAAGCTTTCCTTGTTGCCGCAAGCGTATTTTAGTATGCAGTACCCGATTATGCTTCCCTCAATGTCGTAGTCGCATGCATCAATGTATGTGTCAGCGTCCTTTGCAAGCTTCGAAATTGTCTCAAGCCAAACGCGGATTTGTTTTGCGCCCCTCTCTGCCATGTAACGGGGGACCCATCGAAAACTGAAAACTGGATAATAGTTTCTTCCGCCCTTTTCCTCTGCAACAGTGTATAGGTGCCCAATGGCTGGAACAACAATTATCTGCTTGTCTCTTTCGGCTATGTAGTAGGGAACCCCGTTATCCTCCATTTTCTTGGGCTTACCCTTCAAGTCAAGGGCTGAAGCGATCCTTAGAGCGGCGTCCGGTTTTTCTGTAATAATGAATGTGTACTTCCCCATGCCAGCACAGACCATTACTTGGAATGTTGATGATTCTCAAGATAAACCTTCGTTAAAATTAAAAGTTTCTATCCTAAGCATTGCAAATTCACTGCTTGTGATTCAGCAATTGATAAATATGGCGTAGGCATTACACCCATTTTGTTAGGAGATGAGGACTTGCCTCAAAGAGTTGTTTGCCATCAATGTGGTTATGTTTTGTACGAGGGAAGCGAACTTAAGCCCCCAGATGAAATTTTGCACAAGCATGGCGGGAAGTGCCCGCAGTGCGGCAGAAAACTTGCCCTAATACCATTAAATGTTGAAGTGAAGCCCATAAAATAGACTAGCCTTGCATTTTGAGGAGGTTAAATGATGCGAAGGACTCAGCTTTACGAGATACACAAGAAAACGGCAAAAATGACCGAGTTCGCTGGATTCGAGATGCCCTTGTGGTATAAGGGAATAACAGAGGAACACTTGGCAGTGCGAAACAATGTGGGCATATTTGACGTTTCCCACATGGGAAGGGTGATCATAACCGGAAAGGACGCCGCCAGCTTCCTAAACTATGTTATAACCAATGACGTGACTGCCTTAAAGCCTAACAGCGCCCTATACTCGGTTATGTGCAACGAAAACGGCGGCATAATCGACGACTTCGTGGTAAGCTGCCTCGAAGAGGAAAAGTTCCTGCTGGTTCCAAACGCCACAAACAGAGAAAAAGACTTCAACTGGCTGGTTAAGAAGGCTAAGGACTTCAACGTTAAAATTGAGGACATTTCAGACAAGGCGGCAATGTTCGCCGTTCAGGGACCAAACGCCGAAAAAACCTTACAAAAAATCTGCACAACAGACCTGAGCAAGATTGAAAGGTTTAAGTGCACACCAGCCAAATTGGCTGACATGGATGTTTTCCTATCTAGGACTGGTTATACAGGTGAAGACGGCTTTGAGGTTTATGTGTGGAACGCGCCTCTGGATAAGCCAGACAACGCCATACACGTGTGGAACGCCATTCTTGAGGCTGGCAAACCCTATGGAATAGAGCCTTGCGGTTTGGGCGCAAGAGACACGTTAAGGCTTGAGGCTGGACTATGCCTATACGGAAATGACATAGATGAAAACACAACACCGTTAGAGGCGAGATTAGGCTTTGTGGTGAAATTCCAGAAGGACAACTTCATAGGGAAAAACGCTTTACTAAAGCAAAAAGAGGAAGGAGTCAAACGGAGACGAGTCGGATTACAGATGGTTGAGCAGGGAATACCAAGACAGGGCTACAAAATTTACAGCGAAAAAGGCGAAAACATCGGACAAGTGACAAGCGGGACCTTCTCGCCACTGCTTAAATGCGGCATAGCAATGGCTTACATACAAACACAACAAGCCCAAGAAGGAAACATAGTGAACATCGAAATCCGTGGAAAAATGGCTAAAGCAAAGATCGTCCCATTCCCGTTCTATGACGCCGAAAAATACGGGTACAAAAGGAAGCCATCCGAAACTATTTAACCAACCGTAAGGAAAATAAAACACCTTCATAACCTTTAATCAAGAGTTGGAACCACAAATGGAAGCAAAAAGCACCTCCAAAAAAGAGCGAATAATCAACGGCATCAAAAGCCTTGGAAAAATCCGCCCAAAAGTAAACCACACATCAATAATGACCATTTCAGCCTTAACACTTATCCTCTTTATAGCCTTCACCATAAGACTGTTTCCAATACGATGGGAAATAGACCCAACAACCGGGAAAACAAATCTTCTGCTGTCGGAGTTCGACCCATACTTCCAATACCGTTTCACAGAAAAAATAGTCAAAGATGGATTTATCTCATGGGCCATAGAAAACAACGGAAAAGGATGGATCGACTATCAAAGATGGTACCCCAATGGAATAAACGTTGCAAAGGCCGCTTTCCCAGGGCTTCCAATGACAGCAGCCTTTCTATACAAAATAATTTCAATGCTTGGCGTAGGCATAGACCTCATGAGCTTCTGCGCCCTATTCCCAGCGATCATGGGAGCACTAGCATGCCTTGCCATGTACTTCCTTGGAAAAGACATAGGCGGCAAAACAGTGGGCTTGTTGTCCGCGCTTTTCCTGGCTCTTGAACCATCTTATATTCAGCGTACATCAGTAGGATTCTTCGACGACGAAACTATTGGTATAATCTCCCTCATACTTTTCGCCTTCCTGTTTCTAAGGGCTATTGAAGAAGATAGGCGGGTAAGTTCAACTGTTAAATACGCCCTTGCCTCTGGAGCAGTGTTAGGCTACTTCTGTGCCGGGTGGGGTGCAGCCTACTATCCTATTGGTGTCGTAACATTATTCACGTTGGTTTTGCTTGTTATGAAAAGGTACACACGAAAGCTTCTTTTAGCATATGCGATAACTTTTGGCTTCGGTTTGCTCATAGCCATAAACGTCCCAAAGCTTTCACCAAACTATCTCTTAACAGGTGCCATTCTACCGGTCGCCGCTGTCTTCGGATTACTTTTGCTAGCTGAAATTGTCACAAACATAAAAACGGCTAAGTGGAAAGCCATATCGGTTATGCTTTTTTTAGCCCTTATCATTGGCGGCATCATAGCGCTTTCGTATGCTGGCTACATGGGGGGTATAGCTGGAAAATTCATTTCTGTCATAAATCCTTTCGCGCGTGAGGCTTCCCCGCTTATTGAGTCTGTGGCCGAGCATAGGATATCCGCCTGGGGCTCCATATATTACGAGTTTGGCGTTATGATAATCTTCTTCATCATTGGGCTGTTCTTTATTTTGGGAAACTTAAGCAACAGAAACTTGTTCCTGCTGGTTTTTGGTTTAACATCCCTTTACTTTGCATGTTCAATGGTGCGGCTTTTCGTGCTTATGGCTCCAGCCTTCAGCCTCCTTGCTGCCGTCGGGATTAGTGGGCTTCTAAAACCCTTTGTGACATTGTTGAAGGAGCCGCCAAAAATAGGCTTTAAGAAAAAGTATGGCTTGGAGCGGGTTGGAAAAGAGTTCAGCGGCATAGCGGTATTCCTAATATTCCTAATGTTAATGGTGAACTTGGCTTTCCCCATGCCGAGAGTTTATACACAAGCCTATGCGCCGACCACGATTTCTGGGGGAAGCCTCTCGATATCACCTCAATACTTAAGCGCCCCTGTATCAGAATGGGTTGACATGTTGTATTGGATGAGGACACGGCTAAGCCCAACAACCGTTGTTTGTAGCTGGTGGGACTATGGATACTGGATTACCATACTAGGAAATGTCACTTCACTTGCGGACAACGCGACGGTGAACACGACTCAAATAGAAAACATTGGCTTTATATTCATGGCTAATGAGACGCAAGCGTTGAAAATGCTAAAACTTTACAATGCCTCCTATATTCTTGTTTATACAACCATCCGCGCTGATACTGGCGAGTGGGTTAGTGCTGGTGGTGATGAGGGCAAATGGGTTTGGATGGCTGCCATATCGGGAAAGGCGCGTGAACGCTTTATAAAAAATGGGTTTATTTCAGAGGGCGAAATGTGGAATGAAAAACTTGATGATATTAGGAAACTGTTTGGAAATCTCACCCTCGGAACAAATTGGCACGATAGCAATGAAAATGGATATTACGATAGTAGTGATTCAACAAGTCCTTCACAAAGAGGACAAAGCGCAACAATTTATAAGTTGATGAGGTATGCTGTTGAAAGCTGGAAGCAAAAGCATAACAAAGGCGGTTCGCCCATTGAGCCAGCTTATTTTAAACCAGAATACATTGCCGGATTGGATAATGATGGAAGCAAATATGGGGGTATTGTTCCGCTTGTATGCCTCTACAAAATTAGCTGGGAAAAGTATTATAGTGAACATCCGAGCGGGTAAGGGAGAAGCTTTTGTTTCCGAAAGTTCCGGATCAGCATAAGCCTAACAAGCCTCTTGTTCCAACTGGTTTAGGCGTGATATACGTTGTGGTAAGTGCGGCTTACCTTTTCTTTCTGCATGCCTTCGGATTTGATGTTGAATCTGGCGGGGGCAATGTTTCTCCGGCTTTAACTTTGGCTGTTTGCATATTGTTCGGCGGGTTTATGGGTTTGCTTGACGACTGGATGGATCTGCGCTGGCGCTACAAGGCCTTCTTTCCGCTGGTAGCGGCTATTCCTCTAATGGCTCTGGCTTATAGGATGGGTGTTGCCCGTACAACTATAACAATTCCAATTTTGGGAACCATCAATTTTGGCGTATACTATTTCTTTGTTTTAATTCCGCTGATAGTGACTGTGGTCACTAACATTGTTAATCAGTTGGGCGGTTTAAACGGTTTAGAAACCGTTTGTCCCGCTATAATTATGGTGGGGCTTATGGTTGCTTCGGGAAGAAGCGCGCTTTTATTAACGGTGCCTTTGACTGTTTGGCTTGTGCTCGCCTTCTTTAATTTTCAGGGGAAGATTTTTGTTGGGAACACTGGTTCCTTTGCCGTTGGAATCACCTTGGCAGCCTTTGCAATAATCTCTGATGTGAAATGGTGCCTGCTGATTTCGCTTATACCCTACATAATAAATTCTTCCATGATCTTGTTAAACTATTTCCTTTTCCGAACAAGGGCGAATGTCTCTTTCGATGGGGAAAGGCTTTTTTCAAACCATAGGAGAAGCTTGATTACGCTTATTACTTATAGGCGACCTATGACTGAGCGGCAAGTAGTAGTTACAATAGCGCTTTTGGTAGCTGCTTCAACAGTTGTTGCTGTTGCTGGTCAAATGTTTCTTTTGTAGCTGTGTGTAGCGGGATTCTACACACAAAAGGCAAAAATTGGTTGGAAGCGAGGCTTAATCACGGAGGCTGTTAGGAGCATCGAGTTTGGCATAGGCTTGATGTGAGGAATCAACTATTTGCCCCACACTTCATGTTCCAAATGTTTCGGTTAAGGTGGATGTTACAAGTATTGTAGGGGTTAAGCTGGACGTTAAAGGTGGGGCTGGAACCGTCAATTTTGATGTCAAGGCCAGGCTTGAAGAGAAGGAGAGAAGAAGCCAAATGGTTGTTGTTGGCTTTAACCTTCAGTTGACAACAAAGCCGGGCATTGTTAAGTTTGAGGTTGAGGGCACTGCAACACTTACTGGGAAGGATGCGGAGATAAACAAGATGCTGGAGGTTGACCCTGAAACAAAGGTGCCTTACGTTTTCCAGAAGGTCTACCAGCATACCTTCACAGCCATGTACCTACTCTCAACGATTCTGAACACGCCTCCGCCGCCAATTGACCTCCTCCTCTTCAGGAGAGAAGAAGTGCTGGCTGAAGGCGTCGCCATTGAACCAGAAGCAGCTGAAACAGTTGAGGGAGAGGCTGCTGGAAAAGCGGAGAAGGAAGGCTAAGGCGGAAGAATATTTTTATTAGTTGCCTTGTAGTTATGCTGTTTTGTTGGCGGGTGAGTGGGGCCTCCCACCCGTTCCGCCATACAAACCCCGGCGTAGGGAGGTGAAAAATTGAGATTTGATAGTAAGGATTTGGCTTTGACAGCGGTTTTTGCAGCTTTATATGCTGCGGGAGTGATTTTTCTAGCGCCTATAAGCTTTGGAATATATCAAGTGAGGGTTGCCGACGCGCTGTTGCCTCTATCGGTGGTTTTCGGCATGCCAGTTGCCCTTGGAACCAGTTTGGGATGTTTAGTGGCGAATGTTTATGGGGGCTTGGGCATAATTGATATTGTCGGCGGTAGTGTTGCAAATCTTGTTGCATGCGTTTTGGCTTGGCTTATCGGTGAAGAGAATATTACTCGTAGGCTTGCAGCATGTCTCGTGGAGACCGTCACAATAACAATTATTGTTGGCGGCTACTTGGCGCTAATATTCAATGTTCCAGTTGAAATTGGACTACTTGGCGTTTTCATAGGCTCTATCATAGCGATTAATGTTCTTGGGTTTGCAATTCTGGAAACTCTCTATCGAAGTGGCGTAAGCAAGAAATATGCGAAAAATGGCGAAAACTGAAGGCTACATAAAGCGTTCGAGTTTTGTCAGCCCTATTATTTCGTCGAAGTCTAAGCCTAAAGCATCTAAAACTTGGTCGAAGGTGGAGTGCAGATAAGCCACATATTTGTCTACGTCTATCTCGTTTTTTGTTGCTAGTTCGACGGGCTTCACGTGGGGTTCGTTTACAACTTTTACAAAGCTTATTAGGTCGCCAGCTTTAAGCTCCATTCCGCTTTCTTTTAGGATTTTTGCGGCTTTCACGTGTTGTGGTGTTGTTTTTGTGTAGCGTTCTGGCTCTTCGCCTAGAACAACATTGAAGGCGAGTTCGTTTAGGCTTTCCCATTCGCGTCTTTTTAGCCTTATATAACAGTCGCGTATTGTTTGAATAATATCCTTCTTGGCTGCTTCGAAGTCTGCTGGTGTTTTAACCATGGCTAGACGTTCCTTCATCTTGTCGAAAGCTTTTTTAATGAAAAGGGGGATGTGACGTTTCTTGCCGGTCAAGCCCTTAACATCGACGCTTCCATCTTCCAGCACGCCTAAATAGTTCTTTTTGCGGGAGCTGAAGACCGCATAACGATAAACCTTATCAACATCTAAGCCCATTTTCAATTCGCGTTCAGTCCACTCCTCAAGCTCGCGTATCTGCTCTTTAGACGGGTTTTTAAGGAAAACGCTGTCCGTATCCCCATAAAGCACTTGAATGCCCAATTCTTCAGCCCTCTTAATTATCTGGGTTATGGCATGTCTTCCAATGGCTGCCGTTGCCTCAGCAACCGGCGGACAGTAAAGGTCGAAAGTTTCTGCTCCGAAAACTCCGTAGCTAGCGTTTAAAATGACTTTTAATGCGCCTTGGATGATGTTATACCAGCTTCTAACTTCTGGTGGCAGAGCCTTATCCTTAGATTTTGGCTTGTACCATTGAACCCGCAAGTCTCTAAGTGAGCCTATTAGGAGGCTTTCTAGGGCGCGTTTTTTGCGGCAAACCCAGTGGGGGGTGTCTGGCACAAGGTTTGTTTTGCATTCTGGATGCCCGCACAAGATGGATTGGTAGCCCAGATTCCAAACTTTTATTATTGATGGGTATAGGCTTGGGAAGTCCATGACAGCAACATTGAAGTGAACACCAGGCACTGGTTCGACGACTATGGCGCCCTTATATTTTTTGCCCTTTATTATGGCTTTTGTGGCTGTTTTGCCCTTTAGGGCTAATATGTCTTCAGCATTTGGAATAAGCATATTTTTTCTACGGTGTTCCCGGTGCATGAAGTTTCTTATCCAACGGGATACTCCTTGCCGGCTTACATCCTCCATTGGCATGCTGCTTATCCGGGACAAAACAAGGATTAGCTTTAGGACTAGCTCGTCTTCGAAGCTTGTGAGTTTGTAGGTTATTTCAGCGTCCCTAAAACAGTATTTGGCGAGTTCCGTGTAGGTTAAGTCACCTATGCCCTTCTCCAATGGTATCTTGTCCAAGCCTACAAGTGCCTTGCCCACATCGCCTAAAGTAACGTCTCTGTAGCGGTTATTGAAGGCGTATATTTGTATAGAGCGGTTGAAAAAGAACTTGTAAAGGTCTATGTGCACCCCATATTTTAGGAGGCAAACGCGTTTGCCAATCTCTATTGGAATTTCGTCCCGCTTAAAACCGTGGTTTTCGGCTCTATGCGCCAAATACCGTAAATCGAAGTCATCGCCGTTGAAAGTTATAACAAAGGGGTAGCTCCACAAAACCTCGAAAACAGCCCTTATTAACTTCTCTTCAGAATCAAAATATTCAATCTGCACATCTGCTGGCAAACGTTCTGAGCCTTCGCGCCCTCCCTCCCTTTTTAGAAGGAGAACTCGCTTTTGCCCGTCTGAACTGTATAGGGAGACGCAGACTATTGGATAGGCTGCCTCGCGGGGGTCTGGCATCCGAGTCGGTATTGGCGAATAAACCTCTATGTCCATAGCGACGTAACGGAACTTTGGGGCTGGATACTCTAGAAGCCTAGCCCACTGCTCAATGAATTGGAGTTCTTCGGCGTCAGCCTCCTTAAAAGTGGCAACTATCTGCTGAACCATTTTTTCTGCTTCTTCTAGACTTTTTGGCACAAGACTGCCATTCTTAACCTCATAAACCATGCCGGGCAAAAGTCCACGGTCATAAATGTAGGATTGGTAATACTTTATCTTTGACTCCCAAACTTTGATGGACTCGGCGGAAACTGGAACATCTGCAACTTTTGGAAAGTCTTCTGGGATGATGTCCCTTATGCAGCCTTTTGGTCGTCCTCCAATGGCTAACGGGTCTTTGGCAACAATCTTTGTCACTTTTACCGGCTTATCCAAAAGGGGGTCAAACTTCTCCTCGATTTCGAAGTGGTCGAAGCCCGGGTGCTTCATTAAACGGTCAATTTTTTCAAGCTCGAAAGGCGAGAGATTTGTGTAGCAGTACGGCTTGTGCCCAGTGTTATCATACCAGAAGTAGATTCGCCCAGAAACTGGCTCGTAAAGCTTGATTAGGGCTTTTCCAGCCTTGCCATCATAGGTTGCTGAAACAAAGTATGATGGGGGAAGATTCTCCGGGGCTATCGGCGGATAACCCCGCTCTTTCCTTTCTTTCTCTAGGGATTCTGTGAAGGGTAGGGCTTCCGCTTCAGCCTCTTTGGGCTTGGCCTCTGGCACTGAGAACTCGTCTAGGCGTCTTTGAGCCATATCCGCTCTTAACCTAAACTAAATATCACAAGCCACAGACTAAAAACCTTACTAGCCTATTGGTTTTCGTGGAAACTTTTAATCCTTAAAGCAGCCTTTTCTATTGCTGTTTAGCCGAGTGAAGGGGAATGCTTAGAGAAGCTTGGTCTCTGGCTATTGAAGCCTTAAGCTGGATGGAGAAAGAACAGATCAGCGAGCGTCTAGCCATAGCCAGAACAGCCAAACAACTGGAAATAGACGATGTTAATGCTTTGCGCTTTGCCCACGGTCTCGTGTGCGAAACTGTTCGGCGCCGCAACCTCATAGACCGCTTCATAAACGAAGTTTTGAAGCCTAAATCCCTAAACGAGTTCACGTTGGGGGTCCAATCCTTTTTAAGGCTTTACGTTTACCAGACGAGAGTTGCAAAAAACTGGACGAAAATTGATATTGAAGAGGCGAAAAACATTGTTAGGCTTGCCCGCTCAATTTTGGGTTGGAGAACCCTCCAAAATGTTGAGTCCTTCCTAGGCTCGCTTTTAACAGAAAGCCCCACAGCAGTTTTAAGAGGCGTTGGCGACGAGGAAAGAGTTGGGCTTTTAACTTTCCATCCAACGTGGTTTGTGCGGTACTGCTTCAAGCTTTTTGGCAGAAAAGAAGCCATAAACATGCTTGAGGCGAATTTGAGGGCGCCTCCAACCTACATTAGGCTCAACACTTTGAAGGGAAATGAAAGCGAGATTTTGGCGAAACTAGCCGAAGAAAAGATAAGGGTTGAAAGGGTTGAGGGACTGCGCCATACCTTTAAGGTTTTGGGCACAAAAACCCCCTTAACAAGGACCAAAAGCTTTAGTGAGGGCTTATTTTACATTCAAGATAAGGCTAGCTGTTATGCAGCTGAAGTGGCAAATCCAGAACCCGGTATGGTGCTTTTAGATGTTTGTGCCGCCCCAGGAGCCAAAACCACCTATTTGGCTCAGCTTATGCAGAACCGCGGCACAATTTATTCAGCAGACTTTTCAAGGCGTAGGATGGGCGTTTGGAAAAGCGAAATTGCCAGAATGGGTGTGGAAATTGCTGAGCCAATAATTGCTGATGCATGTAACCCGTTGCCAGTCTCCATAGAGGCGGATATGGTTGTTTTAGATCCGCCTTGCACAAGCACTGGAGCCTTTGCAAAGCTTCCATCAGCCAAGTGGAGGCTAACACAGCGCTCTGTTGAGAAGATGGCTGAAATCCAGTGGCAGATGCTGGAAAACTGCGCTGAAAAAGTCAAGCCAAGAGGTACACTAATCTACTCCACATGCAGCGTAACAGTCGAGGAAAACGAAGTGCTCATCGAACGGTTCTTAAAATGGCATCCAGAGTTCTCACTGGCTGAAATAACCCCGAAAATTGGGCTGCCTGGACTGAGAGGCATGGAAAAATGCCAAAGACTTTATCCGCATATTCACGAGTGTAACGGCTTCTTCATCGCAAAACTGTTAAGGACCGGCGCATAACAGGGCTTTTGAGGAGACACAATTTGAAAGGGTGTAAGTTGGTTGGGAAAATTGTAAAGGTTGAAGACGGATGCTCGTATCTTGTTGCCTTGCAGTTCGGCGGAGCACTTCCATGGGAAGAGGACAAGGATGAAGCAACCTTGAGCTGCCCAGACAGGCAAAAAGTTGCAATAAAAGTTAGAATCAGAAAATAAAAGATACGGAGAAGACGTAATCTCCCCGCTTTATATGCCACATAACACTCTATAGGTTTGCGCAAATATCAGCCGTATAGGTAAACGTAATACTTATAAGCATTACTTTGAGTATATCTCCCATTGGTATATAAAATGGACGAGAAAAGTGTAATTACCGTTAAAATTCCATCAGACCTGAAAAAGAAAATGAAGAGGATCAAAATAAACTGGAGCGAATACATTAGAAACGCCGTCCAGAAAAAACTGGAGGAAGAAAAGAAGAAAATGGCTTCAACAAAACTCGACGAAATAAGAGCTAGAAGCAAACCAGTGGCAACAGACGAGCTGGTGGCTTGGATAAGAGAATACAGGGAGAAATAACATGCCACGCTACATTGTTGACGCCAGCATCATCGCCAAATGGATTCTTCCGGGCGAACCATATCAAGAGAACACCGCAAAACTGAAAGAAGATTTTGCAACTGGACAAGTGGAACTATGCGCACCAACCTTAATCATTTACGAGGTCGCAAACGCCCTATGCAGAGCAGTAAAACTTGGAAGAATCTCTGAAAATGACGCGAAAGAGGCATTAGAAGCATTGGAGGATATGAAAATTGAGCTATACGAATTCAGCTGGACGAAAGCGTGTCAAGGACTAAGCATCGCTTGCAAGTTGGATTTAACAGTTTATGATGCGGCTTACCTCCTTCTTGCAGAGAAAACAAGGGCCAGCCTTTTGACAGCAGATGAAAAACTATACGAGAAAGCAAAAGCACATTTCAAAATCATCCACATCAAAGATTATCTATAGCTCAATGTATTCGCGATTTTTCAACGCTTGATAGAAATTCAAAAATCGTCTTTGCCGCTTGGACTGCCGTAACCCCAAAATCATAGTTTGGAGCCACCTCAACCACGTCAAAACCAACAACCCACTTGTCGCAGATACCGCATAAAATGTCTAGTAAAGTGTGGCCTTCAAGACCGCCTGGTTCGGGATTCTGCACAGCCGGTGCATAGGCTGGATCTAAAACGTCCATGTCTACAGAAACATAAACACTTTCTACATCGGCGAGTTTTCGCTTCAAAACCTTCAGCGTCTGCTCAACGCCTTCTCTCCTAATTTGTTGGGCTGTTATGAATTCTATTCCGGCTTTCTCCGCGTAGTCAAGTTCCTCTCGGCATACAGCCCTAGTGCCAACCTCCAAGATTTTTGCTGGCTTCAGCTGCTCATTTAGTCTTCGCATAAAGGTTGTGTGGGAAACCCTTAATCCCATGAACTCGTCTCTCAAATCGAGATGTGCATCAAAACTTAAAACGGCAGTCTTGGAAGCCTTATTGCCAAAACCCTTCAAAACGCCCAGCGTGACCGTGTGCTCCCCGCCAATTATAACGGGTGTTTTTCGAGCCTCCAGGATTTCTCCAACAACATTTGCCAGCCTTTCAATGGTTTGCATAGTGTCCGTTGCCACGTGTAAGTCTCCCATGTCATGAATCCGCAATTCTTCAACGTCCATGCCGCTGCGGAAACTGTAAGTTTCAATATTTAGGGATGCCTCCCTTATGGCTGTTGGTCCAAACCTCGCCCCAGTCCGGTAAGTGCTTGTAACGTCAAATGGCACGCCTAAAACCACGTAATCGGCTTCCTCAAAAGCTTTTTGAAAGCCGCTGAAAACTGTGGAGTGCGAAACATACAAGTCACGGTAGCCCATTCTTTTACGCCTTCCATTAGGCAGACGCTAACAATTTAGCCAATAAAACTCTAAACTCTTTCGCTTCGCATGAAAAATTGAGAAGCATTGACGCTGGTGGATGTTGACGGCTAGAAACTTGTGATGGCGAAATAGTTGGTGGCGGTGCCGCTGCGTTTCCTTTTTCTAATGTAGTAGGCTGTTGAAGCAAAAACAGCGCAGAGGGCTAGGATTATAAGTATTAGCCAATACAACGGGAAGCCTTCAGCCCTTGGGGGAACACCGCCCTCACTTGGCGCCGCCTTGACAACGTAGTGGCTTTCTGTTGTTCTCGCAACGTTTCCAGCATTGTCAAAGCACTCCATGTAAAACGTTATTATGGCGTCTCTTGCGTATCCCGGAATCGTGCCTGTCCAATTTTCGCCTTCCAAATTCATTGGCAGTTTCTGCCACTCACCGCCCAAAAGCCTAAACCATAAAGTCACATTTTTAATTCCACTTCCGCCTTCAGCGATTTTGGCTGAAACTTTAACAGACTCATTTTCCGTCGGCTCTGAGGGTGTCCACGAAAAGCCAACCACCAAGGGAGCAGTGTTATCCACAGTCACAGTTATGGATTTTTCAGCCTTATTCCCAGCCTTGTCAAATGCTGTTAAAGTGAGGATGTAAGCGCCGTCACCGCATTCGCTCGTGTTCCAAACATAGGTTTGATCTCCTATTTTCCAAGCATGGGTTTCTCCGCCTATCTTCAACTCCATCCTATCAAAGTTTGCATCTTCAGCGTGAAGCCTAACAAGCACCATGCCCCGCAGATAACTTCCATTTGGCGGAGACTGAATCATAGCCTTTGGCGGTGTGTTATCAACTGTTACGGTGATTTCATACGTAGCCTCGTTTCCAGCCTTGTCAAAAGCTTCAAGCATCAAAACGTGAAGCCCATCATCCAGCGTTGCAGTGTCCAATGAGTATGTGTATTGCCCGGTCATGTTCCATTCAGCTAAAAATTCTCCGTCAATGGTGAGTTTAGCATTTAACAAATTGTCGTCTTTCATCTGAACTGTGACAGTTATTTTTCCAGTGATATAACTTCCATCGGTTGGGGTCAAGATTGCGGCTATTGGCGGGAAGCCGTCGCCAACAGAGTATGAATAAATGTCTAAGGTTGCGGTGTTTCCTGCATTGTCAACCGCCAACACTTGGTAATTTATTGCTGTTCCATATGGGAACGCTGGTATCTCCACAATATATAATGTGCCGTTAAAATCCATCTTTGCGACAGCCCAGCCTACACCATTACTGTAGGATAGCAACAGCTCTTTCACGCCACTGGCAAGGGGTGGCTCCGTCGCATTTGCAATTATTAAGGCGGTTTCGTTGTAGTTGGGTTGGGCTGGAACCCGCTCAACGTATGTTATGACTGGCGGGTGGAAATCGCCAACAATGTATGTGTACTCCTTTGAGCATGCTTTGTTTCCAGCCTTATCATAGGCGCAAACCACATAGGTAACTGTGGAGTTGTAGCGTTGTTGTGGAATCTCGGCAAAAAACAAGTTGCCATTTCTACTCATCCTTACCGCGTTTTCTTGATTGTTAACCTTGTAGCACAGGGTTGCATTGGCTACTCCACTTTTTGAATCCGTTATGTAAGCCAAAACAAGGACTCTATCCTCGTATTCCGGCTCCGTCGGATAATGATAGATATAATGAATTTTGGGAGGTTTTCGGTCTTTTCGGTGGCACGCGTTAACCGCAAAAATTTGGGTAAGGCTTACCGTTAGGACTAAAAGAGTTATGGATAGGAGTATGACCGCTTCTCTTTTTCGCATTCCCCTTTCTCCATAGAGAGCAATTACCCTTTTCCATATAAAAAGGGTGTTTCGAAACGGAAATATTCATGAATTTGAAGAGCTAGGAGCCAAAATCGACCAGTTTAAAGCATATGATTTATTAACCATGTTTTTCAATTAAATGCATTAATTTCGGAAGGCATCCGCCATGGGATTCAAATCAAGGCTTAAAATTGAAAGTTTAGGTTTGCTTCTAGCCACGGTTTTCTACGCGGTTGCTGGTGTTGTCTGCTTTGTCATTTTAGCCACGGTGGATTATGAGCTTGTTCACATGGGTTTGATGGGAATAATAAGTTTAGCCACAGCCTATGGCTTGTTTAGGCGAAGAGGGTGGACCCTCTGGAGCGTCTTTGTATTGTTCTTTATGAACACGGCGTTTTCCCTTGCAATGCTCTACTACACCATGGGAGGCGACATTCTCATCGATGCGGCTATGATCCTGTACCTTGTCCTCACATGGGTTGCCACAATTTATTTGGCTGCCAAGAGAAAGAAACTTGAATTTTAAACCGCCATGTTTTCCAATCTTTTGAATAGGTAAACTGTGACCTCCTCATCCGCGTCGACAAACTGCTGATTTTCCGGAATTTCCACGAAGCCGTCAGCCCTTAGGAGGGTTGTTATAGCCCCAGAAAGCCCTGTTGGAACGGGTTCTGCTATTAGCCGCTTTTTCTCATCCCTTTCGAGTTTGATCATGACGAATGTGCGTCTTCCCCTCGCTGGAAACATTCGCGTTGATGTAAAAGCCCTAACAGTGGCTGCCTCCACGCTTTTTCTTCCAGCCAAACGCTCTATTATTGGACGCACCAATAAATGAAAGATTAGCAGTGCTGAGGTTGGATGCCCGGGAAGGGCGAAAATGGGCTTGCCGTCTACTACAGCGACGGTTGTTGGTTTTCCAGGTTTTGTGGCTATTCCACAAACAATCACGCCTGGCTTTCCAAGAAGGTTTAGCGTTTTTGGAACAACGTCCTTCGGGCCGACTGAAACTCCGCCGGAAGTCACGACTATGTCTGCTGATGCTAAAGCCCTTTTTAATGCTTTTTCGAGCTCGTTCCGTTCGTCTGGAAAAACTCCCATGTAAATTGGTTTTCCGCCGCTCTCCAAAACGGCTGCGCTTAGGCTGTAAGCGTTAATGTCATAAATTTTCCCCGGGGCTAGGGGCTTGCCTGCTTCGGTTACTTCTGCACCAGTTGATAAGACTGCGACTCGTGGAACCTTGTAAACCTTAACTTTCGGAATTCCAACAGCGGCTATGGCGCCTATTTCCCGTGAGCCTAAAAGCTGCCCCTTTTTTGCAACTGTTTCACCCTTTTTAATGTCTGCTCCGGCTTTCATGACATTTTCATCCCTCGCTACCGCAGAGTAAACGTAAACATCGCTGTTTTTTCGTTGGGTGTTTTCAGCCATGACAACGGCGTCAGCGCCTTCGGGAATTGGGGCGCCAGTCATTATTTCTGCTGCTGTTCCTTTTTCCACCCTTATTTTTGGCATTTCGCCAACGTTCACTGTTCCGCAAAGCCTCAGCTTTACCGGTCTGTTTTCGTCTGCGCCAAAGGTATCCTCGGCTTTTACGGCGTAGCCGTCCACAGTGGAACGGTTGAAGGGCGGAATATCCAATGGAGCAGTTACATCTTCTGCCAGAACGCGGTTACACGCCTCCAAAAGCGGGACCTCTTCCACACCTGACGGTTTTGCCTCAAAATGCCTTTGAATGGCTTGTTTTGCCTCTTCAAGGGTTAAGAGTTTCCTAAACATTCCCACCAGAAACCTCCAACGAGTCAAAGAGGTGAACTTGAACTGTTTCGCCCTCTTCTAAGCCTTCGCGGTTTTCCGGCACAATAACATATCCATTAGCCCTAGTCAATGTTGAAATTATGCCGGAACCCCTAGCGCTTATGGGTTCAGCGAAAAACTCTCCATTCTGCTGAAAGACACGGACACGGACGAAGGTTTTTCTTCCAAGGGCTGTTGAAGTTCGCCTCGTAAGTCTCGCCGTCACAACTGGTCTAGGCTCATTTTCAGTACCTAGCATTTTGAGGATTAGGGGTCTTGTGAAAACCTCAAAGCCGAAGAAGGCTGCGACTGGATTGCCTGAAAGCACTATTATTGGCTTATCATTTACAATGGCTAGGGCTGTGGGCATGGCTGGGCGCATGGCAACTCCGTGGATAAGAACGCCCGGCTCACCAAGCCTATTTATGGCTGTTGGGACTAGGTCTGATGCTCCGACACTTGTTCCGCCAGTGGTTATTACAGCGTCTGCCTCTTCCAGCCCATGCTTTAGCTTTTCTGAAATTTCCTCAACATTGTCTTTGGCTATTCCAAGGTCTATGGGTTGGGCGCCAAGTTCATGGCATAGGGAAGCCAGCAAAACCCTATTCGTCTCGTAGATTTGGTCTTCCCTTGGTTTTTCTCCAACCTCGACAAGCTCGTTTCCAGTAGCCAAAATCGCCACCTTAGGCTTTTTAAAAACCTTTACTTCACTTTTTCCAAGTGCTGATATTAAGGCTAGATGGTGGGGTTTTAGGCGGGTTCCAGCCTTTACTGCAACTTCGCCTTTTGCTATGTCTTCTCCCCGCTTGGAAACATTCTCGCCCGGCGTGACAGCAGTCCAAACCTCTATTTGGCTGTCGCCAATTGGCTTAACGTTTTCCAGCATTAAAACGGCGTCTGAACCTTTTGGAAGAGGGTTTCCAGTCCAAACTTGCTTGGCTTCACCACTTTCCAATTCACTCGCATTTGTCAGTTTTAGGGTTCTTGGCTTAAACTGGGAAGCCCCAAAAGTGTCTTCGGCTCTCACGGCATAACCGTCAACCGCTGAACGGTCAAATCTTGGCAAGTCTTCCTCTGCGATAATGTCCTCTGCCAAAACACGATTAAGAGCGCACCACACGGAAACTATTTCAGTTTTTCGCCGACCAATTTTTAGGCTGTTAAAAAACAGTTTTTTCGCTTCCTCAATTGTTACGAGTTTCTGGAAGCCCCTTAGCCTAACCAAAACCGAAAGTCACCCATAAACAGCACACAAACTTTATAGAAAAAGGTATCGCACAAGCTTGGGCTGTTTAAGTCTTCATCTCTTTTCTGAGGATGTCCCGCATTTTTATGGCGTCAACATCCAACACGGGACTTTCGCTTATTATAACCGGGTTCAGCCTAAAATCGGCTATAATTTTTGCCAGCATCTCAAAGTCGGGTCCATAACCAGCCTCATCCATTGTGTGGTGGCACTTCTCCCCCTTATCGGTGAACTCAACCTTTGTAAAGTGGCAATGCATGTTTTTTACGGCTTCCGTTCCCAAACGCCTCTCAATTTCCTCCACAACCACACGGAAGTCGTCAACGTTTTTAAAGCGTCCACGGTCCCTCGCGTGCAAGTGCGCCCAGTCTATAACTGGCTGGGTTTGCTCAACTTGTTCGCATAAAGCCAAAACCTCTTCTAAACTGCCAAACTGGGTTGGCTTCCCCATGGTTTCTGGACCAAGCTTAACGTCGCTTATTCCCAGAGCCCTCAGCCTTTCAACAACATCTTTTAAGGCTTCGAGGCATTCATTGAAAACTTCTTTTGGAGGTTTTCTGCCATAAAACCCCGGGTGAAAGACGACGATTTTGGAGCCCATCCACCGGGATGCTGTGGCACAAGCAATTAGGCGGTCTTTGCTGGCTTCAACTGTCTCCTTTCCACCACACAAGTTTATGAAGTAGGAGCCGTGAAGGCTTAAGAGTACATCGTTCTCCCTAGCCTTCAATCCCAATTTTTCAGCATCTTCCCTCTTAATTTGGGGTTTTGCACCCCAACGCACAGCTTGATATTCAAAGGCGTCTAAACCCTCTTCCCGCAATAGTCTTGGAACATCTGTCAAGGCGGCTTTCATAGCCCTAAAAGTTGGGGGAACTCCTGCTGGACCAAACCTTGGACGGTCAGCCATCCCCAAAGCCTCTACCTTCTCTTTGCCCTTCTAAGGCGATAACCTTTTCGCGTTAAAAACCCATAAGAGAAAACCGCCAAACCTGAAACCCAAGCTGCAACATTTTGGAAAACAATGTATTTGCCAACAGGTGGCAAATCCACAAGGGGCTTAGTTAAGCCCCCGAGGGTCGAAAGAAAGTCCCGTAAGGCTGGCGCAGCAGATATTATGGCATTATTTATTGATGAGCAAAGCCATTCGATGGGACCGAGAGCCGAAACGAAGCCCTTCAAAGCGTTGTTCACAGATTTTACAAATCGGAGAAGGGAGGGGCTTCCTTGATACATGCTTGAAAAAGCCGTGTAAATTAGTCCAGGATAGGCGATAACCGAAACTAATAAGATTAGAACTGAAAAAACAAGAATTGTTATCAAGGCACTTTTTATTGTTGCCCTTGCAAAGCTAACCTTACTCCAGATGTAGGAAACCCCTTTAATCCGCAAAAGTCCAGACTTTATTATACCAAAAAATTTCCTTATGGCGCCACCTATTCTGGACGTGAGCTTTTCTGTTTTTAAAGTTTGACCCTTCTTTTGCGGCTTGGCTTTAGGTTTTCCTTCAGCCGGTTTTGGAGGCTGTATGGCCGCGTATTTTGTCATACAAATCCAGCTGAAAACGAGGGCGATAATAACTGATAATGGGACCAGGTGGAAGAGCGGGCTTACGACAATTGTTATGGTCCAGTTTGTCCCGGGAAACTGAAAGCTTCCCTTCAACGGGTTTTCTTCTTTAACTCCAAGGGAAATGGCGTAGAGGACAGTGGCGTACTCGATGAGGGCGGCTGTTACAAGGAATAGGATTATCGCCGTTAAACCTTTAATGGTTGCCCACCGAAGTATCAGACGCTTGGACAATTGATCACCACTGACGCATGGCTTCTCGCAAATTTTGCTCTAGGAATATGAGAAAATCGAGTTAAAAAACATGACTGTTAAAGCATCATTTCGCTTTGAATTTTTATCTTACTGCAATGGAAATTCATGCCCGCATTTTGGGCACTTTGCATAGCTGCATTGCACTGTTGAGGGACACCCGGAACATGCAAAGGCTCTACCATAGGATATGTCAAATGTGAACCCGCATTTTGGACAGTGCGCAAGCTTTTTTGCTTGTGTTTTCATTCTCGGTTACACCTTTCAAGACGACAAGCACAGCAAGCCTTTAAAACTTTTCGAGGGAAAACGCGCCTTATGGAAAGTTTTAACAGCAACAAATTTTATATAATTAGGGTTTGACCCTCTAAATGCTAGTTTGATAGTTACTGGCACGGGAAATTGATGCTGCAAACGGGAAAGCTTGAGAGGATAAAGCTATACAAGGACCCGAGTGTCCAAGTTTTCTTAAGTAAATTTTTAAGTGGCGAAATCAGCGAGCTTAAACCAACCTTTGACCCGAAGTTTGGTTACAGATACGCTGAAGTTGAGGCAATTTTAGGGGACTCTGCAAAAGTTGAGGGTTTCTTGAAAAGGCTTTATGAGGCGAAGGTTGTTGAAAGGAAGCTTTACGACAAAATATTGTATTGTCCTAGTTGCGGCTCGCAGAATGTTTCAACCCATTACTGTTGTCCCTACTGTAAATCCTTTAATATACAGAAGGGCTCGCTGATTGAGCATGTTAAATGTGGCTACATGGATGTGGAGGAAAATTTTAGAAAGGGTGAAAAGCTGGTTTGTCCCAAATGCCGTGAAGAGCTAAAAAAGCCCGAAGTGGACTATAGGAAGGCTGGAATATGGTGCACATGCAAAGACTGCGGCAAAAGCTTTGACATACCTGTCACGAGGCACTTCTGCCGGGAATGCCAAGCAGACTTCACTTTTGAGGAGGTGGAAATTCGAGACATTTACGCCTATACGCTAAATGAGGAAGTGAAGGGCGAAATAACAGCCGGATGGATTTTCGTCGCGCCCATAAAGGAGTTTCTTGTTGAAAGCGGGTTTGAGGTGGAGGCTCCAGCCTTTCTGAAGGGCAAGTCAGGCGCAAACCACATGTTTGACATAGCCGCCTACCAAAAGGAAATAACCAAAAAAGTGACGGTTATGGATGTGGCAACAGCAACAGATGACATAGTTTCAGAACAGCCAGTAATAGCCCTATTCGCAAAAATATACGATGTAGCACCGGACAGCGCGTTTTTAATAGCTATTCCAAAGTTAAATGAAAACGCGAAAAAAATGGCTGAACTCTACAACATTAAGGTCATTGAAGCTAGAGATTCAAAGGAAGTTATGAAAGCCCTTAAGGACAAACTGGTCAAGAAATAGCCTAAAAAGTGTCTATATTACCCCTTTCCGTGACAATTTTAACTGTGAAGTTGCCTGCTGGTGGGGCTATGTCAATACGTATGTAGGTTGCGCTTTCTCCTGAGTTTATGAACAAGTCTGCATCATAATACATGTGGTGGGTTGCATTAATAATCCATAAGGAGACTATATGAGCTGTTGTGGCTCCGCTGTTTCTTATGTCCAAGCGTATGCCATTGACGATGACGCGCACACCAATAAAATCTAAGTGCAAAAGCGTTTGGTTTTCGCTTGTGCCTTCGTCGCAGAATATTATTTGGATGACACCGTCACTGCGTATGTATCGCGTCCAATCTTCGCCTATGCTTATTGCGTAATTGTTCCACTCGTTAAGTGCTGGCTGGTTTCCCTCTGTGCTGTTAAAGCCCGTGTCGCTGTAGCCCTCGGAAGCCCAATCATATGCCTTTACGAACCAGCGTTCAGCCACCTCTGAAACGTTGTATCTGACCATTATTTCAACGCCGTAAACGTAGTCCAGCGGGTATTTTGACAAGTCTATTGTGAAAATGTTAGAGATTTCAAGGCGGTAAATGTTTGACAAAGTTGCCTTAAGCTCTATCAAGTCAACTTTAAAGATGAACGGTACTGCTGTTGCCTTTGTTCCAGTTATTTTCATCTTCCAGTTGCCTTCAGCGTCCTTAAAAGCCATGGGATTGGCTGTTATTGACTGGGTTATGTTGACTTCTTCTCTTCCGATTATAGTGCTGTTATGTCCATCCCCGCTTGTGGGATACTCGCCAGCTTGGTAGTTGTATAATTGGAAAGTTGCCGCCACATTGTCTGCAGTAAAGCATGTGTTAACAGTCCATTCTAGGTTCATCCAGAGATTTGTATCCGAAGTTCCAGTGAATTCAATTTCAACTTTCTCTTCAACTGCTGGCTTAAAGGTGCAATAAATGCAATATGCCCGATTTTCATGGTTGGGATTTGGCAGGGGGTTTGGAAAACCTCCAGCATAATTTGAGCTTACATAGTGCCCTTGATTCTGTTGCACAGAAGTGTAGTACAAGTATGCGTAGCCGTTGCCAGATTGTGCCCAGGCAACAAGCAGATATTCTGTGTTAGCTCTGAGCACTGGTTTAGGCGCATTAAAATTGAATGTTACCCAACCAGTGCTCACTGGAACTAACTTTTCTTCTGTCTGCGCCACCAAACTTAGGTTGCTGTGCAGGTAGATGGCGCATTTCATATTCTTGGAACTACTGGTTATACGCACATATATTGTAATGCTTTGTGCCTCACCATCCTTTGTTGGAGTGAAAACTGAACCGACTATAATATTTTCAGTGTTACGATATGCCCCCCCAGTAGCATTATTCCCAAAGATTTCAGTGGCTTCTGAAAATTCTGTTGGGTAACTTTGGAACTGCATGTAAACACTGTCATCTGTTCGCAGATTTGCTATTGAACCAGAAAAAAGCCGTGTGGAGCCGCCTAAAACGTAGTTTGTAGGGTTATAGTGGACTGTTGGAAGTTCCTCCCTGAAGGTTTCATAAGAGCCGTCTATGCTTGTTGTAGCAGTGTATGAACCTCTTATTCTGGTTCCAGTTGTTATAAAGAATTCATTTTTGGCTATAAACCATTGAGAGCGTGTTATACGAGTAACGTTTGTTATGCTTATTGATTCGTGCATTCTTTCAATGTCTAGCTGGCTCATTTGATAGTTCCAAATGACCACATTCGCGACAATAACTGTTATTAGGATTAGGCTTAGCATTACGACTAGGACGTTGCTCACGCCTCGCTTGTTGCAGTTTAGCCTTTTAAGGCGCCTTATAATAGCCTCCAGCATGGTTCCCCCTCGTTGTCACAACATCTAAATGGTATAGACTGTTTGGCGCCCAATTGTAGGTTATGTTAAGCCAGCCGTGGTCGCCCAGTCCCAACTCTGTGGTTGGCGCTGGCCAGCGGGTGTGGTTTATGTAGACTGTGGATATGCGTATTGGCACTTTTCCAATATTGCGGAGGTAAATGCTTATCTGGCTTGTGCCGGACGCGTTGTTGAACCAGACATCTTCTATGATTAGGCGTTCCCCCATGGTTTCACGGAGGTTCGTTGTTATGACGTATGTGGTGGCGGCGGCTATTGACATGGCAGCCACAGCCACAACCATAAGGAGTAGGTTGCTTAGCACTGGGGTTATAGCCCGCTTGTCCATGAAAAGCCTTAAAAGCCGCCGCTTGTCCACCATGCCCATCACCTCATAGGAATAGTTTTAGGGCTAGGTAGCCGCAAACCATCATCACTAGGCTATGCTTTAGCCCAGCGCTTACCGTGCCTTCACCCATCTTTCCAGCCACCAAACCACCGAAAAATCCTTGAATCGCCGTCATGTGTAAGAATAGGCGTTTTATCTCCGCTGGCGCCATAACGGCTGTTCCAAGCATGGGCAAGCCTTGTATTTCCACAAAAAAGGATTTGAAAAGCAGCACTATTGTGAATAGGAAGACGAAGAAAGCCACATAAATTATGGCAATGTAAGGTCTTGTCCTATTTTGACGCTCTTTATGAAGTATCAGTGTTGACTGAACAAACTTGCCCATGGGGTCAAAGACTTTTTCCACGTGACCGCCTGAACGGTTTGCCTCAATTATGAGAGGTATGGTTCTCTGAACGAGAACAGTGTTTACGCGTCTGGCGAATGCGATTAAGGCTTCCTCTAAGGTCATGCCCCAAGAGATTTGGGCATTCATCTTCCGCAACTCCGCCGTTAATGGACCGAAATCCCTTTTCGCCGCCTCCTCCAAGGCTCTAGGCAGAGTTATACCCGTTTCTTGCGCCTGCACAATGCTCCTGAAGAGATCTGGCAAGTGTTCGTCTATGGCTCTCTTCCACCTATAATCAATGTAGTTTATGATTGTTGGCGGGGTGAAGGCTGCAATAACAGCGAAAAACACAAACTCGTCGAACACTGTTTTGCCCCAAGCGGTGGAAAACCCGAAAAACATTATGGATATGGCTAGGATAGCCGACGAAACCCAAACGATTTGCTTAACTGATTTTCCCACTTTCGGCATATGCGTTCTACCATTTTGGCGAAACAGCATCCAATATTAGAAGGAACATTACAGAGCCAACGGGAATCCCAATGTAGGTTAAAATGTTGAGCAAAAGGTCTGGACTTAAAAGCCCGAGACCGCCACCACCCATCATAGCCATAACAGCAAGCATAATTATAAGAAGCAAGGGTCCAGTGACGAGTATAGCCACATAAAACTCTGAAAGCATGGACAAGGTGTCTGAGAACTTGCGGAGGCTTATACGCTTCAATTTCATGTGCTGCTTTGACTTCTCCCTCAAATAGGCGGCGAGGTTGCTTCCAGAATGAATTGTTGAGATGAAGCCTTCAATCATCTCCCGAAACCTTTCAGAAGGCGTCCGCTTGGAAGCTTGCTCCAAAGCTGAAATTATGTCCAATCCGAAGAGGTTCACATCCCTAATAACATTCTTCGCCTCTGCAGAAACCGCCAACGGAACTGGAAGATTTGAAAGCGAATAGAATATCTTTTCCGGTGGGACACCAGCACTGGCTAAAATCGACATATAACCAGTTGCAAAAGCCAACTCGTCTTCGAGCTCCCGTTTAAACTTGTCAGCCCGATAAACCGGGTACATGTAAAAACCTAGAATTGAAAAGGCGACAGCGAAGAGGCTTCCACCCAAACCAAAAAGAAAGGCTGGAAAAAGTGGCACACCAAACA
>Ga0315298_1001549_pt1 | contig 41711 bp, 42 predicted proteins | sample WHS_1_MG_FD_203077 | JGI IMG/M metagenome (GOLD analysis project Ga0315298, IMG submission 203077) | Extremophilic microbial mat communities from Washburn Hot Springs, YNP, Wyoming, USA - WHS_1_MG | ecosystem: Environmental > Aquatic > Thermal springs > Hot (42-90C) | place: USA: Wyoming... | reverse complement strand
AGTTGTCAGAAGGGGTGTAGCAACAGTTCTCAGTAGTATTGGATGCTATGGAGTAACATGCCCACAGTTGTTGAAAGCACCATTTCTAGTTGTTTGGAACTTTACGAATGCTTGCAATCTTAAATGTAGACACTGTTACCAGAATGCCGGAACAAAGTCCCCTGATGAACTGACACTGAGAGAGAAGCTCAAGGTGGTTGATGAGCTCGCCGATGCAGGCGTTGTCTCATTAGCCTTCTCAGGTGGAGAACCATTGATAACCCCTGAATTCTACAAGGTAGCTGAGGCTGTGAGGAGTCGAGAAATGCACGTGGCTTTGGCAACAAACGGAACCATGATTACAGACGAAGTGGCTAGACTGTTGAAGAAGATAGACGTCTGCTACGTTGAGGTAAGTCTGGACGCAGCCTCCGCAGATTTACATGATAAATTCAGAGGCATACCAGGAGCCCACGCGAGAGCAATTGAAGGAATAAAAAAATGTGTTGAGCAAGGCATCTTCACATCCATAGCAATGACGGTTACGAAATACAATCTCACAGAGGTTCCTGAGCTCATAAAGCTTGGCCGAAGATTAGGTGTGAATAGGTTCATACACTTCAATTTCATCCCAGCCGGTAGGGGTAGGGAGATAGTTAAGCTCGACATATCTCCCGAAGAGAGAGAGGAGCTGCTCGAGTTTCTCTTTGAAGAGGGTAAGAATCCAGGGATGGAGATTCTTTCGACAGCCCCCCAGTTTGGGAGGATAGTTTACGAGAGTTCTTCAGGAAGCTCGGTCGCACCTACGCACTTCTATGTTGGTAACGGTGGAAAATGGGGGCTGCAAGAATTGGCCCAATTCATTGGAGGATGCGGGGCAGGTAGACTCTACTGTGCCATTCAACCGAACGGGCTTGTGACACCATGCGTCTTTATGCCAAATCTCTACGTTGGAGATTTAAGAAAATCAAGGTTCAAGGATATATGGAGTGAAAGTAGGGTTCTGAAAGAGTTGCGAGATAAGGATCTGTTGAAGCCTGGTTGCGGGATATGCGATAGAAGGTATGTATGCGGTGGTTGCAGAGCCCGCTCGCTTGGATACTTCTCTGACTACTTGGCCTCTGACGTTGGTTGCATCAGGAACTTAGACGGCTGGGAGAAGCTTAAGAGTGAGGTGTTGTTATAAGACTCAAGATCTTCGGCTTTATCAAGCCTTCTCGTAATATATCAACTCCTTCTCTTCAAGGATCTTTTGTAATTTTGCAACAGCCTCATGGACTTCACTCTCTTTCTTTGCACCTGTACATACTAGTTTTCCACTAGCGAAGAGGAGTATTACAACCTTCGGCTCGTCCATCCTGTAGATCAGACCCGGGAACTGTTCGGGTTCATACATTGTTCTCTTTAGGGAGTATGTGGATTTCTCAAGGTCGATGTATCCCCCTAAGCCGGCTGATGCGACTATGTTCTGTATTTGGATCTCAGGTTTCCCCAGAATCACTATGCCGTTGCGCTTGAGGTCGTCGATAACCTTCAGAACAGCCTTCCTGGCTTGATGTTCAGATTTTGCACCTGTACATACCATCTTTCCTGAGCTGAAAACTAATGTTGCTGTTTTAGGTTTCTTCAATCGGTAGACAAGGCCGGGAAACTGTTCAGGTTTATACTCAACCCCAGGAAATATTCTCGATATAGCATTCAAGTCTATGTTCTGTTTGAGGGTTGCTGAAGCGACGACATTCTCAATATTTATGAAAGTCTTCTTTTCGGACAATAAGGCTTGAGCCTCCGAACAAGTCTAGGATGTTAGCTTTCCTATATAAATACGCTTAACACAGGCTTGACTAAGTAAATCTATTGAATTTCATGACACATTTGAACTCCAAATGTTGCGGTTGATGTCAAACCCTTGTCTTCCCCGTAGATGGTTTTCTCTTTACACCTGAATTATATACTTCGTATGCTATCAGGATCACTATCAGAGCTATTATGAATGTTGTCCCCACAGGCTCACGTAACCTCATGACTATAACCCCAACGTATGGTATTCGGCCAGTGAAGACACCCACGACGTGGCTCTCCGGAACCTCCCAACTATCAATATACCTATTGTAGTCTCCCTTTGTCTTGAAGTAGGTTACTCCACCCTTATCGATCTTCTCCACGACCCTATGAACTATCAGGGTATTGTAATCTCTTGGGCTGTGGAAAACCATTATTGTACCTACACTGATCTCTTTGGGCGTCACGCCCTTGATGAATATTATGTCTCCGACATTCAATGTTGGAACCATGCTCCCTGAGACTACAACAAGAATAGGATGCTCCGTTGACCATGCTAATCTGAGGGAGATCCAACCACAGTATGAGATCGATAACACCAGAGCCGACAGGAGCAACAGTTTTACTATTTCTCTAGTTTTAGGATTTATTCCCTTCGTTTGAGTCAGAATCGAACCGCCTCCATATATTGTGTTGACCCATCCCCATTCAAACTTTCACTAGACCAGGTCCAGCCAATATCTTCCTCATGAACTCTTGCATGGCCTTCGACCCTGCATTCAAGTATAAAGCTCCTTCAGGTGTGATCTTGTATATTCGTCTTCCCCTCCCTTTATCGGACTCCCAAACCCCCTCCACATACCTCTTCTCTTCTAGACTGTGTAGGAGTGGATATAAAGTTCCTGCGCTCAAGTATACTTCGAATTTCTCTCTGATCTCAATATTTATCTCGTAACCCCATCGAGGCTTGGCGTTCAGCAACCAGAGAACAATCAGGTCTAGATGGTTCCTTATCAGCCGCTCCCTCCATAGCCTATCAGGATTGTCGCTCATTGGTCAAGCCTCTTGGGCCAATGCCTCTGATTAAACATATCTTACTGAGCATCTAACGTATTCGATTTTACGCTTCTCAGCCATTTTCCTAATGGTTTAGACTAGTCTGTAAGTCTTTTAATTTAAGGATTCAATATTATCTTTGAAGCTTTGCCTTCAAGCAGGAGTTGGAAGCCTTCTTCAACCTTATCTAGTGGTAATTTGTTTGTTATTACAGCCTTAAGGTCAATAAGGTGCCTTGTGACTAGTCTCTGAACCCTGTCCCATGTGCTGTACATGTATCTCCCAGTCAGCCCTCTGACATCGATCTCCTTATAGACTATATATGTAGTCGTGTCGAGTACAGGATTTTCAGGTGAGGCGCCGAATAACACAACCTTTCCATTCTTGGCCACAATGTCTAGAGATTGTGTAATGGTTTCTCCGCTACCAGCGGCTTCGAACACGATGTCTGCCCCTCTCTCCCCTATCAGGGACTTTATTCTCTCAACAACATTTCCTTTAGTGGCATCTATGACTTCCCTTGCGGCGCCTATTTTCCGGGCATGTTCGATCCTGAATGGTTTAACATCGGTAGCTATCACATCTGATCCAAGCGCTTTCATAATCTGTTGGACGTATATGCCGATCGGCCCACATCCTAGAACCACTACAGTATCCCCCGGTTCAGGTTGAGCCCTCTGAACAGCGTGCATCGCCACTCCACACGGTTCATATAAGGCTCCTTCATCGTAGGAAGTTTCTGGTGGAAGTTTGTAAGCTATGGTCTCAGGTATGACTGTGTATTCTGTGAATGCACCTTCTGGAACGTGGACTCCTAATATTTTCATATTCTCGCAGATATGCATCCTTCCAGTTCTGCACATGTAGCATGTCCCGCAGGGTATGTGTGTCTCACCAGCAACTTTGTCTCCAACCTTTGCAAGGGAGACGTTGCTTCCAACCTCGACCACATCTCCGCAGAATTCGTGGCCCACAACTTTTGGCAAGGTTGCATTCCACTTCAATGCTTGAGCATCCCACTTGTACAGGTGGATGTCCGAACCGCAGATGGCGGCTGCCCTCACCCTAACTAAGACATCTCTTGGACCAATCTTAGGTTTTGCTATATCCATAACCTTGACGCCAGGTTTGGGTTCAACCTTCATGACTGCTTTCATATCCGCTCCTCCGAGTAAATTATATTATTCAACTGTTATAAAGATGTGTCTCCCAAAAATAGTTGCAGTAACCGATTCAGCTAGTTTTGGCAGGTCTTAAATTTGAGGATAGCCTATGCGTACTTTCATCCAGAAGGTTTCTTTGCCTTGACCATTTGAACAGCAAGTCTGATGGCTTCCTCTAGGCTTGTAGGGTCTCCTGTCCCAAGCCTCAATCCAGCCCTTCTATAAGCTGTTCCATGGTCAACTGAAGTTCTTACTATCGGTAGGCCTATAGTGACGTTCACACCAGACTCGAAACCTAGCATTTTCACGGGAATGTGACCTTGATCATGGTACATGGCCACGACCGCGTCATATTCCCCCCTGCTTGCGCGTAGGAAGACTGTATCCGGAGGCATTGGGCCAATAGCATCTACACCCATCCTTCTAGCTTCTTCTATGGCAGGAGATATTTCTTTCAACTCCTCATCGCCGAAGAGACCTCCTTCACCTGCATGTGGATTTAAGCCTGCGACGGCTATCTTTGGATTGGGGATCCCTAACCTCTGAACAGCCTCGTAGGTGAGCTTTATAGTGGTTAGAACCCTCTCCTTCTTTATCGAGGCGCATGCCTGCAACATAGACATGTGAGTTGTCACGTGGACAACCCTAAGTTTTCCAGCAACCAGCATCATCGCATAATCCTTGGTTCTTGTAAGGTCAGCAAGGATCTCCGTGTGTCCTGCATAATTGTAACCTGCAAGGTTCATAGCTTCTTTGTTGAGTGGAGCTGTGACTATTGCATCTATCTCGCCCCTGAGGGCCATCTCGACAGCCTTCTTCACATATTCAACAGCAGCCTTTCCAGCCATTGCCTGAACCTGACCCATCTTCAATTCAGAGATGTTGATGTTCTTCAAGTCTATGACATCGATCGTGCCCTTCTCAAACTTCGCTGAGGATGGGCTATCTACTGGCCTTATCTTGACATCGACTTTGGCAACCTTCAACGCATCTGTAAGGACTGCAGCGTCACCTATCACTAAGGGTCTCGCTATCCTATAGAATTCCTCCTTCGATAGGGCTTTGTTTATTATTTCAGGGCCTATGCCAGCAGCGTCTCCCATAGTAATTCCTATTATGGGTCGAAATTCTCCGCTATCCAAACCTTCATTTCCCACCTTTCATTTTCAAGTATCTTATCGACTTCATTATGGCCTCCTCATCACCGAATCCTCCTGCCTTTGTGACTATCCTCAAACCTGAACATCTTCCTCCAACTATGATGGATGATGGTATGCCCGGGGAGACCTCATCATCAACCTCCGTTCCATACGCACCCATTACTTCTAGAGTTCGATTTGCTGTCGTACCTCCTGTTAAGAATATTCCAGATATGCCTCCAATCGTAGCTACTTCACTTGCGATCTCCCCTAGAACTGCCCCTATTATGTTACTCACCTCAACGTTAGTCATCCCTAAAGCTTCTCCAATCTTCAAATCTTCAGACACCGCTTCCTTTGTCCTTGCAGAGGAGATTATAACGTCAAAACCTTGAGAGACTATTTGTTTGGTCTTATTAACAACCCTTTGAACTTCTTGGACTTTTTCACCTCTGATAACTTTCGCAGTATCCACCTCGACAACGATGCATCCCGCACCTTCTGCATGAGCTATCTGTCTCATCGTAACCTCACTCACACTACCTGAGATGACTATCACAGGCTTGCCAGAGATCAGGCCCATCGCTTGGGGCAACTCCTCGGCTAAGCCTGCTGGACCACATGTCAACCTATGCAAATTTAATTTCACAGTAGCCTGGGCTATCCTCTTCAAGTCACCTTGAGTAATTGAATCTAAGACTATAATCTCTTCACCTCTTTGAATACACTCTCTCAGTTTCTCCTCTAAAGACGGTAACTCCATAACTGCGGATAGACCCACATGTCCAACCCTTCTCCTCGACTGCCTAGCTATCAGAGTTGGAACATGAGACTCGCGTACAGGGGTGACGGGATCCCAGGATGCTTCGGTCTTGCTTAAAGGAACCTGATTCACAAGTTGATATCCGCCTACAGTTATCCTCTTATTTGCTGGAAACGCTGGGGCGACTATTGCCGTCTTAATTCCTGTGACATCCATAACACTATCTAACTCAGAGCCAATGTTTCCTTTTAGGGTGGAGTCGATCTTCTTGTAGATGATCGGGATTCCAGCCTCAACGAATTTCTCAGCGGCAACCTTCACTCTCTCATAAGCTATGGAGCTTGGTAGAGCCCTACTCTCCGTGTCGATGACGATCACATCAATGTCCTGAGGCATATCTTTGAGCGACTGGACTCTTGTGAGGACTATCGTCCTCAAACCTTGCTTTGAGAATTGTACACCAGTATCGTTTGCACCTGTTAAGTCGTCAGCGATTACACCTATCTTGGCCAAACTTGAACCGGTCCTTACTACTGTTTTATGAGACTCCTCATAAATATATTTCACATCTCATTCGTTTCCTCGGTAATAATGGGGTAAACTTAATTGTAAATTGGGTGAAATGCGCTATTTATATTAAGGTTTATGCAGTCTATGATTGGGCGATGATGTGAGCTGGTATTGGTGATTTGTGATCGATGAAACCAGAACAGAGCCCAACATTACCTTACGAAGTTTATCAACGTGAATTCCAGTCAAAGTATGAACTGACCAAAATTACCACACACAATTTTTGCAGCGACTATTGCTATGAAGAATTATGTACTCCTCTATCTTTTTACATTCACTACAGATCGTCTCTTCCGGTCTGCTTGGTATGAATTTTCTCCCGCAATCGGAACATACTCGTTCTTCTGTCATGGTAACTCACTGTGGATGGGCCAGTATCAAGTGAGGTCCTTATGCTTGAATGTTTTGTACATTTTTGTCTAAATATTATATTGTGAAAGGTTGAGGTTTGATCGATTCTTGTAGTCGAGTCTACCACTAACTGAACCATGAGACCTTTAATATGCCTGTCAGAATATCTCTACATACTTTGATATAGTCGGATTGGGTTCCTACATCAGACCAGTAGCCGTTATATTTGAAACCGTAAACCATTCTCTTCTTTGCTAGTTTAGGAAAGATTTCTTTTTCTAAGGAGACCTTACGGTCTGCACGGATCATCCCCAATACTTTAGGTGAAATAATGTATACTCCAGCATTTATCCAAGCGTATTCAGCGGGGTTTGCTCTAGGTTTCTCAACAAATCCTGTTATGAGATTGTTTGAATTAAGCTCCGCAAGACCGTATCTGGATGGTTCACGGACCTTAACAAGAACGACGGTGACGAGTCCACCACTGGCTTTATGAAATTCTAGTAGGCGCCCCAAGTCTAGAGAGTCAAATATGACGTCGCTGTTTAGAGTCAGGAAATCCTCCCTCAACAGGTGGGCGGCGTTCTTCAAGGCACCCCCAGTATCGAGAGGCTCCTTCTCAAAACTGTAAATAATCTTCTCGCCTATATTCTTACGTTCTGAGAAGTATCGAATTATCTGTTCTTGCAAGTATCCGGTAGCTAAGATTATACGGTCGAAGGAGTACTTTTTCAAATATTCTATCTGATATTCCAGTAAGGGTTTCCCAGCTATTGGAAGCATGGGTTTAGGTGTTACATATGTCAGTGGTCTTAGCCTGGTACCCAAGCCCCCGCAGAGTATGAGGGCTGTTCTCTCACGTTGAATCTCCTCTAAACCTATCTTCATCAACAACTCTGCTGTTTGGGATCTATTCTTGAATTTCGACCCGTCGACGAGCTGGTCGATCCTAGCCATTAGTTCACTGTTTAAGGTCATACAGAAACGTTTCTTCATCGATAATATGTTCACTTATCAAATATATTACCGTATAGGTTTAGGACTTCGTTTAACCAATATACATAAGCCCAAGATTGATGTTTGCGGTGAAGAAGATATAAACCCAGCACGGCAACCACCGTGCAACCTGCAGTTAGAATGACTATTATGAGTATGGTAGAGATTTTGAGGGCAAGTTGATCCCATTCCTTGAGCATGCTGGACAAACTCTTTGCCTCTATCGAGGCGATTAGCGCTTCCTTGTAGTTCATATTTTCATAATATCTCTCTGCGTCCTCCAATCGCTTCTTGACAGATAATGAGAACCAATAGGTGAGGGGGTTAAGTCGAGCCTCTTCAACGTCAGCCGTCGAACTCATAATGAGAAGATCAGCATATCCTCTGAGGAGAGTATCAACATCAAATTGGCTGAATCGATACTCATATGGATAGTAGGCCATTACTGAGGCTACAAAATCCTGTGTAGGATCTACCCTAAACGGATGTACGAGCCCAAGCATATGGCCGACTTCATGGAGAATTGTATGAGTCAATCCGAATCCTTTTCCAGGCTGTTTGGGATCGGTGAAATTTCCCCTCACCAAGTCTCTGGAGGAGTGGCTCACAAGAACCAAGTCGCCCAAAGCCAAACCCCATATGGATCGTGGGGACATATATTCCACATCCTCCTTGAATGTAAAACCAAACTGATATTCGCCAGTGAATATGAAGGCCATCACAGGAATGTTGAGGCTATCGACCGTCATGTTGAAAAAGTCTTTCATGTGTCCTTCACCATCTTCGCTCAGCCAGTAGTATATTGGTCTGAGATCAACGATTGTGGCATTATGGCGTCTAGTAGGGGAGGTTGAATTGATTACTAGACTAGTCAAACCAGGCGACTCTGTAACATTCATGAAACGTGTATTGACATGTACTTCAGCAAAAGGTAGGAGTCTTTCAAGTTCACTCTTGATTATAGAGCTGTTTAATGTCGTATCTATTTGAGGGGTCTTCAGGTCTGTTCTGTTATCTATAATAAGAATGTCGATGAAGTATCTCTTGGATAGCCTAGGAGGGTAGATGAAATCGGGTGTGAAGAGACCCTCAACTGCACCGTATATATAGTCTGAGAGAAACTGTGTGAGCCATTTGATACCATATGTACTTCCTAGCTCTATGTTGTTTGACCTAACTGCCCATTGAAGTGGGAATTGCCTAGTAATGTTGCTCGGCCCTGCTGAGAGGTCAATATAGTATAGGCGCCCACATCCACCCCAGGAGGTCATCCATCGCCTCTTGACCTTTATACCTAAATCTTGATCGATATATGTGACGTTATAATAGTGTGGTGTCAATTCGCTTATAGACTTGTTTAGGTAAGCGTCATACTGTTTAGAGGTTACTGAAGGCACATGTCCGGTGAGATTTGTCAGTAAGAGGGTATAGACGTTATGGCTGGAGTTGAGGTCTGATATGTGGTTTCTTAGCCAAGACTCGACTAAATCAGCTGAATAGAAGAGATTTGTCGTATTCGCTTTGAAGAAAGGGTTCTTCAAATTCTCCGAGATCCCTATGGATTTCAAATATTCAACAAATGAATATTCGAAGTCTTTGGATGCGAATGTGATTTCATACTTGATGGAATATTGAACACCAGAGTTAATACCGGGGTTCAGATACATCTGATGTTTTGAGGAGGGCAGATTCCATTCTAAGTAAGTGACATTGACTAGATTTCTAGATATTCCAGCTAATACAATCTTGACTTTTATGGTGCATGTTCTAGATATCTTTGTTTCAACCGTTGTATCGGATGTGTGAGAGATGGCTAACTCTAAATAGTTAGACAGAGAAAAGAGGAGGATAAGAGTGAGGACTAGTTTTAACAATTTTCACCATTCTATGATCTCGGTTTGATGAAGGTTTGTGTCAAGGATCCATATGGTGCTACAGCGATTTCAGATTCTCTGCCCAAGATTCTAAGGGCATGCTGCAATGCATCATTCACTGTTCTAGAACTCTTTAGCCTAAATATATTCTTGACGTAGTAGTCAGGCATGACTGACACTAAGTACAAGCGGAATTCCTCTAGTAGCTTAGTAAGGAGGTAAGCCTTCTCAGCCCCAATTTCGAAGTTTCTTTTCAACATAGACTTTAACTTTTCCGGATCCCATCCCTTAAACATCCACTCTCTGAAAACATCGCTACCACACCCACCCATACATTCGGCGACAAGTATCAATACACCGCCCCTCTTTAGTACACCCGTATTCATAATGGCTGAATCTAGAGAGCTGAACAATGTATAGTCGTATGGCCTGCCACCTGCACCGACTATTAGTATATCAACCCCTTTATCGAGTCCAATCCTGCAGTGTTCATCTATGAATTCTTTACTGAGTCTGAAGGATTCATCAAATGTACCGCTAAATATTCCTGCAATCCCGCCGTCGATACTCTCGACGACACTCAACATTAAGGATGAACCATCGGGTGAGAGTATAGATTCCAAATCTTTAGCATTATCTAAATCACTTGAACCATTCTCAATCTGAGCTAGAACGAGCCTACGGTAAAACTCTGTGCGCGCTTGAGTATTCATTAGACTAAGGATGGTCTTGACTCCACCTGTGTATCCCCATACTGGGTCAAATCCCACCTTCCCCACGAGAATTCTTAGACTTGCCTCATTAAACTCCTTGCAAACCATCAAATTTTTCTCAACACACTCTTTCGCAGTGGTCAGCTCAGGTTTGGTGTGATTTAAGACAGTGAAGTTTTTCACATCCGATTTCAAACCGTTCTGTACGGGAGGCCAACCATCATTCTGAACCCATAAAACCGATATCCTGTTTATATCTACTAGATTTAAAATTTCGAAAAGAAGGAGGTCGATTAGTTCAAAGTATTTGTTGGTCGGAGGTAGGTCAACAGTCAAGACAACCTTATCATCGTGGCTCAGGACCCTATCAAGTGAATGTCCCCCACGAATATTGGATATAGTCTCCGCGAGTGCAAGTTTAGGATTCAAAATTGTAAAAATATCCTTCGGCTGCGCGATGCCAACCAAGTTCTCTGTTCTTACGCCAACCCTAACTTCTGTCTCCCCGTATGGTATCCATATCTCCAATGAGATCCCCCTTATCCGGTCTCAGACCTCCAGCTTGAAAGACTTGACTCGTCACCTCAAAAGTCTTGCCTCCAAATATGCCGATTTAGTCGGAGTCGAGAGTCCTCTGGATTAACATGTATAAGGAACCTTTTACGTAACATTATCTGAGGCCTTAAGTAATGGATAACAAACAAATAGCTGTGAAGGATGAGGCTGAGTTCTGCCGGATCCTAATTAAGACAAACGCCCTAAAATTTGGAGTTTTCAAGCTCACAAGCGGTAAACTAAGCCCATATTATGTAGATCTGCGTTCAATACCCAGTTATCCTGAGGCTTTCAGGAAGATTATGGGTTTTTATGGAGTTTTGATTAAAGATGAGGTTGGCCTCGATAGTTTTGATAGGATATCCTGTGTACCAACATCAGGCCTTCTATTTGCTGCGGTACTTGCATACCAACACTCGAAACCGATACTTTATGTTAGAAGAGAAGCCAAGACACATGGGAGAGAGAGAAGAATAGAAGGAGTTTTAACACCAGGGGACAGAGTTATTCTAGTAGATGATCTTATTACCACAGGCAAGAGTCTGGTCGATGTGACCCAAGTCGTTAGAGGTGAAGGTGGCATAGTAACAGACGCCATAGTACTCTTAGATAGGGAGGAGGGTGGGAGAGGAAACCTCGAGAGGATAGGAGTGAAACTTCACTCATTCATGAGAATCTCAGAAGTTGCAAATAGACTTTTTAATCTTGGAGTAATCGATGAAAGTAAGTATAGGGATATAATAGAGCAGTGTAGTCGGAGTTGATAAACAGATTGAAGTTTCTAACTATTGGATTAGGCCATTGTGGGGGGAAGATTGCTGATGACTTCAAGAAGGCTGCGATGGATAAGAAAGGAATGATAATGGATGTCTGCGCAATAAACACCGATGGTGCGGACTTAGCTACACATACAAACATCCCGGAAGATAATAAGCTTCTAATTGGAAGTGGAAAAGGAGCCGCTAAGAACTGGGAAGAGGGCTATGAAGCTGCTCTTCAGAATGAGACTAATATCAAGGCGTTTATCTCAAGAATGCTCAGTCCAGACGTAGACATAATCTTGCTTACATTAGGTGAAGGGGGAGGGACGGGTTCAGGAGTTGCTCCAGTCGTCGCGGAGACTATCAAAGAGCTTGGCAGAACATGTGTAGCCATCGTTACAATACCTTTCGAGACAGAATCTGTGAAGTCGAAGGTCAATGCTGCTGTGGGAATAGACATGCTTTACAGAAGCGAGGGTACAAACGCGATAATATGTATTGAGAATGACAAATTGACTGCATATTATCCCGACAGACTCCTGACAGAGGCCTACGAGAAAGTCAACGAGATCGCTGTGAGTACTTTCCTGAACCTTATCGATCTTGCAAACCTACCAAGCAAAGCTGACAGGATAGATGAGTCGGAGCTCAAGTCGATATTCAAGTATCCAGGCTTCGCTACCCTAGCCAATTTTAGGACACAAGCCAACCTAGTGGAGGATGTTGCCGCAACCTTGCGTAGAAGTTGGAATGGAAGCCTATTTGCAGAGATAAATCCAGCCTCAGCTGCAGGCGTCATATTCGGGATAGAGGGTCCAACGCATCTATTCACAACTACCCAAGTAGACGCTATAAGAAGGACATTCCATGAGATACTCGCTGGGAAGGACGTTATGCTCGGCATATACCCTTCCGAACATTTGAGGTGGGCTTCATACATCGGAATCTTGACGGGACTCGATATTCCTAAGAAGATCCATGGCCTCCTTGATAAGGCTAAGACTGAATACCAACAGCATGAGAAGACGATAGAGGCTAAGATAAGGTCTAAGAGGGAAGGTTTAGGATTCAGTTTAAAAACATCAACCGTACATGAAAAACTTACCCGACCAACCACTCACCGTGAATTTGAGAAACCCTTCAAGTCTGTGCCGATAACGGAGGGTATACATTTTGATTTGAGCAGGGAGGTTCCGAAGGTTATCAGGGCGATCGAGCAGTACAAGGGAGAGACACTTACCCATGAAGAGCTAATAAACCTAATTCAAAATGAAACAGACATAGAGGATGAGAAGTCGATAGCGAAGGTCATTCTTGAATTGCAGAACCTTGGATTTCTAGCCGAGGTCAGGAAGAACGTCTACAGGATAGTCTGAAGCTATTATGAGAGAGCCTGTATAGGCCTCATCAATATTACCTCAACCATCTCACCCTCATCTACACCTTCGACATCTTCAGGTATCACAAGCAAACCATTCGCTCTCACCATGCTGGAGATTATGCCTGAGCCTGTAGATCTAACAGGCTCTGCGATGAGATCCAAACCCCTTCTTGACACATTCACCCGAACATAGCTTCTAATGCCAGGAGGAGAAGGTATCCGCCTAGTCACTTTCGCAAATACATGAGGTTCGGGCTCATCCACTGTCCTCAACATGCTTGATATCAGGTCTTTGCCGAAAACATAGAAACCTATCATGGCGGCAACAGGGTATCCTGAAAGGTTCATAACCGGCTTACCCTCAATTGAGGCGAGTGCTGTAGGTCGACCGGGCCTCATAGCAACTCCATGCACAACCATCCCTGGCGTGCCGAGGGAGTCTATAGCTTCTTTAGTCAGGTCTGCTTTTCCAACAGAGGTTCCCCCGGTCAAAACTAGGATGTCACTTTTAACCAAACCAATTCTTATCATAGACCTTAACTTCTCTAAGTCGTCCTCGACGATACCCATAGGAAGCGGCTCTCCACCATAATCCATAGTCATCGCTGAGAGGATTATACTGTTTACATCTATTACTCGCCCAAATGTCCTCTCGGATCCTGGAGGAACTAGTTCGCTCCCTGTAGAGATTATCCCCACGATAGGCCTTCTGTAAACATTTACTGAAGTGAAGCCCATCGAGGCTAACATGCCAAGGTCTTGTGGTTTCAGCCTCATGCCTTCCTTGAGAACAATCTCACCCTTCTTGACGTCTTCACCTTTCCATGAAACATCCTCTCCGGGAGAAACTGGTTTATATACCTCAATAACGCCCTCACCAATCTTTTTTGCATATTCCAACATAACAACAGCGTCAGAGCCGTTGGGTATGGGGGAGCCTGTCGATACATAGGCGGCTTCACCGCTCTTAAGGCTCAAGTCAACACCATCACGAAGCTCCTTGACCTTGAAAATGACAGGGTTTGCAGGTGAAGCACCGAAAGTGTCGTTTGCCAACACTGCATATCCATCCACGGCTGAGAGGTTGAATTGAGGAATATCTATTGGAGCAGCCACATCTGAAGCTAAGACCCTACCCAAAGCATCTTTTAGAGGTAAAGTCTCTATGCTTAGCTTGGTCAGATTGATCGATCTATAGAAAACTTTTAGGGCCTCCTCAATCCTCATCACCCGACGATCCTTAAGGTCCATAGTCGGTTTTTCACATCCGAATCTAATTTAAGAATAAAGCCATACTATAAGTAGGGTTAATTCTTATTTCTGAAAGATTCAAGTCTCGACGATACGTCATCTAATCCCAACTCGTGAAGCTTTCTTCGAGTAGGGACCCCATTAGAATCCCAACCTCTCATTTCGTAATAACGGTCAAGCATCAAATCCAACTCCACAACCTCACCTTTGCAACCTCCATCTTCGAGGGGTTCCTCTAAGAAACGTTTTGGAAGGGTGTCATCGCACCTCCCTGAGCCACATATCACGTTGAATGCTCGCTTCAGATTATATGTTCTCTCCCCAACCTTGAGTAGTTCTTCAAGACTCAGATCCCATCCTGTGACCATGTTGAGAATCGCTAGGACGGAAGCTGGGGGGATCATTGCAAACTTGCACATTATCAGAGAGTCTAATATGTCATGCCAGTTCTGGACAGCGATGACTGGGAATGCTTTATCTTCATATGTGAATCTTTGATATCTTTTATGTATGCCCAAATCAGGTATCCTCTCACCCTGTTCGACATGGTATACTAGACCTCTCAGATGGCATGCACCCCTGTGAGATGTAGCGTATTGGAGACCAAGACCTTTAAACGCCCTAGGATCATGCATAGGTATCTCAAGCCCCTTAACATGCAAAGCAAATTCTTCCGCGCCCTTACCTATTTTCTTAGCTGCTTCTCTAACCCCCCTTGAGAGTACAGACCCAAATCCAGTGTTCAACCCTATCTTGTGAATAAGTTCCAGTATTGCTTTGCTATCCCCCCATTTAAGGGTCAGACCATTTGTATCTTCGCTTGTAATCAAGCCTCTTTCATAACATTCCATTGCGAATGCAATTACGCTCCCAGCAGAGATCGTGTCCAATCCATACCTGTTGCACAGGTCATTTCCGATGGCGATGCTTTCTAAATCATCATTCATACAAAGTGTCCCAAGTGATGCACATGTCTCATACTCTGGTCCCGCACCATCCGTCTCTTCGTCAGGATATTTTATCTTGACCTGTCTACCACATGCGATTATGCACCGGTAGCAAGCCCACTGCCTCCTCAATATGGTCTTGGCCATCGCTTCCCCACATATCTTATTCACACCTTCTGGCCAATACCCTTTTGTGAAGTATTTTATCGGGACGTCTCCATACTCATGCATCATAGACATTATCCCGTCAGTACCAAATGATGCATATATCTGGGCTGTAGGGTGGGACCTGATCGTTACGTATATCCTTCTTAGAAACTCGTTAAGCATATCATTCTTTGCAGCTGGTAGAACCTTGACCTTAGTACCTTTAACAGCTATCGCCTTCAGGTTTTTAGAGCCCATCACTGCACCGACACCACATCTTCCAGCAGCACGGCCCAGGTCATTTATTATCGAAGCGAAAAGAACCTCCCTCTCACCCGCCTGGCCTATGGACGCAACCTTAGCATCGCCGTATCCAAGGTCATCCCTAATAAGTTTCTCAGTAGTGTAGGTGTCTTTACCCCATAGTTTGGAGGCGTCTCTGATCTCTACCTCACCATCAATAATAGAGAGGTAGACAGGTTTCTCAGACCTACCAACAATTATTAGTCCATCATATCCTGAAAATTTAAGCTCAGGCCCCCAAAAGCCTGCTGAGTGAGCTTCGGCCCAAATTCCTGTGAGTGGAGATTTTGTGCAAACGCAGTAGCGACCACAGAGTGGAGAAGATGTGCCAGTGAGTGGTCCAGTCATAAAGATAAGAATGTTTGTGGGGGAGAGGGGATCGACAAGAGGATCTAACTCATCGAAAATGATCCTTGATGCCAAACCGCTTCCACCAACATATTTCTTAAGCACCTCCTCCGATAGGGTCTCAACAAGAAATCTTGAATTTGTCAGGTCAACCCTAAGGATCTTACCTACGTAACCATACACTATCTGACACCACCTAGCTGACTGTTACAGGGACTTACGGAATATTATTGGAGAAATCTTTGGGTAGATAGGAATTTAACAGTACAGCTGCAGGTTTCCCACATGCATCTTCAAGTAAAATTAGTGAGGGTGAATGATTAACCAGAGACATTTTCCCATCTCATATTCGATAAAGTTTTTTTATAAGTTCTATTTGGTCCGGTGGTATCTCCTTTATGTTTCCATACTGGCTTGCAATGAAGGTCATTATGGAGACCTCCTCAAGAATCTCTATTGTAGATAGGGCTTCTATCATATCAAAACCAACTGCGACGACGCCGTGATTCTGTAGTATCAGAGCCCTCCTTCCCAGAATAGCCTCACCGACCTGTCTGCCCAACTCTTCAGTCCCTGGGTAGTGAAATGGTAAAATTGGAACATCGGCAAGCATTGTTGCAGCCTCCAATGTTATAGGTCTCAACTTCACATCTGCCAGTGCCAAGCCTGTGGTGAAGGGGCTATGCGTATGTAAGACCGCGTTTATGTCTATTCTCCTCCTATAGATAGCGGTGTGGAAATGCCACTCCATCGAAGGTTTTAGAATACCCTCAATGACTCTTCCATCGAGGTCAATCTTTACGAGATCCGAAGGTTTCAATTCCGGCTTATAGACTCCGCTGGGTGTAATCCAAACTTCATCTGACCCCTCCACGCGTGCGCTGGCGTTTCCTCCAACGCCAGTCATTAAGCCTCTTCTATGAAGTATCTTCATGCTCTGAACAATCTGTCTCTTAAGAATATTCTCTTCAGTTTCCATCCCTAATCAGTCTAAAGCTCTACGTAGCCCAATTATATAGTTGATTGCTGGATGTATGATCTGCTAACAGATAGATTGAAATTCATCTTACAAACTATGTGTGGAGGGGTTCAACACTTGAGTGGACGAGCATTAGCTGCAGTAGTTTCAGCTGGACTCTCTAAGTTTGGGAAGCTCGAAGGACTATCCTCCAGAGAGATCTTTCTATCAGCCGCCAAGGAGGCTTTCGATAGATGCCCTAACCTCAATCCAAAGAAAGATATAAAATCCCTGTTCATAGGGCAAATGTCTGAGTCGTCTGAACATCAAGGGCATACCGGAGCCCTGATCGCGGACTGGTTGGGACTGAACCCTATTCCGAGCGTGAGGCTTGAGAGTGCATGTGCATCATCTGGGGCAGCCCTCAGAGCTGGAGTACAGGCGATCATGTCCGGAATCGCAGAAACCGTAATGGTTGGTGGAGTCGAAAAATTGACGCACCTATCAACATCAGATGCGACTGAGTACCTCGCCCTATCCTCAGACAACTTCCTTGAACAGTGGCACGGTTTCACCTTTCCAGCATTATTCGCCCTCATCGCCAGAGCTCATATGCACAAGTATAAAACGAAAGAGGAGCAGCTAGCAGCTGTCGCTGTGAAGAATCATAAGAACGGCTCAAAGAATCCGAAAGCACACATACAGAAAGAGATCACCCTCGAGCAGGCTTTGAACTCAAGAATCATAGCTTCGCCCCTCAGACTCTTCGACTGCTCATTGATCTCTGACGGAGCTTCATGTCTGATCCTTACAAAGCCGGAGGTGGCTAAACGGTATACAGATGAGCCGGTATACATAGTTGGAACAGGTCAGGCCAGCGACACCATAGGCCTATATGAAAGAGAAGACTTGACATCACTCAACTCCATAGCCTTGGCTGCTAGAGAAGCCTATAGGATGGCTAACGTGGAGCCCGATGATTTAGATGTAGCTGAGGTACACGACTGCTTCACTATAGCTGAAATTATCAGTTACGAGATGTTAGGCCTGTGTGGGAAGGGTGAGGGGGGAATGCTCATTGAGTCAGGCCAGACCGAGATAGGGGGAAGGATACCTGTCAACACAAGCGGAGGATTAAAGTCTAAAGGTCATCCTGTAGGGGCGACTGGAACCGCACAAGCGTATGAGATATACCTACAACTCACCGGCCAAGCGGGAAAAAGGCAGGTAGAAGGTGCTGAGATCGGATTGACCCAGAACCTGGGAGGTCACGGATCAACTTCAATAGTTCACATATTTAAGAGGAACATTTAAAATCAAAATTTATTAACGCGTGACTTAAATCAGGCGATAGGCATATTGGTCTCTTGACAGGAGTGTGCAATTGTGGAAGAGATCGCTTTTCGAAGAGATGAGAGGGAAGAGATCTATCCTACAATTGAAAACTTCTACAAGTTCTGCGGTATGGGGAAGCTTATGGCCGTCAAATGCTCCAGATGTGGAAGACTCATTCTTCCACCGAGACCAATGTGTCCAGATTGCTACTCTACGGACCTTGAGTGGGTCCAGCTGAGTGGAAGGGGTAGACTCGAGACTTACTCTGAAGTCCATGTCCCGCCAAAAAATTTTGCATCCAAGTCTTCATACGTCATTGGAATAGTCAGGCTCGTGGAGGGGGTTGCTCTTCCAGGCCAGATAGTTATAAACAGAGGCGAGAAGGCTGAGGTTGGGATGGAGTTAATGGTTGACTTCGAATCCGCTCCAGCTGAAGGCTGGCCGCAGTGGCCTCGCTACTTCTTCAGACCAGTCAATACGAAGTAAAAATCACAATTCAAATCCTTGAAGAGTCTACAGGTTTCATTATGTTTAAGTTCATTTCCTTGATTGCGCCCTAGCTTTCTCAAGTTCCGACAGAATCTCTTTTCTCAAGCGCTCAACCTCAGACTCGACCTCAGCTGCTTCAGCAGATACTTGGGTTGGGGTTGGAAGTCTCTCCGGCTCTGCTTTCACCGGTTCCTGCCCTAAAGCCCGGGCAGGCTTCAGCTCTGGAGTTCCAATCAATCCAAATCTCTCAGCGATCTCCAAGATCTTACTCCTTTCTTCTTCAAGTTTACTCTCAGCTTTTGTTATCTTCTGTGAGAGTTCCTGTTGATACTCCTTCAATATAGCTATCTCTTTATCATATTTTGTCAATCGTCTAATACTCTGTGCAACCTTTCTGAACTGCTCCTCCTTCTCACTTATCTCACTCAGCCTCTGAGAGTATTTCTCGCGCAGCTCCTCATACAAGGCTTCGTCGACCTCATTGGCATCCCGCATCCTATTGAGCTCGTCGAGTGCAGATCTTAAAGCAACCTGTTCGAGCCTGAAATATGACGATTGCTTCTCCGCTGATACCACAGCCCTTTCCAGGCCTTCTTTCTCCAAAAGATACACCTTAAGAGATGATACCCAATTTTCTATGTTAGTATGGGTCAATATATATGTTTGCAATTTTGATTGTATACGGTGCTTAAATCAATTGTAAGGTTATTGTGAGCTTCTATGTAGGTTTATTTGCTTGTGTGTAACTGTTATATTGCCCCTTAATGGTTTTATATGTGTGGAGATTTGCATGTTCAAGGTTGAGAGGGTACCGAGTGGTATACCTGGCCTTGACGATATGCTCTATGGTGGAATACCTAAGGGCCGTGTCGTCCTCGTCGTTGGTGGCCCTGGAACGGGGAAGACAATATTCTGTGCGCAGTTCCTTATCAGCGGAATCATGGAGCATAATGAGCCTGGATTATTCATCAGCCTAGATGAGAGTAGACACCATATAATTAGGGAGATGGCTTCTTTCGGCTGGGATATCCCTGAACTTGAGAAGAGAAATATGTGGGCCTTCACAGACATCTCTCCGATAAGGCATCTTGGAGGAGACGTTAAAACTGAGAAGTTGGCTATAGGAAAGAAAGGTTTCTCATTGGAGGCGGCTATGGAGGAGATCAGAAGAAGTGCGAAGGCCATCTCAGCAAAGAGAATAGCTGTCGACCCTATAACCTCCTTCATCTTTCAGTATCCAGACATCATTCAGAGGAGATCCGTGATCTTGGAGCTCATAGAGGCTCTCACCCTCACCGGAGCAACCACCGTGATGACAACTGAGCTCAGGATGACTGGACTTGAGAGGAGTGTACAGCTCGAGGAGTATTTGGCTCATGGAGTCATCATTCTCCAGACTTTACAGATTGGAAAGTCTGCTACTAGGGTTATTCAGATTGAGAAGATGAGAGAGACACCTATAGATACGCAGATGAGGCCTTACAGGATAACGGAGAATGGGCTTGAGGTATACTCTAGGGAAAGTGTCTTCTAACTTAAAGATTAAGCCACTTGGGTCATTTAGCGCTGAACCTGTGATACTTGAAATATCTTTAGATTACTCAGTTTCCTTCTTTGACTCCTCTGTTGAGGGCGACGTCGTCTCGGTCTCTAAAGGCTCTGGGGGTGGGGTTGTCATCATTGTCCAGCCTATCCACATACATATGACCAACGCAGCCAGGACAAATAGGAAGACAGGAATAGCAACAGCCCACCAGTTAAGCCATGCCGGCCAAGCTGCGAAGTATATTGATACCCAAGGGGCGAAGAATGCAGCCACATATATTATTGCAACGATCAGTGAGATGAGCAGTATCAGCCCACCATATGTTTGATCCTTACTCATGATGCATCCCTTCAAGCCACTTGTCATATGCATTTTAACAATATAAAACTTTCAGAAGCATAGGTTTTACGCTTAAAACATAAAGCTGCCCTGTAACTTGCAGAGTATCGTAGGATTCTATCATGGTCAGTCATGTACGTGTAAGGGGCAGACATCCCCTCTTTAGTTTGCTATGTCTCTCATCTCGAAAGTGAGAGAGCTACCCGCGAACCTCAGACCAAACACACTATTCATGGAAGGCTTTAGAGGCCGAGAAAGTTGACTTTCCAATATACTCGGAGATTCGAATTCAAGGTTTTGTTGAGCATGTCAAGAAGGATCTAAACCCTGCGGTAGGTAGGCCTTTGACTGAACATTAAAGGTAGGGGTGACGGTAATGTTGGGTAACCTTCAACCTTACCCTTAATATCTGAAATTAAGTCATTCAATGTCATGTTTATTATTCCTGCACCTCTAACCCTTACAGGGAATGTTACTCCATCAACTTCTTTCTCTCCCAACACGATGATGTATGGTATCCATTCGACCTCGGCTTCACGGATCCTTTTCTGGAGGGTCTCATCCCTATCGTCTATGTCAACCCTTATACCATTCTCAATCAGTCGGGCCGATATTTCTCTAGAGTGTTCGAGCTGATTCATCGTCACAGGAACTATTCTGACTTGAATCGGTGAGAGCCATAAGGGGAGCCGAGGTTTCTCACCCATTCTCTCAGCCTTAGCCGCACAGTCTAGGACTGTGAACAGGTAGCGTTCCACAGTCCCGATCAAGGCTGTGTGGATTATTGGTGGATACTTCTTCTGCCCATCCTTATCAATGTATGTTATGTTGAAGCGCTGAGCATTACCGATATCTATTTGGAATGTAGCTATCTCCCGCGGCCTATTCAAATCGTCTATTATGGTGTATTCAACATTCAAAACCCAGTAGTATAGGTTTTCAGGTACAAAGTTTAGTAGAACAGGTTTACCCTCAACTCTTAGGAGGTCCATGAAAAGACTTCTATTACCCTCAAAGAAGTTTCTAGTCGTATTATATATTGAGACATACTCCCTCCCAATCTTCCTTATCTCGCTATAGATTCTTTCATGAACCCTCTTCGCCATCTCCTTAGCTTCATCCAAATCCTTACAGTAGATATGTAGGTCTGGCATGTGGAGTTTCCTTACTCTGAAACATAGGAGGAGCTCACCGCTCTGCTCCAGTCTGTAACTGTCAGCGACCTCGAAAGTACCGAATGGTAGTTGCCTGTAGCTGAGGTACCAGTCCTTAACCATTGAAAACTGCTGGTGGCATGCAGCATATCTTAGGACGAAACTCTTCCCATCGAGATTTATTTCGTAGAGTCTATCCCCGAAGAGTTTAGCATGCTCCCTGACGGGTCGAATTGAGAGGTCGAACATATTAGTCCCCCTTACTCGGAGCACAGGTATATTCAGCGACTTGGCCTGCAACCATGCATACTCCCCTATCAATTCAAATAGTAGGTCTCCCTCGGGCCCGTATCTCATATGTCCAACATCTGAGTAAGGTTCCCACTCGATCCCAAACTTCCTACAATACTCCAGATACTTCGGCTCCCCACCCAAGAGCCCCCTCCTCAAAGCCTCCTTCTCAACAAGAGTCTTGAACTCTGAATCAGGATAAGACATGTACTGGTCAGGCTCTATAAGTTGCCCATCGATATTCAACACCATATATTTTGTCTCGACAGGCTGAACTTTCTTAGCTTCCTCTACAGTTATCGATCTTGACAGTTCAGCGAGAGGGTGACCTTTACATTCGATCTTGAAACTCTTGTAATATCCGAATGGACTCCTTTTTACATTGAAACCCATTGAAGACAGATTCTCGGCGATCCCCTTCAAAATCGGTATAGATGCTTCTGGAGATCCCAAACTGCTGGATAGGTGGGCGTAAGGATATATGATTATATTATTTGCCTTCAGGTTTGAAGCGACGCCGGCTATCTCATTCGCTGCTCTTAGAGCGACGCTCTCCATATTCTGCTCATCCTGTTTCTCGACAGTGCAGAAAGCCACTAGAACCTCATCCATGCCCCCCCTCCTATCCTCTTCACCTATAAGCTCCGCATCCTCTATTGCCCTACTCTTAACCTCAAACTCGAAGCGATCTGCATGTATAAGAAGCACCTTCAACTCCCAATTCCCCATATCATCTGGTCATTCTCCACCTTTCAATAAGCCTCTCCTTTCGAGTCCGCTTCTTCATCTCCTTATAATGGTCCTTGCACAGGTAGGCTCTCCTGGAGCCTTCGACATGCAATCCTGCCTTCGACGCTCGCTCCGAGTCTATAGACCTGACAGCTAGGTTCCCGCATCCCACTACACTACACTTAACACCTTTATCTATCTTACCCATTCAAGATGACCTACATTCCATGTATCTCGTAAGATAATTTATAACTTAAAACTAGCTTAAAAGGCCAATCGACCAGATATCATTCTGCTGGTGTTAGATTGTTAACATACCTTAGACGCAACCTTGAGTATGGAGTTGGGCAGGTTGCCTCCATCCTCCACCGTGCAGGCGCCACCCCAAACATGTTGACCACAGCTGGTTTTCTAGCGGCAGCATCATCAGGCATAATCTTCGCATTAAGAACCTCTCAGGCCTTGACTTTTATTCTTGCACCATCACTAATCCTGCTTTCTGGATTCTTCGATGTGATCGACGGTTCCCTGGCGAGGGTGAGTGGACGAACTACTAAGTTTGGGGGTGTGCTAGACTCCATACTTGACAGGTTGGGTGAGATCTTCATAATTTCTGGAATGACAATTGGAGGTTTCTCGAGCGTCATCTGGGGTTTGGCCGCAGTATCTGCATCCCTCATGGTTAGCTATGCGAGGGCCAGAGTTGAGGCTGAAGGTTTAAGGCTTGAGGGTGTAGGTGTCGCCGAGAGGCCTGAAAGAATCCTCATACTCTCTTTCTCCACCTTTCTAGGGTATATTGAATATGGAGTGATAGCTGTATCCATCCTCGCAACTATTACAGTTGTTCAGAGAGTACTCTACGCATATAGACATCTCAATTAGGGAATCCCACATTATAAGATTGAGATACTATATTCTGTTAAGGTTTCTGCCAGTTTTTCTAGGAAAACTTTCGCCTCTCCTCCCTAGACCTGACCTTTGCAACACCGAAATGCACTGCGCAAGAGACGCAGTAATACTTTACAGTTGCCTGCCTTGCAATGTATGCGCCGCTAGCTCTAAGCTCTCTTGCCAGCACAGGGTCGACTAGAGAGTATCTGCTCGTAACCCTCTTGGCCTTATCCCTCGGGATGAGCATACCACAGTTTGTGCATTGGACGAGTTCACTCCGTCCCTTCCCGCCTTTGCTCCTACCGCTAGATTTTCTTTTCTTTGGCATTTACATCGACCATTCTTTTTATTAGAGGCTCCTTAAAACATTACCTTTTAAGCCTAGTGACCACAATCCCGAGGGTGTCAACTTAGGATTGGATAGTGAAAGTGCTAAATAGAAGCGGTTTGGAGGCCCGTATTCTTCATCAAACCCAAACATTTCGACAATAGAGAGAGGCCTTCACAAGTTGTTTAAGATAGATGTATTAAAAATTCTTTAATGCTCAGATAATTGTAAATGTTATCTAGACGAAGTCTATACATGTTCCTTGAAGAGTACTAAAAAATATGGGTAAAGGCCTAAGCCGCTATCCCAACTACCTATGTCGAAGTGAAATTCTTCAATTTCCTATAAAATCCAATTTGATCGTTTAGACATCGTTCAATATGCCCTTGCGAAGTAAACAACTTTGTCAGCAGTCCTTCCGCAGTAGATACAGCCTGACCATACAGGTTCTTGGTTGAAAGGTATTACTCTTATGGTTGCACCTGTCTCAACTTTAATCTTATCCTCACATTCTTGGCTTGAACACCAGCAGGCCTTGACGAATCCCCCTTTCTCATCAAGGGCTCTCTTGAGGGATGAGTAATCATCTACTCTGACAGTGTGTTCGTCCAGAAACTTTTTGGCCTTGTTGAAGAGATTCTTTTGGATCGAGTCTAGAATGGCCTTTACATCCCTGACGAGATTCGTTGCCTCTAAATTGATCTTCAACCCATCATCTCTCCTCACAGCAACAACCCTATTACCCCTGACTTCTCTGGGTCCTATCTCTATTCTAAGGGGGACGCCTTTCATCTCCCACTCATTAAACTTCCATCCAGGTGTGAATTGCGTTCTATCGTCATAATGGACTGATATCTTACCTTCAACAAGTTCCTTCTGGACTTCTCTAGCCCTGATGTCGACCAAATTTCTTTCTTCGTCGCTGAAGAAGATGGGGACGATCACAACCTGAATAGGCGCGATTCTGGGTGGGAGGACCAAGCCTTTATCGTCGCCGTGAACCATAACTACAGCCCCTATCAGCCGCCATGATACCCCCCATGATGTCTGCCAAGCATAATGTTCGAGCCCATCTCTTCCAAGATACTTTATCTCAAATGGTTTTGAAAAATTCTGGCCAAGGTTATGTGATGTTCCCATCTGCAAGGCTTTGCCATCACCCATAATGGACTCCAGAGTTGTAGTGTATAGGGCTCCAAGAAATTTCTCCCTCTCAGTCTTCATTCCGGTTACGACTGGGATTGCAAGAAGGTCTTCGATAAGTTCACGGTAAAGGTTAAGGATCATGATAACCTCTTTATCAGCTTCTTCCTTAGTCTCATGTACAGTGTGACCCTCCTGCCATAGGAATTCACTGGTCCTTATGAATGGTTTAGTTGATGTTATTTCAGCCCTCAACACGGAGTTCCAGAAATTAAGGAGTAGAGGTAGGTCTCTCCAACTTTTTATCCACTTGGCATACGAATAATATGCTATTGTTTCCGATGTTGGCCTGGCTGCAAGCCTCTCGCCGAGTTTGTTGTCTCCGGTGTGGGTTACCCAGAACACTTCTGGTGTGAAGCCTGAGAAGTGTTCAGCCTCCTTCCTGAGAAGACTTTCAGGAATTAAGCTTGGGAAATATGCGTTGCTGTGACCAGACTCCTTTATTTTCTTGTCGATAAATTCATGAATCTTCTCCCAGATTGAGTAGCCGTATGGCATCAGGACCATGAAACCCTTCACAGCCGAGTAGTCTGCGAGCTCGGCCTTAGTAACCACTTGAATATACCATTCTGAAAAGTTTTCGGATTTCTTCACAGTTATGCCTATATCTTTAACACCCATAGATCCTCACCTTGAGACTCCAGATCGATATGGTTCTCATCATTAGATTAAAATATATAATGCCTCCACATTTACATGAATCGAAATTATCTTGAAGCGACGTCTATCTTGGTTTGAACATAGACTGTAGGTGTATGAAAAGATTTGAGGGTTATAGCTGATCTACATATTCACTCAAGATTCAGCCGTGCAACCAGTCAGACCATGAATCTTATTGAGATAGAGAGGTTTGCTCAAATCAAAGGCTTGTCAGTAGTCGGCTGTGGAGACTTTACACACCCCCTCTGGATTAGAGAGGTTAAGAAGATTCTGGAACCTATAGGAGATGCGGGATTATACAAGATATCTTCCCATGAACCCAAGGTAGCATTCATGATAACTGGTGAAGTATGCACGATCTTCGAGTCTATGGGCAAGATAAAGAAGGTTCATCACGTCATATTATCGCCTTCAATAGAGGTTGCGGAGCAGATATCAGATAGACTTGTGAAGTTTGGAGATCTTACAGTTGACGGCAGACCGGTCCTGAAGATGACTGCGGCTGAATTGGTTGATGAGGTCTTAGAGACATCTATTGATAATATGATCTTTCCAGCACATGCATGGACCCCGTGGTTCAGCATCTTCGGTGCAAACTCTGGATTCAACAGTGTTGAGGAATGCTACGGCGACAAAGCCGACAAGATCCCAGCCATCGAAACCGGCCTCTCCTCAGATCCAAAGATGAATTGGAGGGTGAGTAAGCTTGACCGTTACACCCTAGTATCAAACTCCGACAGTCATTCGGCATGGCCTTGGAGGATTGGGAGGGAAGCAAATGTCTTCGCTCTTCAAAGACTCAACTACAGGGAGATAGTTGATGCCATCAGAAGTAGAGACAGTGAGAGATTCAAGTTTACAATTGAAACTGACCCGGCCTATGGAAAGTATCATTGGACAGGACACAGAGAGTGTGGGGTCTCTATGCCTCCCAGCCAAGCTATCTTGCACAATAATATCTGTCCTAAATGCAAGAGACCGATGACGAAGGGTGTCGAACAGAGAGTTGAGGAGCTTGCTGATAGACCTCCAGATTATCGACCTGCAGGGGTTCCAGGCTATGTATACCTGCTACCTCTATCTGAGATAATAGCCTCCGTCATGGGTGTAGATCAACCTTCAAATCCTAAGGTCTGGAACATATATAATAGTCTTGTAAGCAGGTTTGGTGACGAATACACTATCCTCCTGGACGTTTCAAAGGAGGCTTTGAACGAGGTTGCCGGCTATGAAATAAGCGAAGCAATATTGGCCGTCAGAAGTAATAGGATTAGAGTAATCCCTGGGTATGACGGCCTGTATGGTAGGATAGAGTTTCAAACTCGAATGGATAGAAAAAATTTTGAGAATGGTGTATATGAGAAAAAGATAGGTTTAGACCAGTTCATCTAGACAGTACTCAAATCTTCACTAAAGCGCCTTTGCCAAATTGGCCAAGTAACCTGTTAAGTCTCTTTTCTCCCTTGAAGCAAACTCAAGATTCGGCTCTATCAATTTTGAAGTTATCTCATATGCCTTATTCATAAATTCTTTAGACCACTTTCCAGCTTTTATCTCAACTAGAATTTTTGACAATTCATCTATCTGCATATCTAATTCTTTACATCTGGCCTGCAAGATCGATATAACGACATTTCTTTTCTCCTTTAAATCAGATAACTCCCTCTCCTGCTTAACCAGAAGCTCATCAAACAAATTTTTCGAGGTTTCACGTTGCATGAGTAGCTTCAGTGAGACAATCCTCTTTTGGGCCGACTCAATTTGTTTGAGTATACTTTCAACCTCAACTTTCCATTTTGGAATGACTATTACCCCATCACTGCTCAGCGTAAGCTGTTGCATAGGTATTCTCTGAATCTCATTGTTCCCTTTGTCTATGTTAACAGCCTCGATCTCTCCGTAATCGTTAAGGGAGAGACCTATTACTGCGCCTAAGCTTCGGCCGTAAGGGTCTCTAACCTTCTTTCCAAGAAAAGTCTTCAAAGCATATTCAGGCAGGCTCGATGACATCTCGACTTTAGCCGTTCCCATGAAGTTTACTGGGTTGATCCCGGCTCCCTCGTTGGAATCTGAGGCATCTCAGGAAATCTTTCACGCATCTTCTGTTCAGCGAGTGCTGTAGCCTCCTTCAATATCTTTTCAGACTCCTCAGTCGGAATGTTGAAGTCTAGGTTCTGCTCTGTAGCTTCACCTGCCTCCAGAATAACTGACTGCAACGTATCATTCACATCAGCTAGCTCTGTAGAAATGTCGGGCATAAGGTTCTGTAGATCGTTTCTGACGATACTTAATACTGAGCCTACGAGATTCATCTGGTAGGCTATGTCTCCAAAATCCCTCACAGTTTCAAGCCTCAAAGCCACTCTCTCCAGAGCAAGTTGACTCTTCATAGTGATAAGAACCATCTTCCTGATTTCAGCACATTCACTTGCATACATTGAGGCTTGAGCATTATTTTTGGCCTGGATGGCGGCGACACATTTCGAATATATTGCTCTGTCTCTTGCCTGCAACTGGTAGGTTTTAGCCTCTAACCTTCTAAGTTGAACATGCAACCTATGCAGGGCTGTATTCACTCTTTTTCTAACTGGTGTTGGATGGAAGGCCTCCCTGATTCTTTCACTTATCGAAGGTTTATGCCGGAACATTTCATACACCACATATGATCGTCAATTGAATAATATTTGGGGTTCCCCCAGTTGAACTTCACGGTTTGCCAATTTGGCTGCCCTTGGACTGTTTGTTGTCATTATTATTGTCTTGCCATATATATACCTCAGTCCCTTCAAAAAGGGCAGGATCACATTAACTGAAGGGGGATCTAAGTTGCCTGTCGGCTCGTCGAGTAGAAGAATCTCAGGTTTGGCTGCGAGCGCCCTTGCAATCCCAGCTTTCTTCAATTCTCCAAAGCTTAGAGTCCTAGGATCTAAATCAGCCTTATCTCGCAGCCCAAAGAAGTCGATTAGGTCTTGAAGGTAACTATGCATATCTGAACCGTTCCTACCAGATATTTCCTGAGAGAGCCTAATGTTCTCCTTAACATTGAGGCTTGAGACCAACCCATAAGTCTGGAAAAGAATGCCTATTGATCTTGCACGGATGGACGCCATCTCGTCTTGGCTCAGGGAGGATGTATCTCTTCCAAAGATCTTTATCGTTCCTTTGGTAGGCCTATCCAACCCAGCCAACAAGTTGACAAGAGTTGTCTTGCCAGTACCTGATGGTCCTGTCACAGCAATAAATTCTCCTTCGTCAACCCTGAAACTTAAACCGTTGAATAGACTGACAGTAGAGGAACCATGCTTGAAAGCCTTATGCAGATTCTCAACATAAACTATAGGCATATTTTTCAAACTCTCAAGGCCTCCGGCACATTCAAGTTGAGAATAGAGCAAACGGCGCAAGTAGCTGCTGGTATGGATGGGCCGATCATCAACATAGGCAAGTAGGTACTGATGAAGCTCGAGGTTAGGAATGGTAAGAAACCGAGTAATTGCAAGGTCAGTCCTGAACCGGCGCCGATGAGGCATATAAGGAGATTCCATAAGAAAGCTCTTCCAGCCGCGATTAATCCTATGATTCTTCTCTTGACCCCAACAGCCAAAAGGACTGCTAGATCCCTCTTCATACGCTCGATGTTGACAGTTGCCTCGTTCAATGCTAAGAATGATAGTGATATGAGGAGTGAGATATTATATATGGGGGATCCCGTTTCGCTCTGAAAGTCTTTTGTGAGCATGATGACCAGTAGGGTTGACGCCACTACATAATAGACGGTATGTCTCCGCGGCTTGATCAAAACCTTAAAGAGGATTTTTCCAACCACCCCTCCTGCAGACCCCCCGAGTCTTATTCATAGCCTCATCAGCCTTCATTCTTAGGAAGTTTCCTATCTTGCCGTTCTGATATGTCTTGATAACCGATGCAGCATATTCTATCTTCACATTTAATTCTCTGAGTCTGGAGATGACTTTGTCTATATCCTCCTTGCTCTGTCCAACTAGGTGTACTATTCCCTCAGGTGATCCGAGGGAGCTCACAACAGTGACTGTTTGGGGTAGTGTACATATCTCTTTCAAAATCGCATCTCGTTCAGTGTGGGCTGGGAAACTTGCACCAAGATAAACCTGCTCTGTGAGTCCAAGCTTCTCAAAGTTCAATGTGACTGTGTAGTCTCTTATTATGTCAAGGCTTTCAAGTTTATTTATTCTGTAGGCTACAACGTTAGGGTGTAAGCCGAGCTTCTGGCCGATACTTGCAAGTGTAGCTTTCGAGTTATAAACCAGTTCAGCCAAGATCCTCAGATCTGTTGAATCTATAGCCACCATAATCCAACCCCTCATAGAGCCTTGAATTCTTCAGACCACTTCAAATAGTAGCTCAAGGTGCTTCTTGATACGCTTGGCCTCCTCAACTTGATAACTTCGAGGAAGTCTTTCATGTTTATCGGTCTAGGCTGAGCTTGCCTATCGTTTGGGTCTCCGTTCTCGAATAGTTCCCTCACAACCTTGATCTGGGTAGCTTGGAACATATCCCTTATATCGCTTCCAGTGAATCCTTCCGTGATCTTTGCCAGCTCTTCAAAGTCTATATCACTATCAAATCTAAGGTTTCTGGAATATATTTTGAACATTTCAAGTCTAGCGTTCAGGTCGGGTAAGGGCACGTAGATTCTTTTCTGGAACCTTCTCCTGAAAGGCTCATCGAGGGCCCACGGCTTATTCGTAGCCCCAATGACATAGGTGTGGTATGACCTACTCTTGTCTATGACACTGTCCATCTCTTTCAAGAACTGGTTTCTTGTCCTAACCTCACCCCCAACCTCTCCTGACCTTACACCAACCAAGGAGTCTATCTCATCGATGAAGATTATTGCAGGTTTGCCATTCATGCTTGCCCTTCTAGCGTTCTCGAATAGTTGGGCAACATTCTTTTCAGACTCCCCTAACCATTTCGACATTATAGAAGCTGCATCTACACAATAGAATGTGGCGTCGATCTCTGTGGCAACCGCTGCTGCAAGAAGTGTCTTGCCACATCCTGGAGGTCCGAAGAATAGTATCCCCCTGGGCCATCCTAATGGAAATAGGTCCGACCTCTTCACAGGAAATATTATAGACTCCTCTATGGCTCTCTTCGCCTCAGAAAGATCAGCGATATCCTCCCATCTGACGTTAGGTTTCTCGTTCAGGACTAGCTGGTCAAACTTCGCTTCCCCTCGGGATGGCGAGCTCTCCAAAGGTTCAGGGTGAACCGTTTGGCTTTGAAGTTCTTTAACCCTCCTCCTATAGGAGTCGGCATGCTCCATATACACATAGTTCTGGGAGGCATTCGGGTAAAGAGCGCATAGCTTCAACAAGACTTCTATTGCCCTCTGATACTTTGCTATCGCCAGCCCTTTGGAACCTTGCCTGTCAAGCTGTATTGCTTCGGTAGCGTATTTGACAGCTATCTGCTCCAACTCTTCTGAGGCAGACATGAGTGTCAAGCTGCACCCCCATCCATGGATCTTGCTATGGAGATTCTATTCGACAATCACCCTCCCCTCCTCTTTCAGTTGACCTATAGCCCTGATTACGTCGCTCGGCGACCGTGAGAGGGTTTGAGCACACTCAGTAATTGATACCCTTCCCTGATGGGTCTCAATATATGATAGTACCTGCTCGAGTAGGGGCTCCTCCAACCTCTCTTCCTGCTCGACTCTATTAGCCTCTACATTTGAGTCGAGATACTCTTGGAATGGCAACTCTGGAAATTGTTCTCTAACCCTCTGGTCAGCCACCGACTTTGACTCTTCAAGAACCTTCTTCGCCTCTTCGCTGGCAACTTGGACCTCAAAGTCGGTTGTTGGAACTTGGCCTGTTTCAGCACTCAAATCTGCAAGTATCGACGTTACCTTTTCAAGTTCGCCGGCGACCTCAGGAATTACTCCAGAGATCTCTCCTTTAATCTCCTTCACAACCTCCATTACAGGGGCGATGTAGTTCAGGGCTTCACCAAATTGTTCGACGGTCTCAAGCCTTATTATAACCCTCTCCAGCGCTAGCTGAACGCTTTTAGCTATTTTGAACATGTTCCTAACTTCAGCGCACTCGTTGGCGTATATCTTGGCGTGGTCTTCATCGCCGGCTATGTGGGCGCCTATGCATCTTTGAAATATCTCATCGTCCCTTTGGCATAATCTCTCAGTTATCTGTTCGAGTTTTTCCTTCTGAAGGTTCAGTTTGAGTAATATATCGGAGAGTCTATCTTTCAGGGTTGGAGGAATCTTTGTTCTTAAGCCCTTGATTCTGGCCAAGAGGAATTCCGATCCCTCTCAAGGCTCCATTTTAACTATTACTATATCTCTGGATCCTCCGGTCTTAGTCAGCTCAACAGGTTGACTTGAAATCTTGACAGGTGCAGACTCACGTTTAAGCTCACCCAAGTCCTCGGCAGTATCTCTGAAAGCTATCAGACTGTTCATCCTCTCTTCAATATCCTTCTTCTCTTGAATGAACCTCTGCAATCCTTTCTGAATAGATTCATTTGCTAAGCAGTATTCTTCTTCATTTATCTCGCCTGAGGTGTAATGCATCTTGTTATTGGCCATTATTGACTGTAGCAGCTTTATCTGTTCCTCTAGTCTTTGAGACCTAAAGATCAGTTTTCTAACAGTCTCTTCAGCATTTTTTAGAAGGCTGTCTCTTACATTCCGATATTGCTCCTTTAATCTGTTGCACGTAGCTTCGTCGATGTCTCCGCTTGAATATAATTCGTTCAGCGCCCTATCCCTGCGAAGTAGTAGGTCCAGCTCCTTAGCCAGTTCACCAGACTCAACGCTCCAGTCGTTTATTAAAACTAGTTTATCACCTTCAATCGATACCTGTTTGCCGGGATATGTTTCAAATTCGCCATGGCCGAGCTCCAAACTTACGGAGTCGACGTCTCCTTTAATGTTTGAAGTTAAGCCGACTAGCCTACCTATTTCTCTCCCATATGTGTTATAGACTGTTTTTCCAATAAATCGCTTGATCCTATCCATACTTGAGTCCATGATTTCTTACTCCAAGGATCTTGTTAGATTGGGTATTGAGACACGCCGGCCTCTGGCTTCTCACCTGAAGGTACTCTAACCCGAGGAAGTTCTGGAAACTTCTCCCTCATCCTCTGCTCAGCCACCGCTGAGGCTTCACCTAATATCTTCTGGGCTTCTGCGCTTGACGCAACTTCATCATATGGTTGCCCAGTAGCTTCACCGACCTCTAAGACGACGCTGTTCAGAGTCTCACCAATCTCACCGAGCTCATAGGAAACCTCAGGCATCACACCGCTTATCTGCGATTTGATTGCCCTGACAACATCGGCAACTGGACCCATCGTCGAGGCAACATCGCCGAACTCCCTGATAGTCTCAAGTCTCAGGGTGACCTGCTCCAAGGCCAACTGGCACCTTAGGGCTATTGAAGCCATCTTCCTGATCTCTGCACACTCGCTCGCATACAGAGCTGCCCTTGCAGTATCCTTCGCCATTTGGGCGGATACACATTTATCGAAGAGGTTCCTGTCATGCCGCTGCATTCTCATCGTGACATTCTCCAGCTTACTCTGCTGGACTTTTAAACGGTATATTGACTGTGATATTCTCTCTTTGAGAGGTGACGGTGGCTTAACGTAGCCTGACAACTTTGAGATGACGGGTTCTCTGCCGCCTCCGTCCCAATTCTTTATAATGTCACGTGGCATCATATCACCGTTTACTCTTGTGATTTTAACAGAGCATTTCGTATAAAGAGAGAAATATTGGATTACACTTGAGGGTTCGTAAAAAGAATTTGTCAAAAAAACATCTTTACAGGTACTATTCTAAACTGTTGAATCTCAATTTATTCAAGAAGTGAAGACTCCTCTGCATAGAGTTTAGATTTACACCGACCTGCCGTAGACCACATTTCGATTAAATATGTTATGTTGATTTCTCAAGAGAATTTTGTATGTTAGATTAATGTTTCAGACCGCCCCATAATAAGTAGTATATACATAAACCTCGTGATTCTCAAAACTCGAGATCATGTTCTGCGTAGAACATTAGATAGCTTTCCAATAATTGTCTCAACGATCTCATCTGGCTTTTGTCTGTCAGATTCTATGAGGACCTCAGGCCTTCTAGGTGCTTCGTAAGGCACTCCAAATCCTGGAACGGTGGTACTCTCACCTCGCATAGCCTTCCCGTAAATATTTCTTGGTGCATAGAAACGTTCTTTTCTAGCCATTTCCCTCTGAATACAAACCTCTAGTGGACATCGTAAATATACCTCAAAGAACTTGTCTATCATTCTCCTGCACATGGCCCTGTACCTTCTCCTGTTTCCCGTAGCATCTATTATGACATTAACCCCGTTATCAGTCAACGTCTTGGCTATGTAGGCTATTGCCCCGTAAACCATCTCCCTCTCCTCCTCAGAGTAGGTTGGTTTAGGAGTCAGAAACCTTCTTAGGGCGTCTGATGAGATTATCTGTGAGTTCACCCCCATTCGGAAGAGAACCTTCCACAGCTTATTGGCTACAATAGACTTACCACTACCTGGTAAGCCTGTTATCCATATGGCCCAGCCCTTAACTTTTCTTCCCCTCAAACCGATCATTCTAATATGTATGGAGTAACTCTTACATGAATATATCAGAATGTTTGGTGGCATCCATTTAAGAAGCCTTATCTAATATGCAAATGATATGCGAGGTAGGTTTGATTGAACCTTCCAGTAGGATCGACCGTGATTGAGATCGATGATTTAGAGATTGAGAAGTATCTAAGTTGGCTCTTCAGGGGTCATGTAAAGCTATTATCTGTGGAGAAGTTAGGTGAGGGTTTCCATAACGCTGGGTTCCTGGTCACTTTTGAGTCTGATAGAGGCTCACGAAGGATAATTATGAGGATAGTTAGAGGAGATACAGGTTGGGGGCATGATTATCCGTCGGACCGTTGCGGTGTTCTATTACTCCAGCATAGACTTGCGAAGTCGGCTCCGCCCGGGACATGCCCAGCCTCATATGATGTGGCTGCGTTGACAGTTGATGGTTCCATCAAATCTATCGGCGACTCTATCGAGTTTCTGCACTTCCTAGAGGAAGTCCCGGAATCTGCAGGTGAGCCATACTCAAAGGACCTCTTCAAAATTTCAGAGAGAGGTAAATTAACGGATGTAGATAGGCTCCGCGTCAAATTGATATCTGACTATTTAGCGGACCTCCATTCAATGAAGAATCCAAACCCAACCCTATATATGAGGCATATAAGAGACTTGGTAGGCCACGGAGAGATGTTGATGGGAGTCATCGACACTTACCCAAACCTCGACACCCTTGACTTCGCATCGAAGAGGGAGATTGAAAACATAGAGGTTGAAGTGGTACGTTGGAGGAACAGGATCAAACATCTGTCACATAGGTGCAGTAGAATACATGGGGATATGCATCCATTCGGCAACGTAAGGTTTCGAAAAGACAACTCCATCTTCACCCTCGACCGCTCTAGGGAAGAGTTCGGTGAACCTGCAGACGACATTACGAGCATGAGTATCAACTACATATTTTTCAGCTTATGGAGGCATGGCCGATTAACGCATCCATTCAAGGAGCTTTTCAAACTTTTTCTTGATCGATACTTAGATAATACAGGCGATTATGAAATTTTTGAAGTAATGGCGCCATTCTATGCTTTCAGAGGGTTGGTTGTAGCCCATCCAATTTATTATCCAGATCTCGAACCTGATAAGAGGAGAAAAATATTGAAATTCATAATAAACGTACTCAAAGATGAAAGATTCGAAATAGACAGATTGGATGACTACTTGGAGAGTTCGAACTGAGTCTTGTAGGATTGACTAAAATGAATTACAAGGTTAAGGATGAAAGCCTCGTCGAGGAAGGTTTGAAGGCGATAGGTTGGGCAGAAGCGCACATGCCTATACTCCTAAGCATAAGGAAGGAGTTTGAACAGAGTAAGCCACTTGCAAACCTGAGGTTGGGAGCATGCCTACACGTAACTAAGGAGACCGCCGTACTCGTGCGAACCCTGATCGCTGGTGGAGCGAAGGTTGCCTTATGCGGTTCAAACCCCCTCTCAACCCAAGACGAAGTGGCGGCTGCATTGGCGGCGGACGGAGTGAACGTGTATGCTTGGAGGGGGGAGAGTAAAGAGGAGTATTACTGGTGTCTGGAAAGGGTGGCTGAGTATGAGCCTGACATAACATTAGATGACGGTGCAGATCTTGTAAGTCTACTACATTTGAGGAGACCTGAGGTTGCTGAGGGAGTAATTGCTGGAACAGAGGAGACGACGAGTGGAGTTGCCAGGCTTAGAGCAATGGCTGATGCAGGTAAACTAAAGTATCCAATAATAGCCGTCAACGATGCGTACACGAAATATCTCTTCGACAACAGGTACGGCACTGGGCAGAGCACAATAGATGGGATACTCAGATCAACCGGCCTCTTGTTAGCTGGTAAGAACTTCGTTGTTTGCGGTTATGGATGGTGCGGTAGGGGCATAGCGCTGAGGGCTAAGGGGATGGGTGCAAAAGTCATAGTTACCGAAGTCGATCCCCTGAGAGCCCTCGAGGCTGTAATGGACGGTTTCCAAGTCATGCCGATCCTAGATGCCGCAAAGATAGGTGACATATTCGTGACGGCGACAGGTGATGTCGACGTGATCACTGGTAGGGAGATGGAACATATGAAGAATGGAGCCATCATGTCGAATGCTGGACACTTCAATGTTGAGGTTAAGGTGGATGACCTAGAATCTATATCCAGCTCTAAAAGAACTGTGAGACCAAATGTTGAGGAGTATCTGCTCAAGGACGGTAGGAGACTCTACCTTTTGGCTGAGGGTAGGCTTGTGAACTTGGCGGCTGCTGAGGGCCACCCATCAGAAGTTATGATGATGTCATTTGCAAACCAAGCCCTAGTAACAGAGTACATAGCGAGGAAAGGGGGGGAGTTGAGAAAGGCGGTTCATAGGGTTCCAGAGGAGATAGATAGGAGGGTGGCGAAGATGGCCCTCGAAAGCATGGGTATAAAGATAGATACTCTCACAGATAGGCAGATGAAGTACCTTAAGAGTTGGATGGAGGGAACATGATAGCTCTCACCCCAATATCCCGATGTGTGGCAAACATGGAGTTGCCCCTCCTCTACATCTCACAAAGCCCATGTTAATTCAGGTCAGTTGAGGTGGGGTAGCCAGCCGTGTATTTTAATGGAGAGAGCAAATTCTCTTAAATTAACCTGTAAGTTTTCACATGAATCATGACCCTGGAACGTTCACCATATATTGGACCGGAATGTATTTCATACCGAGAAAGTTCAAAATGTCAGATTCGAGATCTACAAAGATCGAGTATCCGACAGGCCCCTACTCAATAGGTGTCGGAGCCATCGTAGAGAGAGATGGAAGAGTCCTTCTTGTTAAGATCAATTACGGCCATAGGGGCTGGATGTTGCCTGGAGGGTATGTCAGACCATACGAGACTATTGGAGATGCTGTCAGAAGGGAGGTGATGGAGGAGACAGGCCTCCAAGTTGAGCCTGTTGAGTTAGTATCCGTTCGGAGTCGGGTAGAAGGTGAAAGAAGCGACGTATACTTGACATTCACTGTCAGGGTTATTGGCGGCAAGTTGACGCCGGATGGAGAGGAGGTTTCGGAGGCCCGATACTTCACCTTAGAGGAGATAAACAGTATGAGCAATATACCGAAGATCTTTAAACTGATCTTAAACAGGGTTTCGAGTGGAAAATCGTCCTTCAGCCCTTCAGACTATAAGCCTACAGAACTTGGGAAGTACGAGCTGTGGCTTTAACAGGATCTCACGTGGGAGGTAGCTAAAAGCCTCTGAACACCGAATTATGAGGAGGAGAGTCAACAAGTGGAGGAGAGAAGTATAGATACTCAAGGGTTTGATGATGAGTTGCAGGAGCTGATCAGGAAACATGCTATCTTCAATGCTTTGGCTCATGGTGGTAAGGCTGATGTAAAGGCTGTCGTCAACAGAGTTCTCGGTGAAAGAGCTGAGCTTAGGGAACGTGCAAAGGAGATAACAGCATTAGCCTCTGATATAGTTGAGCTTACGAATAGGCTGACCGTCGAGGAGCAGAGGAGGCTATCGGCGAAGTGGCATGGTGTATCTGAGCCGAAGAAGACTGAGGAGGTGAAGTCTTTACCACCTTTATTGAACGCCGACAAATATCCTGAAGTGGTTACAAGATTCTCACCAAATCCTGACTGTGCACTACATCTAGGTTCAGTGAGGGCAGCAGTCTTATCCCACGATTACGCTAGAATGTATAATGGAAGATTTCTCCTAAGGTTTGAAGATACAGATCCGAGGCTCAAGAAGTCGGCGATGATATTCTATGACATGATAAGAGAGGATCTAGTCTGGCTTGGCTGCAGGTGGGATTCCGAACATATTCAGAGCGATAGGCTCCCAATATACTATGAATATTCTGAGAGGCTGATTGAATCAGGCGGGGCCTACGTATGCACATGCAAACCTGAGATCTTCAAGGCACATATTCTCAGTATGAAACCTTGCGATTGCAGAGCACTCCCACCGAATGAACATCACCTTAGATGGGAGAAGATGTTGGACGGTGAATATAATGAGGGGGAGGCTGTGGTTCGGATAAAGACGGATCTTACACATCCAAACCCCGCGGTTAGGGACTGGCCTGCACTGAGAATAATAGATACTGAGAAGAATCCCCATCCGAGGGTAGGTTCGAAGTATAGGGTATGGCCACTATACAACTTTTCAACAGGGATTGATGACCATCTCATGGGTGTGACCCATATCATAAGGGGTAAAGAACACCTGACTAACATGACTAGGCAACTATTCATGTATGAACATTTATCATGGTCTTACCCTGAGACGATACATTATGGTAGGCTCAAGGTTGAGGGTGCGACACTGAGTAAATCGAAGATCATACAGATGGTTGCTGAGGCCAAGGTCACCGGTTTAGATGATCCTAGACTCGCAACCCTAGCAGCACTGAGGAGAAGGGGTATAAGCCCTGAGACCCTCAGGAGGATCGCTTACGACGTAGGGCCTAGGCCAGTGGATGCAACATTGAGTTGGGATAACATATACGCCATCAACAGGAAGATAGTTGATCCCACTGCAAGCAGATACTTTTTCATAAAAGAGCCTGTTGAGTTGATCGTCCAAGGTGTCGATGAAACCCAGACGGCTAAGTTACCGTTGAATCCAAACGACCCATCTAAAGGTTATAGAACATTCCGTATAACACCCGAGGACGATACGGTTAGGCTTCTGATATCGTCAGATGACATTGAAATGTTTAGGCGTGGGGTTGTCAGGTTGATCGAACTATTCAACATAGAGGCTGTTGAGTTTGGGCGGGGCAAGGTTCTCGTAAAGTTTCATAGCCGAGACTATTCGGAGGCGAAGAGGCTCGGCTCACCCCTCATCCACTGGCTGCCTCCCGAAGGAAATATTGGAGTCAGAGTCGTCATGCCTGATGCCTCTGAGATTTCAGGGTTGGGCGAGAGTCTTCTGGCCAAGGAGGCTTCTGGAAGGATTGTTCAGCTAGTGAGATTCGGATTCGGGAGAATAGACAGAATAGAGGAGAACTTGGTGACAATATATTACGGTCATAACTGAGCCCCTCCAAGTTGGTAAGTTCAAGATGAGCTGACAACAATCTTTGTCAATGTTCTCCGCTGGTGTAGTATGGTCTACGAAGGTAAACAGCGTCCATGAAGATCCTGCGGAGAACTTCAATATTCTCACCACGCCTCATTGGGGATAGTATGTCAAGCATATTATCCTGGACCATCAGGCAAGGCTTCAACTTCCCATCGCTTGTCAACCTCATCTTTGCACAGTGCCTGCAGAAGTCAGGGTTCCCAACAGGTCTCACTATCTCAACCTCTAAGCCGTCGACTGTATAGACCTTCCTCATCTGCATGGAGTATCTAACCCTGACATCGCTTGCCTTAGAGGAGATCTCACTCTCAATCCGGTCTAGGGGATAATGGTATTGATTATAGAATAGGCTTCCCCTCTTCAATGGTTCAAGTTCTATTAACTGTAGGGTCGCCCCAACCTTCTTCGCAAACCGCATCATATCTTCGACTTCATCTGAGTTCAAGCCTTTCAAGAGGACCATGTTCAACTTGATCGGTAGAATTTTCGCCTCAACAGCGGACTCGACCCCTCTCAAAGCATCCCCTACATCTCTGCCGACTATCTCCCTATAGGTCGCCTCCTTCACTGAAGGGAGGTTTATGTTTATCCTGCTCAAACCTGACTTCTTCAATTCGACAGCCCTCTCATAGGTGAGTTGCCTCGCATTTGTTACCATCGAGATTTCCACTATATCTTTAAGGCTTGATAGGAGTCTCACGATATCTTCCAAGTCCCTTCTCAGTAGGGGTTCACCGCCAGTCAGCTTGACCTTGCTTATCCCATATTCTACACCTATACTTGTGATTCTGAATATTTCTTCAGGGGTCATCTCGAGACTTGACCGGTCCTGCCCTTCCCTATGACAGTAGAAACATTCAAGGTCACATCTTTGGGTCAGGGATATTCTCAAGTTCGTGACTTGTCTACCGTACTTGTCCGCGACCAGACTTACTCATCCTCCCTTGACATGTTTGAGTATGTGTGGTAGCTCAGGAAGTATTATCTTCTCAAGAGATCTCCTTACGGCGTCCGGTGAGCCTGGTAGGCAGAATATCGGTTTCCCCCATGCAACTCCAGCTGTTGCCCTACTCAAGACTGCGGATGAGCCTATCTCGTCGTAGCTTATTCTTCTGAAAATCTCACCGAACCCTGGAAGCCTCTTGTCGAATATGCCTTCAGCAACCTCTATTACAACATCATCCTTGGATATACCTGTTCCGCCAGTGATTATGATTGAGTCAACATCAGGGTTTCGGAGGGCTTCCAATATTGTTGCACGTATGATTCTGGGATCGTCTGGGATGAGGCTCCTCCCTATCACTCTGTGACCGAACTCCCTCATCTTCGCCTCTATGAGGTCTCCAGAAGGGTCTGGAGCTTCTTTACCGGAGCATCTCGACTGGAATCTTGAGGTGCTGCAAGTTATTATGAGGAGCCCCCTGGCTGGTGTGGCGTTTTCTTTATGGATTTTCGACGTTTCACTCAACTATCCTAGCCCTTCAACTTCTCTTTTACCTTCACATATTCGATCCATGTCTCTGGGTATTGCCCCTCAGGATCCTTCTCCAATTTCTTGACCATATCCCATATGTTCAGAAGATATATTGTGGCTGCGGTGAGGGCCTCCATCTCAACCCCAGTCTTGCCAGTTGTTTTGACACTCGCCTCCACCTCGACATAGTCTTCCCCTACAGATGCTGTTGTCTTTATATTCGTCAGCGGTATAGGGTGGCATAGGGGTAACAGTTGGCTGGTGTTCTTGGCCGCCAGCATGGCTCCAACCTCGGCGACGGATAACGGATCTCCCTTCTCGACCTTTCCCTCCCTTATCATCTTGGCGGTCTCAGGCCTCAATCTCAATCTGCCGACTGCTGTGGCCTCCCTATACACGTCATCCTTTGAAGATATGTCGATCATTCTGAACCTACTCTGCCCCATCAAAGACAGCTCAGCCTCTCCAATCTAATCCATATAATATAGCCCTTTATAGAATTATCAGGTTGGATCCCCAG
>Ga0315298_1001546_pt1 | contig 41738 bp, 45 predicted proteins | sample WHS_1_MG_FD_203077 | JGI IMG/M metagenome (GOLD analysis project Ga0315298, IMG submission 203077) | Extremophilic microbial mat communities from Washburn Hot Springs, YNP, Wyoming, USA - WHS_1_MG | ecosystem: Environmental > Aquatic > Thermal springs > Hot (42-90C) | place: USA: Wyoming... | reverse complement strand
CGAATTATTTTTCCACAATTGGCGGTGTACGGGTTATCACAATGCTTTTTGGCTATGAGGTCCCGCTTTTCCTTGCGGTGTTGGGCCCTGCGATTGTGGCAGATTCATGGCGCCTTGCAGAAATTTCTGCTTTCTACCAACACCATCCAGGACTTCTTTTATGCAATATTGTGGGATTTTTTGTTGCCATCGCTGGACTTCAGGCGAAACTTGAACGGGTTCCATTTGACATTCCCCATGCTGAAACAGAGATTGTTGGTGGAACATTTACTGAATACTCTGGAAAGAAACTCGCGTTTTTCCGGCTTATGATGGATATGGAGATGGTAGTTGGAAGCGGGCTTCTGGCAGTTGTTTTCATGGCTGGATTCCCGGGTAGTGTTATTGGCGGGCTTTTACGATTTGTGGTGAAAACCCTGATTATTATCTCGCTTCTTTCCATAATGCGGGCAGTATTTTCAAGAATCAGAATAGACCAGATGGTAAACCTCGCATGGAGAATTCTTGTTCCAGCAGCGGTCCTTCAACTTGTGGTGAGTATCTTTGTAAAGGGGATTTTACAATGAAAATAAGGGTTGCAGCTTTTCTTCCAGAGCTTCTCAGGCACATTTTCAAAAGGCCGGCGACGGTCCAGTACCCTTTTGAAAAACTGAAGGTACCAGATGGGTTCAGGGGTACTCCTGTTCTTACACCATCACTATGCATCGTGTGCAGGGCATGCGTGAGGGATTGTCCTGCTGAAGCGATTGAGATTACTGTTATTTCTGAGGAGGAAAAACGTTACAGAATGGTAATTCACAACGACAGATGCATACACTGCGCTCAATGCGAAGAGGTATGCCCGACAAAAGCAATCAGAATGAATGCTGAGTTTGAACTTGCCGAACAAAGCCGGCTGTTGCTGAAGAAAGAATATCTGTATACGCGGTCAGTAAAAAAGGCGGCAGCGCAGGCACAACGATCCCCGACCGATTCCGATAAGGAGAAACCCGCTGGCTCGACGGAGAGCGCGTAACCAAGGTGTTTTTGCCCAATCCAGAGCCAACTGTCAGAAATTTCAGATGCACTCGCCTATGATTTCCTGAATACTTTTACCAGTTCGCCAAGATACATCCTGTGATAATCACCTTCCGGGTAGAATGAAAAGATTTCAGGGTCAATAAACCGCGATGAATCAATATCCTGGTGGTATATTTTCCTGCAGATAAAGACAAGCCGCGCCTGTTCAAAATGGACCGTTCCTTCCATCAAACTAACTGGAATAAGTCCTGTCTCCTTTGCCTTATCCACATCCCTGCCAGAATGTGAACCGCAATAATCAAGAATAGAACGGTATTTCCTGTCAAAAAATGAAAGAGTGAAAAATTTTGCTGATTCAAGAAATTCATATGTTCGGCGTGAAGGACGGATAAAGCATATGGCAATGTTTTTCATCCATAAATTCCCGAATGCGCCCCAACTTGCAGTCATCGTATTCCACGAGTTTAGCGTACCTGCAGTAACAAGCATCCAGTCAGTTCCCACCAGCCTGAAGACATTATCATTCACCTCTTCTGGTTTGGTTTCAACAAATTTCCCGCTCATAATCCTCCTCGCATGCAGGTTTATCCAGTATCTTCTTTTCTCAGCAATGGTCTCTTTCTCCAGACAGGACGTTTTTCCTCATTCACTGCTGTTGTCCATGTATCAGCAAAAGTCAAAAGAAGCGTTAAGGGCGTTTCCCGGTGGGCGACATATCTGTTTTCCTCAATGTACTGCCCGTCATGGTAAAGGATTGCCTGTGCCTCATCCTCGTTAAGCGGGATATAGGTGGCGACCAGGTATAAACTTCGTGCCGCGATAGAAATTTCAACCTGTGCAGTATTGTAAAAATAGCCCGTCTCTCCTTTGATATATCTTGGCGCCCATGGCATTCCAATTTTTCCCACATCATGAAACAATGCAGTGATCACGCAACTTTCTTCAGGAATTTCCGGAGCAAGCAGTTCGCGCAATAGAAGGCAGGTTTTTGTCACACCAACAGAGTGTATCAGCAGGCCACGCTCCTCAGAAAGATGGTATTTTGTGCTTGCCGGTGAAGTAAGCCATGTTGTTCTTGTTTCAAGGAATTTAAGGAACTCCCCGGCTTCCTTTTTCCGCTCAACAATTTTCTCTTTTAACAATTCATACTCATTGATTATGTCCATGGTAATAGCAGATGATTCTTGCCTGATTATTGCGCCCCGGAAATTGCGAAATCACGGAACGAAATTCCAAATTCATCGCCTTCAATATGAAGGGTAGAACTTACATTTGTGTTGCGCGTCACTCCTGCCCAGGCAGTGGATAGGACGCCGATTTTCGTCATGCTCTTGCTGATATTCTCAAATGAAACGAGCACATCCACAGAACTGTTGACCGGCAGGTACTGGTCAAACGCTCCAGTAGTAACACCTGCTGGAACACGCACAGCACCATTCCTGTCAAATGTCAACACCGTGCTTCCGATAGTTGCACTTTTTGGAAGATACAAACGGCCTGCAGTATCATAAGCCCTGATGCGATGGAGATTTATGTAATTGTTTCCACTTTCCCTGTTGATGATTGTAAATTTGCATGTGACTGCTGGACCCTGACGCACGCAACTCTTGAGCAGAAAAACAAAACCGTTCGCTTCTGCTACCTGGACTGATGTATCCTGTTGTATGGGTTGGTCTGCTGATGGTGACTGGGTTGTGGAGGTGTCTCCCTTTATAAGGTCGTCAAGTGCCCGGGGTCTCTGGATGGTTGCGCCAACAGCAGCAACAACGTTGGATGAATCGGACGAGATTACTTTAACCGTAAGTCGCAGTGTATTGTCGGCAAGAGCCGTTACAGTGCCGGCAACGATGATGTCAGCGCCTGAAACTTTTCCTATCTGGCCTGCCAGTGCAGGGTTTATTGTTCCTGATGGTGATATGTTGTTGTCGGCAAGCATTTTACGCAGCCGGCTTCTCTCAATAACTTCCACCTTTCCTGTGCGCACGAGTGCGACAAGGAACTCTTCGGCAAAGAATCTTCCTATTTCAGTAATATTTCCTGCAAGGTCAGTAAAATCAGTGACAGCGATGATTTTCTTTCCAGATCCAGCAGCAGCGTCAGCAATAGAAGCTGCAATAGCCCCAAGTTCATTTTCATAAGGATATGCTGGAGTAATAAACAATACCACAGATGCAATGAACAGTGTCATCCGGAGAAGTTTCTGAACGCACATAAGAATTCCTTTCTATCAACCCGATGTTTAATTCTGTTGCCTGCCGTGTTATGATTATATAATAAATAGGGCCGGCCGTGAAATGAAAGGATGCCCGGCAGGAGCAAATGATGAATGCCAGGAGACGAACAAATAATGGTCAGGAGCATAAGTGAGGTGTTTATTCGCAAAACCAGTAATCATTCTGAGCAGGTGCTTTGGATTTGAAAGGTGCAGATATGACAACGAAGTTATCCGCAGCCATGCTGTTGAACAGCTTCTACCATTTATCAATCCTGTGCCTGTATGTCCTGAAACAGCCATTGGTCTTGGAACTCCGCGGGAAAGGATAAGAATTGTTTCCTGCAGAGAACGGGTTAAACTTGTCCAGCCCGCTACTGGCAGGGACCTGACCAGGAGCATTGAGAATTTCTGCCATGAGTTTCTTGAAGGAATTGTAGATGTTGATGGTTTTATTCTTAAGAGTCGTTCTCCGACTTGCGGGATAAAGGATGCTAAGATATACCCATCAGCGTATGCTACAACATTATCTGGTTATGGCAGCGGTTTTTTCGCCGCAAAGGTAGCGAGGCAGTTCCCGCTTCTGCCCATGCTAAGTGAAAGGGACCTTGCGCTTATGAACCGTTGTGAACATTTTCTTATCAGGATTTTCGCCTGTGCCGCCCTCAGGATGAACATGAAAAACATCAGGGTTGACACTCTCATTAAATTTCATACAAAGTACAAGCTTTTGATTGCCGCTTACAGCAAGAAGATTCTGAACGAACTGGAGAATATTTTGAAGCGATATATAAACACTTCAGGTGGCCAGTACCCGGCGATATATCAGCGGAAATTCCAGATGGCATTTTCCCGCGCCAGCCGCCGGCAGGCGCATATGAAAATTCTCGGGGAATCTTACAAACTATTTGCAAATCAACTTTCAGTCAACGAGCGGCGAATTTTTGTCGGTATGCTGGAGCGTTTTGAATCAGGGGTTGTCTCCCTTGGGTCCTGCGTGAAACTGATGCGCAGGTTTGCTGCCGAATTTGATAGGGAATATTTTCTGCGGCAGGCGTATTTCAATCCATATCCTGAAGCGTTGGTTCCAATACTTGACCGCCTGGAAACAAGGACAACATGTCCATGAGGCGCCTATATTTGTTCTGCTTGTTCATGCTGTTTTTGCCGAAAGTTCTATCATTCGCGCTGGATTTGAAGCCATCAGGGTTTGTAAATGATTTTGCAGCCATTCTTGATAAACAGGATGCTATTGCACTGGATAATTTCTGCAGGGATATTGAAAGCAAGACAGGAGTTGAGATTGCAGTTGTTACCATTGAAACCCTTGGAGGGCGTTCAATTGAGACATATGCAAACGAGATTTTTAATTCCTGGGGGATAGGGAAGAAGGGGAAGGATAACGGGGTGCTGTTTCTGGTAAGTGTCAGAGACAGGAAGGTACGCATAGAGGTTGGGTATGGGCTTGAGCCGGTTCTTACTGACGGCATTTGTGGCCAGATTATACGGGATATCATTGCGCCAGAATTCAGAAAAAATAACTACTTCGCCGGATTGAAAAATGCAATTGTGACTGTTTCCCGGCTGATTGAAGGAGATAGTTCTTCAAACGCATTTCCGCAGAAGAAATTGATTGGGGCTCAGAATGCGCCACCATTTTTCTTCGTCATTTTCTGGCAGGGCATGTGTCTTTTGTTCGCCTTCTTTATCCTTGGCCGTATCGGCCTTGGCATCCAGGCAGGGCTGATATTGCTTCTTGATGTAACAGTTGGCGTTGGTGGGCGCCAGAATCCATCTTACATAATGCTGGCACTTCTGATTCCATTTTTTATGATATTCATTTTCGGGTTTCTGGTTGCGCCGATTTTATATGCGATTTTGAAGCCAAAACTCAAACGATATTATGGTAGCGGATGGAAGGAGCACTGGCCGGTATGGATTGGCAGTTATTCTTCAACGGCAGGCGGCGGTTTTGGCGGGGGAGGCGGTAGTTTTGGCGGAGGAAGCAGCGGAGGCGGAGGAGCGAGCGGCGGGTGGTGAAAAAAGGAGAAAGCATGATACCGAGAAAAGAAAATTTGAGGATCCAGAAATTTGTTAATGGGCTGAAAGATCTTTTCAGGGAGCGTCTTGAAAGTATAATTCTCTACGGAAGTATTGCGCGTGGAACTTATGTAAGCGGCAAATCGGACATTAACTTGATTGCCCTTGTTGACAGCATCACGATGGACGACCTTTTGAGGATGAAGACAAACCTTGCGGGGATGGCCTTCAGGTATGCGATTAAACCGGTGCTGTTTACACCTGAATTTTTTGCAAGTTCAATAGATGCGTTCCCTATAGAATGGCAGGAGATAAAACAGAACCACCTGGTTCTGTACGGCGCTGATTATACGGGTCAACTGGAAATAAACAGTGAACATTTGCGGTTATGTCTTGAACGCGAAACCAAGCAGATTTATCTGCGCTTTCAACAGGGGTTAATATTCCGGAAAGATATATCTTCGCTCCTTCAGGAATCATGCAAGTCACTGAGGATTATTCTGACACATATGAAGAAATTTATTTCTCAGGGTATTGAAATGCCTGCGTACCTTGATATTATGGATGATTTTGCCCGCGGCAGGAGGAAGCGGCTTGCAAAATCAGAGGTTTTCAAACTTTCGTCAGACCACCTTGGATATCTTGAGCGGTTAATCAGTATGGTTGACGGGCGGATACAGGGCAAGCAATGAACAAATCGCTGGTGCACGCTTTCAAAAAGGAGCGGTATGAGAAAATTTGCGATGTTGATATGGATTATTATTGCTGTGTATGTTCTTCTTGTTATTTACATATATGCCCAGTCCCAGTATAACCGTCTGATACGGCTTGACCAGAAAGTAAAAGAATCATGGTCGCAGGTTGAGAATGTTCTTCAGCGGAGGGCTGATTTAATTCCGAATCTTGTCGCAGTCGTCAAGGGGTATGCGAAGCACGAACGGTCGCTTTTCATTGAGGTGACCGAGGCAAGAAGTAGTTTGCTTGCCGCGAGAACAGTTGCGGAAAAGGAAGCGGCATCCCTGCGGTTTGAGAATGTCCTTTCGCGGCTTCTGGTTGTTGTTGAAAATTATCCCCAGTTGAGGGCGAGTGAAAATTTCCTTCGCCTCCAGGATGAACTTGCCGGCACTGAAAACAGAATTGCAGTAGAGAGGATGAGATACAATAATGCAGTTGGTGAATATAACAGAATCGCAAAAAGTTTCCCAATCAAGATCATTGTCAGAGGTTTTGGATTTGATGCAGAGAAACCGTATTTCCAGGCATCTAAAACATCCACGGCGGTTCCTGAGGTGAAATTTTGAGATGAAGATTTTTGTAAAGACAAAAGTTTTTGCAAAGAAACAAGCCGTTCTGAAACTGGATGATGTCCATTATGTTGTTTCAGTGAGGGAAGCACCGGCTGAAGGAAGGGCAAACGAGGCAGTAATCAGGGCGCTTGCCGATTACTTTGGCACAAGAAAATCAAATGTCAGGATTGTTTCTGGAGAGAGTTCGCGGCATAAACTGATTGAAATTACATAAAGATTTATTAACAGATGCCTGTTATGAGACGTATCTATCTTCCGGATATCGTTCTGTTTAATACAAGGATGGTTCTTCGTGGTGAGACAGGCCATTATTTATCGCGGGTGTTGCGCCTGAGAAAAGGTGATCGCTTTAGAGGATTTGACGGAAAGGGTATTGAATATTTTTTGCGTATTGAAAATGTTCGCAAGGACAGCGTGGAAGCCGTGGTGGAAAGGAAAACAGTGCCTGATGAAAAAGAAGAAGCGGTGAAAATTGTTTTTTGCCCGGCGCTTACAAAATCAAAGGTTTTTGAAGAGACCATTGAAAGGGTTGCAGAAATAGGTGTGCACAGCATAATCCCTGTAAAATCAGCCCGTTCGCTGGTTTTCTTTGACGGACGCGATACGACGAGAAAATTGGAACGGTGGAAGCGGATTGTTGCAGAGGGCTGCAAGGTTTCAGGCAATTCTAAAGTGCCTGGAATTTCAGAGCCGGTTACCCTGGAGCAGGCAATTTCAGAACCAGCGCAGTATGGGTTCTTTTTCTGGGAGCAGGCGACCTATCCGCTGCATAAAGCAATTGCTGAGGTTCGTATGGCTGCGGGCTTAAGAATAAAAGTATTTATAGGTCCAGAGGGCGGGTTTACGGAGGAGGAAGCAGAGATTGCACGCCGCGGCAAACTGTTTATCGTAACCCTTGGAAGAAGTATACTGCGCGTGGCAACAGCCGCAGTAACCGCCCTTGCTGTTCTTAATTACGAGTTTTCGCTGAAGTCAGAACTATAAGTTACTTAATTTATATTCCGGCTGTTTTTCATCCAACAGGCACTTCTTTTCCTGTTTCCAGAGATTCCTTTTCTTTCAGAACGAGTTCCAAGCTCATCAGGGCATCCTGTGGCGTGGTGACATTAAATGGTTTATTTGCGATGACATATTCAATAAAATGGTTCAGTTCAAAAAAGTAACCGCCAAGGTCTGAAATATTCCCTTCGGTTGTCCCTGCAGATTTTCGTTCCATTTGAGGCCTTATAATGCGGCCATCTGCATAATAGACGGTAAGGGTGGGATTTGCCCGGGAATTAAATTCAAGTACCGCCTTTTCAAACTGGGCGGTGTACGCCATAACAAACGGATATGTTGCTGGCATATCCCATCCACCTTCGGCAAAGGCGATGACATCATCCGGGAATTTATACATCGTGAACACATGGACAATTCCCTGTTCAGGATTTGAACGCCCTTTTGAGAATACACTGATTGGTTTCTTGCCTGTGAGATACAACAAAAAATCGGCATCGTGAATGTGCAAATCAACAAGCGCTCCCCCCGAACGCGAGCCGTCCATAAGCCAGTTTTGCCAGCCCCATGTTGGGGTAGTTGAAAGCCGGGTGCATGTTATGGATAAAAGTTTTCCGAAACGTTCGCGGTCCAAACTTTCTTTCAGATATACATACTCAGGCCAGAACCGAACCACATGTGCGACCATGAACCTGACCTTATTTTTCTCGCATGCGGCGATCATTTCTTTTGCATCTTCCAGGGTCAATGCAATCGGTTTTTCGCACACGATATCCTTGCCGGCGTGAGCCGCGCGTACAACGAACTCTTTGTGAAGCGGTGTCGGAAGGCAGATATCAAGGATTGATATGTCCTCACGATTCAGCACCTGCTCAACATCAAGATAGGGGATTGCCCCGACCTTTTCAGCAAGGGATTTCGCTTTCTCTCCCCGGATGTCTATAATCGCAGCGACCTTTACATTTGGAAACTGACGATACACTTCTGCGTGCATTGAACCCATAAAGCCAGCTCCAACAATTCCAACCCTGACCATTTTTCCTCTCCTGTTACGTGATAGGTAACTCAACGAGGTTTTTAATTGCGGTATGGCTATTCCCAGCGTACAGCGTATGCAAATACACTCTTACCCCTGCTTACAACCAGCAGATTGGTGGCGATTGAAGCATCGGCAGAAGTAAGCGCCTGTTCAACCGAGTAATTCCAGAGATTTTTTTTCTGATTGTCAGGGAAATAAAACCAATCATTCCATACGCCTGAGACCCCGAGCAACAAGTCAGTATTATACGAAAAGAATTTCGTTTCGTCTCCGACCGTGAACTGAAGCGTCTGTTCCCCGCTGTTTGTATAGACAGTAACAATGCCATTTTTCATTCCTGTCACGATATACCTGCCGGCTGGCGAAAAAGAGATACGAACAACCGGATTGCCGACGGTCTTGCTCCAGAGGAGATTCCCTTCATTGTTAAGCACCATGAAACTTCCGTCAGATGTGCCGACCGCCACGAGGGAACAATCCGGGCTGATACGCAAACTTTCCACCCAGTCGGATAGTTTCCTTTCCCAGAACACTTCTCCGCGCGAGTCAAGATAAACGATCCTGTCATTAACTGAATAAATCCAGAATTTGCCGTTTTGTCCTATAGAAACACCGCGGCCGAGATTCCCGATTTTTTTTCTGTATAGAATCTTTCCATCATGCTCAAGGGTTACAAATCCATTAAGTCCACACCAGCCGGCATACCCGCCATCCGGGGATATGCCGACCTTCAAAATCTCATCCTGCTGGTGATATGTTCTCCGAAGGCCGCCATTCTTATTGAAAACATAGACATTCCCATTCTTGCATCCGGCCACAATCGCTGTGCCGTTTTCAGAAACCGCAAGAGATGCCACCTGGTCTGCAGTTTCAAAACTCCAGAGATACCGGCTTCCCGGGATAAGAAGTTCTGATGGAATTGACTTTCCTTCAAACTGGAGAACAAACCGATCAAAATAATTCGGGAGAAATTCATAATTTTCATGCTTATATTCATATGTTTCTTCCGGCTCATGCTTTCCTGCGCGATAAACCCTGACCTGAAAAACAAACAGGTTCTCCACCTTTATGAGGGATGGTTCAATGATGTAGTCAACATTAAGCACCTTAACAATGCGGTCCCGTTCTTCAATATCTTCAACGATTGCCGCCCGGGTCAGCATATTTTCTGCAAGCGCCTTGTCAAGGGTGCGATCTGGCACCACTGAATAGGAGTTGCCAATTTTTGAAAGTTTCTCCTTGAAAGTGTGGTCAACATCCGAAAGGAACGAAGGAATTCCGTGGGTTTTCATATCCAGCGGCAGAACGACCATTGGTTGCAGGCGTGCCCTGAGCAATCTGATTCGTTTTGGTATAGAAGCCGTATCCATTGGCTCATTATGAAAATTCTTTGTCTGCAGGCACAACAAGATTTCTTCATAGATTTCAATTGCCTGCGGATATAATTTCTCTGCTTCTAATGTTTCTGCAAGGCGCACTAGGTATGCCGCATCAGGGATGATGCATTTTTGCTGATATGCCTGAAAGAATCTGATCGCTTCTTTCGGGCGATTATGCTGGAGCGCGTAATCGCCAAGAATGCGTTCAATGTAAGCAGAAGGAGGCGCGTACCTGACCAGGTCAAGCGCCTCTTGAGTTCTCGGCCAGTGGGAGGGCCAGTTTTTCGGTCCAAATGGCTCTGCAGCAAATGTCATCTGTTCGGCCTTCCGCAAGAATTTGTCAGCAAGCGCTTCATTGCCCTGCGAATCAGCGAGCGCCGCCTTTTCCACACAAGTCCAGACCTCAGGAGCAAAGATTTTCTTCAGGTTGGTGTTACGCTCGTACCATGCAGTAGTCCCAGCCAACACATAGGCACTAAATATAAAGAGAAGACAGAGTGATTTCCTGACCATGTTATTCTTCTCCTTTGAAGGTCATTCGTCCGAACTGTGCGGGATTATCTATTTTTCCAGTCCATGTTGTTTCAGGAAGATGGTCTGACGTCCTCTGGAAATTGACCTGCCATGCATTGTTCTGCTCTGCCTTTCCGCCCAATTCGCCGAGTGGGATTGCAATTTCCGCTATCCATCTTCCGGATTCCACGGTGGTTGCTGTAACCCAGTTGGATGTCCACTCGGTGTCGGGGTCTTTATCTACATATTTTTTCCAGACAAACGCAAATTTGAGAAAATTCGTAGGATGAAGGGTAAATTGATACCACCGCATCTTTTCATTCATAGGATTGATGCACAACGTAAGAAAATCCTTTGAATCAAAAGTGATATTGGTCGCTTCAGGGTCCATACAGACAAAGACAAGATAAAGATTTTCTGAATCATAACCAGCCATCACGGTCGTTTGAACTTCAGCATAAACCTTTTCATCGCGCAGGTATATGAACGAGCGGTTCTCCTGGAGCATCCGCCAGCATTCGTCATCATCCTTTCCATCTATTGCCGGCGGCGATGAAAGACGAAAAGCAGTAATAATTTTCGGACTTACTTCAGAAACTCCCATCTTGCTGCGGAAAAATTGCTCCTGAAGTGCTGGAATACGTTTGCGCAGAGATGTTGGAATTGCGCTGTCAAGAAGATATTTTCTTGCCTGCGTCCTGATTGGTTCTATATCCTGCATGCTCAGGTTAACCAGGGTATAAAGTCCCTTCTCTTCACCAAGCCGCGCTAATGCCCAGGCGATTTTCAGTTTCACATCAAGTTCAGCACCTTCAAGAAGCCGCAGCAGTACTGGCTGCGCCGCTGATGGTTTCAGTATCCCGATTGTCTCTGCTGCAAGTGACTGGACTTCCATATCCTGGCTTGCGAGATTGCGCATAGCAACAGGCAGCCCGTCACTATCCCCCAGAAGTGCGAGCGAATATGCCGCACTCACTGCAAGCACAGGGTCGTCATTTTTCAGGAAAGGAGAAACGAGTTTTTTTCCCCTTGCAAGGTGCGTTTTCCCGACAGCAATGACACCCAGTTTTTTCATTTCATAATCATCCATGGCAAGAATATCCTTGATGAGCGGTTCGCTTGTTGCAGATGGCTGGAACGGTAGGATCTGGAGGGCAGCGCGTTTATTATCTTCATACGGGCTGGCGAGCATCTTCTTGAGCAGCGGCGCAATCTGGGAGCAATCCTTCAGAAAGGAAAGTTTTTCCACTCCACGGCTACGCGCAGCCCCTTCCTTTGCAGAGATGTCTTCGCTGATGCCCGCAAGCATTTTATTAATGATTCTTTGCGCATTTGAGCGAACCGCGCGTGATGAATCAAGTCGGCTTGCAAAATTCAGGTAGGTTAGAAAGGAACTATCGTCAGGATTGATCTGGTACCACGAGGTAAGCAATGTTTTCCGGATGGCTGAATCAGGATGGTCCTTTATTGAATCAAAGAATAGTCCGGTTTCCTTGTTGCCGATTTTTCCAAGCAGTTCAAGGGCAAGAACTTTTGAATCGCGCTGGAATTCGTCTGATGTGACAGCGTCTTCAAGAATCGGGATGAATTCCGGGTTGTTAAGAGCAAGTATTGTCTGGTATGCTGTCTGCCGCACCCTTTCAGATGTGTCTGTTAATTTTCCAACGATTGCAGGATAGGAGATTTCATCATTAAACTTGCGCAGGGCCCAGAGCGAATAAACCCTGACATTTTCATCTTTGTCACCAAGGCGAAGCAAAAGTCCGTCAACAGAGTCAATGTCTTTCAGCCGAACCAGGGTCTTGATCGTCTCTATTTTTAGTTTCACGCTCGGTTCTGCAAGTTTTGCCCGAAGGTTTTCAAGCCCTTCGCTTTGCTTGAGGTGTTCAAGCGCCCAGACGGTTTGAAGCTTAACTTCATCCATAGGGCTGTCAAGAAACGCAATAAGCAGCGGCACAACCCGCTTATCATTGGTTGCTTCAAGCATCCATACGGCGTTTATTTGAACCTGGATATCAGGGTCTGAAGATAGATCCTTCAACGCCTTTACCATATCATCCGGCAATTTCTTAAATTCATACCTTGCCTCGTCTCTGCCAAGGATTCTCCGCAGAGCCCATAGTATCTCTGCACGATTTGATGGATTCTCATCTTTCAGATGCGACAAAAGCACATCCATCACGGTTTCGTCGCCGAACTTGCCAAGGCCTATCGCAGACCAGTATCTGATTTGCCAGTATGTGTCATCAAGCCCGCGCTTGAAATCACCAATAACCTCTTCACCTGTGCCCCATTTGACCAGTCCCCTTACACCATAAAGCCGCACCTGCCAGTACGAATCATTCATTGCTTTTTGATACGAGGTTACAAACGAACTATCGCCAAGTTGAAAGAGGGCCTGGGCAGCAAGGGTTCTGACATCCTGAGACGTATCATCAAGAAGTTTGGACACCTCAGGCAGTATGACGGTATTCCTGCCTGAAATGATCTGCTGTAAAGCCGAAATTTTCTGCTGTTGTGTTCCGAGCGACAGAATCTCTGAAAGTTTTCCTTCTGCGGCAAAACTGGCCGCAAAATTCAAGCATGTACACAGGATACATAACTTACAGAACAAGGTCCACCGGAAACCCGATGTCCACGACTTTGATTTTTCCAGCATATTGTTTCCCTTCGTTGCTGAAAAGTCCCTTTTTCGCAAACCCGAATGTAATCGTCTCCGTTGCTCTTACTGCCACCGGCATTGCCCTGCCGGTATCTGCGTCAAGTCCTGAAGGGATATCAACACTCAATACCCTCTTAGAGCTCGCATTAATTTTTTCAATTATTGAGCAGTCCCTTTCTCCAAGTTCTCCTGCAAGCCCGATACCAAAAAGTGCATCAATAACCAGCCCTGCATTACCCAGTGAATTTGCAAATTCACTATCTTCAGTTGAACGAATGCTGAAATTCATTTTAACCAATATGCGGAGATTTGTAAAGGCGGGCTTTTCTTCATCCTGTTGCGGGTGGGCAAGATAGACGGTGACCCTGTAACCCATTATCGCCAGATGGCGCGCAGCAACAAATCCATCTCCGCCATTATTGCCTTTTCCAGCCACGACAACCACTGGTAATTTCTTGTTGTGCACAAGGCGGGCTGCTTCCACAGCGGTGTGCCTGCCGGCATTTTCCATAAGGATAAGCGGCGGGATGGAATACTTTTCGTATGCTATCCTTTCTATTTCCTGCATCTTTTGTCTGCTGATAATCCTTCGTTTCATCTGCTGAGCGCCTCCTTCAGTTTCATGGCAACCTCATTGACCGGTCCTGCTCCAATTGTAAGCACAAGGTCACCATTCTTAGAATTTTCTTCAAGATACGAGACAATTTCCTCAAATGTTTTGATATATCGCGCATTTGTTCCATTGCCGCGTATTTCTCTTACAAGAATCTCGCTGTTGATTAATTTTTTTTCCGCTTCTGAATCCCTTACAAAGTAGATGTCAGGCACAATAACTTCATCCGCAAATTGGAATGATGCTGCAAAATCCCTGAGAAGAAAGCGGGTCCTGCTGTATTGATGCGGCTGGAAAACAGCAACAATTCTCCGCCCCGGGAATTTCTGCCTTAATCCGCGGAGTGTCGCTACAATCTCTGTCGGGTGGTGGCCATAATCATCCACAATCATAATTCCTGAGTACTCCCCTATAATTTCGCACCTTCGTCCAACTCCGGGAAAATTTTTAACAGCCGCTGAGATAGATTCCCATGGAATTTTAAGAATCAGCGCCACGGCAATTGATGCAAGGCAATTGAGAATGTTGTGATATCCGCACAAAGGCGAAGAGATCTCTCCAAGATGTCTTCCCTCAAAATTACAAACGAATGAGTTTCCTTTATCCTGGTACTGGATTTGCGATGCGGAAAGCTCGCCATTTCCGAGTCCGAATGTAAGGGTTGGCTTCCCGAGCGTGCTAAAAATTTGTGCGATTCTGTCATCGTGCGCAGAACCGATAACCGTTCCTTTCACATGTGAAGCGAATTCCTTGAATGCACCTGTGATTTCTGTTATGTCCTTATAAAAGTCAAGATGGTCTTCTTCAATAGTGGTGATAACTGCAATTTCAGGTTCAAGATTCAGAAATGAACGTCTGTATTCGCACGCCTCTGCAACAAGAAAAGGTCCATTCCCGGCTCCTGAATTACCCAGCCCGATAATTTCGCCCCCGATAACAAAACCCGGGGCAATTCCACTTTGTCTTAGAATATGGACAACGAGGGCAGATGTGGTCGTTTTGCCATGGGTGCCTGCAATTGCGATGCCGCGTTTCTCATGCATAAGGAATCCAAGCGCCTGGGGATAGGTGACTGCCGGTATTCTAAGTTTCTCGGCCTTGTGGAGTTCTGGATTATCTACTGGAATCGCCAGTGAATAAATCACGAGGTCTGTATCCGTTGAGATATTTTCTTCGCCATGGGGACAGAAGACACTGATGCCGGCACGCTCCAGTTGTTCTGTAATGGCATTCCGTTTCATGTCAGAACCGCGTACCGTCTTTCCTTCGGACTGAAGCAATCTGGCAAGGCCGCTTACTCCTGTGCCACCGATGCCCACGATATGAACAACTTTTGCATTTTGAAATACAATATGGTCAATCATAAATCTGCTCCAGGCAAAATCTGGCCAGCGCGCCGCTGGTATCCACGATAGATATGTTATCAAATAATTTTTTGATGGTGTCTGCTTCGCCCGATAACTCTGTGATTGTCCGCAGTAGTACATCAGGTGTTGCCTGTTCCTGAAAAATTACCTTGCATATACCCTTTTTCTCACAGTAGAGGGCATTATAGCGCTGGTGGTTCCTGCCATATGGATACGGAATGAGTATTGATGGGACGCGTTTTGCCACGAGTTCTGCGATTGTTCCCGCTCCGGCTCTTGCAACCGCGACTGTCGCGATTGAAAAAAACGCCTGTACTTCAAATGAAAAGTCCTTTACTAAAGCAGGAAATCCTGCCGCGGCATAAGCGTCGCGCACAAAGGCAAAATCATTCTTTCCTGTCAGGTGTATGAATTGAAAGGTTGATTGGTCAATCAGACGGGCAAGTTGCACAGCAAGCAAATTCAGAAAATGCGCACCCTGACTTCCCCCAAGAATAAGAATGGTTTTTTTCTTCGGGTCAAGTCCGAACATTTCATGGGAAGCGGCGACACCAAAAAATTCCCTGCGCACTGGCATCCCTGTGATCCGTATCAATTTTTTTCTCAGATACCACCTGGTTTCAGGGAATGTCACTGCTGTTGGAACCCCGATCGCGTTCAATAGCCAGTTAGCCCTTCCAGGCACGGCATTCTGTTCATGGACAACTGTTTTCCTTCCTGAAAGACGGCCGGCAAGGACAGAAAAGAAAGCCACATAACTTCCCATTCCGACGACGAGGTCCGGTCTTTCGCCCTTCAGCACCTTCATCGTACGGATGATGGTCAGGAAAAACAGGCCGGGAAATGCAATTTTTTTCAAGATTCCGCGTGGCAATCCGATTGCAGGAATTTTCAAGAAGTCAAGCCCCTTTTCATGCCAGATTCCAAGGTTTCCAACCTTTGATTCTCCGGCGACCTTCACCTTAATTTCTGGATATTTTTCACGAATTGTTTCTGCAAGAGCAAGACCGGGAAAGTAATGGCCGCCTGTTGACCCGACAACAATGAGAATGCATGGATTCATAGATTTAATTCTATCATGGAAAGTGGTAAAATAAAACTGAAATAACTTACATGCTGGTTGTTTTTTCTATGTTTCTGCCAATAGACACGGCTTATGATACGCGAGGCGTACTTATTTGCTCCGGCTGCCTGTTTTGTGTGGAATCTACGACCGCAATGAAATACCAGAGACGGTTTTATCGGGACTTTACTGATTCAGACCTTGTCAGTTTTGAAGTGAAAATCAAGGAGAGCGATTTATGTATTTTCGCACATAGTAACCTGCGCAATGCGGCATTTGAAGAATTATGCCGACAGCGAACGGCACTTGAGCAGTACATTGCGTCTCACCCGGATTTCTATCTTTCTTTCACTCCTGTGGCAACTGATAAATCGGCTCCTGAAATTGTTCGCATTATGAGTGAAGCATCTTTTCTTGGTGATGTTGGACCCATGGCAGCGGTTGCAGGGGCAATCGCTGAGATGGTTGGCAGGAAACTTCTCAACTTCACTCCTGAAGTTATCGTGGAAAATGGTGGGGATTTGTTTTTGCATGTAACAAGGCCGAGAACCGTTATGCTCTATGCTGGTACAAGTCCATTTTCCACGAAGGTCGGTTTGCTCATAGATAAACCTGGTACCCAGATTGGAATTGGAACATCAAGCGGAACGTTCGGCCACTCATTTAGTTTCGGGAAGGCGGATAGTGTAACTGTGGTTTGTAAGTCCGCTGCTATCGCAGATGCGCTTGCGACATTTTTTGGAAATCTGGTGAAGGATGAAAATGACTTTTCAATTATTTCTGATAAACTGAAAGATATGCCATTTGTTGATGGCGTTGTTGCCATTGTAAAAGACAAGATGTTTGTGCAGGGCGATGTAAAACTTGTTCGGTTTGACAGAAACTGCGGCGAAGGAAAATAATAGGTAACAATGGATACTGGACATATTCTGCGAAAACTCAGGGTTCCTGCTGGCTGGGTTTTCTTTATCATGGTTGTTTTCTTTGGCAGCATAAGGACATTGTGGCCATTGACACTTGTAATTGCCGGGGAAGCGATACGAACGGCAGCATCTGGGATTATAAAAAAGAATGAAGAACTTGCCTGCGGTGGAATCTATAGATTTGTGCGCCATCCCCTTTATTTTGGCAGTTTCCTTATAGCGGCAGGATTTTGCGCGGCTTTCGGGACGCTGCCAATCTGGATTTATTTTCTCATTTTTTTTCCGGCCACCTATATTTCAACAATTCGCCAGGAGGAACGTTTTCTTGCAGAAAAATTCCCCCTTGAGTACAATTTTTATAGGCGCCACGTACCGGCTTTTTTTCCCCTTTTTTTTCGCAGGTTTACCGGGTGCACCGTACCTGTCTCTTTTTCTATTGTAAGATGTTTTCAGAATGGAGAATTGATAAACTGGCTTGTTATCGCTGCTACTGCAGGAGCGCTTTTTATAAAGACGTTCTTAACCAGCACTCGTTCAATTTGACAATTGGCGTAAAAACTGTAAAATTTAACCTAACAAAATATCTTTGGTGAATCCAACACTGTGTGCAGAAGCGCCTTGAAATGTTATGGTGCTGCTGAAAGGAGTGTAGATGGAGGTGAATGTCAGGGAGTTGCTGGAAGTTGGCGCATATTTCGGACATCCGTCGCGCCAGTTTGACCCGAGAATCCGTCCGTATCTCTACGGGAAAAGGGAAGGTATCTACATAATTGACATTGAAAAGACCTGTGAGAAGATTTATCAGGCCGCTGATTTTCTTCAGAAATTTGCCCGGCAGAATAAACCCATACTTTTTGTCGGAACAAAGAAACAGGCGCAGGATGTTGTCAAGGAAGCCGCTGAAAGGTGCGGACAACCCTATGTCAACTATCGGTGGATTGGCGGCACTCTGACTAATTTTCAGATTATCCAGAAGAGAATCGCCCGTCTTGAGGAAATAGAAAAACTTGAAGAAACAGGGAAGCTTTCCTATTATACCAAGAAAGAAGCCAGCATTATTTTGAAGGAAAAAAGAGACCTCCTGCAGAAATTCGGCGGCATTCGGCACCTTAAAGCGCTGCCGGATGTCATGATTGTGGTTGATGTGAAAAAAGAACTTAACGCGGTTGCTGAAGCAAAGAAGATGGGAGTGCCTCTTGTGGGTATTGTTGACACGAATGGAAATCCTGAGATTGTTGATTATCCGATTCCTGCAAATGATGACGGACTTAAATCCATACAACTTATCCTTGAGAAACTTTCAGAGGCAATTGCTGAGGCGCGCCAGGAAGGAATCATTGAAACTGAGAAAAAGGATCAATTGGAGCAGCAGAAAGGAGAAGAGTGATGTCTCAGAGAGTGGAGCAGATTAAAACCCTCAGAGAGAAAACAGGGCTCGGCGTAATTGAATGCCAGAAGGCGCTGGAATCGGCCGGGGGTGATATTGAGAAGGCGGTAGAATTTCTGCGACAGAAGGGTTTGAGGTTGGCAGAGAAAAAAACAGACAAGGCGACAAAAGAGGGTCTTATCGGTAGTTATGTGCATTCTAACGGGAAGATTGGCGTTCTTGTTGAAGTTGCCTGTGAGAGCGATTTTGTCGCAAGAACAGACGATTTCCAGGAACTTGTAAAGAATATCTGTTTGCAGGTTGCGGCCACAAATCCGAGATGGATTACGCGTGAGGATATTCCGGCAGAGGTTCTTGACGAAGAGAAACGTCTTGTGCGTGAACAATACAGGGATAAGCCCGAGAATATCCGTGACAAGATTGTTGAAGGTAAAATTAATGATTTCTGCAAGGAAACAGTGCTTGTTGAGCAGGTTTTCATCCGTGATGACAGTATGACTATCGGCGAGTATTTGAAAGGGAAGATTGCAAAATTGGGCGAGAATATAAGGATTATGCGAATGGCGAGATTTCAAATCGGAGAATGAAAATGAAGGTCAAATTTTCTTTTGATGCGGGCGTGGTGACAGGTGAGTTGGTAGATAACCATATAGTGCGCGAAATTGCCCGGTATCTTCCAATCAAGGAAACAGCAAAGGTCTGGGGAAGGGAATTGTATTTCTTTGTAGAGATGAAGGTTCCGATTGAAGACGGCAAAGAACTGGTTTCTGTCGGTGACATTACATACTGGCCGGATGGACCCGCTATTTGCCTGTTTTTTGGTCCTACGCCAATCAGCCGCAATGCGGAGATACGGGCTTATAGTCCTGTTTCAGTTATAGGACGGCTGGATGCTGGATATGCGGAAATTCTGGAGAAAGTTAAGGATGGTGACCAGGTAACGATGGCAGAGTTAACAAAGGGGGGTGCTTGATGGAATTTGAGGTTGGCTATCTCTTGGCGCTTGTTGTAATTGGATTGAGTTTTCTTGGTTTCATGCTGGCGATGATGATTGACGAGGTAAATCGGAAAAAGGGCATTGTCACCTTGATCCTCTCAATCATCCTTTTTGGCCTCGGGATATATTACTATTACACCGTTGGTCAGGAACAGAAGGTTAAGGGTGGTCCAAGCGTTAACAAACTTAACTATTACCTTTATATTTACAGGGGACAGCAGACGACCACCGTTCCGCAGCCGCTGCTTCCATTAATGCCGGAGATGCCCGGGAAACAGCAGTAGTGATTGGTTGCTGGAATGCGTTTGCCTATAATAATTCTGGGTTGCCTTGTTGTCCTTTCCGGCTGCGCGGTCTTGCCGGATAAAAAGGGTGCAGAGGTTTTGCGAGAAGAGCACCCGCATGCGGAAGAGGGTGCAGTATACCTGCTTGACTCAGGTGATGTAAAGGTCTGGCCTGACGGTTCTTCACGAACCGTGGTGCGCCAGGAAATCTTTATCACGGGGGAAAATGGCAGGCGCTTCGGCCTCTTACAGATACCTTATGATGCGGACCGGCAGAAGGTTGATATTGTTGAGGCGAAAACCGTTGCACCTGACGGAAAAATCATCCCGGTTGATTCAGCCAGAATCAGGATTGTAACCCCGGCAGAATTGGCACCCTTTACGGTTCTCTATCCTGGAATACGCAGTTTCACAATCAATTTCCCCTCGGTTGATATCGGCAGTATTATTCAATACGAGTATCGCATTACCACTTTCAAACCACTGATGGAAAAGCACTTCTGGGATGGATTTTATTTCCAGAGCACATTCCCCTTTGCCCATTCTGTCTATCGTCTTACGGTTCCGCGCACATATCCTATAAACATTCATAATTTTTCAGTTCAGTTAAAAGAAGAAAAACAATCTGGTTCAGAACGTATTTTTACCTGGGAGGTTTACAATTCAAAAGCAGTTCTTCCTGAAACGATGATGCCCCCCATTGATGAGATAGTGCCGAGAGTTTTTGTTACATCTATTTCTTCCTGGGACCAGATTGGCTCATGGTTTTTCAAACTTGCATCAGAATCCATCAAGGAAACACCGCAATTGAGGCAGGCAACGACAAAACTTGTTGAGGATGCCGCAACAGAAACAGAAAAAATTAAAAGAATTTACAATTTCGTCTGCTCAAACATTCGCTATGTCGGGCTTGAAATTGGAATCCATGGCTTCAAGCCGCATCCCGCGGGTGAAGTGTACGAACTCAGATATGGTGATTGCAAGGATAAGGCGGCGCTCACTGTTACCATGCTCAGAATTGCAGGCATACGCGGCTATATTGCCCTTATTAACACCGAGCGCAAGATTGAAGAAACGGTTCCGTTCCCGGGCCAGTTCAATCACGCCATTGTTGCCATACCATCAGGAAACAGTTTTCTGTTTCTTGACCCCACATCCGAAGTTATTCCCTATCCTTACCTGCCACCGCAGGACCAGAACCGGCTTGTTCTGGTTCCGACTGAGAACGGTGCGTTCCTTGTGCGCAGTGAGTATCTTGCGCCGGAGAAAAATTTGAAATACCGCTCTGTGGATGTGCATCTTGATTTTAATGGGAATATAACCGCAGAAGTGGTTGTGAGACCTGGAGGAATTTTTGGTGCATCTTTCAGAGAAATGTTCAGACGCCTTAAAGATGAAGAAAGAAGGCGTGCGCTTTTAGAAAGCTTGAATAGAATCATTCCAGGAGCGACACTCAAGTCATTCTCCATCACCGGGATCGGAAATCTTGATGATTCAATTGAAGAGCGATACTCTTTTGAAGGCGCAGGATATGGGATAAAGGTAGGGGAAAGAATGATTTTTGCACCATCCTTAATTGAGAAGGTTGAAGATACAGGAATTGTGAGCCTTGAAACCAGAATGTATCCAATAAGGTTCGGAGGCACAACAGCGAATCTTGATAAAATCTCCTATGCTATTCCTGATGGGTTTGAAATTGATGCCTGTCCGGAAGATACCCGGATTGAGAACGAATTTGGGATATACCAGGCAACATTCTCAAAAGCAGGCAGGAACACTCTGACCTACAGCAGATATTTTGCAATCAGGGCATATGAGGTACCACCCGCCAGGTACAGCGAATTCAGGAATTTTTACCGGGCAGTCGCCCAGTTTGACAAACTACCTATCATTCTAAGAAAAAAGTGATTGCCCCTGTAGTTTTTTCCGTCTATAAAATCTGAAATGCGGTTAAACTGCCGACTATCGGGTTGCGAATGTTTGCGTCGTTTTCTCTGATTTCCATGGATTTTTTACAGATGCGCTGAATGTGCAGGACGAAAAAAGCAGAGCAAATGCAAAACCTATCATCAAAGCGAAAATTATTTTCTTCATTATAATCTCCTGATTTTTTGCGGTCTTCCTTCTATCAGAAAATTGATTGATGTTTTCCTTACTGCTGGCCGTCAATCAGCGATTTTTCTGCATCGTGCTGCTTACAGTCCTTTGCATTACCATCATGTTTGTTCTTCTTCAAAAAGCCCGTCTGCATTCATCTTGCGGAAAAATTTTGACGGCTTGAACACCACCTTCCATCTTCCCGGCACCTCAACCGTCTCGCCGGTTTTCAGATTCCTTCCTTTTTTGGGATTGCGTTTTTTGACATTGAAAACACCAAAATTCCGGATTTCAATCCTTCCAAAATTCAAAAGTGTTTCCCTGACATGCTGAAGGAATTTTTCAACGACAAGCCGAACTATCGTCTTGTTCAGACCTGTCTCTTCTGCGATCTTCTCTATGAAATCTTTCTTGACCATATCAGATTCTCTCCAGTTGCGATGTCAAATCCGTTTCGTAATTTTCTGCCCCTATTACGGCGCAACGCAACCTTTCCTTTTGAAAGATTTCCTGCGCCACCTTTCTTACCTGTTCTATTGTAACCTTTTTTATATTTTCTTCAATTTCCTTGAGAGTGTAAAGATGCTTTTTCGCGCATGTCTGTTCTCCAATCCAGAGCATATATTCAAGATTATCTTCAAGGCCCATCAGTATGTGGGAAATAATGTATTCTTTGGCCCTCACAATTTCTTCCTCTGAAACCGGCTCATCCTTTATCCGAAAAATTTCGTCCCGTATTACCTGTATACTTTCGCGCAGTTTCCCTGGCGCTGTTCCAGCAGAAATTACAAAACTCCCAGTATCATAATATGCTTTTGCATAGCTTCGGATATCATACGCAAGAGCGCGTTTTTCCCTTACCTCATCAAATAGGCGGCTGCTCATATTACCGCCCAAAATGGTGTTGAGTACAGACAGGGCATATTTTTTTTCGTTGTCCCGCTCATAGGAATAAAACCCGAGACAAAAATGCACCTGTTCTGTTTCCTGCATTTTTGAGAGAACAAACGGACCTCCGGCCGTCTCTGTGAAAGGAATAAATTTCCCGTCCCCTCTATGAGGGAAACCGGTGAAATACTTGTCCGCCAATTCTTTTAGTTCTGTTTCTTCAAAATTTCCGCACACGCTCAAAACGATGCTATCAGCGTGGTAATGCTTTTCCCTGTGATGCAAGATGTCTTTTCCCGACATGCGTGCGATGGTTTCTTCTGTGCCCAGTACAGGCCACCCAAGCGGATGGTCGCCAAACATTGCCCGGTCAAGAAGGTCTCCAACAAAGCGCGCAGGATTATCTAAATCCATCCTGATTTCTTCAGAGATAACTTTTTTTTCATTCTCAATATCGCTGGGAGCCAGTTTCGCACTGGCAACCATGTCTGCAAGGATATCAAGTGAAAGATCAAGATATGGGGCAAGAATTTTTACATAGTAACAGGTGATCTCGCTGGATGTGAACCCATTAAAACTTCCGCCGTGTCCTTCAATTGCTTCCTTCAGGTCTTTTGCAGAACGGGTTGCTGTGCCTTTGAACACAAGATGCTCAAGCAGGTGCGAGATTCCGTTGGTTTCACGCGTTTCATAACGACTGCCGGTCCGCAACCAGAGTCCAATTGCAACCGAGTAACAATCATCCCGCTTCTTGAAGACGACAGGAATATTGTTATCAGTTTGATGAATGCGCCAATCAGTGGTTTCAATCATTGATTCTTACCGGTGTTACAGAAAATCCCTTTTCCCAGACATTCACCACGCAGAAATGGTAAAACCTGCCGTTCGCACTCGGGTAGAGCGGAGCGCCCGCGCCTCCAGAAGTGTACTGTGGTATTCCATCCAGGACCGTTTCATTGAAAAAGTGTTCATGTCCGCAAAATACTGCAGAGACATGGTTTTTCTTGAATAAATTCCACATCTTCATAGAGTATGCAAGATTGTCCTGCCGGTAATAGTTTGGAAAAAATGGCCTGTGAACAAATATAAATTTCTTTTTAGCGCTCTTTCTCAGTTCCTTTTCCAGCCATACCATTTGCGTTTCTGAAATTGTTCCATCACGGCCCAACTCTTCACTGTTCAGGCAAATAAAAAGACAGCCATGAGTCATAAAACTGGTATAGAGCGGTCCGAATTTCTTCTTGAACAATTCTTCATTTTCTCTTCTCCCAGCTATGTCGTGATTGCCCGGCACATGATAAACAGGGATGCGCAGCGGAGCGATGCAGGCAAGGTATTCATCAAATCTCTTTTCTTGAGTAACTGGATCCCGGGAATCATAGACCATATCACCCAGCGAAACCGCAAATTCAGGTCCTTTCAACTTATTAATTTCGTTGATAATTTTCAAGAATGTTTCTGGCTGGGCAAGCTCCGCTTTTGCCGGCCGGTTGTCGCCGTAGACAACGAAAGAAAAGCCATCGGCGACTGCCAGGGATGCTATAGCAGTCAGTATTAATAAAAAGCAAAGCGCAATTTTTCTCATTTTGCCAAATGTTATCAGGAAATAATACCTGTTTCTTCGCTTAGCGAAATTCCGCGCAGTTTCATTTCAAGGCTGTGCGGATTTTCTGCATAGCCCAGGGCGACATCCTGTGAAATCCATCCCCTGTTGACGAGGTCAAGAAGGGCCTGTTCAAAATCCTGCATACCCTCATTCCTGCCGGCGCGGATACCCTTCATAATCTTTTCATCCTGGCCTTCTGATATGAGGCGTGCAATAATGGGATTGACAAACATAATTTCAATTGCAGGAACCACGGGAACATCTTCCCGGAGTGAGGGTAGTAAGAGTTGGGAGACAACGGCTTTCAGATGCATGCTGACTGCCTTGCGGATGCCAGAATGTTCAACAGGGGGAAAGAAATTCAGGATTCTTCCGATGGTCTGCGTGGCATTTGAACTGTGGAGTGTGCCGAAAACCAGATGGCCAGTTTCAGCAGCGCGAATTGCGAATTCCATTGTATCCCTGTCGCGGATTTCTCCGACAAGTATCACGTCAGGATCCTGCCGCACAGCATATTTGAGTGCCTCAGAAAACGATGGAACATCAATGCCGATTTCTCTTTGAGTTATGATTGCTTCAGCATTCTTGTAAAGGTACTCAATTGGGTCTTCAATACAGAGGATGTGGCATCTACGCTTATGGTTGATGCTATTGATAAGTGCGGCAAGCGTGCTGGATTTTCCGCTGCCGGTGGGCCCTGTTACAAGAACAAGGCCAATTGGAAACTCTGCGATGGTTGAAATTGAATCAGGAAGGTTCAGAGAATTAAAATCAGGTATAACCAGGGATAGACGTCTCGCTACCAGTGCTATGGATCCGCGCTGGCGAAACACGCTCAATCTGAATCTGCCGATTTCAGGAAAACCAATTGCAGTATCTACAGTCCCTTTTTCTTTATAGAGGGCAATCTCTCTTTCTGACAGAATCGCATATATGAGGGTTTCAAGTTGCTTCTCATCAAGAATCTGAAATTCGCTTGATCTTACTATCTCCCCCTTGATTCTGAACGCCGGATGTGAACCGACCTGAAGATGCAAATCAGATGCCCTTCTTTCATCCATCTGTTTGAACAAATCAACAAGGTCAAATTTTTCCGTCATTTTATATTCGTTTGTATCCGGTTGAAGATAAGGGTAATATTTATCAGGATATGGCAGATAGTATAAGGTATTTTTCTGTTAGAATCAAGGCAGGACAATATATCTATTTAACAACCGCCCCAGAAGTAGGTTCTTAAGATACAAAATGGAGGGAGAATGGACAAACTGAAAAGAATTCAAACAAATCGTGCGCCTTCTGCAATTGGTCCTTATTCGCAGGCAATTTCTTTTTCGGGTTTTATATTTACCTCGGGCCAGATTGCGATTGACCCTGCGACCGGGCGCTTTTCTGGTGATGAGATAGAAAGCCAGACAGAAAGGGTGATTGCTAATCTGAGGTGTGTGCTTGAGAGCGCCGGAAGTGGCCTTGATAAGGTGGTGCGCACAACAATGTATTTGAAACGGATTGAGGACTATGCCGCAGCAAATGAGATTTATGCGAGACATTTTGCGCACAGACCGGCACGAACCACAATTGGCGGCGTGCAACTGCCAAAAGGCGCGCTCGTAGAGATTGATTGTATTGCAATCGCCAAAGGTGATATAAGGAGGCGGGTAATCAGGAAGGGGCGCAGGAAATCCGGATAGTTTCAGGCAACCATGTTTCTATTCGCCAATGATTTTTATGAGGACACGTTTTTTTCTCATCCCATCAAATTCACCGTAGAAAATCTGCTCCCATGGTCCGAAGTCAATTTTTCCGTCAGTTATTGACAGGACGACCTCCCTGCCCATGATATGCCTTTTCATATGGGCATCGGCATTGCGTTCTCCAACATTATGCGCATCCCTGTCAACCGGTTCATGCGGGGCAAGTTCTTCAAGCCATTTCTCAAAGTCCTTATGAATTCCGCTCTCATCATCATTGATAAAGACGGACGCAGTTATATGCATGGCATTGACAAGGCATAGCCCTTCTTTTATGCCGCTTTCTTTCACGGCTTCAATAACTTTTTCTGTTATATTAACGAATGCAACACGGGTTGATGTGTTAAAGAAAAGTTCCCTGCGATAGGATTTCATTACCATTTCCTGTTAGCAATCTCGTCAGTGCTTTGTTGCGTTATGCCTTTTCCTGCCGGCAGAACCTATAATGTTCTGCAGGTACCCCATCGGACATACCACGCACCATGCGCGGTGTTTTGTCAGGATGCCAAGAACTACAGCGATGATAGTGGTTACAAGGCACATTGAAATAAATATCGCTCCAACAGCGAGAGCATCCCATTTTGAGCGGATTAGCCGGAAAGCAAAAAAGGCCATAAAAACTACAAATACAATCCGCCGGAATTTTATTTTTCCCCAGAATTCAGGCAGCGCGCAATTGAACGAGCCCATTGAAACAACAATATCAAGAAACGCTCCGCGCGGACATAAATGCCAGCACCACCAGCGTGATTTAAAAAATGATAGAACGAGGAAAAATATCATCATCCCGAGCACAAGATACCCTAACCATTTCAGGAACAATCCTCCTATCACGATTAACGGCAGAAGCCAGATTGTCCAGTATTGAGTTTTCCTGATTATCATTGATTCTCCTGGAAATAGTTTTTACCCATATTTAGATGTAGAAAGCGCAAGAAGATTTCAGAATTCGTTATCCTGTTACACTACCTCTTTGAGAGTATATTCTCTGTCGCCCAATCCAAGTTTTTCTGCCTCCATGACCTGGATGTAGGGATTCTTTCCCCATATCCTTTGAAGAATATGGCCCTTTCTACTGTGCAGTTTGAGATGGCCGGGCAGTGACCTATCAATGTATTTCTGTTTGCGCATAAGGTCAAGCGTTGCTTCTTCAAGCGCAACAACATCACGCGAAGCCGCTATGCCAACATCTGGAATTATTGAAGGACTGGAAAAACCCAGGCAGTCGCAGAATGGGGTTACGTTAAGTATGACATTGATATGGCAGGTTTCTCCCCTGAACAAATCAAGGATGGTCTTTGCAGAAAGCGCAAGCGCCCTCTGAAAACTAATGTAGTTTCCTTCGTCAAGGGTCAATGCACCTGTGGGGCAAACAGCGACACAGCGCATACAATAATAGCAGGTGTGGAACTCAATATACATCCCGTTTTTTTTATCCAGTGTAATGGCGTTACACCTGCAGTTTTTCACACAAAGGCGGCAGAACCTGCATTTTTCTCTTTGCCAGTAAGGTCTTGCAGAAACAGTCATATGGACATCAGTGCGGGATTTGCCTGTGAGAAAACCCATAGCAAGATTCTTGATTGCCCCGCCATAGGCGCAGTTCCCATGTCCTTTGGCATGCGAAAAAGTTATGAGGAAATCTGCATCCTGCACAACACGACCAATCTGGAGTTCTTGTAATCCATAACCTTCAGGAACCTCCCGCACAATAAAAGAAGAGTCCTTGACGCCGGTAGCAGGATAGAACGGGCATCCGGTAACTTCCTGTGTATAACCGCGCTTTGCATCAAGTCCACATACATCGGTTATGAATGGTCTTCCGCCGCATTCCTTCACATAATCCGCAAGTAGTCGCACGAAAAGAGGATGGATGGTTGTATAGCCAATTCCGCTACCAACGTGCATTTTAATCATTACTGACTTATCTTTAAGTTGGTGCCCCATATCAAGGGATTCAAGCAAACGGCGAAACTTCGCGGGCAAACTTGCATCCCTGTCAAGTTTTCTCACCTTTGCGTCTGCGAAATAAACAGTAGACATTTTCCTCTCCGTGTTTGGTTGACTGTATGATTATATCGTCTATGATTTTAAGGTCAAATAACCTGAAGGTAAATATGCGGTGTAGATACAATCAGCATTCAAATGTTCCTGCGAGATGCTATAATAATACTAACGGAACAGGTGTTCTTAAGGAGGGCCAATGGATTCAAGAGAGCGTTGCAGGATTGCAATGAGCGGTGGTAGACCGGATTGCGTCCCGGTTATCCCTCAGATATGCCATCCGCATGCAATTCGCGTTCTGGGACTGGATTTTCGCAAAACAATCATTGATGCGCTTGGCGATCCGTCCCTTGTTAACCGTCTTCAGGTGGAATGCGCAAGAAAATACGGGGCTGACGGAGTGCGTGTCTGGATGCACGCTGATCCGGTGACAGACCTCCAGGACGACGGCCAGAACGTTTGGCAGATTGATTCTAAAACCCGTGAACGGATTGGAAGGGTTGATTTTCAAGGGGGTGGTTGGGTCATTCCGATTGAAGAGAAACCCGGGATAAAGACAGAAGAAGATATTGAACGTTTGTTGCCTGTGACGCCGGCAGGAGAACTACTGAGAACCGAAAAGTTTCGCGCGATGAAGAAAATTGTCTCCGAAGCAAAGAAAGACCTTTTTGTAATTACATCGCCCGGCGCCATGTCCTTTGAATATGCAACCTTTGTCCGCGGAAAGCAACAGGCATTGCTGGACATTGCTGATAGGCCTGATTTTGTCAAAAAGATATTGTCCCGCGCCACTGAAATCTCAATTGAGAATGCATTTGCGATGGTTGAAGCAGGCATTGATGCCCTTATGCTCGGTGAAACATTTGGCGGAGTCATCGGGCCAAAACAATTCAAAGAATTCTGCCTTCCTTATTTCAAGAAATTCGTGGAAGCAATAAAACCGACCGGAGTGCTTATTTACCTTCATGTTTGTGGCAACAGCACGCAGTTGTTTGAACTGATGGCTGATAGCGGCGTTGATTGTATTGAGCCACTTGACCCTCTCGGCGGCGTGATAGTGTCTGATGCCAAAAAGAGGGTTGGAAACCGGGTTGCTCTTATGGGTGGAGTCAATACAGTGAAACTGGCACATGGTTCGTTTAATGATGTTGTTGAAGACATTAGACGTTGCCTTTCTGAAGGAGCGCCTGGCGGTGGATACCTTCTTGCTTGCGGGGACATGCTGCCAACCGAAACATTACCTGAAAAAGTACATGCAATGGTCAGGATGGCTCATGACTGGGTTTATTAGAGAAAATGGCAAGGATTACAGCGATTTCTTCTCTCGGATGGGCGCATTATACCCTTTATGAGGCGCTCCCTCGTATTGCCGAATTTGGCTTCAGAAGGGTTGAGATTGCAAGTTTTTTTTCTTACTGCTTCCATTTTAATTTCGGCAGCCCGACCCCTGCCCAACTGCGAAAGATGCTGGATTCTTATGGGATGGTCCCGATCTGCCTCAATTATTGCCCTGCGTACTATTACGCATGGAAACAGGAAGATGTTGAGCGTTTCATACATGACATGAGGCGCAAGATTGAACAACTTGGAGAAGTTGGAATTCCAATGATGACAATGCCCTTCGGGATGCGCAATGACCGCGAGGACCAGGACAGGCAACTTGAAATTGCAGCAAAGGCGTTTGATACTGTCGCTAAGATTGGAGAGAAATACAAAGTGAAAATGTTGATAGAAGTTCCACATCTCTATGACATTATATACCGGCCAGAAGCGGCGCTAAAGGTATTTTCCATGCTTGAAAGTGATAATGTTGGTGCGCTTGTTGATTCCAGTCATTGGGGTATCATTAATTATGACCTTGATGAGTTCTTATCCTGTCTCGGAAGTAGATTATGGCATGTACATCTCCGTGATTCAGCAGGTCCTGACACAGGTGATATGAAACAGATGCTTGAATTGACTCCTGGCAGTGGGACTGTGGATTTCTCAAAATTCGGTTCAGCGCTTGACCATGCCGGATACATGAGGGATGTTTCTATAGAGTTTGAATATCGTGATATGACATTTGAAGCGATAGAACACGAGTATAGAAAGGGATTTGCACATCTTGCTGATTGTGGCTGGGATTTCCCTGAAGAGGTTAAATCAAAAAAAATATTCTAACGCCGGATTGGGGAGGAAACAATGGATGTATTTAACCTTAAAGGCAGGGCGGCTCTTGTTACAGGAGCAGGCACAGGTATCGGGCAGGCCATTGCAGAGGTGCTTGGGGAAAAAGGGGCGATTGTCGGTATTCATTACCGGACAAGCGAAGAAGGAGCGAGAAAGGCATTGGACAGGATTCGCAAGGGTGGGGGCGATGGAGTGCTATTGAAGGGAGACCTTACAGACGAGAATGAGGCAAACCGCGTGGTTGAAAGTTTTGTCAGGGAATCCGGGCGGCTTGATATTCTTGTTAATAATGCAGGTTCTCCGATTGCGCGCACTGCAATTGAGGATTGTCCGCTCAAGTTGTGGCGCGAGGTATTTGACACAAATATGACAAGCGCTTTTATGGTGACAAAACGCGCTATTCCTTATCTGAAGGCATCAGGGAAGGGTGCAATCGTCAATATCATCTCTCTTTCAGTTCAGACAGGAGGCGCCAACGGCGCCGGGCCATACGCTGCTTCAAAAGGTGCTCTCATGGTATTTACCCGGACACTCGCAAGGGAACTTGCTCCTCGGGTGCGCACAAACTCTGTATGTCCTGGCGTCATTGAAACGCATCATCACGAAATGTTCAGTACCCCCCAGCGGATGGCTGAATATCGTGCACAAACACCGATGAAGCGCAATGGAACTCCGCTTGAAGTTGCCCACGCAGTACTCTTTCTGGTGAGCGATGCGGCCGGGTTCATAAACGGCGCATTCATTGATGTGAATGGGGGAAGGTTCCTGAGATAAGGCAATGGCAGGAAATTATGAAAAAATCCGCGCGCTTTATAGCCGCCTGCGAAAGATGTACGGGCATCCAGAAGGACAGTGGGCGCTCTGGTGCAGGCGTCCTAAGACAGACGAGATGAGAGAACAGGTTATTATAGAGGCGATATTAACACAGCGCGCCAACTGGAGGAATGTGGAGCAGGCAGTCCGCAATCTTTCAAGTGCAGGATTGCTCGGTCTTAAAGGCATAGCAACCGCAGATAGACAGATGCTGGAGAAACTTATTTTGCCTTCTGGATTCTACCGTCAGAAATCATGCCGGCTTAAAGAAATTGCCAGATTTTTTCTTAACGAGTGTGGTGGATTACACCAGGCAATGAAAATTCCAACCCATTTGCTGAGAGAGCAACTCCTGTCGCTTGATGGCATAGGCCCTGAGACGGCCGACGACATTTTGCTGTACGCGCTTGACAGGCCGGTTTTCGTTGTTGACGAATACACGCGCAGAATCTCTGTTGCAGAACAGATTTCCAGCGTTACATCATACAATACGCTCCAGGAACTTTTCTCCTCAGCAATCCGCAAGGATTTCAGAACTTACCAGGATTTTCACGCTCTGATTGTAATTAATGGGAAGGCAGGACGATGATAAGAAGAGCGGTTGCGACATTCACGCTTGACACAGGAAAATGCCCGAGATGGCTCTTTGAACGGATGGTAAAGCTCGGCCGTTCAATGGTAGAGATTATAATTGATGAATTTGGGCCTGATGAGTTCGTTGAGCGGGTTTCAGACCCTGCATGGTTTCAATCGCTTGGCACAGTGTTGGCTTTTGACTGGAACGCATCCGGACTCACCACGATTCTTACCGCATCGCTTAAGGAAGCGATACGGGGAAGAGAGAAAGACCTCGGTATTTTTATTTGCGGAGGAAAGGGCAAAACATCTCTCAAAACCCCGGATGAGATACTGTTCTGGGGGCAACGTCTTGCACTTGCCGAATCAAATGTGAACTCGCTTGCATACAATTCAAGGATGGCTGCCAAGATTGACAGTTGTCTTGTGCAGGATGGTTATCAGATTTATCATCACACTTTCTTCTTTTCAAGGAATGGGACCTGGACAGTTGTTCAGCAGGGTATGAACACCCTTTCCGGGACCGCGCGTCGCTACCACTGGCATTCAGAGACAGCAAAAAACCTTGTGTGTGAACCGCATTCTGGCATTATAAGCCACGATAAGGGAATGTGCCTGAATCTTACAGCGCGGGATAGTGAAAAAACCCGACAGTTGAGTACTGAACTGGTGCAGGGCAATTATGGCGGACTCATGAGTGACATTAAAATTTTGCGCAGGCATTCCACTCCGGTTTCCAGATTGCTCGCCGTCAAATCAGGACAGCAGGAATTTGTATTTCTTGATTTGAAGGATGCAGAGTTTCATACCCATCCTGTCATCAATGAGGATTTTTCAAAGAGTGCATATCTTGAAAGAATTCTCTGGAAGGTGTGCCAGCATAGGCCTGCTGATTATGAGCAACTTGTTGCTATGGCTGGTGTTGGTCCAAAAACCGTAAGGACATTATCTCTTGTTTCCGAAGTTATTTATGGAGCAAGGCCTTCCTACGAAGATCCAGCCAGATACTCCTTTGCCCATGGTGGCAAGGACGCAACTCCATATCCTGTGGACAGGAAAGCCTATGACCGGACTATTCGCTTTTTTATTGAAGTTATCCAGAAGATGAAGGCAGCAGAATCAGAAAAGAAAAAAATGATGTTTCGCCTGCTCGGCACACAGGATTATACATCTGGTGGTGAGCGATGAGAAAAATCAGCAATCACTCATACCTCAGTGCCTCTATTGGATTGAGGAGGGACGCCTTGTATGCCGGGTAATAGCCAAAGAATATCCCCACAAAGGCGGAAAATCCGAACGAAAGCAATACTGAAGAAATAGAAATAGTCGTTGGCCAGCCAGTAATCACGGAAAGAACCTTTGAAGCCACAGACCCGAGAACGATGCCTACAATTCCGCCGAATATTGAAAGAAACATCGCTTCAATGAGAAACTGGAGACGGATATCCCATGTTTTTGCTCCGATAGCCATCCGTATGCCGATTTCCCGGGTTCTTTCAGTTACAGAAACAAGCATGATGTTCATTATTCCTATGCCTCCAACCACCAGCGAGACAGAAGCAACAATACCAAGCAATAGTGCCATCACGCGCGACGACTGTTGAGCGGCCTCCATGACCTGCGTAAGATTACGCACAGTGAAATCATCCTCCTGCTTTGGTCCAATGCGGTGGCGCTGGTGCAGCAACCCTGTAATTTGCCTCTGAGCGTCGGAGAGCGCCTCTTCTGATTGCGCTTTTACCATGATGATACCAGCCATGCCTGGAAGCCGCGTGCCGAAAAGCCGCTTCTGGGCTGTTGTAATCGGTACCACGATTGTATCGTCCTGGTCCTGGCCCATAGGCGATTGACCCTTTGCACTCATCAAGCCAACCACCACAAATGGCACGCTGCGTATCCTTATAATCTTACCCAGCGGACTTTCTGAACCAAAAAGATTTTCAGCAACCGTATGTCCAATAAGGCAGACCTTAGAGGCGCTGCGAACCTCCTGGTCAGTGAACGCTCTTCCCTCATCAAGCGGCCAGTCGCGCACCGTGAGAAATTCCTGCGTTGTGCCGACTATCTGTGTAGCCCAGTTTTGATTCCCGTAAACCACCTGTGCGCCGCGGTTAAACATGGGTGCTGCAGCTGCTACCGCAGAACATTCGTTTTGAATTGCTTTAGCATCTTCTATTGTTAGAGTTTGCTGGGTGCCACCGCCAAGCCGCACGCCAGAGGTAGTAATAGTACCCGGCATTATCATTATGAGATTGCTCCCGATGCTTGATATCTGCTGGCTGATGCGAACGCTTGCGCCTGTGCCCACTGCAATCATTGTGATAACAGCGCTCACTCCTATAACTATGCCAAGCATTGTGAGGGCAGAGCGCATCTTGTTTACGCGCAGGGCGCGAAATGACATCTTGATAGTTGCGTCAATGCTAATCATTTTTTACCTGTTTATGTTTTACTATCGCTTACTATGCGGCCGTCAAGGAACCTGATTATTCTCCTGCTGTAAGACGCTATATCCTGTTCATGCGTAACAAGCACGATTGTTATTTTCTCCTCTATGTTGAGCCGTACGAAAAGTTCCATTATTTCTTTGCTCGTTCTTGTGTCCAGGTTTCCTGTTGGTTCATCTGCAAGAATGATGGGTGCATTTTTTACCAGCGCTCGTGCTATCGCCACGCGTTGCTGCTGGCCTCCTGAAAGTTGTGAAGGAAGGTGATGCGTGCGCCCTTCAAGGCCCACGATTTTCAGCGCTTCGGCTGCTCTTTGATGCCTGTCATGGACGGCTTCTGATGAATAGAGCAGGGGCAGTTCAACATTTTCTATGGCAGATGCGCGTGGCAACAGGTTAAATCCCTGGAACACAAACCCGATGGTCTTATTGCGGATTTCAGCAAGTTTATCCCTGTCAAAAGAGCCGACTTCCACACCATCAAGAAAATATGAACCGCTTGTCGGAGTGTCAAGACAGCCGAGGAGATTCATAAATGTGGATTTACCTGAACCTGAAGGGCCCATGATTGCAACGAATTCTCCGCGCTCTATTTCTGTTGAGACGTCATTAAGCGCCTGCACGCTGATTTCGCCGACACGATAGACCTTGCTGACATTTCTGACTTCAATGAATGCCATTTCAGAAGAACCTCGGTCCCTGTGGTTGGCGTGGCGTTTGTGTGTTTGCCTTATTGCTGATTGCTTCAATGATGACCTCGTCGCCTTCTTTTATCTGTCCTGAGACAATTTCAGTATAAGCGCCATCGCTGATACCGGTTACAACTTCCACTTGTTGGGGTTTTCCATTTTTGAGAATCCAGATGCTGGGTCCTCTGCTTTTTCCACCTTTCATTTCCTCTTTTGTCCGGTTGCGTCCTTGATCAACTGCTTGTTTCCTGGATTTTTCAGGAAAACCGGGTTTAAAACGGAGTGCTGCATTCGGGATTTTCAGAACATTCTCTCTGGAATTGGAAATAATGGAAACATTGGCAGTCATTCCGGGTTTAAGAAGAAAATCAGGATTTGAGACTTTTACCACAACATCATATGTGACCACATTTTGTGTAACAGTTGGCGCATTGCGCACCTGGAATACTGTGCCACTGAAAGTTTTGTCAGGATAGGCATCCACAGTAAACTCAACATTCTGGCCGACTTTTACCTTACCGATATCTGCCTCATCAACATTTGTATCTATCTGCATTTTTGTTAGATCCTGAGCTATCAAGAACAATGTGGGCGTCTGAAAACTCGCTGCAACCGTCTGACCAACATCTACATTACGGGAAATTACAATGCCATTGACAGGGGAAAGAATTCTTGTATACCTGAGATTTGTTGCGGCATAGTTTACGGCTGCTTCTGTTTGCACCACCTGTGCCTTTGCCGCATTTAATTGTGCGAGTGCGGCTTCATAATTTGTTTCGGCGGTCTCTTTCTCGCTCCTTGCTATAAATCCCTTTGAGTAAAGTTCGCGGTTTCGTTCCATTGTACGTTTTGCATCAAGCAACTGGGCTTCCATTCGCGCAACATTCGCCTTTGCAGCAGCGAGGTTTGCTTTTTGCTGGTCGTACTGCGCCTGGAGAACTGACGGGTCTATCTGTGCGAGAATCTGGTTTTTCCTGACAGGGGAATTGTAGTCAACATAAATTTCTTTGATCGTGCCAGAAACCTGCGTTCCAACCGAAACTGTGGTAACTGCATTTACCGTTCCATTTGCGATAATTGCTTCAACTATATCTCCCCTTGTCACTTTTTCGGTCTTATATTTCAGGACATTGTTTTTTTTGTGAGTGTGAATTGTGTAACCCGCAACAAGAGCGGCAACAAGCACGACAAGAACCGTAACCCTTTTTATTTTTTTCTTTTTCATTCCTGTACCCCCATGGCTTTTTTCAGGGCTGCTTCTGCTATTTTATAATCGTTGATTGCATTGATGTATGCGGTCTTTGCATTTGCATATGCCACAATTGCATCAGTAACCTCAACAGGGTTTCCAACTCCGGCAGCATATCTCCCGTTTGCGATTTCAAGATTTTCAGAGGCAAGTTTAACAGAGAGTTCTGCCGCTCTGATGGTTTCCTCATTTTCCTTTAGCGCCAGATACGCCTGTTTTACATCAAGGTAGACCTGCTGAGCTACAGATTCTGCCTGTGCCCGAGCCGCATCGTAATCTGCTTTGGCCCGCTTGATTCCTTCGCGCGTAGAAAAGCCATTGAAAACAGGAACCGAAATTGATATTCCTACATTCCAGCCACTATATAACGGAAAATCTGCGCCAGACCAGTTGTAACCGGCGACACCGGAAATTGAGGGGGAATAACCCTTGCGGGCAAGCAAGACGGATTTTTCTGCGGATTGAGACCGCAAAATCGCGCTGTTAAGGTCTGCTCTGTACTGGTAGGCATTTTTCAAGGCGTCTTCAAAAGAAATATCATATTTTTTGAAAGAAAAATCGGCCACCACAGCGTATTCAGGAGCGCCCACAGCGCCTATCGCGTTATCAAGGTTTGCACGGGCTATTTTAACTGCGTTTTCTGCCCTTATGAGGTTCAGTTTTGCGTTGCTCAAATCAACTTCGGCCTTGGTGACATCAAAACGGGATTTTGTGCCGACCTCGTAAAATCCCTGCGCCTGTTTCAGGTGTTCGGTAAACTGCCGCACTGTTTCTGCGGCAACATCCCTTGATTGCTGGGCTTTGGTTAGCGAGTAGTACGCCTGGGTAATTGTGAAGATGACTGAATTTATGGTATTCTGCAAATCCTGTGAGACAGATGACACCCCAATTCTATCAATAGAGACCTGGGTTTTCGTGCGGCCAAAATCATAAACATTCTGCGTCAGCGATAAGCCGGTTGAATACCTGTCAGATGTGGTTGTTCCTGTAACAGAATCAGCGCCATTCTTACTGAATGCTGTGCTCCATGAAACCTGCGGATAGAGATTAGAACTGGTTATGCCAGTTTTCGCTTTTGTTGCTTCCAGGGTTGCCTGGGCTGCTTTAATGCCGGGATTGTTTTTTAACCCGATTTCTATACATCGGGTAAGCGTAAGTGTTTCACCCTGGCGGATTACCTGTCCGTGTATCGGGATGAGAAAAAAAATAAAACCCGGCAGCATCGTGATTAGCGCTTTGTTCACGAATCCTCCTGTTTTGGTCACAATTATTATAAGACGGAACAGGTTCAAATTAAGTTTATTTAATCTTATATTCAGGCCAGGGTCAATTTTCATGGTTTACATGGTTAATGGTATAATCGTCCCGGGTCTGGATTTTCAGTAACGTTTTGGTGACCGCCATCAGGGGAAAATCCGGCCAGGGCAGATTTTTGTTTTTGCCTGATGTTTAATGAATTTGAAAGGGGGTGAGAAAAATGGCAAAGAAGGCCGCAAAAAAGGCAGGAAAAGGAATGAAGAAGGGTGATAAGTACAGGTGCAGCGTTTGCGGTATGGTCGTCACAGTGGACAATTTGTGCGGTTGCGAAGATGTCTGCGATATTATCTGCTGCGGCGAACCAATGAAGGCAAAGAAAAAATAATTTGTTTGTGAAAGTAAAAGAAGATTTTCTCACGAAGGGGGAAATATGGCCGGCATTAAAGAAGAACTTGTGAAAATGTTGAACCGTGCTCTTGCTCTTGAACACGCTGCAAGAATTCAGTATCTCGCGCATGCAGAGCAGATTACCGGGATAAATGCAGAACCGGTTATGGCGCGCCTTAAAGAGATTGCTTCTGATGAAGAAAAGCATGAGGGGAAATTCCGCACACTGATTGGCGACTATCTTGACGGGCAGCCGGGTATGGACCTTGCGCCGACACATACCGCGCAGGGAATCAAGGAGATACTGGAAATCAATCTCAAAGGAGAGAAGGAGGCGATTGATTTCTACAAGCAGATTTACAAGAAAGTTATTGAAAACAAGGAGCAACTGCAGTACGAATTTGAAACGATTGAACATGAAATAAGGCATGTGATTATAGATGAGCAGGAACATGTAGTTGAACTCTCTATCCTGCTTGGTAAATAATAGTATTACTTTTCAAAGGAGGACATTTGGCAGACATAAAAGATTTGTTTCAGACAGGTGACTGGAAGGCAGAAAAACATGTGCCTGTGATTGACGCTCCGGCAATCGTGAAAAAAGGTGAGCCGGTAAAGGTCACTGTTGCTGTGGGAAAAGAAATCAGCCATCCCAATAAAACCGAGCACCATATAAGATGGATTGAAGTATATTTCCATCCTGACGGAGAGAAATTTCCGTATCAACTGGCTCGGTTTGATTTCACATCTCATGGCGAATCTGTCAAGGGACCCGATACCAGCACGATTTATACTCAGCCGTCGGTTTCCCTGATTTTCAGGACAGACAGACCCGGAACGATTTCAGCGATAAGTTACTGCAACATTCACGGCCTGTGGCAGTCCAGTGTGGGGATTGCAGTTGAATGAATCAGGAAATCAGCGTCAGGATTGCCGGTGAAGCCGGTATGGGCATGCAGACAGTTGGGACTGTATTCTGTTCGGTGCTGAGAAGAGCAGGGTACCACATATTTGCCAATCAGGATTATATGTCCCGCATCCGGGGTGGGAATAATTTTTTCCAGATTCGGGTTGCTGGCTTTAATCTATACTGTCCGCGCGTCTCCTGCAACATTCTTGTTGCGCTTGACGGCGCAAGCCCGGGATTGCATGCCGGGTCGCTTGCGCCTTCCGGGATTATGATATTTGACCATGAAAAGTACGGCGCTGGATTATCCGATTCGCGCCTGTTTGAGGTTCCCCTTCACCGGCTTGCAGTGGAAAACGGCGGAAGCGAGCTTTTCGTAAACTCGGTTGCCTGCGGTTTTCTTGCATACCTGCTTGATTTGAAAATTGGTTATGTGCATGAAGCCCTCCACGCAACCTTTGGAACAAAGGGCGAAGAAATTGTCAGAAAGAACATTGACGCTGCAAATGCCGGTTATTCATTCGGAAAATCCAGTTATCGCGGAGAGATCTTCAGGGTGGAAAAAGGGGCAATGCCCGGTCCCTACCTTATGAACGGCAACGATGCAATCGTGCTTGGTGCAGTTGCAGCGGGCTGCACATTTTATTCCGCGTATCCAATGACGCCATCCACCAGTATCATGGAGGGCATGGCGTATTATGAGAAAAAGGGTTTCCCGATTATTGTTGAACAGGCAGAAGATGAAATTGCGGCAATCAATATGGTTATAGGGGCATCTTTTGCTGGCGCGCGCTCTATGGCATCCACATCCGGTGGCGGTTTTGCGCTCATGGTTGAAGGGCTTTCACTCGCTGGAATGACAGAGACACCTGTGGTTATTGTGGATGCCCAGCGACCCGCCCCTGCAACCGGGTTTCCAACCAGGACAGAACAGGCAGACCTTAATTTTCTCATACATGCGGGTCATGGAGAATTTGCAAGAGCAATATTTGCACCGGGTACAGCAGAAGAGGCATTTTCCCTTACCTGGCACAGTTTCAACATTGCTGAAGAATATCAAATACCCGTTCTTATCATGACAGACCAGTTCCTTGCGGACTCTTACAGGGATATTGAGGGTCTTGATTTTAAGAGCGTAAAGATTATCCGTCACATTGCCTCAGAAAAAGATATTAAACAATACGGCGTATATAAACGGTACCGTTTTACTGATTCTGGAATATCTCCGCGTGCAATACCATCACGGATTAGTGATGTTGTTTATGTTGATAGCGATGAACACACCGAAGAGGGGCATATTACTGAGGACGCTGAGGTTAGAATCCGAATGGTGGAGAAAAGATACCACAGGAAAATGGAATTACTGTCCAGAACCCTTATGAAGCCCAAAAGTTTCAATCTTGAGAACGCTGAATGCGTGCTTATCGGCTATGGTTCCACCTATGGAGTTATGAAAGAAGTATGTGCCAGTGTTGCGGATAACAAAATCGGTTTTATTCATCTTTCGCAGGTGTGGCCGTTTCCCTCGTCTGATATTGTTGGTATGCTTGGCAGCGCAAAGAAAAAGATAACAGTTGAAGGAAACGCAGGCGCGCAGTTAGCCGGCCTCATCCGTCGCGAGACAGGGATAAGTGTTGATACATCAATCCTCAAATACGACGGCAGGCCGATATCTTTTGATTACCTTATGGAGAAACTTAAAGGGGAATTATGAATATTGCTGATTTCAAGAGTGACGATCCGATTGCATGGTGCCCCGGCTGCGGCAATTTCGGGATTCTAAACGCAGTGAAAAAGGCGCTTGTCTTGCTTGATGTAAAACCGAATCAAGTCCTGCTTGTTTCAGGCATTGGCCAGGCAGCGAAACTTCCCCATTATATCAAATGCAATTGTTTCAACGGCCTTCACGGAAGAGCGCTTCCAGTTGCGGCGGGCGCTAAAATTGCAAACCCGGACCTTACTGTCATTGTCACAACCGGTGATGGTGACTGCTATGGAGAGGGTGGAAATCACTTTATCCACAACATCAGGCGTAACGTTGATATCACGGTGATTGTTCATGACAACCAGATTTACGGGCTAACAAAAGGACAGGCGTCGCCGACGACTGATGCTGGATATATTACGAAGGTTCAACCATACGGAGTGGTCGCTGATGCCCTTGGTCCGCTTGAACTTGCCATAGCACTTAATGCTGGTTTTGTGGCAAGAGGATATTCAAGAGAGTCAGATTACCTTGCCAATCTTATTGTTGAGGCAGTAAATCACAAGGGATTCTCACTGATAGATGTATTACAACCCTGTGTAACATTCAATAAAAAGAACACCTACCAATGGTACTCTGAGCGTATATACAAACTTGATAATTCGCATGACCCTTCTGACAAAAAAAAGGCATACGAAAAAGCCGCTGAATGGGGTGAACGCATTCCAGTAGGAATAATTTACCGGAACAATCGCCCTTCTTTTGACCAGCGGTTGGGGCTCTCTGCCAGAAAGCCGATTATTGACGAAGATTTGAGCAGTATTGATATTTCATCCCTGATGAATGAATATGTTTGATGCGGTTTCTACCATAAAAAGAGTGATTCTTTCCTGTGCTTTTCATGAAACTCAATAGACGCTCCGGAACCAGTAAAATTTTTACAAATTTATTGAAAAGAGTATTATATTAACCCGATGGTGGGTGTAGCTCAGCCCGGTTAGAGCACCTGGCTGTGGCCCAGGTTGCCGGGGGTTCAAATCCCCTCACCCACCCCAATTGTTTTTTTCCTTGAAGGTGAGGAGATTTGAACTGAGCGAAGACGTATGGCTCCGACGGATAGGCAGGAGCCGTGCGAATGGCCGACCCGAGTCGCTGTGGGAGACGAGGGCGCCAAATCCCCTCACCCACCCCAATTGTTTTCTTCCTTGAAGGTGAGGAGATTCTGCATGAACAGCAAAACGCAGGCTCTCCTCCTTCTGATGAAAGTGTGGTATTCGGGTATCTGCAGTCGTCGGGTTGAACTGAGCGAAGACGTATGGCTCCGACGGATAGGCAGGAGCCGTGCGAATGGTTGCCGATGCGAAGAATAATGAGCATCGTATGGCAAGGGCG